>Ga0207414_1000522_pt1 | contig 16857 bp, 18 predicted proteins | sample PonA231FremontCA_2_FD_187269 | JGI IMG/M metagenome (GOLD analysis project Ga0207414, IMG submission 187269) | Marine sediment microbial community from Fremont, CA, USA - Pond A23 Sediment 1 (SPAdes) | ecosystem: Environmental > Aquatic > Marine > Unclassified | place: USA: Fremont, California... | reverse complement strand
AACTGCCTCTTTAGCAGTTTTTGAATTGTGAAGTGCAAGCCGTAGTATATCCACTCCTAAAAGACCTTTTTTAGAAACTTTTTCTTTAGAAAAAACAGCCTGATTACCAATAGAAACTCCATATTCATTAACTCCCATCTCAGCTCCCCAAGTCCAGACAGGTTTTGAAACTACAGCTTTATAGTTATTATTAAATTCAGAAAAAATATCTTCAAGGGTAGAAAAAGAATTTTCAATATATTTTTCAACTTTTTCCTCAAAAGGGTTATTATAAAAATCTTCATTAGGTTTTTCTGAAATACAGATCAACTGCCTTTCAGCTGTATCCCTATCTGAATTTTTAGCAAAATATGATCTTTCTTTTCCAAAAGCAACTAAGGAATCACCCATAATATCTCCTTTCTAATCATTCCTAACTTATATTTTAGTACCAATATATAAGAGATGTTCACAGCTGGCCCAGGTCATCGGATTTTTTGAAGTTTCAAAAATTAAATCCAACCATTCCTCATAAGCTTTATCAGATAATTTATTTATTTTTTCTTCATTTTGTGCTGTTAAACCTTCTATTCCACTTATAACTTCTTTTTTAAGAGCAAAATTATTCATAAAAGGTTCAATTTCAGCAGGATTAATAAAATGAGCAGTAATAAAACCAGGGTTATCTGAACTAACAATATTTTTGCCATCCTCTAAATAATTAAGTAAAAAGTCACTTCCATATTTAGCTAATTCTTCTGGATTCTTTTTTATAAAATCAATTGTCGGGGCATAGGCAGAAATAAAGGAGACAAATAGTTTTCCACCTTTTTTTAATCTTTTTAAACACTGATTAACAACTTTTTTTCGTTCATTTTTATCAGTTAAATGATATAAAGGTCCCATACATAAAACTGTATCAAACTTCTCTTTAACATCTTCCTCAAGTTTAAGTGCATTTCCATGAATATATTTTTTAAGTTCAAGATTATTTTCTTCAGCTTTTTTCTTAGCAAGTTTTATATTTTCTTTTGAGAGATCTAATAAAGTAACATCATGTCCTTTTTTGGCCAAAAATATAGCATATCTACCAGGCCCTCCCCCAACATCCAATACTTTTGATTTCGGAGCAATATATTTTTGCATATATCTTTTTGTAATATCAAATTCAACTTTATGTCTTTTAAGACGGTCCCATTCTTCTTTGGCAGCCTGATCATAATATTTCTCTACTTCATCCATAAATAAAATCACATCCTTCTTAATAAACTCTTTTTTCTGGAATAACCCCTCTTACTCCACCAGTTGGATCTTCTATATCTCCTTCATATCTAGGTATTAAATGTAGATGGAAGTGCATAATTGTTTGTCCTGCTTCTTTCCCACAGTTAAAGCCTATATTATAACCATCAGGATTATATTTATTATCTAACAAAGATTTACAGTCTTCCATTAGATCAAAAATAGCTTCTCTAACTTCAGTACTGGCATCAAAATAATCACGAATATGTTCTTTTGAAATAATAAGAATATGCCCTTTATTAACTGGGTATTTATCATAAATAGCATAAGAAAATTTATTTTTAGCTATAATTTTATCCTCATTAATATTACAAAATGGGCAGCTCATAATATCCCTTCCTCATTTTTTCTTTCTATATATTTCTTCTATATATAACTTAAAACTCCTTTTATCACAAAATTATAAAAATTTATAACTTCTATAAAACCCTTTACAACGACAAAATTCGATGATATACTATAAAACTAAATATACAGTTGTTTAATTCGCTAAATTGTTAAATCATTAAATTTTTATTAAATAAATAAACATTTAGGAGGTGATTCACAAAAAATATTGTCTTCTTTGGAAATTCTAGTAAAAAAAATTAATTAAAAGTATTGAAAAGGAGAGTAGATAATTAATGAAAAAATTACTTGTTTTACTATTAATAATGACATTTCTGATCTTTAGTGGTACAGGTTTTGCCGCAGAAAAAGGTGGAGGAGAATTAACAGTTGGTTTAGAAGCTGATCCCCCAATGCTTGATCCCCATCTCTCTACTGCAAAAGTAGATAGACAGGTTTTCCAGAGTTTATATGATACCTTAGTTGAAGTAGATAATAATATGAATCTTGTCCCTGGACTGGCAAAAGATTGGACAATTGAAAATGACGGGACTCGTTATGTTTTTAAATTAAGAGAAAATGTAAAGTTTCATGATGGAACAAAATTTAATGCTCAGGCTGTGAAATTTAATTTTGAAAGAATGCGGGATGATAAATTAGGTTCACCAAGAAAAAGTGAATTAAGTCTTATCGAAAATATTGAAATTGTAAGTGATTATAAAATTGCTGTAGAACTATCAAAGCCTTTTACACCATTTTTAGCTTCCCTTGCTGATAGAGCTGGAATGATGGTATCTCCTACTGCTGTTAAAGAACTTGGTGAAGATTTTGCCAATCAACCAGTAGGTACAGGTCCCTTCCAATTTGTAGCAAGAGAAGTTCAGGATAAAATCGAGTTAGAAAAATTTGATAACTACTGGAAAGAAGGTTTGCCATATCTAGAAAAAGTCACCTATAAACCTTATCCTGATGGAAATGTAAGGATTGTTAATTTAACTGATGGGGACTTGGACATGATAGGAGAAGTTCCTCCCAAAGATCTTAGAAAATTAAAATCCGACTCTGGTATAAAAGTAAGTATGGTTAGTGGTCTTGGCTTTCAGGGTATCTGGGTAAACAAAGGTCAAATGCCTTTAAAAGATAATCGTCTTGCCCAGGCTTTAAATAAAAGTATTGACAAAGAAGCAGTTGTAAAAGTTGTATTTGGAGAAGCAGCTATTCCTGCCGATAGTCCTTTCCCACCTGGAACTTCAATGCATAATGAAGAAAGAGAAATCGAAAAAGTTGATCCAGTTGGTGCCAAAAAGTTATTAAATGAAGCAGGTAAACCAGATGGTTATAAACTAACAATGATGGTAGCACCTAATCCAACAGCAAAACAAACTGCTCAATTAATTCAATCAATGGCTTCTAATGTAGGAATTGATATAGAATTAGAATTACTTGAATTTGGTACTTTACTTGATCGTCTTACTGCCGGAAACTATCAGGCTGCACTTCTTGGCTGGAGTGGTAGACTTGATCCTGATGGAAATACCTATCGTTTCTTCCATAGTGAAGGTGGATTAAATGATAGTAATTATAATAATGAAAAAGTTGATGATATTTTAGATGAAACTCGGGTAGTTACAGATCCTGAAAAAAGAAAAGAATTATTCCAGAATTTAATGACCCATCTGGATCGCGATTTACCTTATATGTTTGTATATCATCCAAGAGAAATAAAGGCATTTAAAGAAAAAGTAAAAGGATTTACTCCTTATGCAGATGGTTTATTAAGACTTGAAGAGGTCTGGATAGAAAAAGAAAACTAAAGGAGGGGAGAAATTGAGTAGATATATATTACAGAGACTAATGATGATGATTCCAGTTTTGCTTTTAGTAACCATACTCATCTTCTCCTTAATTCACCTTACTCCTGGAGACCCTGCCCTTTTAATTTTAGGGCAGGAGGCTTCTCCAGAAGCTTTATCTTCATTAAGAGCAAAGTTAGGACTTGATCAACCACTTTATATGCAATATCTAAGCTGGATAGGAGATGTTCTAAAAGGTGATTTAGGTGAATCTGTACGGGATAATAGGAGTGTAGGTAAAACAATATTAAGAAAACTTCCAGCAACTATGGAATTAGCTTTACTCGGAATTTTAATATCTATTATTATTGCAATCCCAGCTGGTATAATATCAGCAGTGAAAAAAGGAAGTGTATTTGATTATTCCTCTACTTTAGTAGCCCTTGGAGGAATTTCAATGCCCAGCTTTTGGGTGGGAATACTTCTAGTTTATCTTTTTGCAGTAAAATTCAATATATTACCTCCCTCAGGTTATGTGTCACCCTGGGAAGATTTAAGCCAAAATTTAAAACTAATGATTTTACCTTCTATTTCCTTAGGAATTAGAATGGCAGCAGTTACAATGAGAATGATGAGATCAAATCTATTAGAAACTCTACAAAAAGATTATATAAAAACAGCTCATGCCAAAGGTCTTTCTAATAAAGTAGTTGTAGTAAAACATGCAGTTCGAAACTCACTTATTTCAGTCATTACAGTAATTGGCCTTCAATTATCAGCATTTTTAGGGGGAGCAGTTATTACAGAAACTATTTTTAGTATACCTGGTTTTGGAAGATTGGTTGTACAATCAATTTTCAATAGAGATTTCCCTATGTTACAGGGATCAATTTTGATTATGGCTGTAATGGTAATTACCGTTAACCTCTTAGTCGATATAATCTATACTTTCCTTGATCCCAGGATTGAAGCAGGAGGTGAAACAAAATAAATGGCAACAACTGAAAAGAGATTAAAAATTTCTCAGGAAAATAATAAAAAGAGAAGAAAAGATAAAAGTAGAGCAGAAGTATTATGGAGTAAATTTTATAAAAACAAATTGGCTGTTATTGGTGCTATTATAATTATTATTGAAATTTTTGTAGCCCTTTTAGCTCCCTGGATTGCTCCCTATGATCCTACTGAGCCAAGTTATGTTAAAGTTCTTAATTCACCAAGTTCTGAACATTTTTTAGGTACAGATAGTCTGGGGAGAGATGTATTTAGTAGAGTAGTTCACGGAACAAGAGTTTCACTTTCTGCTGGTTTAATTGCAGTTTCTATAGCTTTAGTTATTGGAGTCCCAATCGGCCTTATATCTGGATATTATCAAGGATTTTTAGATGAATTTATAATTATGAGATTTACTGATGCAATGATGGCTTTACCTTCTCTTGTACTTGCTTTAGCATTAAGTGCAATTATGGGAGCAGGTCTGAGAAATGCAATGATAGCAATAGGTATTATTTTTACCCCCCGTTATATAAGACTTGTTAGAGGAGAAGTATTATCAGTAAAAGAAGATCAATATATAGAAGCTGCTCATGCTTTAGGAATGAGTGATTTAAGACTATTATTTAAACACATTTTGCCAAATATAACAAGTCCAATAATGGTTCAGGCTACTTTAAATATTGCTACTGGAATAATTGTAGAGGCAGGACTTAGTTATTTAGGACTTGGCACACAACCTCCTGTACCCAGCTGGGGAAATATGTTAAGTAGTGGCCAGGGATATTTAGAACAGGCTCCCTGGATAGCTTTATCTTCTGGTATAGCAATTTTTATTTCTGTACTTGCTTTCAATTTATTCGGTGATGGTTTAAGAGATATGTTAGACCCTAAAGAAAAATAAAATTTGTTTATCCTCCCAGGGTGGGGATTAAAATCCCCACCTTTATAAATAAATTATTCACTTACATTATAGTAATCATCATTATTTTCTAGTTTTTCTATATGTCTTTTGTTATTCTGTACATCATGACCAATTAATTTAAGCGAATTTATGAACTTTTCTTCAATTTTATCAAATCTTTTATCATGTTCCTTTAATTTATTTTCAATTCTATCAAGTCTTATTTCAATACCATCAAATCTCTTGTCAACTCCATCAAATCTTTTTTCAATTTCTTCAAATCTTCTATCAACCTCTTCAAATCTTCCATCAACCTCTTCAAATCTCCTATCAATTGCTTCAAATCTTTTATCAACTGCTTCAAATCTATTATCGATTTCCTCAAACCTCTTATCCATTTCTTCAAATCTTTTGTCGATATCCTCAAATTTATCTAACATAGTAACCTTTAGATTTGCCACCATATCAATTAATTGTTTAATTCCATCTTCCATATTTATCACCTCTGATAAAATTGTTATATAATATACTTCTATATCAATTCTTCAATTCCTTTATAATTTTACATTAATTTCCTTTTAAATATATTATATGTTTCAGTTTTTCTACTCCTATCAAGTACAGCAAAAACTATTTTATCAAAATAGCTATTAAATCTCTCATCCTCTTTTACAAATTGTCTAAAATAATCTGCAACATCTTCAGGATTATTTCTAAATACTCCACAACCAAAAGCACCAAGTACAAGTGCGCGATTTTTATTTATTAATGCAATAGATAATATTTTTTCAATTCTATATTTCATCTTTTTCTCTATCTTATTTTCATTTTCTTTACTTTCTCGAGAACGAACAACTCCAGCATTAACAGCAGGAGCTGTTATCATAGAAACTTTATAAGGGTTATCTAATAGACTACCACTATCCTCACGAAAAACAGGTACTTCAGGTGAATATATCATATAATCTAAGTATAATGCTGAATCATATTTTTTGTTTTCATCATACATTTCTTTTTTCTGTTTTATACAGGGATATAATGCTGAAGAACGAGCCAGACTTTCTTCCTGGGCACTACTTCCATTCAAAAAGCCTCCCCCTGGATTTTTAGCAGATGCAAAATTCAAACAGGCAACTTTCTCATAATCTTCTATCTGTTTAAGACGTTTAGCAGCATTTAAGGTTGTTTCATTTGTTACTTTTATTTCAGTTTCTTTATTTTCACTATTAATTAAAACCTCATTAACCTCATTATTAATTTTCTCCAATTCTTCTGGTGAATAAAGTTTCGAATTATTTACTGCATTCTTAATTTCTTCACTCAAATCTACAACTTCTCCCTTAAAATTCACATAAGCTCCATAATCAATTATAGTTAAGGTGTTTTCAGCTAGTTTGGCTCTTTGATATGAATTCACTGCTTACACCTCCTTCTTCTGATTAATCATCTAAACTTAATGAAATTACTGAAACTGACAAATTGATAATTTTAACTCCAGTGAAACTTTCTATCTTTTCTTTTAAAGATTCTTTCATCTCAGTTATATAATCAGGAATAATAATTCCATATTTTAATGTTAACTCCAGATTAACATCTAAACCAAACTTCTTTTTTTCCACATCTATGTTGTTAATTTTAGTTATTTTAGAAAAATTATTTTTTATATAATATTCTATAGTATTTATTATAACTTTATCATAAATTATTAATTCCCCATCAAAAGAAAATTTAGGGCGGACTATAGAACTTTCCTTTTTTTCTTCATTAGAAAACCTGCTACTAAACATTTCTAAAACATCTATTATATGACCTGGAAATAAAGATTGGACTTCAATTTCGGGAACAGGTATAACATGTTTCCCTTCTTTGTTTCTAATATTTTTAGCAGTATTAATTTCCTGTTCACTGGCAATATTTTCAATATTTATTATTTCATCTATATTTTTTAAATCTAACCTTTTTACTATAAATTCAACCATCCCAATAGAAGTTCCTAAAATTAAAATTTCATCTTCTCCACTATATTTAATTCCTTTTTTAGTTTCTTCAACTAACTTATCTTCATAAAAAAGAGCAGTTTTTATTGCTCCCACCTTGGTTTTTTCTTTTTTAGCAGTTTTTCCAGCAAGAATTCTACCATTCCAGATAAGTAAACCATCATCTATAATAAGTGAAATATCATATTCATGAGACAATACTCTTGCTCTATGACTTTTTCCTGTTCCACTTGGTCCAACAAGTGCATATACTTTCATCTAATTAACCTCCAGTAAATCGATTATCATACTAAATCTCCTAGTAATTTGGGTTCTGCGAATAATCCAGTTGTACCACCAGTATGCCAGAACAAAACATTTTCTCCTTTATCTATTTTACCCTTTTTGAGATAGTCTATTAAAGCTGCTGCAGCTTTCCCGGTATAGACTGGATCAAAAAATATACCTTCATTTTCTGCAAATTCTTTTATTGCCTGATTGGCTTTTTGGGTTGGAATTTCATAACCTTCACCAACATAATTATTATCTACATTAATATCTTCTCCTTTTAACCGACTATCAATATTTAATAATTCTAAAGATTTATTGGCCAGATCAGCTGTCTTGTCTAAATAACTATTATCTTTATGACTAACATTAATACCATGAATTTTTAGATTATCATTTATATAAAAATTAGCAGCAGTTAATCCTCCTAAAGTTCCCCCTGTACCAGTTGGATGAAATAAGTGAGATATATTCAAATTTTTATGAAATTCCTGTTCTTTTAATTCTAAATAAGCTTCAACAAAACCAAGAGTGCCAAGCGGTGAGGCTCCTCCAGGTGGAATCAGATAATATTCATCACTATTTTCACTAATTTTTTTTGCATATTCTTTTGATTCTTCTTTTGCCCTATACATTGCTTCAAACTCTTCTTCACCTTTTTTCATTTTAATAATTTTTATTTCTGCACCTAAAATTTCATCTAAAAGCATATTTGCCCTAGGAAAATCTATATCTTCATCTATTACATCAACTAAATATAAAATAGGTTTTAAACCATATTTCCGGGCAGCAATTGCTGTTTGCATAGCATGATTGGATTGAGTTGCTCCATATGTAAAAACATATTTAGCTCCTTTATCTATAATCTCACCAAATAAGTATTCTAACTTTCTTATTTTATTACCCCCAAAAGAACTAAAACCTATTAGGTCATCTCTTTTTATATAAATATTTACATCATATTTTTTTGATAAATTTTTAAGTTTATGTAACTTGGTAGGCAAAAACCCTAATTCTTCTTTTCTAAAATTATTAATTTTTGAAGATATTTTGTGATATCTTTTTAAATTATACATCTTATAACCCCTCTCTATCTGATAATATAATTATATCATAGAATCAACTAATTAAAAATTTTAGAAATAAAAAAAAGGCAGTACCTCTTTTTAAAAGAGATACTACCTCAAATAATTCTTGATTTTATTATTAATTAAGCAGCCCAATCAATCTCAAATAAGTAAGCAGAATCATCTACTTCTACTGCTCTATTATCTGCATCTACATCTATACTATCCAGACTGCGGAGGTAATTAAGAAGTGAATCTCGGACTAATACATTAGTATCTGTAAATTCAACTTCTGTAAAGGTTTTAAATCCATCTCCACCTTCAGCAAGGAAGTTATTGGTAGCAACTGTATACTTTTTATCCATCTTAAGTGGTGTACCATCAGGTAGAGTTACTTCTACAACTCTATTATATTTTTCTTTATCCATATCATATTTTACTACTAAACCAGTATGTTGTAACATACCTTTATTTAATGTAAGACTCTGTTCCAGAATTTTCACAATTTGTTCTCCAGTCATTTCAGCTTTTACTATTGAATTACCAAATGGTAGTAGTTCATAGATATGACCGACTGTTACATTACCAGCAGGAATGTCTATTCTTAATCCACCTGGGTTCTGAAAAGCAATATCTACATTTGCAACATTTGTCATCGCATCAGTTGCTAAAGCACCAATTTTAGAAATATCATTATACTTACTTACTAACTTTTGTTCAGTTGTAATAACAGTTTCAGCCATTTTCTTCTCTATAGTTTTTGCATAACTATTTATCATTGATTGGATAGGCTGACTTTTAGCCATACCTAATACACTTTTCTGAACAGGATGTACCATTGGTGTAGCATTATATATTTCTCCATTTTCATTACTTACAAAATATCTTAAGTTTCCTAAATAACGTCCATGATTACCTGCTTCAACAATTGGATTATTATTAACAATTGCATTAACAGCATGGTGACTATGGCCACCAACTATACCATTAACATTAACCAATCTGGCTGTTTCAACTAATTCACCAGAGACTTCACCACTGTCATAATTCATTGTCCCAGGCATATGACTTACTACAATTACCATATCTGCACCTTTAGCTCTAAGTTTTGCTGCCCACTCACTAATTACTGCAGCAGGATCAATAAACTTAATATCTTCTATATAAGAAGGCATGGTTGTACCTCTAGTTTCAGGGGTAGCTATACCAATTAAGCCAATATCTAATCCATCAACAGTGATCATTTTACTTGGAGTAGCCCAATCAACTCTTTCTCCAGTTTTCTTATCAACAATATTTGCAGCCATCAATGGAAAATCAGTTTTTTGATCAAAATATTTTACCTTTTCAATTCCCCAGTCAAATTCATGATTACCTATTGCCTGAGCTACATAATTAGCAGAATTCATAAATTTAATTACTGGTGCACCATCATTAAGGTTAGAGATTGGAGTACCCTGAAATGAATCTCCACCGTCTACTAAGATTGTACCATCTGGATTACCACTGCGATAATGGTTAATAATTCCCATTAATTTTGCAGCACCTGGTTCTTCTCCAGCCTGTACTTTACCGTGAAAGTCATTTGTAGATAAAACATCAATTCTTTTATACTTAGTAGTAAGTCTGGATAAAACTGCATCAAACTCATTAGTAGTCATATCTCTATCTGGAAATAAGAGATTTTCAGCATCTCCTACCAAAAGTCCCATATCAACTGCTAAAGCTAATTCATCTTTAAATTCTTTTTCAATTTTACTTGCATCTGCATATTTATTGAGAATATCACCGGAAACTCTTTTTTCTATTCTAGTAGCATTCATTAACATTGCTACTACTTCTTCTCTCCTAAGCTCTTTATCAGGATTAAATTTATTTGCATTGTCTATTAGTCCTGCCATCAAAGCTGCTTCAGCATAACGCAGTGTATTGCCTTCAACATCATTAAAACTTGCTTCTTCAACTTTTACAGGAACATCATAATTAAAGTAATTTACAATAGATTCAACAGCCAGAGCTTTATTAACACTTTGTTTAGCTTCAGGTTTTTCTCCAGTTAAAACTCGATCTAACATACTTAATTCACTAGCAGAAGCTGTCATTCCAATAGTTAAAACAACAGCCATAACTAAAGTAATGGTTACTAAAATTTTTCTTCTTTTATTTATCAATTTTATTCCCCCTTATAATTTTTGGATATTTGATAAAAGCAAAATCATCCACTTCTCATTGATAATGGATATTATTACTTCTTATTAATAATTTTTCTAGAAAGAATAGTAAATTCCTCCCAATTTAATCTTAATTTAATATTTTAATATTTTCATCTAATAAAACTTCTGCTGTCCATTTTGCTACTTTTCCTGTTACATCAGGACATTTATCATCATGTCCTCCGGCTTTTTCAAAATTTTTATAATCAGCAGTATCCCAGAGATCATAAGTTCTACCCATTAATAATTCCTGAACATCTCCACATAATACACTACCAAATTCCTCAATAAATTTTTCTCTTACCTTATTAGCCAGTCTGGAAGAACCAGTCCAATATTCATCATCACTATCTCCAAACTGATCTTTTCTTCTGCCAAAATAAGAACCAATAGCAAGCATACCACCTAAAAGAGCACCACAGGCTCCATCTCCACACATAGCTCCTCCAGCAGCTAAAGGATGACTGGCTTTTATTATTTCATCATCTATCCCTTCAAAATAGTCATGAAGTGCAGCCAAAACAGCCTGAGCACAAAATCCATATTCACTTTCATAATCATAAGCAGACTGATAGATCTCCTCTAAAAGTTCTTTTCTTTCCTCACTTTTCATTTAAATCACTCCCTTTCACAACCACAACTATTTGAGATATTTAGTAACAATCTAAATATCTTCAAAAATAAGGTGTAAATTACTATATCTATTTAAAGAGTTATTTCCCTGCCTAATAAACTCCCAGGTTTCTTCATATTCACCGGCAACTGTAAAAACTCCATTTCTAATAAAATCTAAAAACTCTAATTCCCGTCCAAAATAACTATCACTAAATTCTTCAGCTTTTTCTTTCTTTAAACTCTTATCAATAATATTTGGATCATTATGAAGTACATGTTCTAAATTACAGGATAAGTAGTAAGCGTTATATGGAATTCCATTAATTTTTGAATGACTACTTAATCTATCCATAATCCTACTTTTTTTATCATTTCTCTTTTTGGTATTTTCAGGATTGCGGGTGCATAACTTATCACTATAATAGTAATTCTTATCTTTTTCATGCTTTTCAATAAAGTCTTCACTAATATATGCTCCGTCAGTATCAAGTAAATGAATAATTTCTAAAATATCACCCTTATTATAATGTTCTTTGTCCAAAAAAGATAATATTTCTTCTGTTATACCTTCTACTAAAAAAAGAATTAATTTTTTAGTCATCAGCATCAACCTTACCAGCAGCTCTAAAAGCCCTAGCTATTTTATATTCATTGGTCCTCTCATAAACCTCTTCTTCCTGACCACCTAACTTAATTCCTCGATAGTAAAAGCTTCTTAGATTATTTGTTTCCTTAACATTGGTAAATCTAATATATCGATTCTGAGGATTAGTGGTTGTAAAAATCAATGACTCTTTATTAAGTTTCTCCAGGGGTCTTAGGTTATGAGAAGTAAAAACCAGCTGTCCCTTGGCTCTATCCTGAATAATCTCTAAGATTTCACCTAAAAGATATTCAAATATACCGGCATCAAGTTCATCAACCGCTAGACAAATACCTGGCTTATTATACATTGCAATCATCGCACTTAAAATAGATATAATCTTTTTAATACCATCCGACTCATATCTCAGAGGAATTTTAATTTCTCCTCTTTCCGCCAGCAACTCCACTTTAATTACTGGATCACCATTCTCGTCCAATTCTTCCCCATACTCTTTAATTGTAATTGTAAGATCTGGTATTATCTCTTTTAAAACAATGTTTAAATTATCGATAACATTTTTAACAGTAGAAAGCACCCGCTCGGGAACTGTTGTCGGCTCAGAAAGAGCTATTGCCAGATCTCCACCTTCTATTCTCTCTGAATCACTAACTTGAAAACAGAAGGGTATAATTAGATTGGCATTGATCATACCTGAACGAGAATTTCTGATCACAAATAGATTCATCCGAGCATACTGCTTAATTTCCATTATAATATCAGCAAATTCGTTAAAGGCCTCATTACCCCTATAAATATGATCCATCTCATTAGAAAAAACAAAAGATGTTTCATTCTTTTTGGCAAGCTCCTTAGCAACCTTAAGGTCAACCTTGGCCTCCTTATTATTTTTTGTGAGTAAATTATAGTTCTTCTGAGGTCTAAATAATTGCTTTTTATCATCTAGATTGTGAGTTATTATTCCTCGCTTATATGTCCAGCCATCTTCTTCAAGCTTTTTATATGAAAGGTCTTCCTTGATAATAACTGGAGCAGCATTCTCTCTTCTTTCAATTACCATTTCATAAAATAATTGATACCTATTTTCACCTAAGTTCATAGAAAAAACTGTATTAATAGAAGCTTCTTTCTCATCCTGATATATATAATCTTTAATATTTCCAGGCAAAGATTCTCCAAGCAAAACCATTTTTAGTATCCACAAACCTTCAATAAAAGCAGTTTTACCAGAACCATTCTGACCATATATCCCCAATACATCTGAAGTCTTAGAAAAAAAATCTTCACTTTTATAACTGTTAAACTCAATCTGACCCTGTCTAATATTTTTAAAGTTATTCAATTCCATCTTTTGCAAACGCATCATTTTTTCTTTCATTTGATCACCACCATTTATTACATTATACAACTATCAGTAATAAAAAGCAATATTTTTCATTAAATCGATATAAAAAATATCATATTTAACAAAAAAAATAATAATATACTCAAAAAAATATTAATCCCTTTCACAACCACAGCTATTTGAGATATTTAAAGTAATAGCAAATTCACCTTCATCCATTTTATAAGTTATTTCTTCTAATAGAGAGTAAACTTTAGTTGCTTCTCCGTGAATAATAGTAGATAAATCATTGCTCTCATATTCCAAACCTGATTCATCTATAAAATGAATTACCTTCTTTACTTTTTTATTTACTTTATTAGTATTCAAAGGATAAAAACTAATCTGACAGGAAATTATTGTTTTACCTTCCATAATGTGCAGAAAAAGCCTCCTCTCTTTTTAGCGGCCAGTCTTTTTTCTTCTTTCCAATTTATTTTTTCTTCAGATGTATCAGGACCAATAAAAAGACATTCTTTGGTTTTTATAAGATTTTTTTGGTCTAATTTTTCAAGATCTTCAGGATTTTTAAATTCAGCATCATTGAAAACAGAATCTTCTTTCTCTGCCTGTTTTTGATATATTCTTCCCCAATCAGAATCTTTTGTGATAGTACCTAATAAAATCTTTCCTCCCGGTTTTACAACTCTTTTCATTTCGTTAAAAGCTTTTTTAAGATCTTTTATAAATTCCACAGCAGCCATAGAAAAAACTGCATCAAAACTATTGTCAGCAAACTTAAGTTTTGTAGCATCTCCTTTTTGAAAATCAATATTCAGGTTATTATTTTCAGATTTTTTTCTTGCCTTAGCTAACATTGGTTCTGAAACATCTATTCCCACAACCTTAGCTCCTTTTTTAGCCAACTTTATACTAAAATTACCTGTTCCACAACCAATATCAAGAATTTTTTCTCCTTTTTTAGGTTGAAATAACTCAAATGCTGTTTTTGTTTCTACTTCATCTACAAAATTACCTAATTTTGTTTCATACCAGCTATCATATTCTGAGGCTGATTTTTCATCAAAACTCATTTTATCACTCCATTTTAAATAAATAATTTGTTTATAGATGCTTTAAAGCTTCTCTTTTGCTTAAAGAAGATAACTCATTATCTTTAACAAAAGTTCTAATTACTTCAGGTTCTATTCTTGCATACTGGCGCAAAGCCCAACCAATAGCTTTTTGAATAAAAAATTCATCTATATCTTTTAAACGTAAAATTATATCAAATAATAAATCCACATTAGTATCTTCTTTATAACCTAGCTGAAATAATATACAGCTTCTCTGCAGCCAGATATTATCTGAATTAATCCATTTTTTAATATACACTTCTTTCTTTTCTGGAAACTTTTTAAAATATGACCCTACTAATTTTTTAGCTATTTGATCAACAGTATCCCACCAGGATTTATGAGTAATCATATATTCCAGTAATTTAATAATATCTTCATTAAATTCTTTTTTATATCTTTCAACTAATTCAGCTCCAAAATACTGATATTCCCTTTCATCCTTTTTCCATAATTTTTTAACAACAATATCTAATTCTTCATAAGTTGGTCTATTTTCCTTTCGCATAAATTTTCTGGTAGCTTTTCTACGTGGTTTAGCCTGAATTCCAAAAAATTCAAATTTATTTCTCATATATTTTTTTTGCTCTTTTGCTTTTTCGGGATCAGCTTTATCCATCAAAGCTTTTGTGAGATTATCCAGGTAATTATTATTCAATAAATTCACCTCTCAGAAAGTCAAGTATATCTTTAGCTGATGGGGGACAACCTTTAACATAATTATCTGCTCCTAAGCAACAGTTGCCAATCCCAATTCCAGAAATATCTATATTTTTATAACCCTGTCCAATTTTAATTCTTCCCTTTATCTTATCCAATTCACCTTTTTCATTTAATCTCTTTAAGGCATGAATTAAACTACCATAACAGGCTGAACAGGCTTCTTTTGCTTCAACTTTTTCTGTTAATTTTTTTATTTTTATTGTCTTATTTTCAATGTGAGCTGCTTTATCCTTGTTTATCTCTATAATTTCAGCCTGTTCTATATTAGATTTTCCTACTCCAAACTTTTCAGCTAATGTAATATATTCAATCTCTTCAATAGAATATCCAAGTAAATTAGCAGCATAACTATCTATTAATACTGGATCACTGCCTGCAATCAATCTATTCATTTTAACTGGATTACCACCTTCTTCAAAATCAAGATCACCATATATTCCATCAACAATTATTAAATCCTGAGATAAGACTTTATTTAAAGCAGCTATTGGTTTATGTAATCCTCGCCTATGAAAACGTCTTTTCTCCTTATTTGATATACAACCTTTTAGATTTTTTAAAGAACAGGTTATAGTTGTCTGACAGTGTCCCTTTAAAACCGGTAAATTAATTAGATAATCAACTTCCAGAGCTTTTTGAGCTATCTCAATATCCATCCCCTTACTATTTTTAACTTTAAAGTTATCTTTCTGTAAATTGTACATAGGTATCTCATATTCTTTAGATATTTTATTATAACCACATTTTTTAAAAGCATTTTCTGTATCAGCACCTACCCAGGAGCCCTCAATGATTATTATATTTGAAAATCCTTTTTCTTTTAAATATTCTATAATCCCTTTTACAAGATTAGGATCTGTAGTGGCTCCAGTTTCTGATTTTGCAGCTTTGATTAAATTTGGTTTTAAAGCTATTAAATCATCCTTGTTAAGATTTTTTTCTATATTTATTTCTGCAAGTAATTCTTTTACCATTTCCCTGGCCTGATCCCCATAACTTATGATTATTTTATTATTTAACATATCTAATCCACTTCCGCTTTTTTTAAGAATAATTTCTTTTCAAAACCACCACGTTCTTTTTGCTTATTTTTTCTCATCTTTTCAAATTTTTCTCTTGATATATCTTTATAATCTAAAATAGCATAAATTATTTCAACTAAATCAGCTAACTCCATTATTTCTTTGCTCTCTTTGTATTCTTCAAGTTCTTCTTCAAGTTTATTATTTAAAGCCTTAAAATAACTTTCATCATCTAAAATTTCTAATTCATAATCATTCCCTGCTTCTTCTATTATTTCAGGAATCCTATCTCTTATCAGTTTATTAAATTTTTTCATAAATATATTACCTCCTGAAAATTTAATTATTTTCTTTAAATCTTCTTCTGAAATATCTCGTTTTTCTATATTCTACTATATCTTTAAAATGTTTGGTTAATTTATTACTTAAAAATCGATGCAAATCTGGATTTAACATAAATTCATTATTTATTTCATCATGAATAAAATATTTCCTTTTTGAAAGGTATTTTACTGGATTTCTTTCTGCCTCTTTTACAAACCTTTCTTCATTCCATTTTTCCCAATTTTTGTGTTTTTTATTATTCAAATCTTT
>Ga0207414_1000521_pt1 | contig 16874 bp, 17 predicted proteins | sample PonA231FremontCA_2_FD_187269 | JGI IMG/M metagenome (GOLD analysis project Ga0207414, IMG submission 187269) | Marine sediment microbial community from Fremont, CA, USA - Pond A23 Sediment 1 (SPAdes) | ecosystem: Environmental > Aquatic > Marine > Unclassified | place: USA: Fremont, California... | reverse complement strand
GAGCCGCTGCAGGAGGGGTGCCTGTCGATCCCGGAGTACTATGCCGAGGTGCCGCGCGCGCTGAAGGTCCACCTCAAGGCGCTGGATCGCGACGGCCAACCGTTCGAGCTCGAGGCCGACGGGCTGCTCGCCCACTGCATCCAGCACGAGTACGATCACCTCGAAGGCGTGCTGTTCGTCGATTACCTCTCCACGCTCAAGCGCGACCGGATCACCAAGAAGATGCAGAAGCGCCATCGCCAGATGCAGCCCGCCTGACGCGGCGGCACAGGCAACGGCGGACTGGCCGCCTGACGACGAAGGCCGATGCCCTGGCATCGGCCTTCGTCGTTTTCTCTCGCCTCCGTTATCATGAAGGGCACCGCCCACTGGCAAGGCTGATCCCATGTCCCGATCCCTGCGCGTGATCTTCGCTGGCACGCCCGACTTCGCCGCCACCAGCCTGGCGGCGCTGCTGGCCAGCCGGCACCAGGTCGTTGCCGTCTACACCCAGCCCGACCGCCCGGCCGGCCGCGGTCGCAAGCTGACGCCAAGCCCGGTCAAGCGCCTGGCGCAGGACCAGGCGCTGCCGGTGCTGCAGCCGACCACCCTCCGCACAGCCGAGGTGCAGGCACAACTGGCCGCGCACCGGGCGGACATCATGGTGGTGGTCGCCTACGGGCTGATCCTGCCCCGGGCCGTGCTCGACACGCCACCGCTGGGCTGTCTCAACGTCCATGCCTCGCTGCTGCCGCGCTGGCGCGGTGCCGCACCGATCCAGCGGGCCATCGAGGCGGGTGATGCCGAGAGCGGGGTCACCGTCATGCAGATGGACCCGGGGCTCGACACCGGCGACATGCTGCTGGTCCGGCGCACCCCGATCCACGCCACGACCACCGCCGGCGAGCTTCACGACCGCCTGGCCGAGCTGGGCGGCGAGGCCATCGTCGCGGCGCTCGATACGCTGGCCGAGTCGGGCCTCGACGCCACGCCCCAGCCCGAGGCGGGCGTCACCTACGCCGCCAAGCTCTCCAAGGCGGAGGCCGAGCTTGACTTCCAGCGTCCCGCCGCCGAGCTTGCCGCGCGCATCCGTGCCTTCAACCCCTGGCCGGTGGCCTGGTGTGCTCTGGGCGATGACCGCTTGCGCCTGCTGATGGCTCAGCCCGGGCAGGCCGCGCACGACGCGGTGCCGATGCCCCCCGGCACGCTGCTCGCCCACGCGCCGGCGGCGCTGCGCATCGCCTGCGGCAGCGCCGGCGACCAGGTGCTCGAGGTCAGCCGGGCGCAGCTGCCCGGCGGCAAGCCGCTGGCCGTCAGCGAGCTGCTCAAGTCGCGCAGCGAACGGCTGGCGCCGGGCATTCGGCTGGGTCACACCGACGAGGAAACTTCTCCATGAGCCAACACTCTCCCGCGCCCGCCCAACGCGCGGGCACCCGCGACAACGGCCTGGCCGTGCGCGCCGCTGCCGCCCGCGCGCTCACCCCGGTGATCACCGGCAAAGGCTCGCTGACCGGCCTCGACGACCATCAGGTGGTGGCCCGCGACCGCGCGCTGTTCAAGGCCCTGTGCTACGGCACCTGCCGCACGCTGCCACGCCTCGAGGCGCTGGCCGCCAAGCTGCTGCAGAAACCCTTCAAGGCCCGCGACGCCGATATCCAGGCCCTGCTGCTGCTGGGCATCTTCCAGCAGCTTTACCTGCGCGTGCCGGCCCATGCGGCAGTCGGCGAGACCGCCGGGGCCGCGCGTCTGCTGGGCAAGGAGTGGGCCACCCGGGTACTCAACGGCTGCCTGCGCCGCCTGCAGCGCGAGAACGCAGCGCTGCAGGAGGCGGTCGACCAGGACCCGAGCGTGGCGCTGCTGCATCCCCGCTGGTGGCTCAAGGCGCTGCGCCGCGCCTGGCCGGAGGACTGGCGCACCATCTGCGAAGGCAACAACCTGCCCGGCCCGATGACCCTGCGCATCAACCGTCGCCATGGCGACCGCGAGATGTATCTGGACCGGCTGGCGGCAGCGGGTATCGAGGCTCGCCTGTGCGCGCATGCTCCAGACGGCCTGACGCTGGAGACAGCGTGCGACGTGGAGGCACTGCCCGGCTTCGATGACGGCCACGTCAGCGTTCAGGACGAGTCCGCTCAGCTTGCCGCGGTACTGCTCGGGCCCGCGCTGGCCCCGCGCCCCGGCGCCCGCGTGCTGGACGCCTGCTGCGCCCCGGGCGGCAAGGCCGCCCACCTGCTGGAGCTGTTCGACATCGACCTGCAGGCCATCGACAGCGACGCTGCGCGCCTGGCCCGGGTCGAAGATACGCTGGCGCGGCTGGGGCTCGCGGCGAGCTTGACCGAGGGCGATGCCACCACCCAGGACTGGTGGGACGGCACCCCCTTCGACGCCATTCTGCTTGATGCGCCCTGCTCGGGCAGCGGCGTGATTCGTCGTCACCCCGACATCAAGTGCCTGCGCCGGCCCTCGGACATCCCCAAGCTGGCGGCGCTGCAGGCAAGGCTGCTCGATGCGCTCTGGCCGCTGCTGCGCCCCGGTGGCACCCTGCTCTACGCCACCTGTTCGGTGCTGCCCGAGGAGAACGCCGAGCAGATCGCGCACTTTCTCGCGCGTACTCAGGATGCCCGCGTGACCACGCCCACCGACATGGCCTGGGGCCGCGTCGCGGGCGCCGGGCGCCAGCTGCTGCCGGAACCCGACAGCCAGGATGGCTTTTTCTATGCCAGACTGACGAAGCATCCCGCCTGAGGGCGGACCCTGCGTTCCATGACACGGGAGATTCCATGAGCCAACACACCTACAAGCACATCGAACTGACCGGTTCCTCGCCGTCATCCATCGAAGACGCCGTCCAGAATGCCCTGACCAAAGCTGCCGAAAGCCTGCACGGCATGCGCTGGTTCGAGGTCGTGGAGACCCGCGGCCATATCGAGAACGAACGCATCGCGCACTGGCAGGTCACCATCAAGGTCGGCTTCACCCTCGACTGACCTCGCCGTAACCTGTTCTTCTTAGAGTGGCTGGTTTAGTCTTGCCCCGTCATGTGCGGCGCCTGGTTGGCGCCGCACATGACTTGGCATGACCTGACCGGAGCGGACAGCAACGACCATGAAGATCATCATTCTTGGCGCCGGCCAGGTCGGCGGCACCCTGGCTGAGCACCTGGCGCGCGAGGAGAACGACATCACCGTGGTGGACACCGACGGTGAGCGCCTGCGCGAACTGCATACCCGCCTGGACATTCGCACGGTTACCGGCGCCGGCTCCTATCCCATGGTGCTGCGCCAGGCCGGCGGCGAGGACGCCGACATGCTGATCGCGGTGACCAACTCCGACGAAGTCAACATGATTGCCTGCCAGGTTGCCCACACGCTGTTCCGTACTCCCACCAAGATCGCCCGGGTACGCGCCACCGCTTACCTGACGCGCAAGGGACTGTTCGCCCACGAGGCGGTGCCCATCGACGTGCTGATCAGTCCCGAGCAGGTGGTCACCGACCATATCCGCCGCCTGATCGAGCACCCCGGCGCCCTGCAGGTGCTGGAGTTCGCCGGTGGCCTGGTGCAGCTCGTGGCGGTCAAGGCCTACTACGGCGGTCCCCTGGTCGGCCAGGAGCTGGGCTTCCTGCGCCGCCACATGCCCAGCGTGGATACCCGGGTGGCGGCCATCTATCGCCAGAATCGGCCGATCATTCCCCGCGGCGACACCGTGATCGAGGCCGATGACGAGGTGTTCTTCATCGCCGCCCGCCGCGATATCCGCGCGGTGATGAGCGAGCTTAGGCGTCTCGATCGCGACTTCCGCCGAGTGACCATCGCCGGCGGCGGCAACATCGGCGAGCGTCTCGCCGAGCACCTTGAGCATAGCCACCAGGTCAAGATCATCGAGCACAGCCTGGAGCGCTGCACCCAGCTCTCGGAACGCCTTGACCGCACCGTGGTGCTGCACGGCAGCGCCACCGCCAAGCGGCTGCTGGAAGAGGAAAATATCGAGGAGTGCGACATCTTCTGTGCGCTGACCAACGACGATGAGGTCAATATCATGTCGTCGATGCTGGCCAAGCGCATGGGCGCCAAGAAGGTGCTGACGCTGATCAACAACGCCGCCTACGTGGACCTGGTGCAGGGCGGTGAGATCGACATTGCCATCTCCCCCCAGCAGGCCACCATCGGCAGCCTGCTGACTCACGTGCGGCGCGGCGATATCGTCAACGTCCACTCGCTGCGCCGCGGCGCCGCCGAAGCCATCGAGGCCATTGCCCACGGCGACACCCAGTCATCCAAGGTGGTGGGGCGCGCCATCGGCGAGATCGACCTGCCACAGGGCACGACCATCGGCGCCGTGGTGCGCGGCAAGCAGGTGCTGATCGCCCACGACGACGTGGTGGTGGCCTCGGGGGATCATGTCATCCTGTTCGTGATCGACAAGCGCCGGCTGCGCGACGTGGAGCGGCTCTTCCAGGTGGGATTGACGTTTTTCTGATGAGGGAAGCCGCTCGATGAGTCTGCGCATGATCCTGCGCATCCTGGGCCTGCTGCTGATGATGTTCAGCCTGACCATGGTGCCCCCGATTCTCGTCTCGCTGCTGTTTGCCGACGGCATGTGGGAGGCGTTCGCCGTGGCGTTTGCGATCACCGTGGCCACGGGGGCGGTGATATACCTGCCCAACCGCCAGGCCCGCAAGGAGCTGCGCACGCGCGACGGTTTCCTGATCGCGGCGCTGTTCTGGAGCGTCCTGGGGCTGTTCGGCGCGCTGCCGCTGATGCTCACCGGGGATACCGCCCTGGCAGCGACCGATGCCGTGTTCGAGTCCTTCTCGGGCCTTACCACCACCGGCGCCACGGTGATCACCGGCATCGACTTTCTGCCGGAGGCCATCCTCTACTATCGACAGCAGCTGCAGTGGCTGGGCGGCATGGGTATCGTCGTGCTGGCGGTGGCCATCCTGCCGACGCTGGGCGTCGGCGGCATGGCGCTCTACCGCACCGAGATCCCGGGACCGCTGAAGGACTCCAAGCTCACCCCGCGCATCACCGAGACCGCCAAGGCGCTGTGGTATATCTATGCCTCGCTGACCGTGGCCTGCATGCTGGCCTACATGGCGGCCGGCATGGACTGGTTCGATGCCCTGGGGCACAGCTTTTCCACCGTGGCCATCGGCGGCTTTTCCACCTACGACGCCAGCATCGGCCACTTCGACAGCGCGCTGATCGAGATGATCTGCGTGTTCTTCCTGATCGTCTCCGCCGTGAGCTTCAGCCTGCATTTCCTGGCCTGGCGCCAGCGCAGCGTGGTGCACTACTTCCAGGACCCCGAAGCGCGCTTCCTGCTGCTCTTTCTGCTCGGCTTGACCGTGATCACGGTGGTCTCGCTATGGCTGACCGACACCCTGGGCACCGAGCTGGGCCTGCGTCACGGGCTGTTCGAGGTGGTGTCGGTGGCCACCACCGCAGGCTTTGCCGTGGCGGACTTCTCCATGTGGCCCGGCGCGCTGCCCTTCCTCTTGTTCGTCGCCGCCTTCGTCGGCGGCTGCTCGGGCTCCACCGGCGGCGGCATGAAGGTGATTCGTATCATCCTGATCCTCAAGCAGGGCATGCGCGAAGTGATGCGGCTTATCCACCCCAATGCGGTGATCGCCGTCAAGATCGGCAAGGTCAGCGTGCCGGACGGCATTGCCCAGGCGGTGTGGGGATTCTTCGCTGTCTACGTGATGCTGTTCTTCCTGATGCTGGTGGGCGTGATGGCCACCGGCGTCGACCAGGTCACCGCCTGGTCCACCGTCGGCTCGGCGCTCAACAACCTGGGGCCGGCGCTGGGCGAAGCCTCTGCGCACTATGGTGATCTGCCCGACCTGGCCAAGTGGATCCTGGTGGTGGCCATGCTGCTCGGCCGCCTGGAGATCTTCACCGTGCTGGTGCTTTTCACGCCGGCCTTCTGGCGCAAGTAGCCAGCCGTGCGCTGCGCCATGCGCCGGGTTTGGCCCGCCCACCGGCTTCGTGGATAATCGCCCTTCCACTCCCACTGCCCGAGCGTCCATGACCGACTCCCAGGACTCCGTGAATACCGCCCGCCCGCGCGATGCGACCAGCGGCCCGCGCCGGGTCGTGCAGGTGGGCGAGACCCGCTATACCTTGCTGGGCACCGCCCACGTTTCCGCCGAGAGCGCCGCGGACGTGCGCGCACTGGTGCGTTCCGGCGATTTCGATGCCGTGGCCATCGAGCTGTGCGATGCACGCCACCATAGCCTGACCCATCCCGATGCCATGGGCGAGCAGGACCTGTTTCAGATCTTTCGCCAGGGCAAGGCCGGCATGGTGGCCGCCAGCCTGGCGCTGGGGGCTTTCCAGCAGCGCGTGGCCGAGCAGTCGGGCATCGAGCCCGGCGCCGAGATGCGTGCCGCTCTGGAGGAGAGCCAGAAGGCCGAGCTGCCGCTGCTGCTGATCGACCGGGAGGTCGGCGTCACGCTCAAGCGCATTTATCACAACGTGCCCTGGTGGCAGCGGTTCGCGCTGTTCTCGGGCCTGCTCGGCAGCGTGATGTCGCGCCAGCAGGTCTCGAGCGAAGAGATCGAGCGGTTGAAGGAGGGCGACGTTCTCGAGTCCACCTTCCGCGAGTTCGCTGCCGAGTCCCAGGCCCTTTACACGCCGCTGATCAGCGAGCGAGACCGCTACATGGTGCTGCGGCTCGCTGAGGAGGCCGAACCGGGACGCTATCGCAACGTGCTGGTGGTGATCGGTGCCGGTCACATGGCGGGCATGGCCGAGCAGTTGGCCCAGCCGCTGCCGGGCGACCCCGCCGCCGAGCGCGCCAGCCTCGAGCACACCCCGCCGCCGTCGCCGCTGTGGCGTGCTCTGCCGTGGGTGATCACGCTGCTGGTGCTGACCGGCTTCGCCATCGGCTTTTCGCGCAACACCCAGCTTGGCTGGCAGCTGGTGACAGAGTGGTTCCTGATCAACGGGGTGCTCTCCGCCGGGGCGACGCTGGCCGCGCTGGCGCACCCGATCACGGTGGCGGCGACGTTTGTGGCCGCCCCGCTGACCTCGCTCAATCCCACCATCGGCGCCGGGTTCGTGGCCGCCGGGGTGGAGCTGTGGATGCGCAAGCCCAAGGTCCGCGACTTCTCGCGTCTGCGCCACGACGTCACCGAGCTCAAGGGCTGGTGGCGCAATCGGGTCTCGCGCACATTGCTGGTCTTTCTGACCGCCACCATCGGCTCTGCCGCCGGCACCTGGATCGCCGGTTTTCGCATTGCCGGGGCGCTATTCGGCTGATCCGGTCTCGCCTGGCCGCGCCCGACGCGCCAGCAGGCGCTGCATTGCCGCCGTGGGGGCCTCGAGCTTATCGTGCCGCCGACTGGCGGCGTAGCTGTCGTTGAAGGCATCGAAGGTGTCATCGAGTACCGCCGCCGCCCGCTCGTCGCCGGCCTGACGCAGCAGTTCGATGGCAACCTCGGCCGTACAAAGGTGGGCGGCGGACGCAGGCTTGCGCAGTCGGTAGCGAGTCAGCCGTTCGGAGGCCAGCGGCAGCACCGGCAGCCGGTCGAGATAGGGGCTCTTGCGAAAGATCCGCCGCGCCTGGCGCCAGGTACCGTCGAGAATGATAAAGACCGGCGTCCGGTTGTCCGCGTTTGCCGCCGTCACCGCCTCCATGCCCACCACCCGGTCGGCATAGTCCGGGTGATCGTCGGGGAAGATCACGAACGGCGCGAAGCGCTCATCCTCGAGCAGCGCCAGCAGCCGCGCGTCGGGCGCCGTGCGATACCAGGTGAAGATTTCGGTCTCGGGCAGCACATCCCCGATCAGCCGCCCGGTATTGGTGGGCTTGTGGTGTTCCAGCGGATGGGTGAGCAGCCATACCCGAGTGGCGCTGCTGGCCGTGACCCGGTAGGGACAGAGGCAGTTGAGCGCCGGCAGCTGGCAGTCCTGGCATCGCGTGACGAAGCTGCCGCGGGCCTTGAACGCGCGCCGCGGCGGCCGGGGATGACCCGTGGCGGGGTCAGTGGAGAGCCCGGTGGCGGAATCACTGGAAAGCCCGGTGGCGGGGTCGTGCTCGATGACGGCATGGTTGGCGCTATCGTCCTGCATGGGGCATGTCCCGAAGCCAAAAGGGGCGGCATTCTAGCACGCACACAGCGCCCCCCGCCGGGGTGCCGGCGCATGACCGCCGCGCGGAAGAGCGGCTACCCGAGCAGCGCCGACGGCAGCCACAGCCGCCCTTCGCGCCGCCAGTGGCGCACCAGCGCCGGCACCCCCTTGCCGGCGGGCTGAGCAATGCGCGCGACCCCCGGCGGCGCCAGGGTCGCCGCCGCAGGGTCGACCAGCACGCAGGGCGCCTCTAGCGGCGCATGCTCGAGCAGCGACGCCGCCGGCATCACGGCAAGCGAGGTACCAATGACCAGCAGCAGATCGGCCTGGGCGACGATGTCGCAGGCTTCACCGAAATGCGGCACGCCCTCACCGAACCACACCACGTCCGGGCGCAGTTGACTGCCCTTGTCACAGATATCGCCCAGGCGAATACCGCCGCGCGGCAGCGGATAGTGCATGCGCGGATCAATCGAGGAGCGCGCCTTGAGAATTTCGCCATGCAGGTGCAGCACCTGACGGGACCCGGCGCGCTCATGAAGGTCGTCGATGTTCTGGGTGATGATGCTGACGTCGAAGCCCTGCTTCTCGAGCCCCGCCAGGGCCTTGTGGGCGGCATTGGGACGCGCCCCGCGGACCTGTTCGCGACGCTGATCGTAGAAGCGCAGCACGCGCTCGGGGTCGCGGCGCCAGGCGCGCGGCGTCGCCACCTCCGCGATGGGATGATTGGCCCACAGGCCATCGCTGGCGCGAAAGGTCGCGATGCCGCTCTCGGCGCTTATCCCGGCACCGCTGAATACCACCAGATGGGGGGATCTCGAGTCATCCGCCATGAGCCGTCTCATCTCTGCTGTGTGTGACGCGGCGCTCAGTCGGTCAACCCGTGGCCAGCGTTACCGGCAAAGCGCTGCTTGTTGCGATAGGGGTAGACATCAATCACCCGGCCGTCGAGGATCGCCTGCTGCAGGCGTTTCCAGTAGTCGGCATCGAACAGCTCAGGGTGCAGCTGATAGCACAGCTTGCGCAGCCTGACGTCGGCAAACAGAAAGGGGCCGAACTCCTCGGGGAAAATATCATTGGGCCCCACCGAGTACCAAGGCTCGTCGGCAAGCTCCTGTTCGGGGTACATCGGCTCGGGGATATGGCGAAAGTGGCATTCAGTGAGGTAGCAGATCTCGTCGTAGTCGTAGAAGATCACCCGGCCGTGGCGCGTCACCCCGAAATTCTTCAGCAGCATGTCGCCGGGAAAGATATTGGCGGCCGCCATCTGCTTGATGGCATTGCCGTAATCCTTGAGAACCGCGCGGGTCTCCTGCTCGTCGCACTGTTCGAGGTAGAGATTGAGCGGCGTCATCATGCGCTCGGTATAGCAGTGCCGGATGATCACCTTGTCGCCGCGCAGGTACACGGTGGAGGGCGCGACCTCCAGCAGGTGCGCCAGGCACTCCGGGGCAAAGTGGTCCTGGCGGGCGATAAAGTTGGAGAACTCCTGGGTATCGGCCATGCGCCCGACGCGGTCATGACGCTTGACCAGCCGATACTTGTCGCGCACGTTCTCGCGCGACATGCGCTTGCTCGGGTCGAAGCGGTCCTTGATGATCTTGAACACGGTGCGAAACGACGGCAGCACGAAGACTGCCATGACCATGCCGCGCACCCCCGGGGCGATGACGAAGGTGTCCTCGCGCCGCGCCACCTGCCGGTTAAGCGCGCGGAAGAACTCGGTCTTGCCGTGCTTGAAGAAGCCGATCGCGGCGTAGAGTTCGCCCTGGGGCTTGTCGGGCATCAGCTGCTGCAGGTAGTGCACGAACTCGCTGGGCACTGCCACCTTGACCTGGAAATAGACCCGGGTGAACGAGAAGATGATCGACACCTCGTCGGGCTCGATCAGCACGGTATCCAGGTGCAATCCCTCGCCTGCGGCGTGCAACACCGGCAGCACCAGCGGGACCTGGCGGCCACCGCCCAGCACACGACCGACCAGATAGGCCCCCTTGTTGCGATAGAAGACGCTCTTGATCAGTTCGATCTCGGCCTCGGGGTCGTCGCGCATGGCCGCGGGCAGCAGCCGATGCAGCAGGTCGCCGCCCTGGGCCACATCCCGCGCAAGGTCGATGAAGGGCGTCTCGAAGCGCGCCTCTTCCAGCGCCCAGTGCAGGCCCGCCGTCCAGTCGCCGTCGACGCGGTGGTGACGGCACAGCTGCAGACCGGAGTGATGCGCCGCCTGCTCGCGAGAGCTGTAGACGAACATCCAATCGTTGCGGATATGGCGGTGATGGAACAGCGAACAGAACATCGAGTTGAAGAAGGTCTCGGCCAGTTCGTAGTCCAGCCGCTGGTCGATCAGGGCGGCATAGTGCCCGCGGGCGTCGCGCCAGCCCTCGCAGTCGACCAGCAGGTCATCGTCGACGGTGCGCCGCAGCCTGGCCAGAGTGTCCTGGACCTTCTCGTCGTAGAGGTCGATGCGCTCCGCCGAGGCCTGCTGGGCCTCCCGCCAGGCGGCGTCGCGAAAGCGGCGACTGGCGTCCGCGGTGATCTGCTTGAAGCGCCAACGGTACTCGTCGAAGCCTTGCAGCACGGTGGCGGCAAGGTGATAGGCGGGCGAATGGTTCATGGTCGGGCTCCCGTCAGCAGGCGTGTCCAGCATGCCCAATCACACCGTGCAAGGCGAGCCGACCAGGGGACGTCCGCCGGGTCGCCCCCCGGTTTCACGGGGCCTCGGCCAGGGCCAGCACATGTACCAGCGCCCGCCACAGGTTCCAGCCGTCTTGCCACGCGGGGGACACCGCCACATGCTGCAGCGCCCCGGCTTCGAAAAGACGCGCCTGCCCCGGCGGCAGCGCATCGTGCAGGCGTTGGCTGTGACTGACGGGGATCACGGGGTCCTGGGGGTCATGAATCAGTACCAGCCTGGCGTGCAGACGGTCGAGTGATCGCCGCGAGGGGTCCAGCGCATCAAGTTCCCGCACCAGCGACGACGGCAGCCTGGCGATCAGCGCCGCCACGCGGTCCGGGTCCTCGTTGGCCACCAGCGCAAAGAGCGCCTTGCCCGACGCCCCCAGCCGTCGGGCATCGGCAGCCACCGGGGCGCGAGGGTCCGCCAGCCGACGCCGGGCAATGCGCTCCAGCAGCGCTCGATCCTTTTCATCCTCTAGCCAGTGCAGCTGGCTCAGCAGCACCGCCCAGCGCGCCTCCCGCTGCGGCGGCGGTACCGACGGGCCAGCTCCTCCGCGGTCCTCGCCGGTGGTCACATAGCGCAGCATGTCCGTCATGTCGTAGTAGCCGCCCACGGCTACCACGAAGCTCACCGCCGTGCCCACCGTCTCGTCCATGGCGGCGATCAACGTCGGCCCCACGGCGAAGCTGACCGCCGCCACCGCCGTCTGTGACGGCGCATCAGGCGCCGAGCGGGTGGCATAGCGGATGGCATCGACGATGGACGTCACCTCACGAGTGCTGATGGAGTAGTCTCGCAACCCGTCGAGTTCCGGCACCATCACCCTGAAGCCCGCCCGGCCGAGGGTCTTCGCCAGCGCCACCAGCCGGGGATCGCGACGGCCCTGTTCGGTGAAGCCGTGGATCAAGATTAGCGACCCCCAACGCGGCGTCCCAGGCAAGTAGACGTCCGCCTGATAGGCGCGGCCCTGGCGCGCATAGTGAATCGCCTCGCGGCGGGGCGGCTCGCTACGACGTTTCAGCCGGCTCTCCCCGCTACCCGCCGACAGATCACCCAGCACCAGCAGGGCCTGGTAATGGCGCTCCAGGCCGGCACATCCCGACAGCAGCATAGTTACCAGGCTCCATGCCATCAGCAGCACGCCCAGGCGCAAACAAGGTCTCATGTCGATCAGAGTAGCGACCATGCCGGCCTCCCGCCGGATTTTCACGACGGGAAGGAGCGCGGACGGGATGACAGCGCGCCACCGGCCAGCGACAATGACGCCCTTTCGCCGTGCTGACGATGTGATGATGCCCCTTCCGCTGAGCCTGCTTTATCAGGATGACCATCTGGTCGCCGTGCACAAGCCGGCCGGCCTGCTGGTGCATCGCAGCGCGCTTGCCCGTGGCGAGCGCGCGTTCCTGCTGCAGCGGCTGCGCGACCAGCTCGGGCGCCGGGTCTATCCCGTGCACCGCCTCGACCGCCCCACCTCGGGCGCGGTGGTCTTCGCACTCGACCCGGAAACGGCAGCGGCCCTGCAGTCGGCCTTCGCCGCTCGCCAGGTGGAGAAGCGCTACCTGGCGGTAGTGCGCGGCATTGGTCCCGGCCAGGAGCGGCTGGCCGCCGCTCTGCGCGACGAGGAAGGCCCGCGACCCAAGGCCGAGATGCCGGCCCGCGAGGCGCTGACCGATATCCGCCGCCTCGACAGCGTCGAGCTGCCCGTGCAGGTGGACCGCTACCCCCACAGCCGCTACTCGCTGATCGAGGCGCGACCTCACACCGGCCGCCGCCACCAGATCCGCCGCCACCTGGCCGGACGGGGCTACCCGATCATCGGCGATGCCAAGCACGGCAAGGGCATCCACAACCGCTTCTTTGCTGAGCATCTGAGCTGCCCCCGGCTACTGCTGGCGGCCGTGGGCTTGAGCTTTGCGCACCCCGTGAGCGGCCGCCGCCTGGAGCTGTGCTGCCCGCTCGATGCCTGCATGACGACGCTTTTCGAACGTTTCGGCTGGACGCGCCATCTGCCGGCGCCGATTCAAGCCCCCGACCGTCGGAGCGCGATGCCATGAGCGACTTGCCTGTCCCTTCCGATACCGATGCCGAGGCCCGCTTCAGCGGGATCCGCCGACTCTATGGCGCCCGCGCCTATGCCCGCTTTCGTCGCGCCCACGTGGTGGTGGTCGGCGTGGGCGGCGTGGGCAGCTGGACGGTCGAGGCGCTGGCGCGCTCGGCGATCGGCAAGCTGACGCTGATCGACCTCGATGACGTCTGTGTCTCCAACGTCAATCGCCAGCTGCATGCGCTGGACGGCACCATCGGCCGTCCCAAGGTGGAGGTGCTGGCCGAGCGCTGCCGCGCCATCCAGCCGGGCATCGAGGTTGTCGCCGATGCCGCCTTCGTCACGCCCGCCAACCTGGCCACGCGCATTCCCGACGACGCCGATATGCTGGTGGACGCCATCGACAGTGTGGCCGCCAAGGCCGCGCTGATCGCCTGGTGCAAGCGCCGCAAGCTGCCGGTGGTGGTCACCGGCGCTGCCGGTGGCCAGACCGACCCCACGCGCCTGCGCGTGGCCGACCTGAGCCGCACCGAGCATGACCCGCTGCTGGCCAAGGTGCGTGCACGGCTGCGGCGCGACTTCGGCTTTTCGCGCAATCCCAAGCGGCGTTTCGCGGTGGAGTGCGTCTACTCGGATGAACAGCTGGTCTATCCCGGCAGCAACGGCGAGGTCTGTTTCCAGAAACCCGGCGCGGGCGAAGCCACCCGCCTGGACTGCGCATCGGGCTTCGGCGCGGCCACCTTCGTGACCGGCAGCTTCGGCTTTACCGCGGCGTCCCGGGTGCTGGCCCGCTTGGCCAAACAGGCGCAGGACGCGCCCTGACCGCAGACGCCAGGCGTCTGCTCGACACCGGAGAACTTGCCCCATGGAGCACCCCACCCCACGCCCCGGCATCTATCGCCATTACAAGGGCTCTCTGTACGAGGTGCACGGCGTCGCCTGGCACAGCGAGACCGGCGAACCGCTGGTGGTCTACCGCGCGCTATACGGCGACTATGGCCTGTGGACCCGTCCGCTGGACATGTTCATGGAGCACGTTGACGTGCAGGGCGAGCCAGTGCCGCGCTTTGCGCTGGAAAAAGCCTTTGCCTGACGCGCAAACGCCCCGCGACCTTCGTCGCGGGGCGTTTGCCGATGCTCGACGGCGGGGCCGCTCAGTCGCGGCCGGGCGTTACTCCTCCCCGGCTTCCTGCATCTGGCGCTGCAGGTAGTTTTCCAGCCCGACCTTGTCGATCAGACCGAGCTCGGTCTCGATATGATCGATATGCCCCTCTTCGTCGGCGAGGATATCGCGGAACAGGTCGCGGCTGACGTAATCCTTGACCTGCTCGCAGTAGGTGATGGCTTCGATGTAGTCGAGGCGCCCGTCATGCTCGATCTTCAGGTCGCACTCGAGCATCTCGCGAACGTTCTCGCCAATGTGCAGCTTGCCGAGATCCTGAAGGTTGGGTACGCCCTCCAGGAAGAGAATGCGCTCGATCAGCTTGTCCGCATGCTGCATTTCTTCGATGGACTCGTCGTACTCCCACTTGGCCAACGCCTTGAGCCCCCAGTCCTTGTACATCTTGGCATGCAGGAAATACTGGTTGATGGCCACCAGTTCATTGCCAAGCGCAGTGTTAAGGTGCTCGATGACTTTGCTGTCGCCTTTCATCTCATTACCTCGGTTGCCGTGGTGGATGATCTGACCATCAGCTTGGCACGGACGTTAGCACCTGGCCAGCCCACCGCCACCCGTCTCGGCAATATGCAACCTAACGCCATTGAATCAGGGACTTGGTAACAGGAAGACAAACAATACCGATTGCCGTCAGACAGCGTAAGCCAATCCTGCGGCCGCCGCACTGCGCTCGCGCTGTACCGCGTCGCGGGTGATATCCTTGCCGGTGCAGGCGCACTTGCCGCACTGGGTCCCGCACCCCGTTGCCCGCTGGACGTCCCGCCAGCTGCGTGCCCCGTCCTCGACGGCCTCGCGAATGCGGTGGTCGGTCACGTTCTTGCAAAGACATACGTACATGGCATCACCTCACGCTCGTCATGAGGTAAATGTAAATGATTCGCATGAGATACCGCAAGCATCAGGCGGTCAATTTCTGATCGGCATCAGCCAATGACGCGCGACCTAGCTGCGCTTGGGCAGCACCACGACGCGCGTACCGGTGGCGATGTCCGGCCAGCTGCGCCGCTCGGCGTCGACAAGCACCCACAGGTAGCCCAGCCCCAGGGCCGCCAGCGAGACAGCGGCGACCAGGTAACGCGCCAGCGACTGGCGCAGCGTGATCGAGAAGCCATCGCGGGTCTGCACCCGCAGCCGCCAGGCCTGCATGCCCAGCGTCATGCCGCCGCGGGTCCAGAAGAAGGCAAAGAAGGCAAAGCCGCTGACCGCCAGCAGCAGGCGCAGCGACGCCACCTGAGCGAACCCGGCCCCCACCTGTTCCGCCGACACACCCAGCACCAGCCGCACCACCGCCAGGTGCGCAGCGGTCAGGGCGATCCAGATGGCCAGCACCAGCAGGCCATCGTAGAGCATGGCACCCAGCCGCCGACCGAGACCGGCCGGCCATACCTCATCAAGTTGGTCGAAGCGTTGCTGCATGCATCCTCCGGCTCAGCCAGTGCGACGTAAAAGATAGAACCCGACTCCGGCACACAGCAGGGTCGGCGCCAGGACCGCCCAGGCCGGCGAGAAGCCGAACAGCGTCGAGGCCGGCCCCAGTAGGTCCTGCAGGTACTTAAAGAGCAGGCCGGTAATGACCCCGTAGAAGACGCGTGTGCCGGCCGCCACGCTGCGCAAGGGACCGAACACGAAGGAGGCCGCCACCAGCACCAGCGAGGCCATGGTCAGCGGCATCAGCATCTTCTGCCAGAAATGGAGCAGCGGCTGGGTCGCGTCCTGCCCCTGCGCGCGCAGGTAGCGCGCATAGGCCCACAGTTCGCTGGGCGCCTGGCTCTGCACGTCGCGCAACAGCCGGTCGAGCCGGTCCGGCGTCAGGGTCGTCTCCCACTCCAGCGTCGCGTGGCGTGTTACTTCGGTGCGACCGTCGAGAAAGCGCGTTACCGCGGCGTCTTCGAGAACCCAGCGCTCCCCCTGCCACACCGCCCGCCGGGCGCTCATGGCCTCGCGCAGGGTGTTGCCCGCGAAGCGGTAGCGGGTCAGGTCGAGCACGGTGTCGTCAGCGCGAATGGCGCCGAAGCGATAGAAGCTGTCGCCCTCGCGCTGCCAGCCGCCGCGCTCGGTCAGCACCGCGCCCTCGCCCTGCATCTGCTCGAGACGCCAGGCGCTGGCGAACTGCTCGGTGCGCGGGCTGACGAACTCGGCGACAAAGAGCACCACCACGATCACCCCGATGATGGGCTTCATGACCCCCCACAGGATACGCACCAGCGAGCGCCCGGCCGCGCGCATCACCGTCAGCTCGTTACTCGAGGCCATGCTGCCCAGGCCGATCAGGGCCCCGATCAGCACACCGACCGGGGCGTATTGATAGAAGCGCCAGGGCAGGCGCATCAGCAGGTAAAGCAGCACCTGCCAGGCGCCGTAGCCACCCTCCACGTCGCCCAGGTCGTTGATGTAGGTGATCACCAGGTCCAGGCCCAGCAGCACCACCTGGACCACCAGAATGGCGCCCAGTACGTTGCGGGCAATATAGCCGTCGAGGCGGTCGAGGATCATCCGCTCATTCCCTTGTGCTGAGCGCGCAGCATCATGGCCAGCCCGACGACCAGAAAGCCGGCGTGGATCGGCCACATGCCCAGGCCCGCCGGCCAGCTGCCGCGGCCGATGGCATCCAGCGCGGCCAGCAGCAGGCTGAGGTAGGCCACATAAAGAAAGATCGCCGGCAGCAGCTTGGCAAAGCGCCCCTGGCGCGGATTGACCCGCGACAGCGGCATGGCCAGCAGGGTCAGGATGAAGACCATCAGCGGCAATCCCAGCCGCCACTGCAGCTGGGCGCGCGCCGGCAGCGCGTCGTCGCCCAACAGCGCAGGCGTGGTGGCATATTCGGGGGTGTCAAGCTCGGGCGCCTCGGCCGCCGCCGAGAGACGCACCGCATAGGTGCCGAACTCGAGCCGCTCGGCCTCGGCACGGCCGGGG
>Ga0207414_1000517_pt1 | contig 16981 bp, 14 predicted proteins | sample PonA231FremontCA_2_FD_187269 | JGI IMG/M metagenome (GOLD analysis project Ga0207414, IMG submission 187269) | Marine sediment microbial community from Fremont, CA, USA - Pond A23 Sediment 1 (SPAdes) | ecosystem: Environmental > Aquatic > Marine > Unclassified | place: USA: Fremont, California... | reverse complement strand
GCGAGAAAAGGTTCTCAACTTGTAGAATAAACGGGCTATTGGTTCTTTTTCTTACTTAAAACCTTAACACCTTAAAACTCTAAAACTTTTTCATGTTAAGTGCGGGTGGAAATCACCCCTCTTTCGCTACTCTTTATAAATTCCAACAATTTGTGCACTTCCGCAGTGTTGTCCTCTTGTTCCAGCTTTTCCAGGGCCTTTTGTCTGTTCATATCCGATCGCCAAATTGTTTTAAAAGCCTTTTTCAGGGAGTTGAGTTGATCATTGTTAAATCCCTGCCGTCTCAGGCCGATAAGGTTCAAGCCGTGCAGCCATCCCCTTTCTCCGGCGATCAACATAAACGGGGGTACATCCTGGGGCACTCCTGTCATACCCCCTATATATGCATATTGCCCTATCCTGACGAATTGATGTACAGCAGATAATCCGCCAACTACCGCATAATCTTCAACTACTATATGTCCAGCTAATGTGGCTGCATTGGCCAACACTACATTGTCTCCCAGTATACAATCGTGGGCTACATGGGAATAAGCCATTATCAGGCAATTCGAACCCACTCTCGTCACTTTTCCACCCCCTTCGGTACCTATGTTAATTGTTACATACTCCCGAATACAATTATTATCCCCTATTTCCAGCCAGGTGGTTTCTCCCTGGAATTTAGAATCCTGGGGTTTGCCCCCTATACATGCGTAGGAATGTATGTGGTTGTTTTTACCCAAGGAAGTGTTGGATTTTAGATGTACAAATGGTTCGATGTGACAATTGTCCCCAATGACAACACCGGATTCTATTACACAATAGGGGCCTATATACACATTTTCTCCCAAATCGGCTTGAGAGTCTATTATAGTTGTTGGATGTATATCTGAACTCATTTATGATTCCTCCGTGTCTACCAAGGATGCGGTTAAGATGCCTTGTGCGGCAATTTGGTCCTCTACGAGCGCTTTGGCTTCCATTTTCCACACGTTCATTTTGTTCTTGAGATACTCCACGTGCAAATACAATTGTTCTCCCGGATAGACCGGTTTCCGAAAGCGCATCTTTTCAATTCCGCTAAAAAGGAATATCTTGTTTTCCGTTTGATCCGGGAAGCTTTTCAAAACCAATGCCGCCCCGGACTGAGCCAAGGATTCAACAATCAAAACACCTGGCATAACGGGAAATCCCGGAAAATGGCCCTGAAAAAAAGGCTCGTTGATTGTTACATTCTTCAAGGCGACTAGCCGCTGCAGGGATTGAAATTCAATAACCCTGTCTATGAGCAGAAAAGGGTAGCGATGGGGCAAAAGTTTTAAAATATCCGAACAGGCAAGCTCGGAATCATGCTCATTCATTGCTGTTACCTCCGGACTCAACCTTGGTTTTCAATTGTTCCAATTCAGTCTCCACATTTTTCAAACGCTTGTATATTTCCGGCAACTTGGGCTTCAATGTTGCGTAGCGCCTGTACTTGTTTTGTTCCATCGCAGGGTTGCCAGTTAATACAGAGTTTGGTTTAACACTCTTGTTTATCCCGGATTTAGCTCCTACCATGCAATTGTCACCTATTGTTAGATGTCCGGCTACTCCCACTTGCCCGGCCAGGATCACGTTCCTGCCGATTACAGCGCTTCCGGCGATTCCGACTTGTGCCACCAGTATGGAATTTTCTCCTATCTTCACATTGTGTCCGATTTGCACCTGATTATCTATTTTGGTACCCTTCCCTACTCTGGTCTCCCCTAGTGCTGCCCTGTCCAACGTTGAATTCGCTCCGATTTCAACATTGTCCTCGATCACTACATTACCAATCTGCGGGAATTTTTCAAGCTTGTCGTCTGACTGGGCAAATCCGAATCCGTCTCCACCCACCACTACTCCGGATTGCAAAATCACGTTTTCACCTAGACTACATCCGGCTAGAACTGAAACATTGGACCACAATCTACAGTTCTTTCCGATTGTCACCCCTTCTCCCACATAGACGCCGTGGCAGAGAGTAGATCCGGAATGGACAACTGCATTTGGCCCGACATAGACGAAGGGGTATATTATTGCATCACTGGATACTTGCGCATCCGGATCTATATATGCCAATTCGCTCTGCCCGCTAAAAGCGTGCTCGCTTGGGGCAAACAATTGGACAGCCCTGGCAAAATCCAAATAGGGATTGTCACTCAAAAGACAGTTTTGGTAGAGTTCCTTGTATTCTGGAGCTAGTACAATAGCTCCGGCACGAGTTATTTCCAGACATTTTTTGTACTTTTGGTTAGCAAGGAAGCTGAGATCGTTTTCTTCTGCTTCTTCCAATGTATTACACCCGGTGATTGCGACATCCTCACCCTTGTATTGCAATCCCAGTTTTTGGGCCAATATGCTGAGAGTCCAATTCATATCACTATCCGTTTTAATTTGTTTGATTGGATTTTGCTATTCCGGAATCCTTGCTCCTAGTTCCCGGTATCTGACTTCTTCTCCGACCCTTCCCAGTTTTCATTCAATCTTGACAGAATCTTTTCAGTTATTTCAAGGGATTTTTTGTTGAAAACCACTCCACTGTTCTGCTTGTCCATTATAATGGTAAAATCGTTGTTCTTTCCGAAATTGTCGATTATATCCACTATCTTTTTTATTATGGGCTGCTTCAATTCCTGTTCTTTTTTTCGTATTTTTCTTTGGTATCTTTGATACAAGCTTTGAAAATTCTGCAACTTTTTGTTGAACTTTTCCCTTTTTTCGCTTTTCGCCTCCTGCTTCAATGCCAAACTTTGCTGTTGTATTTGACTCCTCATTTTATCCAGGGCCTGCTTCCTGGTATCCAACTCTGCTTTCATATTTTCGTATTCACCTTCCAGTTGTTCCAGGGCTTTTTTACCCGGCTCCGACTTCTCCAGGACCTTTTGCAGATTCACAACACCTATCTTTATATCTTCGGCAAAAGCGACCCCTTGTAAACCAAGCATTGTAATCATGCAAATCAGGAATACCTTTTTTATCATATCCTTGCCTCCTTGATGCAAATATATATTATTCTGTAAACCAAATTTTTTTAAATGTTAATCCTCAAATCCAAATGATAATCCGGATAAATCAGAAAAAGCCGCCGATAGAGAATTCGAATCCCCGGCTATTGTCTTTCAAATCGTCTATCGGGATCGCGTATTCCAACCTAAGCGGTCCCATGGGGGAATTCCAGCGGATCCCGGCACCGTAGCTCCTGAAGAAATCCAGGGATACGTCTTCGGATTTATCCCACACATTTCCGGCATCGAAAAAGAACACCCCCATAAGGCGAATATCCTCTTTCAAGGGAAAATACAATTCGTAATTGGTCTGGAAGAACTTGTATCCCCCTACATCATAAGAATAATCACCCTCCTTATCATATTCAGTACTGGAAATATCGCGGTAATCGTATCCCCGCACCGAATTCAATCCACCCAGATAGAATCTTTCAAAATCAGGCACCTCTTCACCCTGGTTTTCGAACAACCTTCCTGCATTCCAGTGCCAGTTCAGGGTAAACTTCCAGATAGGGGTATAGTAATAGCTGAAATCGTATTCAGCCTTGATATAGTCGTCGTCACCTCCCAGGATGCCTCCGGAATATTCAGTGGAGATTTGATTCTTGGTGCCCTTAGTAGGGGCGTAGCGCCTATTGGTAGTGTCCCTTTTTACAGAAACAGAGGCACTCCTGGACCAGTTCTCACCTTCATCTATTGCAGGATTGGCAAAATCATCCACATCACTGACCTCGTATCTGGATAATTGAATATTCCAGTACAGCCTGGTATAATCCCCTATGGTATAGGCAAACTTCCATTTTCCTCCGGTGTTTAACAAATCGTAATCGTCGTATATCCTGGATGTATTGTAAGCATCAAACCCCATGCCCAGGGGACCATTATATAAATGCGGATTCCAGAAGCTAAGCTGGAAACGGGTGGTTTCAGAACTATACTTTCCTTGAAGGCTGATATTGTACCCCTTGCCCAGGAAATTCCTCTCCTGGAGCTTGGCAGTGAAAAAAGCCCGATCTATGCTGGAATAACCGGCACCTGCACTGAAGGATCCCGTGGATTTTTCTTCCACATCCACCTTTAAATCCATTTTGTTGCTTTCGCCAGTGGGAAGTGTATTTATATCAATAGATTTGAAAAAACCCAGCCTTTGCAAATTCTGTTTGGAGCGAGACAACTTGTCCCCGCTGAACTGGGTCCCGGCTGTAAGCAGCATCTCCCTGCGGATGACATTGTCTTTTGTTTTCCGGTTGCCGGCAATTTCCAATCTGCGTATATAAACCATTTGTTTTTTGTTCAAGGTATATGTTATTGATACTGTATTGTCTTCCTTGTTCTTGTCCAGATCTATGTTGGTACTGGCATATGCGTATCCGTAATCGGTATAGTAGTTTGTCAAGTTTTCCCTGTCCTTGTTCATTACTGACCTGTCAAAGTATTTATCCTTTGCCGCCAACTGATCCATTTGGATCAGTTGCAGGAGCTTTTTCCTTGGACTGATCAGCTCCCCTTCCAGGGATACATCTTTTACTCTGTAGCGCGGGCCCTCCACTACCTGGAAAATTATATTTATACCCTGTTTAGTCACTTTCACCCTGGGCTGGGCTATTTTAACTTCTATAAATCCCTTTTGCGCATAATAGGATTTCAGAACCGCAACATCCCTGTTCAGTTGATCCTCTTTCAAGATCCCTCCCCCGGTGATCCAGGAAAAAAACCATCTCTCGGAAATCGAAAGCTGATCACGCAATGTTGCCGGATCTATCTTTTCCGCACCTTTGATTTTTATTTTATTGATATAGAGTTGTTCACCTTCTTCCACTTGAATAATCAAGTTTGCCTTCCGTTGTGCAACCTCCTCTTGTTCATGGGAGAGATCGACTTTATAATGGCCATCTTTCCTGTAAAGCTGTTTAATCTTTCTAAGATCCTGGCTCAAAGTCCTGGAATTCAACACCGTCCCGGTTTCTGTCTGCATTGCATCCAAGATCTCGCTATCGTCCAAATTCTTGTTGCCTTTTATTATAATATCCTTGATCAGGGGCTTTTCTTCTACTTGGAAAACAACTCTTTTACCTGTGTCAGTATCTTGGACAAAAGTTTTTACATCTTCGAATGAACCGCTCTTATAGAGCCTCTTGATGTCGGAATTTATTTTCTCCTTGCTCAGATAGTCCCCTTTCTGGATATCCAAGCGGTTTAACACAAATTCATTATCCACTATTTCGTTCCCAGTGATTTCGATCTCGCTAATAGTTTGCTTACTGGAAAGGTAATCCCGGATTTTGCCGGATATTCTGTCTGTGGAGTTGGAGAGGTCCTCAGATGGCTTTTGAGTTAAATTAAAGGACTTTGTTGCTACGTCCTCTGCTGAACTGACCAGCCTGAGGTCAAAATCCAGGGTTGCATTTTCCTGGTTGGCAAGGCCGTAAAGGCCGTAGTCAGCACCTGCCATTTTAGTCAACCGGCGAACAATACTAACATCCATTGTCCGAACCTCTTGTTCCGATAACAGGCTTTGGGATGTTTCTTGGTCGGTAACGGCAAACCCTTTTGATTCCAGGGATTCACGGAGCAAAATCGGGAGTTGTTTCTCCGTTTCATCCTTGTTCTGGGATTTTACCTGTAAGGGAAGCACGAGGATTTCATTTTTGCTGTTATCAGAATAGGCAGAATTTTCCAAAAAAACACCCTGTCCGATCAAGAGTACGAGCAAAAACGCTAAAACCTTTGCAAGGCAAGTCCAGGGCTTGGGCTTTAAATTGTTCGCTCTTTTAATTGCTGCAGCTCTAGATGATAAGTTCATACAATTCTCAGCTTTAACCTTGTTAGTGCTTGAACGAAAACTCACCCATCTACTTCGTCGCTTCAAAATTGCTCCTTGTATATAGGCAAGTTTACGTTCAATCACAGTTTTCGATCAGGCACTAGTTGTGATAAATTTCAGATTAAAAATAGTTTGCCCTGATTAGCTTTTTACCGACTCCAGTCCTGGTTTACAGCACCCCTCCTTCGCTACGGGAGCGGGTTTAGCCCAAGGGAATCCTGTATCGTAAAACAATACCCCAGGCTACGCTGTTTTTTCCGCAGTTGCCACCTCGCTTAGTTCACCTGTCTTCAACAGGAGCTTTTTTTGCATTTTATCTGCCAGGTCGTGGTTGTGGGTAGCTAGTATCAGGGTTGTTCCCAGTTTTTGATTCAAATGGAGCAAAAGATCCTGGATTATTTCCCCGTTTTTCTCATCCAGATTTCCCGTGGGTTCGTCTGCAAACAAGCAGTCCGGATCCTGCATCAGGGCCCGGGCAGTGGAGGCAAGCTGGCGTTCACCTCCTGAAAGGGTCAATACAGGCTGTTTTTCCTGGCCCGAAAGCCCCACGGTCCTCAAAAGCCCTTTTGCTTTTTCCAGGGATTTCTTTTTGCTCTGACCCTGGATTAAAGCTGGCATTGCCACGTTTTCCAGGGTGCTGAACTCCGGTAGTAAATGATGGAATTGAAATATGAATCCGATTTTTTGATTGCGAAAATTTGCCAGCCCCAGAGGGGAAAATCTGCTTATATCCTCTCCGTGGAAGTATATTTGTCCGAAGGTGGGAGTATCCAGCCCCCCCATGATGTGCAAGAGGGTGGTTTTCCCGGATCCGGAGGAACCGACGATAGCCACGGTTTCCTCCTTGTACACAGATAAATTGATGTTTTGCAGGATATTAATAGTTTCATTGGGGTTACTTATTTGTTTCCCCATTTTATATAGATTGTATACAGGCGGACTATTCATATCTCAAGACCTCGGCGGGCTGAAGTTTAGAAGCCTGCTTGGCCGGATATAAAGTAGCCAGAAAACTCAGGGTCATGGCGGCTACGGCGATAAGGGCCAAATCCAGGGATTCCAGACTGATCGGGATTTGGCTCAGATAATAAACATCACTGGGAAGTTGTATAAATTGGTATTTCTGCAACAAGAAACTTACGCCCAAACCCAGCAAGAAACCAAGGGCAGTGCCGATAAATCCGATAATTGTTCCCTGCCAGATAAATATCCTTTTTATATGTTCTCTCCTGGCACCCAGGGACATTAATACGGCAATATCCCGCCTCTTTTCCATTACCAGCATTATCAGGGTGGTGATTATGCTAAATGAACCCACTAATACAATCATGACCAATATTATGGCCATAGCTGTCTTTTCCAGTTTCAGTGCGGAAAACAGGTTCTTGTTCATGTCCATCCAAGTCCGGATCACAAGGGTATTATCCGATAATTTCCCCTGAATCTTATCTTTTATTGCTTCGGCTGCATATATATCCTGCAGTTTTACTTCCAACCCAGTGATCAGGTCACCGTCGTATCCCAGAAGCTTTTGGGCTGCCGGAATCGTGGTATAGACCATAGAAGAGTCGTATTGATACATTCCGGTTTCGAATATTCCGACTACCCGGAATTTTTGGATTTCGGGGGAAAAACCTGCTGCGGACTCCTTCCCGCTGGGGCTTAGCAGATTCACTTTGTCGCCCTTTGTCACTCCCAGTGTTTGGGCTATTTTACCTCCCAGGAGTATCCCGGGGGGCGAATCTTGGGACTTCAATGTTTCCAATGATCCCAAGCGCATATATTTTTGTATATCCAGCACGTTTTTAGCACCGCTAGAAGATATCCCCCTTATTACGCTCCCTTTCACTCCAGTGGGTGTACTTAGCATGACTTCGGAATAGATAAAGGGCATTGCCGCTTTTACACCGGAAATTTTTTCAATATTTTCAATCGCGGTATTGTAGTCCCTGAATCCCCCGTCGATCTTGTTTACTATCAAGTCAGCATTTACACCCAGGATCTTGTCCCGCAGGTTTTTACTGAATCCGTTCATAACTCCCAGGACCACGATCAGGGCAGCAACCCCAATAGCTACCCCCAATACGGAAAAAAAGGAAATAGCAGAGATAAAGCTGTGTTTTCGCCTAGTGACGAGATACCTAAGGGCTACAAAAAGTTCGAATGGCATAATTTTAATATTATTCCGGTCTTAGATGGGGAAAAAGGATCACTTCCCTGATGGAGGCACTGTCAGTAAAGAGCATCACCAATCTGTCAATGCCCACACCTTCTCCCGCAGCAGGGGGCATGCCGTACTCCAGCGCCCGAACGTAATCCTCGTCCATGAACAGGCTTTCTTCGTCACCTCGAGCCTTGGATTCCACCTGCTCCTGGAAACGCGCTTTCTGATCCCTGGGATCGTTCAATTCCGAAAACGCATTAGCCATCTCCTTGCCTGCTATAAACAGCTCGAATCTGTCGGTCAAAGAGCTGTCCCGGGGATTTTTTCTGGACAAAGGAGAAATGTCCAAGGGATAGTGGTAAATGAAATGGGGTTGTATCAGTTTGGGCTCCACCAGTATATCGAACAGTTTGGCCTGGATTTTGCCCAGGGTCTCTTCCTCTTGAACATTCTCTCCCAATTTTTTGACCAGCTTTTTGGCCTGATCCGGATCAGAATATTCCTCTTGGTTTAGCCCCCCCAGTTCTTCCAGGGCTTGGTGGAAAGTGAGCCTTTTCCAGGGAGGTGTGAAATCCAGGGTATAGGATTGGTATTCAAATTTCAGTTCGCCTTTTATTTGCTTTGCCAAGTGGGTCAGCATCTGTTCCGTAAAATCCATCAAGTGTGCGTAAGTGGCATAGGCCTGATAGAACTCCAACATCGTGAATTCCGGATTGTGTTGGGTGGATATGCCTTCATTCCTGAAATTACGGTTGATTTCAAAGACCTTCTCGAATCCTCCCACCAAGAGTCTTTTCAAGTACAGTTCCGGGGCCACCCTCAAATACAATTCCATATCCAGGGCATTGTGATAGGTTTCAAAAGGTTTGGCGGTTGCCCCCCCGGGTATGGGTTGCATCATCGGGGTCTCGACTTCCATGAAATTGTGGTTTTCCAAATACTTTCTGGTCTCTTTCAAGACCTGGGTCCGGATATGGAATTTCTCCCTGACTTCCGGATTGACTATCAAGTCCACATAACGCTGCCTGTATCTTGCCTCCACATCCTTTAGCCCGTGATATTTTTCCGGGAGGGGCCTGAAGGACTTGGTCAGCAGTTGAAAGGAGTGTGCATTCAAAGTCAGTTCGTCGGTCTTGGTCCTAAATAGTTGACCGCTTACACCCACTATGTCACCGATATCCAGTTTCTTGAAAAAGTTGTAGTCCTCTTCCCCCACAGAGTTTTTTTGGATAAAGATTTGCAGAGTACCGGTGTGGTCGTTCAAATGGAAAAAAGAAGCCTTACCGAAGGATCTGAGGGAAACGATCCTGCCGGCCAGGGCAAAAGTGGCCTCTGTCTGCTGTATCTGATCCGCATCCAGGGCTTGATAATTTTCCAAAATATAGGATACGTCGGTATCCTTTTGGAAATCATTCGGGAAAAGCTCCACCCCGTATTGTTCCAATTGTTCGGCTTTTTCCCGCCTGTCCTCTAGCACCTTGCTGCTTGAATCTTTCTTTGACACCTTTTGACTCCGTTTATTTTTGCTGAACTTGAAGACAACATTCATAAGTCAATTTATATATTGCGTCAAGAAACTAGATCTGAATAAAACAATTTATTTATCGCCAATTTGTTTTTTTCAACCCCTTTTTTGCTTCGGATCGCAAATTGACTTTTGTTGCTACCCGTGGCAACATTTATTAGAGTTAAATAAATTTATTGCTTAATTTACCTTGTGAATCCATTACCGGACAGGCAGTCAGGAAATGCTCGGAATATAAAAACTGTTTTACGTTATTAGCATCAAAATGGGAGGTAATTATGAAAAGGATTATAACATTCATCTTTGCTTTGCTTTTGCTAGTTGGGATCTCTTCCGGAGTATCTGCCAAGCAGACATTGCAATTCTCTTGTTCGGCTCAAATTGCGGAAGCCTTCGGAAAATCCGTGATAGATGAAATTGAAGCAAAAAACCCCTTGAATGTGGATATTTCCATTGCTTCATCCCATACGGCACTGCAGAGACTGATAAACGGCTTCAGCGAGTTGGCCTGCATTGCATACCCTCTGCCCAACGAGTACAGGCAGCAGGGATATGTTGAAATACCCTTTGCAAAAGACAAGCTGGCTGTAATAACAAACAAGTCCAATCCAGTGGACAACATCACCAGTATGCAACTGCGCAAGATATTTATCGGAAACATTGAAAATTGGCAACAATTGGGAGGAAAGGACGAAAAAATAATCTCCCTGGGCCCAAACCGTGAGACCGCAAGTTGCGATAATTTCTGCAGAAACATCATGGGCGGGCATAGAATAGGATATAATTACACTGCTGATACATCCACCAGAGTGATGCAAGGGGTCAAGGATATGCCCGGGAGTATTTCGTTTACTTCCTATGCCGCAGTGGAGGATGATAACGAACTGAAGATCCTGAATGTGGACGGTGTATCGGTAAAGAGCGATGAATATCCCTTGTGGCAAAACTATTCCATGGTAACCAAAGGCAAGCCAGGGAGCAAGGCACGCATATTCATCAATGCAGTGTTTTCCGAGCGGGGGAAGGAAATAATGGAACAAAGAGGGATGAAACCGCTTACTCCCAAAGGATTCAATGCTACCGCCAAAGCGGAATAAATCGGGATAATCAAGTTTCAACCGGCTTCCGCCCATTACCTGAGGCTGGAAAGCATTAGGATTTAAACCTGCATGGGAGCAACTTGCCAAGGGAGTGTTTTACAACCCAAAGAGTTCGAGGTTCTCGCTGCATCGCTGTCGAGATTGCTCGAGATTCTATGTCCTTGTGCCTTCGGACAAGATTGCCCGAAGTTTTCGTATCAAAACAATACGTTGTGACACAAGGGGAACTACATTCAAGTGCAATATAACAATCTGTAATTTCAGAAAGTTATGATAAAACCTTTAACCTTCCAGATACAAATATAAAATTCAAATTTCGAAATTCAAAGTAAAATCAAAGAGTTGATCATATATCGAGCATCAAGAGAGTAGATATTAATTTATTTTCAAAGCTAAAATGGGAGCTAAAAATAACTTATTGATAAGATTTATTTTTTGTTCAGAACAAAATTAACTTGTCTCCAGAACCTTGAACAGTCAAGATGAAAATCAAATAAAATACCAAAGAGGGAATAAAATGAAACAAACAGGCACTAAAACAATCCCTAGAGTTGCAGCGCTCTTGATACTTTTGTCCGCGACCGTGTTTTCAACCGGATGTGCCAGCATTTTGACAGCTTCATTCCCCCCGACGAGTGAAATAAAAAAGGGGAAAGTAACCACGGGAGAACCCGACGGATACAGTTACGAGATCGAAGAGGTAAAGGCTGACACCTTCCAATTGGACAAGGCCCCGCTTTGTCCTGAATTAATTGAACGCTACAAAGTGGAGCAAAAACAGTTAAGGGGTGTTTGGCTCGCCTGGACTTATATACCAGCCCTGGGATTGGGATACTTTGACTGGATATACGCGGATGGCATAGCCTCATCCAGCAGGAATGTGACAATGATAGAGGAGGTTCCCACGGGAGTTAGGCGCAAATGCGGCCCCGAAAAAGTTGCCGCCAATGAGAAGGTGTTTGTGCAGATCCCCGGCTTGAGAGAATTCAAGGCCTTGAACACCAACGACAGGGGTGAATTGGACCTTGCTCCCATAACAGAGCAGTATCGGGATTTCATTTCCCTGAACCTGTTTGTAACAAGACAGGACAGGTTGCAGTACGTGAGCACACTATATATGCAATAGTTGCAGAACCCATGATAATATCGGACCGCAAGGAGTGCAATGGGATCTAGGTGTTTACAATTTGAGGAGTAAATCCGTTTACCCAAGCAGGTGCCTGCTGTAAAATCAATCGGCATATTCCCCGGTACTCGGAGAGGGGGTTCAATCCTGCATGTTGCCTGCAAGGAACTGCCTCTTTTTGCACAATTCAAATTCCTGCATACTCAAGTCCGGGTTAACGGCGAATATTATGTAGAAGGGGTTTATGTAGCCCAAACTCCAATCCAGCAAGATGCAAATACTGTTTTCGGATGTGCCTGCCTTTACTTCCTTGATAAAGGGCAGCACATCCACACATTTGGTGCCCTTTTTGGTAGGTTTTTCCACAGGCAAGCCTGCAAGACCCTCCAATTCAAACCACTTTGGATAAAAAGACTCCGCGACCTTATCTGCGGCAAAAAACAGTTCGTACTCTTCAATACGGCTTGTTTCCGGAAATATACCGGGCTCAATCTCTTGGAGTCCAAAGAACCGGATACCCTGGATACTCATGGTGTTCAAGCGCTCTATAATTTCCGAACCGGACAACCTGGAACGCAGATACAGGTCGCACCATTCGCAAGTGCTGGATATGCCCACCGGCAAGGCCCGGCCGAAGGAGACCAGGGGTTTGGGCTGGTAGCCCCGGGAAAAAGTCACAGGGAGGTTTGCCCTGCGAAAAGTCCTTTCCAGGACGCTTTGAAGTTCCAATTGACTCAAGTACTTGGCAGGGCCCTGCTTGGTAAACCACAGTTTAAGGAGTTGACTCTTCTCCCCCAAGTTCACCTCTTCAAATCCACTTGCCTGGAAATCTTCAGAATATTGATCCCTGTCCTCGCGATTTAGCCTGGGGGATATGCTTTGACTCGCATCTTGTTTTTGAAGTGCGGAGGAACTTTTTATATGATTGCAGACCCCGCATTCCTGGCAGGTATTGTATCTACAATCCGGGCTCTGCTTGGCCTCTTTGGAACGTTTTTGCTCCCGAAGCAAAAAATCACGGGTTACACCGAGGTTTAAATATTCCCAGGGCAAAGTCTGCTGCGTGTCTCTTTTATTCAAATACTGCTTGGGATCAATATCAAGATCTTTGAATGCGTCCATCCAGATATCCAGATTGAAGGATTCCTGCCAACTCGTGAACACATCTCCCCATTGATATGCTTTTAGTACCGACTCGCCCAATTTATTGTCCCCTCTTGAAAAAACGCCTTCCAAAAAGCTCATGTAGGGATCGTGCCATTTCAAGGTAAGTTTCTTATTGGACTTGAAAAGTTTTTTCAGGAAATTTATCTTTTCCAGGCTTTCCTGGGGGGCTTCTTGTTCCTCCCATTGAAACGGGGTGTGCGGCTTGGGTATAAAAGGGGATATGGATGCGGTAATATTGGTCCTTTTTCGATCATGGGAGGTGTCCAGTACCTTTTGGCAAAGTTCGAATATTGCGCGGACATCCTCCCAGGTTTCGGTGGGATGTCCGATCATGAAATAGAGCTTGATATTGTTCCAGCCCAATTCGAACAAGGAACTAGTATGTTCCAAGAGCTCCTGTTCACTTATCCCCTTGTTGATCACCCTGCGCAGCCTTTCAGTCCCAGCCTCGGGAGCTATGGTAGCACCGGTCCTCTTTATGCTGGACAGCATGGACATAAGAGCAGGGCTCAAGGACCCCGCCCTTAAGGAAGGAAGTGAGATTGCTACCTGCCTAATCCGGCACTGTTCGAAACTTTGTTGGAAAAGGGCCTCCAGGACGGAAAAATCCCCGGTACTCAAGGAAAGGAAAGATATCTCCTCAAATCCGGTCTGCTCCAATCCGTTGGAGACTATTCTCCCGAGTTCCTGCAGGGAACGCTCACGAACAGGCCTCTGGGTTGTTCCGGCCTGGCAAAACCTGCATCCCCTGGTGCACCCCCTGGCGATCTCCAGGGTAAACCTGTCGTGTACCGGCTTACCAAAGGGAATTATTTGCTCCATGCAGAATCCAGCTGTATTCAGGTCCGGAACCACCCTCTTTTCCACGTCTCCAGTGCCGGCGGTGTTTTTATCCTCGTTAAGTGAAGGGATATAAATACCCGGGAGTCCCTGCAGCCTTTGCAGAGTCTGCAACCTGCTGGTATTTGTCTCTTTAGAATTTAAGACAACATCGGCAATTTCCAGGATTGCCTCTTCCCCGTCTCCCAACAGGAAAACATCGAAAAAAGGAGCTATCGGTTCGGGGTTGAATACCGAACCTCCACCTATGAGCAAGGGGAAGTTGGCTCCCCTGTCCCTGGCTTTAAAGGGAATATTGGCCAAGTCCAGCATATAGAGAAGGGTGCTGTAGCAAAGCTCATGTGTCAGGGAAAATCCCAGTATATCCAACCTGTTCAGTGGAGTATCGGATTCCAGTGTGGACAGTTCAGAGCCGTAATTTTTTAATGTTTCCGCCACCTGCAAGGAAGGTGCGAAAACCCTTTCAGCCCGGATATCTTGTCTATCATTAAGGATCTTATACAAAATCTTTTGACCCAGATAGGACATACCTACTTCGTACAGGTCCGGAAAGGCCAGCCCGAAACTGAGTGCGGTGTCTTCCGGGTCCTTGTGTACGGTATTGATTTCAGTTCCTACATAATGGCTGGGTTGTTTGAATAAAGGCAATAATTCTTGCATAATCGAAAGCCCTGATATGGATAAAAATTCTGCGCCCTTGAGTTGTAAAATCCAAGCCTGAACCCGGTAATCCGGATCAACAAAACACACCACCGCTACTTGTTATTACAGGCGCTTAAATCAAGCAGCACTGGTTTAGCGGATCATTCCAGCGGGTAGCCTAGCGGTTGTTTATTTGGACGGGAAAAAAGTTAAGGCGGTCTGGTGTGACCGCCAACTGTTCGGGAATGTTGAACTCTATTTAGTGCCTGACCAAAATCCGTGATTGGACGTAATCTTGCCCATATACAAGCAGCAAAAAACCCTGAAGCCGCACTGCATATTAATACGTACGGATTTCAAAGGGTTAAAGCTCTGATGTAGATGGGGGGAGTTTTTGTCCAATCACTATTTAAGAAGATCTCCGATATTGGTCATCCCGCCGCCGGCTTGAGAGCCACCCAGGTTCTGAAGATCGCCCGGCCCGGAAAGAGTGAGGTTGCTGGAGGCTTCCAGATACTTGTTCTTGAGATCGTCCGGCATATTTTTGTATGTATAGATAACGTGTTCCAAGGAGATCTCGCCTTCTATCTCGTTGTCAAACGGATAGCCAAAAGGTAGCAGGGCCATTTGAACGCTGCCCTGTTGATTTGGGACTGTTTGCAGGGTTGCCGGGTCCTTGAGTTTTCCCTCTTCTTCGTTTATTTTACCAATGACCATATCTCCGGTGATTAATTTGACTAACTGAATATCTTGAGACATAAATATACCTCTCCTTGTTTTTTAAAATTCAGAAATGAAAATATTCACTCCACATCCTTGTGTCAAGGACAAAAATGTGTATAACCCTTTTTCAACAGGGATAGCCTGTATTCTGGTAGACTCTTTATCTTTGCAGGGTTAGGCGGCAAGTATTCGGGTAGTCAATTTTCTGCAAATTTGCCTGGAGTGAACAAAACACCCCGGTTGGAGGACAACTTCCCCCAGGCTAAGCGTGTTGGGTCTCGATTAAACTTAAACTTTTTTGGAGACAAGCTATATGTGGCTGGACATATTTTTTTTGGTGATCTTGACATTTACTTCTGTGTACGGCTTATTCAAGGGTCTAATCAAGGAAGTATCCTCCATTGTGGGTTTGGTGTTGGGTGTAATTGCAGCCAACCAATACTACCAATCACTGGGTGCAACCCTCGGGGACATGTCGGTGAGCTCCCCGTATGCCGAAATTTTGGCTTATTTGGCAATATTTGCTGCTGTTTTGCTTGCTGTGATATCGATAGGTATTGTTTTGAAGAAACTGCTCAAAATCAGTATGCTGGGGTGGCTTGACAAATTGGCAGGAGGAATATTCGGGTTCTTGAAAGGGATCCTGATAATTTGTGTACTAATGCTTATACTTACCTTTGTCCTACAAGCCAATTCCCCGATACTGCAAAATTCCCGAATTGCCCCCTTGTTTACTAACTTTAACCAAAATTTTTCCTCGCTTATACCCCAAGATATCCAGCAGGGCTATATGGAAAAGAGCAAGAGCTTGGAAAAATCCTGGAAAGACCACCTACAGCCGGTTCTTAATTCCAATAAAACCAAGTCTGCTGATTAGTATCAGATAAAGGAGAAAAGTTATGATCAGTCCTGAAAATGTTATAAACATTATCCAGCAATTGACCTCCCCCGAGGGTTGCCCTTGGGACAAGGAGCAAACCCCTCACACCCTGGGTGATTATCTAATAGAAGAGACATTTGAATTGGTGGAAGCCATGAGATCAAATGATTTTGAAGGGGTAAAGGAAGAAATGGGCGACGTGTTCTTTTTGCTGTTTTTTGTCTCCGAATTGATGGAAGGTGATACCCAGACCTTCCTACAGGAGGTTTGGGAAAACAATGCACAAAAGATGATTAGGCGGCATCCCCATGTTTTTGACAACGAACAGGTAAACGATATGGGTGAAATCCATAAAAAATGGGAAGAGATAAAGAAACAGGAAAAGGAAAAGAGCGCAGCAAAGAACAACCTTGACAATCCCTTCGAATCCATTCCCGCCTCTCTCCCTCCCCTGGTCAAGGCATACCGTTTGAATGCCAAAGCGGAAAAAGCCGGGTTTACCTGGCCAGGAAACAATGAACAGGAGAACGCCCTGCAACAGGAGTGGAAAGAATGGCTTGCAGCCCTGAAACAAGGCAGTTGCCAACAAAAGGAAGAGGAATTCGGGGATCTTTTGTTCTCCCTGGTGGAACACGGACGCAGGCACGGGATAAAGTCCAATTCCGCACTACAGCTGGCCAACACAAAATTCCTGGACAGGATACAGGCCATGCTCGATATTGCAAGGGAAAGAGGGCAAAATTGGCAATCCCTGGATTTGGAAGAAAAGAACAAGCTATGGGAAGAGGTAAAGAGGGGAGAAAAATAGTAGCAACATAGATAAACAGGTTTAGCCTGTTAATCCACGGCTTTTTTGTTTTAGAGTTCAATTTACTGTATATATTTGATTTTTTAATCCATACAAATTTAAAATCCGAAATTCAAATATCGAAATTCGAAATAAAATCAAAGAGTTGATAAAACATCAAACATCAAGCGT
>Ga0207414_1000516_pt1 | contig 17014 bp, 18 predicted proteins | sample PonA231FremontCA_2_FD_187269 | JGI IMG/M metagenome (GOLD analysis project Ga0207414, IMG submission 187269) | Marine sediment microbial community from Fremont, CA, USA - Pond A23 Sediment 1 (SPAdes) | ecosystem: Environmental > Aquatic > Marine > Unclassified | place: USA: Fremont, California... | reverse complement strand
GCTGTGCCCCGAGCCGGTATTGGCGGCATTGCTGTCCTCGCGGCTGCTGGGCGCGGCGGGGGCGGACCAGGAACCGCTGCTGACCGGCGCCACGAAATACGCCGCCGCCCTGTCCGAGCCGGACGCGCCCTACGAGATTGCCGATATCGCCTGCACGGCCGAGCCACGTGGCGACGGGCATGTCCTGTCGGGCCGCAAGACGGCCGTCTATGGCGGCCAGGTGGCCGATATGTTGCTGGTCGCGGCGCGGCTGGACGGCAAGATCGCGCTGTTCGAGGTGCAGGCCGGTGATGCGCAGGTGGTCGGCTACGCCATGATCGACGGCGGCGGCGCGGCGGAGCTTTTGCTCGACGACACCCCCGCCCGGCTGCTGATCGCGGATGCCGCGGCCCCGATCGAGGCGGCGCAGAATGCCGGGATCGTGGCGCTATGCGCCGAGGCCGTGGGCGCCATGGAGGTGACCCACGACACGACCGTCGATTACCTGCGCCAGCGCAAGCAGTTCGGCGTGCCGATCGGCAAGTTCCAGGTGCTGCAACATCGCGCGGTGGACATGCTGACCGAGATCGAGCAGGCCCGCTCCATCACCATCAAGGCGGCGTCCGAGCTGGACGGCCCGCAGGCTTCGCGCTTTGCCGCGATGGCCAAGAACATGATCGGCCGTGCCGCGCGGCTGGTGTCCGAGGAATCGATCCAGATGCATGGCGGCATCGCGATGACGTGGGAATACCCCGTGTCGCACTACGCCAAGCGCCTGGTGATGCTGGATCACCAGCTTGGCGATACGGATCATCACCTGTCCAGGGTGATGGCGGAAAACGCGGCCGCCTGATCAGTCATGCGGAGGGGGGCGCCGCATCGCGCGATGCCCCCCGGTGCTGCCGGCGGCCTAGGCGATATCGCCGGCGTCGGCACTACTGGCGTTGAGCAACCCGTAGCGTTCCGCGCCGAGGTTCTCGTAGAGTTCGAGCTGCGTTTCGAGGTAGTCGATATGGCCTTCCTCGTCCGCGATCAGTTCCTCGAACAGGTTCTTGGAGACGTAATCCCCCACCGAATCGCAGTGGTCGCGCGCCGTGATGTACAGGTTGCGCGCGTCGTGTTCGGCGGCCAGATCCGCCTCAAGCGTTTCCTTCAGCGTTTCGCCGATCCTGAGGCTGTCCAGCTTTTGCAGGTTCGGATGGCCTTCCAGGAAAATGATGCGTTCGATCAGCTTGTCGGCATGATGCATCTCTTCGATGCTTTCTTCGCGCGACTTCGCAGCGGTCTTGCCGTATCCCCAGTCCTCTTGCAGGCGATAGTGCAGCCAATACTGGCTTACGGCCGTCAGTTCACTGCGCAGCGCCTGATTCAGGTAGTCGATGACTGTCTTGTCGCCTTTCATTTTCATCTCCTGCGTTTGAGGCGCGGCGCGCCCTGACGCCGCGCGAAAGGATGGGCACCTCAAGACTATCGCATGATCGCATCGTGTCTAGGAAAAGAGGCAGACACCCGCCGCAATCCGCCTTCTTGCCGAGCGCGTGGTAGATCTTGCCGGGCGTGATCAGGGCATGGGAATCGGATCTGCGCATCCAGTCGACAGCGGCGCGGATGTCGTGATCGGTGATCGACATGCAATGACAGACAATCATTGGCGAACTCCTGAACGTATGGCCAGGCCCGGGTATGGCGCTGGCCGCTGAGTCCCATATAGTTGACTGAAAATATCAGATAAAGTGTAAAATACCCGTATCGGTGTGATTGCGACAAAAAAGCGCCCGGCTGGGCCGGGCGCCTGATGGTGCTGGCGGGCAGGAAGGGCTCAGACCAGCTTGACGATCTGCTTGCCGAAGTTGCGACCGTTGAGCATTCCGATGAAGGCGTCGGGCGCGTTTTCCAGGCCCTCGGCGATATCTTCCTGAATGCCGATCTCGCCCGCGGCGACCTTGGGGCCGATTTCCGACAGGAACCCGGGGTAGTGGTGGAACTGGTCCGAGATGATGAAGCCGTGCACATGCAGCCGGTTCACCAGGATCGTGCGCCACAGCTTGGGCAGGTTGTCCTTGTCGCCGCCGGCATTGGCGCCCAGGCCACCGGCGTTGTACCAGCTTATCATGCCGCAAACCGGGATGCGCCCGCCCACGTTCATCAGCGGCAGCACACCCTCCAGAACCTTGCCGCCGACGTTTTCGAAATAGATGTCGATGCCGTCGGGGCAGGCCTCGGCCAGCGCGGCGTGCATTTCCTTGCCGTCCGCGTATGCGCGGTGATCCAGACAGGCGTCAAATCCGAACTTGTCGGTCGCCAGCGCGCATTTTTCCGGGCCTCCCGCGATGCCTATCACGCGGCAGCCCTGCGCCTTGGCGACTTGCCCGACCATCGAGCCCACAGGGCCGGTGGCGGCGGCGACGACGACGGTTTCGCCCTTTTGCGGCTTGCCGTATTCGGTCAGGCCGAACCACCCGGTGAAACCGGGCATGCCCAGCACGCCCAACGCGGCGGTCAGGGGGCCATGCGCGGGGTCGAGCTTGCGCAGCTCGCGCGCGGGAAGGCATCCGTGGCTGGCCCAGCCGAACATGCCGAACGCATAGTCGCCCGCTGCGAAGGCATCCGATTTCGACGCGATCACCTCGCCCACGGCGCCGCCTTCCATGGTGCCGCCGACGGGCACCGGCGTGGCATAGGATTTCGCGTCATCCATACGCCCCCGCATGTAGGGGTCAAGCGACATGTAATGCACCTTGACCAGCACCTCGCCTTCGGCGGGTTCGGGCATGGCGATCTCTTCGAGGCGGAAATCATCGGGCACTGGCGCGCCGTCAGGACGGCGGGCCAGGGCGATCCGTTGCATCATGTCGGTCATGTCGTCTCCTTCTGTGTTGCGGTGTCGTGTTCAGCTCCGGTATCGGAAAACGCCCGTGCCGGTCGCGACGACGTTTCCGTCCTGGTCGGTGATCTTGCCCTCGGCGAAGAACGTCTTGCGCCCCCCGCCGGTGCGGTACCCCTCGGCAAGCAACACACCGCCACGCGCCTGCCCCAGGTAATTGACGTTGAGCGACAGCGTCATCGCCAGCCGCGGCGCATCCTTGTCGCCGGTGTAGCACCCGGCAAAGCCCATGACAGAGTCCAGCATCGCGGCATGGACCCCGCCGTGGGGAATGCCGTAGCGGTTCATCAACTCCGGCGACAGGGGCAATTCCAGGCGGCAGTAATCCGGGCGCCAGGCCGAAAAGGAAAACCCCAGGTGGCTCTGGAACGGGTAGGGGGCCTCGACGAGGTCGGGGTCAAGTTCGGGCGTGGTCATTGATGCCTCTTCATACGGTCTTGGCGGCCTTCAGGCCGGCCTCGGCAAACTGGGGAACGAAACTGCCCAGCTTGCGCGCGCGTTCGGGATTCGAGGCATTGCCGTCAAGCGCGCGCTTCAGCACGCCCTGCAAAATGCCGCCCATGCGGAAGAACGCAAAGGCAAGGTAGAATCCGAAACCGTCGATGCCGGGAATGCCGCGCCGGGCGCAATAGGCCTCGATGAATTCCTCGTCGGTCATCAGCCCCTCGGCCTTCCGGTCCACACCGGCCAGCCCGCGCCCCTCGGCGCCCGGCGGCATCGCCCATTGCATGATGACGGCAGCCAGGTCGGCATAGGGGTGGCCGGTGGTGGACAGCTCCCAATCCAGCACCGCGGCACATCGGGGGGCATCGGTGGCAAACAGCATGTTGTCGATGCGGTAGTCGCCATGCACCAGCGTGCGCTGCCCGTCATCGGCGGGCACGTTGGCGTCCAGCCACGCGATCAACTCTTCCATCGCCTCGATATGCTGGGTTGCGCTGGCGCGGTATTGCTTGGTCCAGCGGTCAATCTGGCGGCGGTAATAATTCCCGCCCGGCCCGTAGTCATCAAGCCCGGTTTCGACCAGGTCGACATCGTGAATCGCGCACAGGACGCGGTTCATCTCGTCCATGATCGGGCGGCGGTCGGCCAGCGGCAGATCGGGCAGGCGCGGGTCGTCGAAAAGCCGCCCCGGCACCTCGTCCATCACGTAGAAGGGCGAGCCGATCACGCTGTCGTCTTCGCAAAGAACGTGCATTTTTGGCACCGGAACTGCGGTTTCAAACAGGGCCTTCTGCACGCGAAATTCCCGTTCCACCGCATGCGCGGATTTCAAAAGCACGCCCGGCGGCTTGCGCCGCAGCACGTAACGCCCCGAGGGCGACACCATCCGGTAGGTGGGGTTGGATTGGCCGACTTCGAATTTCTCGGCCTCTATGGGGCCGGAGAATCCGGGCATGTGCTGGTCGAGCCATGTGGCAACCGCGTCGGTATCGAGCCGTGCAGAAGGGGTATCGGTCATGTCGGGCCTTTCAACTGTATGTCAGCAGGATATCGGCATTGGAGGCGTCGATATGGGGGGTTTCGTTGAAACCGTTCAGGTAGAAATTGCGCGGGGAATGAACAAAGCGGTTCACCGCGCAGTTCTTCATTTGCAGTTGCAGCCGGATCTGTTGTTCCGGCGGGGCATTCAGCGATGCAGCCAGCATCTGGCCGATGGCGCCACCGGAACTGACCGCGAGGGCGTGATCGCCACCCGCGGCCATGGCGCGGCGGGCATCCTCGACACGGGCCGCGAACTCGGCCCATGTCTCGGGCGGGTCGGGCACCTCGTCGCGTTGCCATTCCAGAACCGTGTCGCGCAGGGTGCGGAAATGCGTCTTGCGGTCCCCGTGCAGGTTGTCGGGCGGCGTGCCGTGGCGAAAGCGCGCGTCGAGCAACGCCTTGAAATCGAATTCGTTCAGGCCGGGATGGACCTGCGCCGCGCGCGCCGGCACGCCCATGCCATCCAGAATACCCTCAAGGGTTTCGCGGTGCCGCCGCTGCGCGCCGGTAAACAGCGCCTCGGGCCGCACCCCCTGCCGCGCCAGCGCCTGACCGAGCGCGCGCGATTGGGCATGGCCGATGTCCGACAGCACGTCGTAATCCGCCGCCCCGAAAGAGGCCTGCGCATGCCGGATCAGAAACAGCATGGCCATGCTCAATCCCGCCCGATCAACGCTGCGGTTGCGTCCTTGGCGGCCTCGTATTCCCGCGCCATGCGCTCCACCAGCTCGGCGGCCGGCGCGACCTCGTGAACCGCGCCGACGCCCTGGCCGGCACCCCATATCTCCTTCCACGATTTGGGTTTCTCGCGGTTGTCGCCGAAATTCATCGCCGACGGGTCGGACTCGGGCAGGTTGTCGGGGTCAAGCCCCGCGCGGCTTACCGAAGGCTTGAGGTAATTGCCGTGCACCCCGGTAAACAGCGAGGAATAGACGATATCCTCGGCCCCGGACTCGACGATCATGCGCTTGTAGTCATCGGCGGCGTTCGCCTCGTTGGTGGCGATGAAGGGCGACCCGACATAGCCCAGATCGGCGCCCATGACCTGCGCCGCCAGCAACGCGCGCCCGGTCGCGATCGACCCCGACAGAAGCAACGGGCCATCGAACCACTCGCGGATTTCCTGCACCAGGGCAAAGGGCGATTGCGACCCGGCATGCCCCCCCGCCCCGGCGGCCACCGCGATAAGGCCATCGGCGCCCTTTTCGATCGCCTTTCTGGCGAAGCGGTTGTTGATGATGTCGTGAAGGGCGATGCCGCCGCAGTCATGAGCGGCGGCATTGACCTCGGCACGGGCGCCCAGCGAGGTGATCCAGATCGGCACGCGCCACTTGTGGCAGATCTCCAGGTCGCGCTCCAGCCGCTCGTTCGAGCGGTGCACGATCTGGTTGACCGCGAAAGGCGCGGCGGGGGTGTCCGGGTTGGCCTGGTTGTAACGGTCGAGTTCCTCGGTAATGCGCTTGAGCCATGCCTCCAGCATGATCGGCTCGCCCTCGGCCTCGCGGGCGTTCAGCGCGGGAAACGATCCGACGATTCCCGCCTTGCACTGCGCGATCACCAGATCGGGGTTCGAGATGATGAACAAGGGCGATCCCACGGCGGGAATGCGCAGGTTCTGCAATTGCTTTGGTAGGGTCATCGGTCATCCGTTTGCTGTTGGGGGCATGGGAAACAACGCCCGCCGACGCGCGCGCGGCGCGTGACGGGCGTGACGTTTTCTGGCGAGGTTCAGAGCACTTCGAACAGGCCCGCCGCACCCATGCCGCCGCCGACACACATGGTGCATACCACGTAGCGCGCGCCGCGGCGTTTGCCCTCGATCAGGGCATGACCGACCATGCGCGCCCCCGACATGCCATAGGGGTGGCCGATCGAGATGGCGCCGCCATCGACGTTGAGCAGGTCGTTCGGGATACCGAGCTTGTCGCGGCAGTAGAGAACCTGGACCGCGAACGCCTCGTTGAGTTCCCACAGGCCGATATCGTCCATGCCCAGCCCGTGCTTTTCCAGCAGCTTGGGCACCGCGAAGACCGGCCCGATGCCCATTTCGTCGGGCTCGCACCCGGCCGCCATCATGCCCACGTAGCGGCCCAGCGGTTGCAGCCCGCGGCGCTCGGCCTCTTGCGCCTCCATCACCACCGACGCCGATGCGCCATCCGACAGTTGCGAGGCATTGCCGGCGGTGATGAAACCGCCCTCGGCAATTTCCAGCCCGCCCTTGTGCACCGGTTGCAGCGATTGCAGCCCGTCCAGCCTGGTCGAGGGGCGGTTGCCCTCGTCCTTTTCCAGCGTCACGTCGCGGCGGCTGATTTCCTTGGTTTCGCGGTCCTGCACCAGCATGGTGGTGGGCAGCGGCACGATCTCGTCGTCGAACCTGCCTGCCTCCTGTCCGGCGGCGGTGCGCTGCTGGCTTTGCAGGGCGTATTCGTCTTGCGCGTCGCGGCTGATGCCATAGCGCTGCGCGACCATCTCGGCGGTTTCCAGCATCGACATGTAAAGCGCGGGCTTGTGTTCCTTGATCCAGGGATCGGCAAGGCGATCGGTGCGCATCTTGTCATTCTGGACAAGGCTGATGGATTCCACGCCGCCGCCAATGGCGACATCCATGCCATCATGGATCACCTGCTTGGCTGCGGTGGCGATGGCCATCATGCCCGACGCGCACTGGCGGTCCAGCGACATGCCGGCGACGGAAACGGGCAGCCCCGCGCGGATGACGCCCTGCCGGGCGATGTTGCTGCCGGTCGAACCCTGCTGCAACGCCGCGCCGACGATGCAATCCTCCACGTCGTGGCCTTCCAGCCCGGCGCGCTCCACGGCATGGCGGATGGCATGTCCGATCAATTCCTGCGCCTGGGTGTCGTTGAACGCCCCGCGATAGGCCTTGCCGATCGGGGTGCGGGCGGTTGATACGATGACGGCGTCACGCATTGGTCTGATCCTTCCTGAGTTCAATCTTGCCACGGCAGCGGCAGGCCACGGGCCTTGGCCGCCATTCGGGCATATTTTCGGGTCTGGGCAAAGGCGTTTTCCACCTGCGCCTGGCCAGAGGGGTCGCGGATGCGATCCATCGCTGCCAGCACCCCTTCGGGGCTGAGTTCGTCACCCTGCAAGGCGACGCCTTCGGTTTCGTATATCCTGGTTTCGGCAAAGCACCCCGCCCCGGCGCCCAGTATCATACCGGTCGGGGCCTCGTCGCTGACCAGCGCCAGCAGACCGGGCGTGATCGTCTCGGGCGCGAGCAGCTCCAGTGCCTCTGGCGGCAGCAGGTTCTCGGTCATGCGGGTGGCGGCGGTGGGGGCCAGCGTGTTGACGCGGATGTCGTATCTTGCGCCCTCCTGCGCAAGCACGTTCATCAGGCCCGGCATCGCCGCCTTGGCCGCGCCGTAGTTGGATTGCCCGAAATTGCCGTAAAGACCGCTGCCGGAGGTGGTGAACGCGATGCGGCCATACCCGCGCTCGGCCATGTGTGGCCAGATCGCATGGGTGCAGTTGACCGTGCCCATCAGATGCACGTCAAGCACCACCCGGAAATCCGCCAGCGACATCTTCGAAAATGTCTTGTCGCGCAGGATACCGGCGTTGTTCACCACGATGTCCACCTGGCCGAATTCGGCGATGGCCTCATCCATCATCTGCTGCACCTGGTCGGCGTCCGTGACGTTGGCGCCGTTTGCGATGGCATGCCCGCCACCCGCGCGGATGTCCTCGACCACCGCGCGCGCGGCGTCCGAACTCCCCCCGGTGCCATCGGTATCTGCCCCCAGGTCGTTGACGACCACATGCGCCCCGCGCGCCGCCAGCCCCAGTGCATGACTGCGGCCCAGCCCCGCGCCTGCGCCCGTCACGATGGCGACGCGTCCGTTGAAATCGATGGTCATTGCGTTCCTCCGAAATACCTGCGGCCCAGCCATTGCGCAACCAGCGCGGGTTTCTCCGCCCCTTCGATCTCAACGGTCACGTCGAGTGTCATCTGCACCTCGTTCGGCGTGATCTCATCAAACGCGGCCAATGTGAAGCCACCGCGCACGCGCGTGTCCACCTTCACCGGACTGACGAAGCGGACCCGGTCGAAACCGTAGTTCACGCCCATGGTGACCCCCTCGATCGCGGGAACCGCATCATAGACCATCGCCGACAACAGCGACAGCGTCAGGAACCCGTGGGCGATGGTGCCGCCAAAGGGCGTTTGCGCCGCCGCCACGGGATCGACATGAATGAACTGATGGTCATGGGTTATGTCGGCGAACCCGTCGATCATGGACTGGTCCACCGTGAACCAGCGCGAGATGCCCACGGATTGGCCCACGCGGGCGGCCATGTCGGCGCGGCTGATGCGTGCGGTCATGTCTCACAGGTCCTCGTTGAAAAGGTTGCCCGGCGCGTTGGATTGCATCCCCCCCGACAGCGGCAAGATCGCCCCCGAGACATAGGCGCCGCCGCGCCCGCACAGGTAAAGCAAGGCACCGGCGACATCCTCGGGCTGGCCGACACGGCCCAGTGGCACCCCCTGCGCGGCCTTTTCCTGGCCCTCCTCGGTGCCGATGGCAAACGCCGTCATCTTCGATACGAAAGGCCCCGGCGCGATGGCGTTGACGGTGATGCCCTCGGGCGCCAGATCGTTCGACAGGACGCGCGTCATGTGATGCACCGCGCCCTTGGAGGTGGCATAGGAATAGGTCAATGTGCCCTTCGGGATGTCGCCCATCACGCTGCCGACATTGACGATGCGCGCCGGATCTCCGGGCGTGCTGGCCGCGCGCAACAGCGGCAGCAGCGCCTGAGTCAGGTGGAACATGCCCGTGACGTTCACCGACAGCAGCTTTTCCCACGCCCCGTAGGGGTGCTGGCCCAGCGGATCGCCCCAGGTGCGGCCGGCGTTGTTCATCAGGATATGCAGCTTGTCGGTGCGCGCCGCGGTCTCGGCCGCCAGCGCCTCGACGCCCGCCTCGCTGCCGACATCGCCGCCGAACCCCTCGGCCTGCCCCTTCAGGCCCATGGCGTTCAACTCTTGCGCCACCCCCTCGCAGGCGTCGGCCTTGCGACTGGCGATCAGAACGTGCGCGCCAGCGGCCATCAGCCCCTCGGCGGCCATGCGCCCGATACCCGTGGCTCCGCCAGTGACCAGCGCGACCTTGCCGGTCAGATCGAACAGCGTTTCCGGTGTCATCGTCATTTTCGTATCTCCTCCCTAGAACCCGCGGGCAGCGGCAACCCGTGCCGCGTGGTAGCCGTAATCGCCCAGCCATTCCGCCCCGACGCGGGCGCGTTTCATGTAGAATCCGGCGTCGTGGTCATCGGTCATGCCGATGCCACCATGCATCTGGATGCCTTCGCGCACGGCCAGATCGGCCGTCTTGGTGGCGCGCGCCTTGGCCAGCGACACCGCCAGCGTGGCGTCGTCCGGCGTCTGGTCCAGAACCCGGCCGGCATTGGCGATGGCCGAGGTGGTGACCTCGATCTCGGCCCACAGATGCGCGGCGCGGTGCTGTAGCGCCTGAAAGCTGCCGATCGCGCGTTCGAACTGGCGCCGCTCCCTGAGATAGCCCAGCGTCATCGCGCTGATGCCGTTGGCAAGCCCGGCCAGTTCCGCCGCCAACGCGGCCTGACCGGCATCAAGCGCGGGGCGCAACAGGCGCATGGCGCCATCCGCCTCGCCCAGCAGGTCATCGCCGGTGGCCTCGACCGCGTCGAAGTCCAGGCGCGCGTGATCGCGCGCGTCCACGGTATCCAGCCGCGCGCGGCTCAGCCCGGCGCGCTCGGCGTCGATGTCGAACAGGCTCAGCCCCTCCGCCTCGCCCGGCGCACCGCCGGTGCGTGCCAGCACCAGCACGCGCGTCGCCGTGCTGCCATCGGCGACAAAGGTCTTGCTGCCCGACAGGCGGTAGCCATTGCCGGCGCGCTCGGCCCTCAGGGCGGTGTGTTCGGGCGCGTGCCTGGCGCCTTCATCCAGCGCCAGCGCGTAGGTCGTCTCGCCCGCGGCGATGCCTGCCAGCGCATCGCGCGCCCGCGCTCCGGCGGCGTGGCGCAGGGCCGTGGCGGCAATCACCGCGGTGGACAGGAACGGCGACGCGGCCAGCGTGACGCCCATTTCCTGCGACAGGATGCCGGCGGCACGGTGACCCATCTCCGCGCCGCCCGCGTCTTCGGGAACCAGCACGCCGGCCCAGCCCATTTGCGCCATCTCCCGCCACAGGCCGGGATCGTGGGGGCGGCCCGCGTCACGATTGGCGCGCAGGGCCGCTATCGGCGCGGCGCCGTCCAGAAAGCCGCGCGCCGCGTCGCGCAGCATGATTTCTTCTTCGGTGTCCAGCAGGCTCGTCATTTTGGTCCTCATGCGCTTGGCAGTTCAAGCACCCGCTTGGCGATGATGTCCAGCATCACCTCGGATGTGCCGCCTTCGATCGAGTTGGCCTTGGTGCGCAGCCATTCCGCCGCCAGCGTGCCGTGCGGCCCGTCCCATTCCAGCGCGTCGCTGCCCGCGGCGGACATCAGCAACTCGTAGCGGCGCTTGTTCAGTTCGGTGCCGTAGTATTTCAACATCGCGCTGGCATTGCCGACGCCGCCGCCCGCCTCGGCATGATCCTTGTAGCGTTCCATCGTCATGGCAAAGGCGAGCGTGTCCACCTCGGCCGCCATGGCCTCGGTGCGAATCACCGGGTCGGTCAGGGCGCCATCGTCCAGATCGTCGATGAACGCCCCCAGCGATCGCCCGCCCAGCAGCCCGCGCGCGCCGCCGCCGATCATTTCACGTTCATGCGTGAGCAGGTATTTCGCGATGTCCCACCCGCGGTTCACCTCGCCCACCAGGTTTTCCTTGGGCACCTTGACGTTGTCGAAGAACGTCTCGCAAAACGGCGACTTGCCCGAGATCAGGCGAATTGGCCGCGTGGTGATGCCCGGCGTCTCCATGTCCATCAGGAGAAAGGAAATGCCCTTGTGCTTGGGCGCGTCCCGATCGGTGCGCACCAGCGCGAAGATCCAGTCGGCCCTGTCCGCGTAAGAGGTCCAGACCTTCTGCCCGTTGACAAGGTAATGGTCACCCATGTCTTCGGCCCGGGTCTGCACATTGGCAAGGTCGCTGCCGGCGCCGGGTTCCGAGTAACCCTGGCACCAGCGGATTTCCCCGCGCGTGATCGGGGGCAGGTGACGCGCCTTTTGTGCCTCGTTGCCAAAAGCCAGAAGCGCCGGCCCCAGCATCCACAAGCCGAAGCTCTCCAGGGGTGGCGGCGCGCCGAGGCGGCCCATTTCCTCACGCAGGATCTTTTCCTGGTCGCGCGTCATGCCGCCGCCGCCATACTCGGTCGGCCAGCGCGGCGCGGTCAGCCCCTGTTGCCGGGCGCGCTCCAGCCAGAGGCGCTGATCGTCATCGCGGAACGTCCAGCGGCGCCCGCCCCAGACGATGCTGTCCTCGCTCATGGGCTGGTTGCGCAGGCTTGCCGGGCAATTGGCCATGATCCAGTCGGATATCTGCGTTCTGAACTGCTCGGGTTCGATGGCGGGTGCCGGCATGGTCGCTCCGTTATTTCGCTTTGCGGAATAGTATTTCACAACTCTTGACACGCAAGCAATATCATCTTTTGATCCGGGTCAAGGAGGGCGTGCCCGCTTGGCCGCTTTTCGACATGGGAGGAAAAATCATGAAACTAGTGAAATCCGCTGCACTCGCGGCAGCAATGGGATTCGCCGCGATGGGCGCATCCGCAGAAACCGTCAAGATCGCCTTCATCGATCCGCTGTCAGGTCCGTTCGGACCGACCGGCGATGCGGGCTTCAAGCAGTTCAAGCACGCCGCCGCCGAGGTCAACGCCGCCGGCGGCATGAACGGCGTGGACCTGGAAATCGTGCCGTTCGACAACAAGGTCAGCCCCAAGGAATCGCTGGTGCAGCTGCAAAAGGCCATCGATCGCGGCATCCGGTTCATCGCGCAGGGCAACGGCTCGTCCGTGGCCTCGGCGATCATCGACGCGGTCAACAAGCACAACAAGCGTAACCCCGGCGACGAGATCCTGTTCCTGAACTATGCCGCGGTCGACCCGGCCTTCACCAACGAGAAGTGCTCGTTCTGGCATTTCCGGTTCGACAGCCATGTCGCCATGAAGATGTCCGCGGCAACCGACTGGATCGCCGATCGTGACGAGATCGAGAAGGTCTATGTCATCGGGCAGGACTATTCCTTCGGCAAGGCCGTGGCGGATGCCGCTGTCGGCCAGCTCGCGGAAAAGCGGTCCGACATCGAGATCGTCGGCAACGAACTGCATCCGCTGGGCCGGGTCAAGGATTTCACCCCCTACATCCAGAAGATCATCAGCTCCGATGCCGATGCGGTCATCACCGGGAACTGGGGCGCCGACATGGTGCTGCTGGTCAAGGCGGCGATCGATTCGGGTCTCGAGGCGCCGATCCTGACCTACTATGGCGGCTCGCTGGGTGCGGCGACGGCCATGGGCGAGGCGGCCGTCGGCCAGGTGCGGCAGATTTCCGAATTCGTGGAGAACTACCCCACCACCGACGCACAGATCGCCCGCATCGAGGATTTCGAGGAAACCTATCCCGAAAACGATTACTACTTCCACCGGGTCTACAACGCGGTGCATTTCCTGGATCGGGCGGCCGAAAAGGCGGGTAGCAACGATCCCGTCGGGATCGCCTTCGCGATGGAGGGGATGACCCATGACGGCCCTTACGGCAAGGTGACGATGCGGGCCGAGGACCACCAGGTTCTGCAGGATCTGTTCGTCTCGACCTTCTCCGCGGATGTGAAACGCGACGTCGAGGATACCGGCCTTGGCTGGACGGCAACCGACGCCGCCCGCATCGCGGCCAGCGAGACCGCGCCGCCGACCACCTGCGAAATGGATCGTCCCTCGCGCTGATCCGGCAAGATGTCCGAGCGGGCGGCTTCGGCCGCCCGTTCCCTCCCGTGCAGCCTGGATGCAACGGTGCGGAATCCCTTCTGACAAGAGGTCCATATGGAAACGATCGTATTCTCACTCCTCAACGGGGTGATTTACGGGCTGCTGCTGTTCATGTTGTCCAGTGGCCTGACGCTCATCTTCAGCATGATGGGCGTGCTGAACTTCGCCCATGCCAGTTTCTACATGCTCGGGGCGTATTTCGCCTACTCGATCATGGGGGTCACGAATTTCTGGATTGCCCTGATCTTTGCGCCCGTCCTGGTCGGGCTGGTGGGCGCGGCGGTCGAGAAATGGGGCCTGCGCCGGGTGCACGCCAACGGGCACGTGGCGGAGCTGCTGTTCACCTTCGGATTGGCATACCTGATCGACGAGGTGGTCAAGATCCTCTGGGGGCGCAACGCGGTGGATTACCGCGTTCCCGAAATCCTGGATTTCCCGCTGTTCGAACTGTTCGGCGCGCAATATCCGGCCTACCGGGTCTTCATCCTGCTGGTGTCGGTGGCGATGCTGGCGGCGTTGTGGTTCATCCTGAACCGCACCCGCGCCGGTCTCATCATCCAGGCCGCGCTGACCCACCCGCACATGGTCGGGCACCTCGGGCACAACGTGCCGCGGATCTTCATGACGGTTTTCGGGGTCGGCTGCGCGCTGGCCGGCCTGGCCGGTGTCATCGGCGGCAATTACCTCGTGACCGATCCGGCGATGGCCGTTCAGATGGGGCCGATCGTTTTCGTCGTGGTCGTGGTCGGCGGCCTCGGTAGCCTGACCGGCGCCTTCCTTGCCGCGATGCTGCTGGGCCTGATGCAGACGTTCGCGGTCGGGATCGATGCCTCGTTCGCGGATATGTTCGGTTGGCTGGGCCTGAGCGCGACCTCCGAAGTGGGAAGCATAACGATCGCGTCGCTGGCGCCGATGATCCCGTTCCTGATGCTGGTGCTGATCCTGATGATACGCCCGCGTGGCCTGATGGGGGACCGTGAGCTGTGAGTGAGAATTCCATGCAAAGCTATGAACACCTCGCCCCGTCGCGGGCGGTGAAGATCCGTCAGCGATTCGTGCCGTTCGTCGTCATGGCGCTGGTGCTGGCGGTGATCCCTGTCTTCGATCCGTCGCGCACGATGTATTCGCTGATGGCCGCGATGGGTATAAACATCGTCTTCGCGCTGTCCTACAACATGCTGCTGGGGCGCGGCGGGCTGCTGTCGTTCGGACATGCGGTGTATTTCGGGCTGGGGGGCTACGCGGCGCTGCACGCCATGAATGCGATTGATGCCGGCGATTCCGCGTTCTGGGGCAACTATCCCGTTTTCATGCTCCCGGTCGTGGGCTTTGCCATGGGCGCGCTGGCGGGGGCCATCATCGGCTGGCCGTCATGCAAGCGGTCTGGCGTGCCGTTCGCAATGATCTCGCTCGGGGTGGCCGAACTGGTCGCCGCGGCGGGGTACATGTTCGGGTCGTTCTTCGGGGGCGAAATGGGGGTCACCGGCGACCGCATGGTCGGCCCGCAGCTTTTCGGTCTGTCGATGGGGCCGGTCGAGGATGTCTACTGGTTCATCGCGTTCTGGACCTTCGTCGGCACGCTGGGCATATACGCCTTCACCCGCACGCCCATTGGCAAGATGTCCGAGGCCACGCGCGACAATCCCGAAAGGGTTCAGTTCGTCGGCTACGACCCGAACCGCGTGCGCTACCTGGTGTTCATCTTCGCCGGTGCCTTCGCGGGGCTGGCCGGTGGCATGGCGGCGGTCAACTACGAGATATTCACCCCCGAGTCCGTTTCGCTGATCCCGTCGGGACTGGTGTTGCTGATGGCCTATATCGGCGGCATCCGCTACTTCACCGGGCCCATCATGGGGGCGATCCTGCTGACCTACATGCAGTCGATGCTGTCTGACTATTCCGAGGCGTGGCTGCTGTATCTGGGTCTGCTGTTCATCGCCATCGTGATGTACGCCCCCGGCGGTGTGGCCGGGATCGTCTTCGGCCTTCTGGACATCTTCCGCCATGACGGCACCCGCGAGGTGCTGACCCGGCGTGTCAAACAGGCGGTCGGCGTGGCGCTTGCCTTTACCGGGCTCGTCATCCTGACCGAGGTCGCCGTGCGCTGGTCGAACGGGTATGGCGAGGTATTCGAGCCATTCGGCCTGCACCTGGGAATCGATACGCCGCTCAGTTGGGTTCTGATCGTCGGGTTCTTCGCTGCCGGGTTCGTCACGCTGCGGCTGACGCGCAACAAAGAGGAGGGGGCCGCATGAGCACGCCCGCGCTTTCAATCAACGGCCTCAAGAAGAACTTCGGCCCGGCCGAGATCATCTGCGGCGTGGACCTGGACCTTGCGCCGGGTGAACGTCACGCCATCATCGGGCCGAACGGCGCAGGAAAGTCCACGCTGTTCAACCTGATATCGGGCCTCTACACCCCCACGGCCGGCAGCGTGAAGCTTAACGGCGAAGAGATCGCAGGCCGGTCGCCGCACGCGATCAACCGCATGGGTCTGTCGCGCAGTTTCCAGGTCTCCAACATCTTCGCCAACATGACGGTTCGGGAAAACGTGCGTTGCGGCGTGCTTTATTCGCTCGGATACGGCTACAGCTTCTGGCGCAACGTCGGCAACCTGCGCGAGGTGCAGCAAAAGACCGGCGAGGTGCTCGAACGTGTCGGCCTTCTGGACAAGGCCCACCTGCCCGCCGCCCTGCTGCCCTATGCCGATCAGCGCACGCTGGAGATCGCCATCACCATCGCCGGCGGTGCCGATGTCATCCTGCTGGACGAGCCGACAGCGGGGATGAGCCATTCCGAAACCGACAGGGCCGTGGCCCTGATCGAACAGGCCACCGCGGACAAGACACTGATCGTGGTCGAGCATGACATGGGCGTGGTTTTCAACCTGGCCGATCGCATCTCGGTTCTGGTCTACGGCCAGATCATCGCCACCGGAACGCCCGAGGAAATCCGCGGCGATTCCCGCGTGCGCGAGGCGTATCTGGGCGACGAGGACGAGCAACTGGCGCTGGCCACGGGAGGTGCGCAATGACCGAACCGATGCTGACCGTGCATGACCTGCACGCCTATTACGGCAAGAGCCATGTCCTGCGCGGTGTCAACATGCAGATCATGCCGGGCGAGGTCATCGCGCTGTTGGGCCGCAACGGTGTGGGCCGCTCGACCACCGCCAAGGCGATCATGGGCGAGGTCCCCCCCAAGGGCGAGATCACCTTCAAGGGCGCGCGCATCGACGGGCTGGAAAGCTACCGCATCGCGCATCTGGGCCTGGGATACGTCCCCGAAAGCCGCGATATCTTTCCCATGATGACGGTGCGCGAAAACCTGATTCTCGGGATCAAGGACATGAAGAAGCCCGGCCGCTGGACCATCGAGGACATGCTCGAGATGTTTCCCAACCTCAAGGAGCGCGCCGACAACCTCGCCGGCGTGCTGTCCGGAGGCGAAAAGCAGATGTTGACCATGTGCCGCACCCTGATGGGCAACCCCGATCTCGTCATCATCGACGAGCCGACCGAGGGTCTGGCGCCCAAGATCGTGCAGCAGGTGGGCGACATGATCGCCGACATCGCGCGCGCCGGGGTGGCGATCCTGCTGGTCGAGCAGAAGCTGTCGATCGCGCTGCGCATCGCGGCGCGGGTCTATGTCATGGGACACGGCGAAATCGTCTACGAAGGCACCCCGGAAGAGTTCAAGTCGCGCGATGATATCCGCAAGGAGTGGCTGGAGGTCTAGCCCGGCATCT
>Ga0207414_1000515_pt1 | contig 17036 bp, 16 predicted proteins | sample PonA231FremontCA_2_FD_187269 | JGI IMG/M metagenome (GOLD analysis project Ga0207414, IMG submission 187269) | Marine sediment microbial community from Fremont, CA, USA - Pond A23 Sediment 1 (SPAdes) | ecosystem: Environmental > Aquatic > Marine > Unclassified | place: USA: Fremont, California... | reverse complement strand
TCCGGGGCCTGGCTTCTACGGTTAGCGTCGGTCGGACCGCCAGATTCCCGAACCGCAGCAAGTTGGTCGAATATAGGGATAGCCTTCAGGGAAGCTTTAGTTACGATTTCGGTTCGCTGGCGCCGGAAGTTAATTATAAAATAAGTCGTAACCTGTTAACCCATCCCGATTTTGGTAGAAAGGTAAATTATAGCGGTAACCTGAACCTTGGAGCTGCCTGGAAAATTACTCGGAGGCTATCCAGCCAGCTGGAGGGTGGTCTCAGCTACGAATCCGATCAGGGGTTTTCCTATACTCTGAAGGAGTTGCTGGACTGGAAAATCAATTCAAAGCTGGCGCCGGAAGTCGACATCAGTACAAAATATTTTCCTGGTTCCGGTAAGCTCGATTTCAATGCCGAGACGGAGTTTTCCTACCCATTTCGCGATCGCTGGGGGGTGTCCTTTGTATCAGGGATTAACCTGGGTGTGAACGAAGATGGCGAAGTGTATGACAGTTACTACGGTTCAACTGGACTTGAAGTGAAGTTCTAAAAGGTTTAAAGGAGGCAAGAGATGGAAGATTTAGAGCTTTACGTCGTGATCATGGCGGGTGGCAGGGGGAGGAGACTCTGGCCGCTTAGTACTCCGGAAAGACCAAAGCAATTTATCGATTTGAATGGAAGTTCCCTGCTGAAAAGAACCTACGATAGGATTAGTCCGATGGTGAGGGACGAACGGATAATCGTAGTTACGGGAAGCGGTAAAGGGGAGCTCGTTCTGGAGGATTTGCCCAACCTACCCGAGGCCAACGTGATCGAGGAGCCGGTCGGGAAGAACACGGCACCCTGTATCGGCCTGGCGGCAGCCCTATCGGAAAAGCTACTTGGTTTAACCGAGGATAGGTCCGTCATGGCGGTTTTACCCGCCGATCATTTCGTCAAACGAGAGGAACGGTTCAGGAAGTTGCTGAAAAGCGCTGCCCGGGTAGCTTATGACAAAAAGAGGTTGATAACGCTTGGTATCGATCCGACCAGGGCGGCGACAGGCTACGGTTACATAGAAGCCGGTGAAGGTCTATCAGGAGAAGCGGAGGCCAGGGACGTCATTAGCTTTACGGAAAAACCCGACCGGAAGACGGCGGAAGAGTTCCTCGCGGCCGGTAACTACTACTGGAACAGCGGAACGTTTATCTGGCGGACCGATACGTTGCTTGAAGGTATGGAGAAACACATGCCGGATCTTTACGACGGCCTCGAAAGGATAAAAGCCGCCGCGGGAACCTCGGACGAAGCCGAGACCATCGCCAGGGAGTACGAGAATTTTTCCGGTACCTCAATTGACTACGGGTTGATGGAGAAAGCGGATAATAGGGGGGTCTTGCCGGTTTCCGTCGGCTGGTCCGACCTTGGAGACTGGACGAGTTTCCGGAAGCTGCTGGAAAGTGACGAGGACGGTAACAATTGTTACGGCGAAGTTACCTGCCGAGATTCGGCCAATAACCTGGTCTACAGCGGAACTGATAAACCCGTCGTTGGTCTCGGACTGGAGGACGTAGTGGTAGTTGATACCTCCGAAGCGTTGCTGGTAATGGACAAAAGCAAGGCCCAGGAAGTTAAGTCCGTTGCACGGGAGTTCGAGGAAAAATAACTTGTCTAATCCCCTTAACTGAAGAATAAATTTGAAATAGAATTCGGGTAAGCGATTGAACCCTGACTTAAACGAGGTGATAGAATGATTCTTGACGAACTCGATGAGATAAATGAACTGGATCCGCAGGGTATGGTTGAGGACCTGGATACCTTCCCGGAACAGTGCAGAGAGGCGGTTTCCATAGGAGCGGATAAGGATTTACCTTTTGACCTTGATGGTTTCGATCGAATCTTCGTCACGGGAATGGGAGGCTCCGCGATCGTCGGGGACATTCTCTCCCGGTTAATCGACCTCCCGGTGATGACCAATAGAGGTTATTACCTGCCGAATTCGGTCAACGAGAACGACCTTTTGCTGGCGATTAGTTACTCCGGAAATACGGAGGAAACCCTGTCCGCGCTCCGGGACGGGCTGAGGCGGGGTATGAGCACGGTCTGTCTTTCCACCGGCGGGAAGATGGAGGAATTTTGCCGAGAACGGTCCTTGCCACTGGTCAAAATCCCCACCGGCCACCAGCCCAGAGCATCGACGGGCTATATGCTGTTTCCCTTACTTAAGCTGTTCTCCAGGGCCGGATTAGCTGGGACAGTTGACTTCGATAATTTGCTGAAAGATATCGAAGAGCTCAAGGAAAAGTGGAATAGCACGGTAAAAACTACAAAGAACCCGGCTAAGAAACTGGCAAAAGAATTTAAGGGGAAAGTGCCCATCATATACGGGACCAAGGGCAACACCGAGGTCGTTGCGTACCGCTGGAAGACTCAGATCAATGAAAACGCCAAGCAGCCCGGTTACTGGAACGTATTTCCCGAGTTAAATCACAACGAAACGGTCGGTTACGAGCTCGGGAGCCAGATCATGGAAAACGGAAAGGCGATAATGTTAAAAAATGGTCTGGAACTAGAAAGGAACCAGCTCCGGATGGAGATCATGGAGGACCTTTTTGAGGACGAGGGTATCGATTACTCTCTCGTAAGATCCCCGGGCGGAGATAAGTTTACCAGGGTCATCGGTCAAATTTACTTTGGCGATTACTTCTCCGTTTACCTGGCCCTGTTGAACGACGTGGACCCTTCTCCCGTCGAGTTGATAGAAAGCTTTAAGAAGCGGTTGAAGGAGGCAGGTTGAAAAAAGAGGAAAACCTGGCGGCTTTGAGGGATGAGCTCGAGCAAGTTCTCTCAGGGGCTGATGCTGATGCCTCCGGGGTCCTGGAAGAGGTAGCACGGTTGCTTCGCAGTGAAGTGGAGCACTACGACTGGGTCGGGTTCTATTTTGGCGATAACGAGAAAGGATCTCTTTCCCTCGGCCCGTTTGCCGGAGAACCGACGGAACATACGGACATAGGTTACGGGGAAGGTATTTGCGGTCAGGCTGCCGTCTCGCTGGACACTTTTACCGTCGAGGACGTGGGGGACGAGGAAAACTATTTATCCTGCAGTCCGGAGGTAGAGTCAGAAATAGTCGTTCCCGTTTTTGACGGCGAGCAGTTTGTCGGAGAGATCGATATCGACTCGCACGGGCTGGACGCTTTTGACTCCGAGGACGAAGCCTTCCTGGAGGAGCTTGCGGAACGGCTGGCGCCGTTCTTTTGAACACCGGGACGAAGCCCTCTCTGGAGCTTTATAATTCTTTATCAGAGATGATGAAATAGTTGGGTGATAAAACTGTTTAATCAGGAGGGGACGGTATGAACAGGCGCGAAGTAAGCAAACAGATGGCTTATTTGCTCCGTCACGACCCTTCCGGACTGGAGATCGACGAGGAAGGTTACGTTGGGGTGGATGATCTGCTGGCGGAGTTGCGGGAAAGGTGGAAGAACCTGGGTAGGTCGGAACTGATAGAAGTGGTCGAGGAGGACCCAAAGGGGCGGTACGAAATAACGGGTGAGAAAATCAGAGCCCTTTACGGTCACTCAATAGACGTCGAACCGGACTTACCCGAAGTCAAAGTCGACGTTCTCTACCACGGTACCTCGCGAGAGGCAGCGCGCCGGATTATGGAGGAAGGGTTAAAGAGTCAGGGTAGGCGCAAAGTTCACCTGTCGAGGAGGAAAGAGGACGCGATTCAGGTTGGTAAACGCCATACCCCGGATCCCATCGTCCTGACAGTACTAACCGACGAGGCTATGGAGTCGGACGTCCACTTCCAGAAGGCAAGCGACAGGGTCTACGTAACCGATTACGTTCCTCCTGAATTTATAGAGTTGGAAGGCGATCTCTCGCAGTCGAATCCGGGTTAATCAGGGTCGTCCAAAAGCGTGGCCCGGGCAAAGGAATTATGATAAAGAAAATATTTTGTTTGGTAAGGCGAGGGAATTTCCCCGCGTAAATTGTGGGACCTTATTCAAAAAACTCTGGTGATTATGGTGGATTTTGACCCGCTTAGCTATCCGGAAAGTTCTCGGCGTAACCTGGTTTATTCCAAGAACGGCATGGTTGCGACTTCACAGCCACTGGCAACCGCAGCCGGTCTAAGGGTGATGCGCCAGGGCGGAAATGCGGTGGATGCCGCAGTGGCGACCGCTGCCAGTTTAACCGTCCTTGAACCTACATCCAATGGTATCGGGGGCGATGCTTTTGCTCAGGTCTGGTACGAAGGGGAGCTTCATGGGCTCAATTCTAGCGGGCCCGCTCCGGAGAGTATCTCCCGAGAAGCGCTCAGGGAAGGAGGAATTGAGGACATCCCGAAGTTCGGCTGGGAACCGGTTACGGTTCCTGGTGCCCCCGCTGCCTGGAGGGAATTATCCGATCGTTTCGGTGAGCTGGGACTGGAAGAGACGCTTGAGCCGGCAGTTGATTATGCCCGGGAGGGTTATCCGGTGCAGCCGACTCTCGGCCGGTACTGGAAGCGGGCTTATGAAGTCTATTCCGAGCTCGAGGGAAGCGAATTTGCAGCCTGGGGTGAGGTATTTGCCCCGGAAGGTAAGCCGCCCGAGGTTGGGGAAATCTGGAAATCTCCGGACCACGCGGAAACGCTGAGAAAGATCGCCAATACGGACTCCAGAGCCTTTTACAGTGGCGAGCTGGCGGAAAAAGTGGACGAATTTTCCCGTGAGACCGGTGGCTATGTGAGAAAGGGTGACCTTGCTTCTTATTCGCCGGAATGGGTAGAGCCGATCAAATTGAACTACGGGGGTTATGACGTCTGGGAGCTGCCGCCAAACGGACAGGGTCTGGTCGCGCTGATCGGGTTGAACATTATCGACCAGCTGGAATTCTCGGTTAAGAGCGACGAATTTTACCATTACGCTATCGAAGCGATAAAACTTGCGTTTTCCGACGGTAAGGAATACATAACTGATCCCGATTACATGGACCTCGACCCCCTTGACTTCCTGAGTCCCGGTTATGGAGCCAGGCGCAGCAGGGAGGTTAAAGCTACTGCGAGCGAGCCGGAACCCGGCCGACCGGGTGAGGCGGGAACCGTTTACCTCGCCACGGCGGACCGTGATGGTAACATGGTATCCTTGATTCAGAGCAACTACGCCGGTTTCGGTTCCGGCGTCGTCGTACCCGGTACTGGTATAGCGCTCCAGAACCGAGGAAATACTTTTTCTCTGGACGATTCGGCTTATAATCGTCTGGAAGGTGGAAAGAGAACGTATCATACGATAATCCCCGGCTTTTTGACCCGGGAGGGAGAGCCGCTGGGCCCCTTTGGGGTGATGGGTGGTTACATGCAGCCTCAGGGTCACGTCCAGGTTTTGCTGAACACCATAGAACGAGGCCTCAACCCTCAAGCCGCGCTCGATGCACCGCGCTGGCGCTGGACCGGAGGTAAGGAGATCGAAGTGGAGCAGGACTTTCCGGAACACCTGATAGGCAAGCTGGAACGCCGCGGTCACGAAGTGAGCGTGGCCTCGGATCGGGGAGCTTTCGGTCGGGGACAGATAATATTTCGCCACGGAAAAGGGCTCGTCGGAGCCACGGAACCGAGGACGGACGGTCAGGTTGGGGTCTATTGAAAAGATTGGGCAATAATTAAGATGAACAAGGTCAGAAAATCCGGAGGAGATAAAATGCACGACTCGGATAGAGACAACAGAAGTTTCAACACGCTTGCCGTTCACGCCGGAGAAGGAGTCGGAGCTTCCAATAGCAGGTCCTCGGCGACACCAATTCACCAGACGGCCTCCTATCTGCTAGAAAACGTGGAGAAGGCCCAGAAACTTTTTGCGCTGGAGGAGCAGGGTGATATCTACTCCAGGATTTCGAACCCGACAAACGCCGTTTTCGAGGAAAGGTTGTCCGCCCTCGAGGGCGGAGTTGGTTCCGTCGTTACCAGTTCCGGAATGAGTGCGCTTAACCTGATAGTGTTCACGCTGATGGAAAGTGGGGAGAACGTCGTCTCCTCTTCCAACCTATACGGTGGTACTTACACCTATTTTACTCATAGTTTGCCCAGGTACGGAATGGAAGCAAAACTCGTCGAAAACGACGACCCGGAAGAATTCGCGGCGAGGATAGACGATTCGACGAAGTTCCTCCATATAGAGACGATTGGCAACCCCTCGCTCGAAGTACCCGACGTCGAGGCGATTGCGCAGGTGGCCGATGAAGCCGGCATCCCTCTGGTTGTCGATAATACCTTTGCTACTCCTTACCTTTTTCGGCCTTTCGAGCACGGGGCCGACATAGTCTGGCACTCCACCACTAAGTGGTTAAATGGCGGAGGGACGACCATAGGAGGTGCAGTGGTTGATTCCGGTGACTTCGACTGGGATTCCGGAGACTTCTCCCAGTTGACCGAACCCGATCCAAGCTACCACGGCGTCAATTTTCGCGAGCGCTTCGAGGACCAGGCCTTCATTGCCAACCTGCGGGCCCGGGGTTTGCGGGATCTCGGCTCCGCACAGAGCCCCTTTGATTCCTTCCTGAACTTAAAAGGGCTGGAGACACTACCACTCCGGATGGAAAAACACTGTGAAAACGCCATGGAGGTCGCGGAGTTCCTTCAGGACCACCCGGAAGTAGACTGGGTTAACTATCCCGGACTCGATTCCCATTCTACCCACGACCTGGCTTCCAGCTACCTGGAAAACGGTTACGGGGGAATGGTGTCTTTTGGTGCAAAAGGTGGTTACGAGGCGGGAAAGGACGTCATGGAGTCCGTGGACCTAATTTCTTTTCTGGCCAACGTCGGCGATGCCAAATCATTGATTATTCACCCTTCCAGCACCACGCACCAGCAGTTGAGCGAGGAAGAAAAGAAAAACGCGGGTATAACGGACGATGCCCTGCGGCTTAGCGTCGGGATTGAAGACCCGGAAGATATAAAGAATGATTTAAATGTAGCGCTAACTTAACCGATGAATGGAGGTAATTATGTCGGACTTAACGAGCAAAAAGTGCGTTCCCTGTGAAGGGGGAGTACCTCCGCTGGAGAGCGACGAGGTGGAAGAGCTGCTGACGGAGGTCAAGGGCTGGGAGCTACTGGACGAGGATCCGCCCAAGATTCAGAAAAAGTTCAAATTCGGGGATTTCAACGGATCCATGGAATTCGTAAATAAGCTGGCAGAACTTGCTGAAGAAGAGGGTCATCATCCGGATATTGAAATATCCTACAACGTAGTGACTCTGCGGCTTCATACCCACGCTATAGACGGATTACACGAAAACGACTTCATTCTTGCCGCAAAGGTTGACGATCTGCAAGAATAAATGATAACTTTAACGGCCCGGTCCAAAGCAGGGCGGGGCCGTTAATTTTTTTGACGGATTATTTTTTTTGAGTTACCTGGACCCAGGGTTCACCGAATTACCGGTTGGGCTGTTTCAACCAGGGGACCAGCAGCAAACCCCCTATTGTAGAGAGATTAAGCGGGCCGAAGCCGAGCTTCTAGGCTCTCACGGCCTCGGCAACCTTTTCTCCGAGTTCGTACCCTTCTCTCAGCTCTTCCTCCGAAGGGTTGCCGCCAAATTCCAGCGGCGAGGTGACGAAATCCCAGTTTAGGGTCTCGCCCGTTTCCTCTATCTCCCGGGCCGAACCTCCGCCCCAGCCGTAAGAGCCATAAGCACCGGTAACTTTCCCTTTTAGCTTCTTTTTCTCGGCCAGTTCGAGAAAGTTGCTTACCGGCGGAAAGGACCTGGACTCGTAAGTGGGGGAGCCGATTATCAGCCCCTCCCTTTTCCATGCTTCCGAAATTAGGTAGCTGGGATGCTTCTTGGCGGCGTCCAGGATCTCTAATTCCTCGAGACCAGTCGCGGCCGCACCACGAGCGACTCGTTCGGTTAATTTTTCCGTAAAGCCGTACATCGAACCGTAAATGATCGTTAAGCCCGGTTTTGCTTCCCCGCTGCTGTATCGGTCGTAAAGGTCCAGTATTTCCTCCGGCTGATCGCGCCAGATGGGACCGTGGGCGGGTGCGATTAAATCGAGTTCGTAGGATCCTAATTTGCCAATCGCTGCCTGGAGCGTTGTGCTGTAAGCTCCGACGATGTTGGAGAGGTACCTCAGAGCCTCCTCTTCGGATCTTTCCAGATCGACCTGGTCGTCGAATACTCCTCCGTCGAGCGTGCCGTAAGCACCGAACCCGTCGCCCGAGAATAAGATCTCGTCTTGCTTCAGGTAGGTCATCATGGTCTCCGGCCAGTGAATAAAGGGGGTTTTGACGAATTCAAGCGTGGAAGTTCCGAGTTCCAGGTTTCCGACCTCGTCTATCGTCCTCACGCCTTCGGTAATTCCGTAAAAATTTTCGAGCAGTTCGCCGGCTTTCGGGGTTCCGATGAAGGTTAAGTCGGAATTTTGCCTTCTTAGTGCCGGAAAAGCCCCACTGTGGTCCGGTTCCATGTGGTTTATTACCAGGTAGTCGATATCCTCGATCGGGGTCAGGTCGCTCAGCTTGTTCAGGTACTCTTCCGTAAAGCCCTCCTTTACTCCGTCGATCAGCACCTTCTTCTCGTCCTGAATTAAGTAGGAGTTATAGCTTATCCCGTCGGGTATCGGCCAGTAGCTCTCGAATAGGTCGTTTTTCCTGTCGTTTACTCCCACCCAGTGGACCTTATCGTTCAACTTCATCTTCATGGTTACACCCCTTTTATTCTATATCTCCAGACATTACGAATTCACGAAACAAGGCAAGCTAATGAAGTATATTTGTCCTGCGGTTTAGAAACAACTGCCGCGGTGCTTGCCCCCAAGGGTCAGTTTTGAAAGTCCATTTGCTTTGCTCTATAATCATATTTAAGTGGAATTCGTTTTTTCTAAACAATTGAGGAGGTAAAAATGGCAAAATACAAATTAAAGTACGACAAGGACGCCTGTCAGAGTAATTTCGTCTGCACGGCGGTCGATCCCGGTCACTTCAAGGAAGGCGAAGATGGCAAGGCAGAGCTGATTGACTCCAGCGAGGAAGACGGGTTGGCAGTACTTGAGGTCGGAGAGGACGACAAAGCGGCGGCAAAGCAGGCAGCGGATGGTTGTCCGATGATGGCAATCGAACTCGTCGATGGTGAATCGGGTGAAACGCTGGCCCCTTAACTCTTGTCGGTCCCGGTCATGCATAATGGCTCACAACTCATAACTTAAAACCAAACGGAGGTAAAAATGGCAGAACAGTCCTGTGAAGAGGATCTATTTTGTGGAGTAAACAAACCTGATACCGAAGACCCGGAGGACATGTCCGCGCTTGACAAAAAACATACGGTCATCATAGACGCACCCGATAAAGTTGAGGAAGGCGAGGAATTTGAAGTTACGCTGAAGGTCGGGGAATACAAGGAACACCCGAACGAAGTCGGTCACTTCATAGAATGGATGGAACTATATTCGGGAGATACGTTCCTGGCCCGGCTCGACTTAACCCCGGAAAATTCCCATTACGTCATGAAGACTACGGTCAAGCTTGACCATGCCCATCCACTTAGAGGACGGGCGAAGTGTAACCTGCATGGTCTCTGGGAAAGCGAGAAGGAGATAGAAGTAGTTTAGTGGATCGTATTTTTCGGTTGGCGATATATCTATTATTTTAGGTATATCGCCACCTTCTAACTTGTTCTTAAACGAACTGGGAGAAAGGTAAGGGCCAACAATAACCATAGCGAGGTGAGGGCCATGAAATACCAGTGCCCGGAATGCGGGGAAATTTTCTACAAGGACGTAAAACTGGTTCGGTGTCCAAGCTGTAACTCCTGGCTTAAGGAAACCCCTTTAAAGTCACGGGAAGTACAGTGTCCTGTGAGTGGGGAAAATACGAATCTGGTCAACGGTATTCCGAGCTGTGACCACTTTAAGCTGACCAATTCAGTCGGTTCACGCTGTACTTTTGGTGAGTTACCTTCAAGGTGCGAATCCTGTGGTTTACCCTTTTACAATCCCAGAGTAGGTGTGTCGAAGGAATAAATTCTTATTGAATCAGCTCAAACTAATATTGGGAACCTGAACGCTTAGGAGGGTTCTATGGTAAAAAACGACATGAAAATATTGATCGGCGGAGATGCCGGGCAGGGGATACAGTCCACCGGTAAAGGTTTTGTCCAGTCCCTGGCCCGCGCCGGCCTATTCCCGTTCGGCAGGCAGGATTACCGCTCCCGAATTCGCGGGGGACACAATTTCTTCGAGATAAGGGTGTCGGGCGAGGAAATATACACTCATTCGAGCGGCCTGGACCTGCTTATTGCTCTGACCGAGGATTCCGTTGATGAACACCTCGAAGAACTGGTTCCGGGAAGCGGAGTTATTTACGACGAGGATTCCGATATGGACGTAGAGAAGCTGGAAAACAGGGATATCAATGCCTATCAGGTGCCGATTACATCAATCGCCACGGAGGAAGGCGGCGCAAAGGTAATGGCAAACACGGCAGCAATTGGTGCTATCTCGGGCCTCACCGGTTTTGATATCTCTTACCTGAACGAAATTATCGAGGAGAACTTCGGTGTAAAAGGCGGAAACGTAGTAGAGAACAATTTGAACGTTGCAAAAGCCGGCAAGGAATACGTAGAGTCAAAGGGTTACGAATTCGATTACGAAATCTCCGCTCGAGAGGACCAGCCGGAGCGAATGGTGATTAACGGAAACGAGGCAATAGCTTTTGGCGCGGCCGTCGGGGGTTGTAATTTCGTATCGGCGTACCCGATGACCCCGTCGACCTCCATTCTGGAGTGGCTTGCCAAGCACTCGGAAGAAATGGATATTGTGATAAAACAACCGGAAAGCGAGCTGGCCGCGATAAGTATCGCCATTGGTGCCGGCCACGTGGGTGCGCGCCCGCTGGTAACTACGTCGGGTGGAGGTTTTTCCCTTATGACAGAGGCCTTCGGTCTTGCGGGTACGACCGAAACCTCGCTGGTAATCGCGGAAGTTCAGCGCCCCGGGCCGAGTACGGGCTTACCTACAAGAACTGAACAGGGTGATCTCTCGTCGATAATCCACGCTTCTCAGGGCGAATCGCCGCGGATGATAATATCACCGGCAACTATCGAAGAGGCCTTCCAGGCCGGCAAACGCGCCTTCGACCTGGCCGAGGAGTATCAGTTGCCGGTCGTTATTCTAAACGACCAGCACCTGGCTGACTCCTATCGTGCCGTCCATCCTGACAGGTTCGATACGGAAGTGGATATAGACAGGGGCGAGTTGTTGACCGAGGAAGACCTGAAGGAGCTCGACGGCGAGTACCTGCGGCACGAGTTTACCGACTCCGGAATTTCTCCCCGCGCCGTACCGGGTAATAAGTACGCTACTTACAAGACGACGGGTAACGAACACGACCAGAATGGCGACGTGACCGAGGATCCGGAAATCAGGACGAAGATGATGGACAAACGAATGAAGAAACTGGATACGGCCCTGGAGCGGGACGTGGAAGGACCGAAGCGTTACGGCCCGGAAGATGCCGAGCTCACATTTCTCGGCTGGGGTTCACCGTACGGAGCAGTACGCGAAGCGGTCGATAAGTTGAACCATGATGGTATTAGCTCCAATTTCTACCATCTGCACGATATCTACCCTCTGCCGGCGGAAGAAGTAAAGAACGCCATTGAAAGTTCGGAGCGCGTAATAGTCGTCGAGAACAATTTTTCCGGCCAGCTTGCGGACTTCATTACCAGGGAGACCGGAATTCAGTTGCCGGAAAGAATACTGAAATACGATGGACGACCGTTTACTCCGGAGGACGTACTTTCCGAATTGGACGACTACGAGGAGGTCAATTGATATGGCTGAAGACGTAACTCTCGAAGACTACGAATACCCGACCGATCCCACCTGGTGTCCGGGCTGTGGTGACTTTGCCATTCTCAGGAGCGTCAAGGCTTCCCTTGTTGACCTGGGTCTGGCGCCACATGAAAGCCTGTTGGTCTCGGGAATCGGTTGCGGTAGCAAGCTTCCGCACTATATGAACGTCAATGGTTACCATTCGATTCACGGGAGACCGGTACCCGTTGCTACCGGTGCCAAGCTGGCCAACCCCGATATGAACGTCGTTGTCACGGCGGGAGACGGGGATAGCTACGGTATTGGTGGCAACCACTTCCTCCACTCCTGCAGGAGGAATATCGGAATAACTCACATAGTAGAGGATAACCGGGTTTATGGGCTGACGAAGGGTCAGTACTCGCCGACAAGCCACAAGGGTTTCGTTACCAAGACCAGTCCTGAGGGTTCGATTGAGCCCCCGGTCCGGCCGGTACCGACTGCCCTGACCAGCGGTGCAACGTTCATCGCCCGAGCCTTTTCCGGGCACGTACAGGAAATGAACGAGATCTTTGCCGCGGCGATGAATCACGATGGCTACGCTCTGGTGGACGTGCTTCAGCCGTGTGTTACCTTTAATCCCGGCAAATCCTATGATTTCTACACGGACCTGGTCTACGATCTCGATGAAGATTACGACCCAACTGATCGGGAAGCAGCGGAAGAGAAGGCAAAGGAATGGGGAAATAGGATCCCGCTCGGGATAATCTATCGGGAAGATAGGCCGACTTACGAGGAGCAGGTTCCGGCACTTCAGGAAGGACCCGTGGCAAATAGGAGCCTTGATCCGGAAGAGAGGAGCGGCGTCGACCTGGAGGAAGTCAAGGGGAGCTTTATGTAAGTATCAGAATATTCCGAGGCCTAGGTTATGGTACCCTGGTAACTCTTCAGGAAGATCCCGTCGGAGGCCGAGCGGGCATGGATCCAGCACTTGGATGAGAAAACTTACCTGGGTTAAGGAGTATATATAATCACGTTGTCCTACTAGATTTAAACCAGAAATTTTTACGTACTCAATTCTTTCATCACCTAAATTCTTCGATAAGCGGCCCTTTCCAGGGCCGCTGCTGGGCTGGCTCGGTCAGACATACCCGCCGCGTCGCTGGAAATTTTTCGGTTCGGGGTCTTTATACTATAGTTCAAACACAGTAAAGACACTTTTAAAAAATGGTGTATTGTCCCCGGTTTTGTTTAAGACCTAACAGGGTATCATTTAGTTGGAGCAGGTCGAGTCGTCTTGGCATTGAAAAACAGGCTTATTGGTACTATATTAAATTGCTGAGCGAAACGGGACGTGGCGCAGCTTGGTAGCGCGCGCGCATGGGGCGCGCGAGGTCGCTGGTTCAAATCCAGTCGTCCCGACCAAAAATGAGCTTAGGTAGACTAGAAGTAATAACTGGTTGCATGTTTTCCGGGAAGAGTGAAGAACTGATTCGCCGCATCGACCGGGCGGAAATTGCCGGTCAGGAAACCCTTCTTCTCAAACCTCACCTCGATGACAGGTACAGCAAAAACGCCGTCGTAACCCACTACGGCAGGGAATTCGAGGCCCGGCTCCTCAAAACGGGCGAGGAATCGATAAGTACGTTAAAGGAACTCACGGAGGAACAAAAGCTGGTTCGGGCGGATATAGTTGCTTTTGACGAGGGTAATTTCTTCACGGAACAGCTTCCCCCGCTGGTCATGGAGCTGATTGGCCGAGGGAAGCGAGTGATAGTTGCCGGCCTTGACCTAACTTTTGCCGGTGCGCCCTTCCATCCCATGCCGGAATTGATGGCCGAATCGGACCGTCTGGATAAACTTCACGCCGTCTGTACCGAGTGCGGCGGCGAGGCGACCCGAACCCAGAGGTTGATTGACGGCGAGCCCGCTCCGGCCGACGATAAGGTCATAAAAGTCGGCGGTAAAGGGGATTACGAGGCCCGGTGCCGGGACTGCTGGGAGCTGGGTTAACTTAATTCTTCCTCTTTTACTCGAACGTTAAGAAAAAATCACAAGATGTATCGGCTAAAGTTTTTCCTGCAGCATCTCTCTCGCCTTGTTTGGATCCGCCTGTCCGCCCGTTTTGCTCATTAGCTGACCGATCAGAAATCCGAGGACGTTTTCGTTGCCCGAGCGGTAATCCTCGACGGCGTCCGGGTTTTCCTCGATTACCTCGTCGATCTTCTCTCCCAGGGCACCTTCGTCGGATATCCGCTTCAAGCCTTCGGCTTCGACGATATCCTTTGGAGCCTTATCCTCCGTGAAGGCTCGTTCCAGTACGTCCTTGGCGGTATTATCGTTGATGTCGCCTTCGCCGACCAGCCTTACGAGATAGGCGAAGTCGCCAGGATTCACGTCCGACAGCTCCGCCTCGGGTAACTTGAGGACCCGGAAGAGCTCGGACATCATCCAGTTACTTATCTCCTTTGGGGAATCGTATTCCGCGACCGCTGTTTCAAAATAACCTGCAATATCTTTGTCCTCGGTAAGTTCGCCTATGTCGTAGTCGGGTAGGTCGAATTCCTTCTTCCACCTCTCTGCCTTCTCTTCCGGTAGCTCGGGTAATTCGCTCCTCACCCGTTCTCTCCATTCTTCGTCTATCACGAGAGGCACCAGGTCGGGTTCGGGAAAGTAGCGATAGTCGTGGGCTTCTTCCTTGGAGCGCATTGGCTGAGCTTCTTCCGCGTCCGCATTCCAGCCCAGGGTAACCTGATCGACGCTTTCCCCCTTTTCCAGCAGATCCTTCTGCCTTTTCTTTTCGTACTTCAGGGCCTTTTCCACGGCGCTGAAGGAGTTCATGTTCTTAACTTCCGTCTTTGTACCCAGTTTACCTTCCTGCCCCAGCGAGATATTTGCGTCGCAGCGCAGCGAGCCCTTTTCCATGTCCCCGCTGCAGACCTCGACGTAACGGAGGATCTGTCGCAGTCTCTCCATAAACTCCCTCGCCTGTTCCGGCGATTTCAGGTCCGGTTCCGTGACGATCTCGATCAGCGGTACGCCGACCCGGTTTAAATCGACGGAGCTTTCGCCGCCTTCCTGATGCACCAGCTTTCCCGCGTCCTCTTCCAGGTGGACCCGGCGAATCCTTACCTTTTCTCCGCCTATTTCCAGGTGCCCGTCAACTGCGAGCGGTTCGTCGAACTGGGATATCTGGTAACCTTTTGGCAGATCCGGATAAAAGTAGTTCTTCCTGTCGAACTTGGATTTTTCAGGGATATCGCAGTTCAGGGCAAGTGAGGCCCTGAGTCCGTACTCTACCGCCTGTTTGTTCAGGACCGGCAACGTACCCGGCATGCCGAGGCAGACCGGACATGTATTGCTGTTTGGCTCCTCCCCGAAGTAGTCGGCGGAACAGCCACAAAATAGTTTGGTCTCCGTCAGCAACTGTGCATGTATTTCAAGTCCGATAACTGTATCCATTGACAACACTCCTCTGTATTTTCGTACCTAAAAAGATAGCGGAAAAGCTACAGCCAGTCAAAACGAACCGGCTTTGCTCCCGGAGCGATCTCCTTCATCTTTCTGATCAGCGATTTCTTCTTTGAACCTTCGTAGGAAAACAGGTGCGAGTAGCAGTCGCAGTCCGACGCGCCGAAACCTTCCACGGGTTGATTGAACTCTTCGGCCAGCTTATCAGCGAGATGACATTCGAGTTCCTTTTCGGTCGGTATCAACCAGCTTTCTACCACTTTCCCGGCTTCGGTCAGGTGATCCACGTGCCAGTGGCCCCCTTCCTGTGAACCCTTTGCGACCTGAATGTGCCGCCTGACCCGTTTCAACCCGCCGGAGCCGAGGGCCGATCCGACGTAAAGGTAATCGCCATCGAAGCTTTCCCTGGTCAGGCGACCGATATCGATTTCCTCGGGACCGTCAATTCTAATTCTCAGGGTATAAATTCCTTTGGGGTACTGGCTCATGTCCTTGTTAACTCAAACTCCGTAACGTTTTTTAGTCCAGTTCCAGCTCGTCTCTACGATTGGCTTCAGGTTTTTGATTTCCGGCTTCCAGTTCAGTTCTTCGAATCCCTTCTCGGGGTCGGCCACTAGTTTCGGTGGATCACCCGGTCTTCTCTCCCCTTCTCTGACCGGAATATCGATTTCTGTTACTTCTTTGCAGGTATCGATCACTTCTCGGACCGAGTAGCCGCTACCGGTACCCAGGTTGTAGGCCAGGTAATCTTCCCCGTCCCGCTCGAGCTTTTCCAGGGCGGATATGTGCGCGGAGGCGAGGTCGTTGACGTGGATGTAATCCCGAATCGGGGTGCCATCCGGGGTGTCGTAATCGGTACCGAAGATCTCGATATAATCCCGTTCACCTGCCGCCGCTTCCAGGACTACCGGGATAAGGTGAGTTTCCGGGTCGTGAATCTCGCCGATCTCTCCTTCTGGATCCGAACCTGCCGCGTTGAAGTAACGCAGGGAACAAGCCGACAGCGGGTAAGCACTCGAATAGTCCTCCAGTATTCGCTCGAAGGTCCATTTGGTCTGGCCGTAAGGGTTCTTTGGTTCCTTGCGGTCATATTCCCTTATTGGCACCGAGTCCGGGTCCCCGTAAATAGCTGCGCTGGATGAGAATATAAACCTGTCAATTCCGAAGTCCCGAATTTCGTCCAGGAGCGTCATTCCCTTCACCACGTTATTTTGATAGTACTTACCGGGATCATCTACGGACTCGCCGACCCGACAGTGTGCGGCGAAGTGCATGACCGAGTCCGGTTCGTATTTCTGCAAAGTTTCCTCGAGCAATTCCGCGTCTCCAATATCCCCTTCCACGAACTCCTCCGTCAGCACGAACTGCTCGTTGCCGGAAACCAGGTTGTCGTATACTACGGGGTTATAACCTCTTTTCAGTAGTTGCTTTACCGTATGGCTACCGATGTAACCGGCGCCACCAGTGACAAGTACTGTTTCTTTTTCTGACATATTACCTCCAGGAGAAGGTTAAATGGTTTTATCCATGGTAACTTGGTCTTTTAGATTCTAACGAGCGGAAAAGTTTTTCACAAACGGGATTAATCTTAAACCTTAGAGCCCAAATTTGCTCGTACTGGCTTTCTTTAGCAGGGCGTTAATTTGGATCGACTAGCCAATAGTCAAGAACCCCGCACCAAGGTACGGGGCTTGTAGAAAAGCTCTTTTAGCAGTTTTTTCGGTCTTTTACAAAAAAAGATCCAGCACCCAGCAGTCAATTCGGAACTGGTCTTGACCCCGTAAAAAGCTTTAAGGAGCAGGG
>Ga0207414_1000513_pt1 | contig 17049 bp, 10 predicted proteins | sample PonA231FremontCA_2_FD_187269 | JGI IMG/M metagenome (GOLD analysis project Ga0207414, IMG submission 187269) | Marine sediment microbial community from Fremont, CA, USA - Pond A23 Sediment 1 (SPAdes) | ecosystem: Environmental > Aquatic > Marine > Unclassified | place: USA: Fremont, California... | reverse complement strand
GCCGCGGGCTGAGGGGGGCGAGCGCGTCGGGGAGCGGGCCGGTGAGGCCTTCGGAGACGGCCGGTCCCCCCGGCACCACCAGCCCGTCAATGCGGCCCAGCGTCTCCTCGACCGTCCGGTCGGACTCGGTGATGGGGAGCACCACGGGAACCCCACCGGCGTTCTCGATGGCCGCCGTGTACCGGCGGTCCAGGCGCTGCGTCCCGTCCGTGTGGGCGGTCGTAATGCCAATGTGAGCGGGCATAGGCCACGGAGAAGAGCGGTGCAGGAAGACGGGGGGAGGGTAAGTCCAAATTGCGTGCCATCCGACCGGGAGACGGCAGGCGGGTCCAGTTGAGGGGGCTCAAGGCCGCACGTCGCGCAGCGTGATGGGGGTTGGGTCGGAGGAGGCCGTCAGGTCGAGGGCCAGGGTGAGGGTGTCGCGGGAGCGGATGATGTTCGTCGCGTGGGAGCCGAGGGATCCACGATCGAGTTGATCGTGCAGGGCGCTCTTGATGGTACGGCGCTGGCCCTGCGTGGTGGAGGAGCCGTGGATCACTTTCAACTGGCTCCGCCCGCGGCTCTCGGCGAGACGAAGCGTGGTGTAGGTCACGTCGAGGGCCTCGTCGACCGACAGGCCGTGCAGGTCGAGGGTCACCGTGGAACCGTCGTCGTCAAGCGTAGGCGTCGCCATGGGCCTCGGGGTGGGGCGTAGAAACAGTGCGTGTGTGGTACCTTCCCGGCCGAGAAGAGATTCGGGAGGGAGCCCGGCCCGAAACTGTCCCCGTGGAGGGGCAGTGCTGTGCACGGGGCACTGGAAGGGGCCCCGCAACAGCCATCGGGAAGTGTGTGAAAGTTTCGCCGCGTCCGCCCGGATGAGGCGTCGGTCGTTGGGGCACGATGGTAAGGCGGCGCCCACGGTGCGTTTCTACGCTGGCGAAGGGCAGAACGGTTGGTATGAATCGGATTCGGGAGTGCCGCGCCGGCGCGGGGCGGCGGAGGCGGCAGGGCGGCCGTGCCCGCGGAGAAAGGGCACCCCATCACGCCGCCCAGGCCGGCAGACGCGAGGTTGAGTCGATGGGGGCGCCCGCCTCGGCACCGGTCAACGGCCCTGCACCCGGGCGTCGCACGGAGGGCACGGAAACGGGCCTACGCAGTGCCGTCGGACGGATCGGACTCTCCAGCTAGACGGGCCCGCTCCCGTTCGATCTGGTCCACGAGACGGGGGGCGTGCTCCACGAGCCGCTCGATGAGGGTGGTCAACTGGTCCCGATCCATGCCCGCCAGAAGATCGGCGACCGCGGCAGGATCCGACTTGGGCACCTCGTCGCTGTCGAGCACCTTCAGTACAGTGGCGACGACGTGCTTGCACCAGGAGCCCTCGTAGTACGGACACGTGCACTCAACAGCCGCGACGTGGTCGGCCTCGAACTGAACGGTCACCACGTACGGGTGCACGTTGCTTCCCTGCACCTTCGCCTTCAAGGTGTGATCGTCGGTTCGCTCCACGGACTGCACAGCCCCGTCGTGGAAGTATTGCCGGCCGCGCTCGAAGGACCCGCCCGCGGTGTGCTCCCGGAGTTGGTCCCTGGTGACGGGAAGAGTGGTCATAATGGCTGAAGGGGAACCAGAATTATGCGTTCAGGGGAGAAGAGGATGTCTTGGGGGCGGAGGCCACGTGGGCGAGGAAATTCTCAAAAACGCGGGTGGCGGTCCCGGCCGCCTCCACGTTGTCGTCCGTACAGGTGTCGAGGGCGCGCTGGATCGTGCGGCCGGACAGGTCCTTCGAGTGAATCATGGCCTCGGCGGTCTTTAGGTCGTACTCGGGGTGGAACTGCACGCCGTACACCTGCTCGTAGCGGAGCGCCTGTACGCCCGTCTCGTTGGAGGCCAGCAGGCGGGCGTCGGGCGGCATCTTCACCACGTGATCGGAATGGGTAGCGAAGACGGTAAAGGGATCCGGAAGCCCGTCCCAGATCGGATCGTCCGCCTCCTGTTGAACCTCAATGTAGCCCAGCTCATAGTTGCCCCCGCGAACGGTTCCCCCTAGGATCTGGGCGAGAAGCTGGTGGCCCCAGCACACGCCAAGAAGGGGCAGGCCGTCGGAGATGGCCCCCTCCACCCATCGGCTCAGCTCCTGTATCCAGGCCCGGTGGCTGTCATAGACGGAGGACTGTGAGCCGCTGATGATGGCGCCGTCGAACGACGGAGGCGTCTCGCCGTCCGTCTGAACGGGAGCGGGCTCACCGATGGGTGGGGGCATCTCTCCCTCGTTCGCGTTGTAGACGGTGAGGGACGCATCGACTTCCCGCTCGAAGTTGCGCTGGGCGTGAGGGGTGCCGAGCGATGCGTCGATGAGGGCAAGATGCATCTCGCAAGGTGCGTTCGGTTCAACAGATTCTCACGTAGATCACCGCCGAGAACGAAGTGCGTTCCGGCCCTTGGACGAGGACAAGTGATGCGCCAAACCCGGAAGGCCCTTGACTGAAAGCCGGCTCGTCCGTAGCGTCTATACCACGGAGGTCCTAAAAGTCGTCCCCCGAGCGGGCGCAGACGAACAAGGCATTCTCCGACCCCGCGGAAAACAGGGGGCGGAGTGAGTGACGGCCCGCCCATTCGGCGCTCCGCCCCGGGGAGCTGTGAAAACTTTCTATAGGGCCCCTCGTGTCAGTGTTCGCAATCCCGACGCCGCTGCGTTCACGATCCCCATTGTCTCCGCCCAAATGACTGGTCCCAGCCCCGGGCCCATTCGTCGCGTCACCGTCCTCGGGATCGCGCTCGTGACCACCCTGATCCTTGGGGCACGGGCAACACCGAGAACAGTACGGGCGCAGCCGACGTCGCCCCCGGACCGGTCGAGGACAGTCCCCGACTCCTCCTGGAACCGGGCGGGCGTACGCGATACCAGTCGGGCGGCCCGGTGGCGCCGCGTGCGCCGCCAGAAGGCCCAGTCGATGGAGGAGCACAGGCCGTCCTTCGTGGAGCGGGCCGTGTCGTTTGTGAGTAGCTTCGGTGGCGCCGTCGTGCCCCACCGCCTGATTCTCGATGTGCCCCGGGTGGAGATTGCCGACTTCCACCCGGTCTTTGGGGGGCTTGAGGGCAACGCCGGAACGACGGCAGGGGTGCTCTACGCCCCGACGTTCTGGGCGGGGGAGCAGCGCCTCGCTGAGGCGGAGCTTCTTGGGAGCCTCCGTGGATATTATGGAACAGGGGCGCGCTTCGGGGGCGTCTTCGGGCCCTACGTGGGGTATGCGTATGCCCGGTATCAGCACCGCCCCCGCGAGAGCTTCTACGGGGTCGGTCCCAACAGTCAAGTGGACACGGAAGCCGGCTTCCGGTTGGACCAGGGGGTTGTGGGGGGGCTCCTGGGGTGGTCGCCCCGGCCCAGTGCACTCCTCGGGGGACACGTCTCGTACCAGGCGAACCGGTACGGGACCGGGCAGGGCGGCCGGCCGACGGTCGCGGATCAGTTCGGGGCGACGCTCCCCGGCATAGGGGACGATGTGGACTACCTCATGCTCGGGGCTTTCTTCGAGCTTGACGCCCGCGACACGCCGTACACCCGCGCCTTCGGACACCGATTTGCCCCGACGGAGCCCCGACTGCGCGGGGTGTCGCTCGATGCATCGCGCGGGTTCTACCTGGCCTCTGAGGTGACACACAATCTGAGCATGCGGGGACAAGACGTCGACTTTACCCGCTTCACGCTCGATGTTCGAGAGTTCGTGCCGATTGGAAAAGAGCTGCTCCACGGCTTCTCCTTTCGCCAGTTTGCGTCGGTCACCCACTCGGGGGGCGGGCGTGTGCCGTTCTATCGATTGCAATCCATCGGGGGAGCCCGATCCCTCCGGGGGTACCCGACGGGGCGGTTCCGCGACCGAAACGTGCTGCTGGCGAACGGAGAGGTGCGGTGCCAGATCTGGCACTGGATCGACATGGCGGTCTTCGCCGACGTGGGGCACGTGTTTCGCGACGTTCGCGACGTCGATGCTGCGGATCCGCGCGTCGGGTACGGCCTTGGGTTTCGGGTCAAGAACGATGGGAAAACGCTGGGGCGCGTCGACGTGGCCCGAGGACGAGAGGGATGGGAGCTGCACCTTGACCTAGGCTCTCTCTTCTGATCACCATGTGCGCCGCGTTTTTCGGTTCAACTCGTGGGCTGCGGGTCCGGTATGCTGGAGGGCTGCTGTGCCTGTTGGCGCTTCTCGGCGGGAGCCCCTCGTCCGCAGCCGCGCAGCGATTTCTCTCCGATGACCCGCTGTGGCACGACCCCGATCGCATGGACATGCCCTTCCCGGAGCCGACCCCGTCGGACCGTGGGATCGGGCCCCTGGAGTTTTTTGAACGGAGCTTTGGGGTGCCAGGGGAGTACGCCGTCCCGGCGAAGAACGTCAACACGGTGGGGGGCGTGCCCAACTCGTCCTGGTACACCAATCGGCACTACCGGGCCCCCATGTCGCCGGCCGCCCTCCGACGGGGGCCCAATCAAGAGCCGGGGCCGTCGGCGCGATCACCGTGGCGCGTGGTCGAGCTGGGGGGAACCGGAGAGCTTCCTCGTGCGACCATCCGGGACACCACGGGACGAACCTTTCGGGTTCTCCTCGACGCGCCCGCGCATCCGGAGATGGCGACGGGCGCCGCCATGATTAGCAGTCGCCTGCTGCACGCGCTCGGCTACAACGTGCCGCAGCACTGGCTGCGTCGCGTTCGGGCGGGGCGGCTGGTGCCGGAGCCGGACAGCGGCGTCACGCGGTCCCGTGTGGACAGCCTTCTGGCGTCGGCCGCCCAGCGTCCGGACGGCACGTACCGGGCGCTCGTCACGCGGATCCCGGGTGTTGAGCACCGCATCGGACCGTTTCAGTTTAAGGGGACCCGTGCGGACGACGGGAACGACGTGTTTCCCCACGAAGACCGGCGCGAGTTGCGCGGCCTCCGGGTGGTCGCGGCGTGGATTCACCACAGCAAGATTCGGCCCCGGCATACCCTTGATGTGGGGGTGCGGGTGGAGGGACGCCGGTTTGTGCGGCACTACCTGACGGACCTGCACCTCACGCTTGGCAGTGCAGGCGCGACGCCGAAGTCGGAGTGGTCGGGGCACGAGCACGTGCTCGAGCTGGGCCGTATCTTCGAGCGCATCGGAACGCTTGGGCTCAGCGGGGGCGACTGGGCAGAGGTTGTGCCGCCCGAAAACCCGGCCCTCGGTCGCTTCGGCATCGGCGGGTTCGATCCGCAGGCGTGGCGTCCCGAGTGGCCCAACCTCGCGTTTCAGCGCACCACCCCCGCCGATGCGTTCTGGGCTGCGAAGAAGATCCGGAATTTCTCCCGCGAGGACCTGCGTGTCATCGTCTCCACGGCCAACTACTCGTCGGCGGAGGTGGCCGACTACATGGTCCGCACCCTTCTCGCCCGACGGGACGCCATCGGGCAGGCGTTTTTGGACTGGGGAGGGGGCCTGGATCGATTTGCGGTCCGGTCCGGACGGCTCACCTTCGAGGACCTGCGCGCCGCCTACGGACAAGCGCCCGACACCCTCCGGCGCACGGTCACGTGGCGGGCCTATGACAACCGCGCGGACGCGGTGAGTCCCGTTCTGACTCGCATGCCCTCAAGCCGGGAGGCGGTGCCGCTTCCCGACTATTCCCCGTCCTACCTTCGCGCCTCCCTGGTGACGCCCCGAGCGGGAACCACCCGTGTCTATGTGCGCCAGACCGAGCAGGGGCAGGCGTCGCCGGGGGGACGGTTGCGTCGGCGAGTGGTCGGGGTTGAGCGCACGGCCGCCCCCACGGCACAGAGGCCCTGACTGGGCCTGCGAACCACAGGGTTGAGCGGAAAAGCCTCCGAGAGGGACGTGAACATTGCATTTCTCCTTACGTCGGGCCATACTGAAATGGTAGTTTTCCTCTCCAAAAAAATGCCCAATGTTATGTCACTCTCGAAGGTCTGGATTGTGATCGTCCTGCTTGTCGTCGTAGGCTGTGAACGTGCGGAGGAATCGCCGACGGACACCAAGGCCTACAACGGAACGATTGCCATGGTTGACGCCGAAGCGCGAGAGGTTCACGTGGAGGTCCCGGACGAAGGAACCATGGAGCTCGCCTTCACAGACACGACGCAGGTCCTGAAAAATTTTCTGGAGGTTCCTTTTGACTCTCTGAACACCGACCGAAAGGTCCGGGTCGAGGTCGTAGAGACCGGAAATCAGCCCACCCCGACGACCGTCACGTTGCTTGAGTAGCCCTCCGTGCCGCGGCGGCGAATGGCAGGGCTGCCCGCAGTCGAGAGGCTCGAACGCCGGGCCGTGCTCCGTCCAATCCGGCGGTCCACGCCACCGCCGGGGATCCGTGCGCCCCCCGTTACGCGGTCCGGGTACCGGGGGATGTCCAGGACACAGGACCGGTACGGCGGAGGGGGGCTGTCCCGTCGACCGGCCGACGCCCCGGACGAACGCCGTAGGAAGAAGAGACGGCGCTCAGTTCCCCTTCAGGGCGATGTTATCGGGCCCGAAGATGCGCTGGGCCCCCCGCATGAACTCGGCGGTCGGCTCCACGACGTAGGCCCGGCTGCGGAGGCGCTCCTGGCCCCGAAGCTCAGGGGCGTCCACGTCGAAGTAGAGCGTGCAGTTGCCCTCCGTCCGTTCGCAGAGCTGCCGGAAGGTCTGGAGCTCGTCGGGCATCACCTGGTCGAGGTCCACCGTCAGGATCACCTCGCTCACCATCTGCTCGCGCACCTTCCACATCGGAGTGAGGTCTTTGGCGAGCACCTTCACGGTGCCGCCGCGGACCTCCACGTTGCCTTTCGCGAGGACGACGTTGTCGACTTCCAGGTAGGGCTGCACCCGGTCGAGGATGCTGGAGAAGATGACCATCTCGCCCTGGCCGGTGAAGTCCTCGATCGTGGCGAACGCGATCGGCTTGCCGGACTTCGTGGTGTTTCGGTCCACCTCGGTAATGATCCCGCAGAAGGTGCGGACGGGCCCCCGGTTGCGGCCGTCGCCCCCGGCGGCCTGTTCGATGACCTGTTCGAGCTGGTCCGGCTCGCCGAAATGGGCGGTGGCGAAGGCGTCGGCCTCGGCGCGGTACTCGTCGAGCGGGTGGCCGGAGACGTAGAAGCCCAGCACCTCGTGCTCTTCCTTCAGGCGCTGCGACTTGGCCCAGGTCTCCACGTCCGGCAGGCCCGGCTGCATCGCCTCGGTGCCCGCGTCGCCGTTGCCGAAGAGCGAGTTTTGGCCGGCCATGCGGTCGTGCTGCACCTTCTGGCCGTAGCGCACGGCCTTGTCCATGATCTCCATCAGCTGCGCGCGGTGGCCCTCCAGGTCGTCGAGCGCCCCGGCCTGGGCGAGCGCCTCCAGCGTGCGCTTGTTGACCGTGCCGAGGTCCACGTTTTTTGTGAGGTCGAAGATGGAGTCGAACGGGCCGTGCTCCTCCCGGGCGTCGATCAGGGCGTTGATTGCCTTTTCGCCCGCGTTCTTGATCGCCGCGAGGCCGAAGCGGACGCGGTACGCCCCGTCTGGGCCCTGTTCCACCGTGAAGCGCGACTGGCTCCGGTTAATGGAGGGCGGGAGCACCTCCAGGCCCATGCTCCGGGCCTCCTCCAGCACCTTCGACAGCTTGTCGGTGTTGTCCATCTCGTTGGTCATCGCCGCCGCCATAAACTCCGGCGGGTAGTGGGCCTTCAGGTAGGCCGTGCGGTAGGCGACCAGCGAGTAGGCGGCTGAGTGAGATTTGTTGAAGCCGTACCCGGCGAACTCGTTGATGATGTCGAAGAGCTCGTCCGCCTCGTCTTCCGGGATGCCATTCTCCGACTCGCACCCCTTGATGAACTTCTCCCGCTGCTTGCGCATGAGCTTTTCCTTCTTCTTGCCCATCGCGCGGCGCAGGATGTCCGCCTCGCCGAGGGAGAAGCCGGCCAGCTCGCGGGCCATCTGCATCACCTGCTCCTGAAACACGGCGATGCCGTACGTCGGCTCCAGGATGTCCTCCAGCAGCGGATGGGGGTACTCCACCTCCTCCCGCCCGTGCTTGCGGGCCACGTAGGTGGGAATGTTCTCCATCGGGCCCGGCCGGTAGAGCGCGTTCATGGCGATCAGGTCGCCGATCTCCGTCGGCTTCAGCTTGCGGAGGTGCTCCCGCATGCCGGTCGACTCGAACTGAAAGATCGAGACCGTATCCCCGCGCTGGAAGAGCTCGAACGTGGCCTCGTCGTCGAGCGGGATGTCGTCGATGTTGAGGTCCACGTCGCGGGTGTCCTCGACGAGCTCGACGGCGTCCTCGATGAGCGTGAGCGTCTTGAGGCCGAGGAAGTCCATCTTCAGCAGCCCGAACTCCTCCACCCAGTCGCCGTCGTACTGGGTGGTGACGACCTCCTCGCCCTTGCTCTTGGCGACGGAGACGGGCACGTAGTCGCTGATCTCACCGGGGGCGATGATGACGCCGGCGGCGTGGACCCCGGTATGCCGCACCGACCCCTCCAGCACCTCTGCGTACTGCATCATCTTGCTGACCTCCGGGTTGTTGGCGTCCTTCAGCGCGCGGAAGTCGGGGTTCTCGTCGAAGGCCTGTTCGAGGTCCACGCCCGGCCCGTCGGGGATCATCTTGGCGATTTCGTCGGCGCGGTCCAGCGGGATGTCCAGTACGCGCGACACGTCGCGCACCGCGGTCTTCGCGCCCATGGTGCCGAATGTGACGATCTGGCAGACATTCTCCTGCCCGTATTTCTCCACCACGTAGTCGATCACCTTTTCACGGCCCCGGTCGTCGAAGTCGATGTCGATGTCGGGCATCGACACGCGCTCCGGGTTGAGGAAGCGCTCGAAGAGAAGGTCGTATTCGAGCGGGTCCACGTTGGTGATGCCGAGGCAGTAGCTCACGCAGCTGCCGGCCGCGGAGCCGCGCCCCGGGCCCACGCGCACGTCGAGTTCGCGGGCCGCGTCCGTGAAGTCCTGGACGATGAGGAAGTAGCCGGAGTAGCCCTCGTCGGCGATAATGCCGAGCTCGTGGTTGAGCCGGTTCACGACCGTCTGCGGCAGCGGGTCGCCGTAGCGCTCCTTCGCCCGCTCGAAGGTGAGGTGGCGCAGGTACCCGTCCATGTCCTCGAACCCGTCCGGGATGGGGTAGTGAGGCATCAGGAGGTCCCCCATCGGGAGGTCGAACGCGCACTTGTCGGCCACCTTGTTGGTATTGACGAGCGCCTCGCGCTGAAACTCCTCCGGGATCCCCGTGAGGGCCTCCATCATGCCCCCCGAGTCCTTCAGGTAAAACTGGTCGTTGCTGAAGCGCATCCGGTTGGGGTCGTTGTAGTCGTCCCCCGTCTGGAGGCAGAGCAGGATGTCCTGTGCCTCGTGGTCCTGCTGGTTGACGTAGTGGACGTCGTTGGTGGCCAGCACCTCCACGTCGTACGCCCGGGCCCACTCCAGCAGCACCTCGTTGACGGTGTGCTGGTCGTCGATGTCGTGGTCCTGGATCTCGATGTAATAGTCGTCCCCGAAGATGTCCAGGTACTCCTCAAACTTTTCCTGGGCCGCCGCTTCGCCCTGGTTCAAAATCATCTGCGGCACCTGGCCCTGCAGGCAGCAGGTGGTGGCCACGAGCCCCTCGTGGTGCTTGCGGAGGAGGTCAAGGTCGATGCGCGGCTTGTAGTAGAAGCCCTCCAGGAAGGAGGTGGAGGAGAGCTGCATCAGGTTCTCGTAGCCGGTCTGGTTTTTCGCCAGGAGAACCTGGTGATAGCGAGTCGGGTCGGACTGGTCCTGAATGCCGCTCGGCGTCAGGTAAAACTCGCACCCAATGATTGGCTGGACGTCGGACTTCTGGGCCGTGGTGTAAAACTCCGGGACGCCGTAGAGATTGCCGTGGTCGGTAATGGCGACGGCCGGAATGTCGCGGCGCTCGGCGCTCTCGATGAGTGGCTCAATGCCGGCGGCGCCGTCGAGGAGGGAGTACTGCGTGTGGCAGTGGAGGTGGGAAAAGTTGGGCATACGAGCGCGGGGCGTCAGGGGGGACGGTTCCGGGGCGGAGAGGCTTCAGGTCCAGTGCCCAACTAAAACGACGCCCGCTCGGGAATCAATGGATTCCCGGCGTCTTCCCATCAGGGCGCGTCGCCGGCCCTCTCTGTTTCGCGAGCCGGTGTGAGGGCACACTGTCCGTGGGGCCCGCCGACGCAGCGGTCCCCTGTGCGGCCGGGGCGCGGTCGTCTGCGGGAGAGGCCAGATCGGCATGCCGGGCGGGACCGTTCAGGAGCCCACTGGGCTACGCAATCGGCTCGAAGTGGTCGTCGAACCAGTGTTGGGCCGACACGACGGCCTCGCGCATCAGGTCTTCGGCCTGGGCCGTCTCCCGGCCGGCGAGGAAGTCGTGCAGCAGGTCGGCATCGAGCTTTCGGGCGGCGTGTTCGCAGGCCTCCCAGCTGAGAATGCTACGCACCGCGCGGCCCAGGGCCTGCTTGGTGTCGTCGTAGGGACGGGCCTGCACGTCGTGGCCCTTCCAACGGTCGAAGCCGGCGTCCTGCATGAGGCGGGCCATGGCGATGTTCAGTCCGTTGATGCGGGCGGCCTGGTCGATGTCGAACCGCCCGGGGCCGCCCATCGAGATGCCGTCGTTGTAGCCCTGGCTGTTGAGGTGGGTGTGGTGCATCATCCCGTTGTCGAGCTCCTCGATCGTGTCGTGCACCGGGTCGAGGCCCACCATCTCGGAGTGGCCGATCTCCTTGTTGATGCCCTTCCGGCCTAGGGACACGTCGAACTCCTCCGCGATGCGGTACCACATGACGATGGCGCTCGCCACGGTGGGGAGGAGCAGGGCCGGGTGCCCTTCGTTGGGCTTCGGCTCCAGCGTCATGAAGAGGGCCCCGCCCTGCTCCGCCTCAAACTGGCACAGTGTCGCCAGGCTTTCCTTCAGGTTCTGGTACATCCGCCGCAGCTCGGGGGTGGCGAGGTCGTACCCGAAGGAGCCGTTCCACACGACGAGGGAGGGGGCCTTGGCCGGGTCGTCGTTCCAGCCGGGGCGGAGGGGGCCGTAGGCAAGCTCGACGCTGCGCCTGGAAAACGCCTCGGCCGCCTTGCGCTCGTCGGGGTCGAGCGACGCGATCCCGCCGTAGGCGTAGTGCAGGTGGGCCCCCGGTGTCACCATTGCCAGGCTCAGGCCCGTCGCGTCCAGGGCGTCGGCGATGTCCGCCGCATTCTCCTCGTTATACTCGTTGTCGTAGTGCAGCTCCACGCCCAGCTCGACGTGCTCGGGCAGGCGCGGCGCAATCTCGTTCCGTACCAGACGGACGAAGTCGACGGTGTCGAACTGGTCGGGCCCCCAGGCCGGGCGGACGCCGCTCGGGACGAATCGGCCCGTGCCCTCGTGGAAGGTCCAGCGGCAGAGGCTGTGGAGTGAAGGGTCGGACATGGTCAGGTCGGGCGGTTGAGTTGGTGAGCGAGCGTGTCGGTCCAGCGGGCGTACGCCTCCGCGTAGGCCGGGGCCTGTTCGGGGTTTGGGGGCACCGTCGTCACGGGCTCCAGGCCCCCGAAGGCATCGCTCGGGGCGGCATAGAGGCCGGCCCCCACCCCGGCCCCGCGGGCGGCCCCTTCGGCCCCGTCGGTACGAAGCAGCTCGACGGTCGTGTCCGTGAGGGTGGCGAAGGCGGTGGCGAAGAGCGGGCTGAGAAACATGTTGCCGTGGCCGGCCCGAATCGTCTCGGCGGAGAGGCCCATGTCCCGCATGATGTCGAGGCCGTAGCGCAGGGCGAAGACAATGCCCTCCTGCGCGGCGCGGAGCAGGTGGGGGCGGCCATGCACGTTGAAGTTGAGCCCGTGCACCGACGCCCCGAGGTCGCGGTTGCCCAAGGTGCGCTCCGCCCCGTTGCCGAAGGGGAGCACAGTGAGCCCCTCGGCCCCGATGGGGGCCTGGGCGGCCTCCGCGTTCATCTCCTGGTAGGAGGGGCCGTCGGCGCCGGCGAGGGTCCCGCGCAGCCACCGGTTCAGGATGCCGGTTCCGTTCACGCACATGAGGGTGCCGTAGCGGGGACGCGCCTCCGGCTCGTGATTCACGTGGAGGAAAGTGTTGACGCGGGACGGCGGGTCGTAGGCCGGCGTGTCGCCGACGCCGTAGATGACGCCGGACGTGCCGGCCGTCGCGGCCAGCTCGCCGGGCTCCAGGACATTGAGCGAGAAGGCGTTGTTGGGCTGATCGCCCGCCCGGTAGGCCACGGGAATGCCCTCGGGAAGGCCCAGGGTCTCGGCGGCAGTGGGGATGAGGGCACCCTGTTCAGAAAACGTGGGCACCGGCTCGGGCCACAGGTCCGGATCGAGGCCGAAGTGGTCGAGCAGGTCGACCGCCAGGCCCTGGCGCTGCACGTCCCAGAGCGTGCCCTCGGAGAGGCCCGACGGGGTCGTGCGGACGGTGCCGGTCAGCTTTAGGGCGAGGTAATCGCCGGGCAGCATGGCCTTGTGGACCCGGTCGTACACGTCCGGCTCGTGGCGCTTCACCCAGGCCAGTTTGGCGGCGGTGAAGTTGCCGGGGCTGTTGAGGAGGTGGCGCAGGCACCAGTCCGTGCCGAGCGCCCCGAAGGCCTCCCTCCCAATCTCCACCGCCCGACTGTCGGCCCAGACGATGGCCGGACGGAGCGCCTCGTGATTCTCATCGACGAGCACGAGCCCGTGCATTTGGTAGGTGATCCCGATCGCCTGCACGGCCTGGAGGTCGGCGTTGGGCCTCGATCGGAGCGCGTCCGTGGCGGCCTGCACGTGGCGCCACCAGCGGGCGGGCGGCTGCTCGGCCCAGCCGGGGCGCGGGGCGTCCATGCTCATCTCGTGGTCCGACGGGGCGCGGGTGGAGGCCACCGTGTTGCCGGTGTCCGGATCCAGCAGGGCCGCCTTGATCGCCGAGCTGCCAATGTCGTAGCCGAGAAGCATGGAAGGAAGACGGCGGGTGAACGAGGATGTGTGGTTCGGGGCCGTCCTGCCTTCGGTCTCACCACCGATGAGAGACCCGTGCATGGGGGCACGGTCGTGCACGTCGCGGATCATACCGCCACGAGCCCGATCAGCCAGCCGCAGCCGAGGGCGGCGTAGATGCCCAGAATGTAGCCGGCCACGCCCATCAGCAGGCCCACGGGCGCCATTGCCGGCAGATAGACGCCCGCCACGATGGGGGCGCTGGCGGCCCCGCCCACGTTGGCCATGCTGCCGGTGGCGACGAAGAAGAGGGGAGCCTTCACCATCCGGGCGGCGGCCAGCAGGAAGGCGATGTGGATCAGAATCCACAGCACCCCGGCCAGCAGGTACAGCGGGACATCCAGCACGGCGGCGAGGTCGGCCTTCGCGCCGATGGACGTGAGGAGCAGGTACAGCGCGAAGTAGCCGAGCCGGGACGCCCCCGCGTTCTCCATCTCCTGGAGGGGCGTGAACGAGAGCAGAAGCCCGCCCGTCACCACGAGGAGAATCGCCCAGGTGTCCGTCGTGATGGCAGTGGGGTCGCCAAGCTCAGGAAGCGTGCCCGCAATGGCCTTGGCCCCGACGGTAGCGGCGAGGGCGAGGCCGATCATCAACGCGAGGTCGCGGAGGGTGACGGGCCGCAACTGGTCCTCCATATTTTTCATCTTTTCGTTCAGGCGGTCCATCGCCGTCGTGTCCGCCCGGATCCAGTCGTCGAAGTGGGCCTGGTAGGCGCTCAGGAAGATGAGCACGCCCATCCAGCCGTACCCGGCCACCACGTCCACCACCAGGAGCGGCCCGAGCGTGCTGTCGGGGGTGCCGAAGCTCTGCTTCATCGCCACCATGTTGGCCGTGCCCCCGATCCAGCTGCCCGAGAGCGCGGCAAACCCTTTCCAGGCCACCGGGTCCTCGAAGAACGGGCCGAACAGCGCGAACACGACCGGCCCGCCCACGATGATGCCGAGCGTTCCCGCGCACATCATGAACAGCGCCATCGGCCCCAGGCGAAGGATGGCCTTCAGGTCGACCGTGATCATGAGAAGGAAAAGCGAGAAGGGCAGCAGGTAGGCCGACATCCAGTCGTACACCGGGCTCTCGGCCGGGGTCAGGCCGACGGTGGTGCACAGCATGGGCACGAAGTAGGCCCAGATGACCGGCGGGAGGTACTTGAACGCGGGCTCGAAGACCTCGAAGGAGTCCAGCCAGAAGACGACGCCGAGGATGGCACTGAAGAGCGCGATGATCGCCATCGGCTCGGAGACGAGGGGAGAGGCAAACACAGGGCAGGGGGGTCGGGGAGAGACCGTGACGAAACCGCCCACAATCTGCGACAGCGCAGGGAGAGGGTCAACTGTCTCCGGAGAGAGGCTGCTTTTATCCTCGCTAGGGGCCGGAATCGAAATACCAGAGACAAAAGGCCTAGAAAATCTCGAACGGTGTCCGCCGCTCCTGTGTCCTCAAGCAACTCCCTGGTCTGGGCAATAGAGGATGATAAGACAGGGCAGCGCCCGTCGATTTGGGGCGCAGATGCAGCCGAGGGGCAAAACCCGTCGCGGGATGGGAAAACAATGGGGGAATCCCACCGGGAAACCCCTCTAAAAGATGACTCGTCTGCATGGACTCTTGCCGAAGTTTGAACCTGCAATTAAAAGTGCAGGATGGTGTCGAGGCCTCGACTGATACGCAACAGGGAAAGATGATACGGAGACGCCCGATTTGATCGAATTAATCGAAGCGGGCGAGTTCCGAATCTCGACGGTCCACGTCGGTTCGGTCCCGAAAAAGAAACGGCTTGTTCTGATCGTCCATGGCTATGGTTGGTCGCCTCTCTGGTGCATTGCTGTTTGCTATGCTCGTCTCTGCATCCGGCCCACTTTGGGCTCAAGATGTAGAGCTGCTGTACGATGAAGGCGGGGTGTTTGCGGGGGAGAAATACGTGTCGATCAGCCACGCCGATGCCGAGGGCACCATTCCTCCGGACACCAGTGCTGTGCGCTCGTCTGAACGACTGTACTTTGCGGTTCGGCCGACTGGGGACTGGACGTTTGAAATAAACGACAAACAAGCTCTTCGGAGCATTTCGCCGGTGCAGGAGGGCTCTATTCTGAGGATCGAGCGCGTGACGTTGATTGATGGCGATGAAGGGGCACGTATGGCGGTCATAGAGATGCCGAAGTCTCAGGTGGACTGGATGACCCCAATCAAATTTCGGCATGCGGTCGACACGACCGCTGGGCTCCCACTGAAAGAACAGTACGCGTCGGGGTACGAGTCATTACATCGGGCCTACCGGGAAGGACAGCGGTTGCTGGACGAGGGGACTCCGCTCCGTGCCATTGAGGCCCTCCGGCCCTTCTGCGACCCAGTGGAGCCGCAATTCTCCTTCGTAGCGGAGGCTCGATCGGTGCTCGACAGCGCCAGCACACAGGTCCTCGACCGAGCCCGATCCCGCTTCCGGGCCTTACGGGAAGACCTCGTGTCCAAACCGAATGCCAACGGGCTCGCACGGCTTGATTCATTTCGCGTGCGTCTCGATTCAATGCGGGCCGTTTTGGAAGCGTACGCCGAGGCTCGTTTCGATACGAGAACAGATGTGCAAACCCGAGTTGAGAGCCTCACGCGCTCCGCCGATGAGCTTTACGCAAACGTTCGTAGCACGTATCGTCAAGAAACGCTGCGGATTTTTATGCGCGGTACGTACGAGGACCCGAAGCTTCGCCTCTATCTCCACGGATTGACGCAGCTGCTCCTGGCGCCCGGCTCCGCCGTCGAAGCGTCCGGAGTGCGAGTGGATAGTCTCCGGCCGGCGGTGCTGTCCACACCGAAATTCACTGACCTGCGGCAACAGCTCCGCGCGGAGGAATGGGTGCGGGAGTTTCGCGAGATTATCCGTCTCGTGAACGAGAACATTCAGGAGCGACAGGAGGTCTTTGGGGCCGAGATTATGGAAAGTCTTCGTCTGCGCCGGCCGGCAGCCCCCCAGCCCTATTACGAGATCGTCGCGGCGATGAACGCCAATCTGAGGGGAGACACGGAGCGCTTTTCCGAAGCATGGGGGCGAGCCCTAGAGAAGGTGGCGGATCTTGCGCTCCTGAATGACCTGCAGCGATGGAGGTTGGCCAGCCAGGCGTCCCCCCGCACTGTGTCTGAGCGCGCCCGAAGCCTCGCAGAAGAGGCACGATCGTTCCGGCGCGACGGCGACCTCAGGGCGGCCGAGGATCGGCTTCAACTGGCAGCGCGCCTCGCTGAGCCCTATGCCCCCCTCTACTACGAACTGGGGGCGCTCAAGCAGGCGCAGGGAGATACGTTGAGGGCTCGAGAAGATTTCGAGCGGGCTCAAGCCCTGGCTGACTCTTACGCCCCACCAGAGGTGGAAATGCTCCGTCAGTTGCTGGCGCAGGAGAAGTATGAGCGAACCTTGGCCCGGGCCGACTCGCTTCTGCAGAAGCAATCGTACTGGCTACTGTATCTGCCGAAGGCGCGGGCCCTACTGGGAATGAACCGGTACGCCGAGGCGCGGCGGGTGCTCCGGGGGCGTTGCGAGCCCCTCAACGACGAGAGCCATGCCCTGTACACTCTTCTCGCGGAAGCCTACGTCGGTATGGACATCTGGAAGGGCGTCCGGTGGGCCGTGCAGCAAACCGAGGCACTCACACCGCGGCGCTCCTCCCTCGAACAGCGGCTGTCGGAGGTGCGATCGGCAGCTAGGGAGAGAGGAATTTCTCTCACCACTGCCGCGGGCGATTCTATAAGCACCGACGAGCTCCGAGAGCGCGCCGATACAACACGGGGAGTCGAGACCGTGGGCGGAAGTAAGCAGTAGAGCGTCCCTGGAGAGGCCCTGCTCTACCCTCAAGGCTCTCCCCTCAAGAATGGGCGGGAGCCGTCGGTACGGTCGCCCGCTGCCACAGCCAGAGGCCCACCGCCACGGCGGGCACGCTGAGCAACTGACCCATGCTAAGCCCCATCGGCAGTGCCGCCTCGAAGTGGATCTGCCGCATCTTAAAGAATTCCAGTACGATGCGGACGCCAAAGATCAGCGTGAAGAACAGTCCCACCAACTGTCCCCGTGGGGTCTCCGCCCCCTGCTGCTGATAGAGGCGCCACAGGAGCCCGAAGACGAGGAAGTAGCAGATCGACTCGTAGAGCTGCACGGGATG
>Ga0207414_1000512_pt1 | contig 17083 bp, 18 predicted proteins | sample PonA231FremontCA_2_FD_187269 | JGI IMG/M metagenome (GOLD analysis project Ga0207414, IMG submission 187269) | Marine sediment microbial community from Fremont, CA, USA - Pond A23 Sediment 1 (SPAdes) | ecosystem: Environmental > Aquatic > Marine > Unclassified | place: USA: Fremont, California... | reverse complement strand
CCTTTTTTCGCATCAAACCATTTTACTGTTCCTGTGTAAGTCATTTTATTAACATTCCTCCTAAAAATTGTTTCATGAGAATTGCTTCTCATTGAATATAAATATACCATATAAACCTATTATTTGTCAAGCTTTCGAAGACAAATATTTAGTCTTTTTAAAGGATTTAAACAAAAAGTCTAGAAATAGTATATAGAAAGTAAATTGAGGACGGTGATTAGTTTGAATTTAAATGATAAAAAAATTTTGCTAATTGAAGATGATACACATATCTATGAATTACTAAAAGCTATGCTGAAATCATATAATACTATCTTAACTTTTAAAAAAAATGGAGAATCAGGTTTAAAAGAAGCATTAACTGAAAACTATGACTTAATATTACTTGATATTATGCTTCCCAAAAAAGATGGCTGGGAAATCTGCCAAAAATTAAAACAGGAAAATATACCAACTCCTATTATTATGCTAACTGCTAAAGCTGAAGAAACTGATAAAGTACTGGGACTTGAGATGGGGGCTGATGATTATGTGACAAAACCTTTTAGTCCTCGCGAATTAACAGCAAGAATGAAGGCAGTTATGAGAAGATTCGAAAACTCCAATCAGGATAATATTTCAAATAAATTAGAATTCCCGGATATTAATTTGACCATTGATATCAAAGGTCATAAAGTCTATACAGAAAATGAGACTATAACCCTGGCTCCAAAAGAATTTGAGTTGTTCTTATTTTTGGCCCGGAACAAAGATGAAGTTTTTTCTCGCAAAGAACTCCTAAATGAAATCTGGGGTTATGAAAATAAACAGGATACAAGAACAGTTGATGAACATGTCAAAAGAATCAGAAAAAAACTAAAGGACAGTGACCTTAAAGATATTCCTCTAAAAACAGTCTGGGGGGTGGGTTATAAATTTGAAATTAAATCTTAAATCTAACACTCTTTTTGGGCGCCTAATGAAATATAATACCCTGGTCATTCTAATTGCCCTCCTAATTTTAAGTACTATTTTCGGAAGATTAGTTACAAGATATTTTAGTGGTTTACGAGAATTAGATGCAACTGCTAATAGTAAAGAAGTGGCCAAAATGATAAGTGATAATATTAATAATTACCATTTTAAAAATACTACTTTAGAAGAAAATAGACGAGAAATCTATAAAATAACTGAAGATACTGATTATAATATAACAATCATGGACAAATCAGGTACTGAAATCATCAATTCTAAAGTTTCTCAATCTAATATTAATTTAGAACTTGGTAAAGATGAAATAAAAAGAGTACTCAGTGGTAATCGAGTTATTAAAAAAATTATTGGTAATGAAATAAATCATATGTTAATTGCTTTTCCTCTAACTCATAATAATAATAATAATATAAAAATAGTAGAAAACCAAAATAACCAAAAAGAAATTATGGGAGCTATTATTCTCCAGACTCCTCTTGAAAATATGACTGATACTATAAATAAGTTGATGAAAATGGTTGTTATTGCTGCTTTAATCACCCTCATTATAGCTTTTATCATAAATATTACCTTTTCTAAAAGAGTAACCAAACCACTTAGAAAAATTGAAAATGCTGCAATTAATGTTAGTGATGGCAATTATAAAAAAGTAGATATTCCTGAAAATTCTACTGATGAAATTATTAAAGTTATTCAAACATTTAATTATGCTATAGATCAAATCGAAAGTAATTTTGAGGAAAAAAGAAAACTGGAAAAAATGCGCAAAGAATTTGTGGCTGATATTTCCCATGAATTCAGAGCTCCTCTAACTTCAATTAAGGGATTTTTAGAATTATTTATAGAAGAAGATTTAAATGAAAAAGAAATAAAAAAATATGCAAAAATCATGTATAGTGATACTAATTATTTAGAACATTTAGTTAAAGATCTTTTAACTTTAGGTCGATTAGATTCAGAAAATACTCCTTTAAAATTAGAAAAAATTGATCTTGAAAAAATAATAAATCAAACTATAAATTCTTTGAAAACAAAGTTTCATAAAAAAAATATAAAAATAATTAAAAGAATTCCAGATAGACTTCCCTTCATTAGAGCTGAGAAAATGAGTATTAAAAGAGTAATTATAAATTTACTAGAAAATGCTATTACTTATTCTCCTGAAAATAGTAATATTATTGTAAAAGTTAGTATAATTTTAGATGAATTGAAAATTTCTATAATTGATGAAGGACCCGGTATCCCCGAAGATAAGCTTGAAAATATCTGGAACAGATTTTATAAAATTGATAAGGCAAGAACCCGCAAAGAAAAAAAAGGAAGTGGGCTTGGCCTTTCTATAGTCAAAAATATTATAAAACAACATGGAGGAAGAGTTGAAGCCAAAAATAAGAAAAATAAAGGAGCTGAATTTTCTTTTTATCTTAAAATTAATAACTCCTAAAAAATTAAACCCTGGCAGTTGCCAGGGTTAATGTATATACCTTATTAACTTTTCCCTCTTTTTTCAGTACAAAAGAGGCTTCATTGGTAGTTGTTCCTGTAGTAAATATATCATCAATTAATAATATATTTTTACCTTTTAATTTTGCTAAATTATTTTTCTTTAACTTAAATACACCTCTGATTAAAGCCTCTCTTTTACTGCGGTTTAAATCATAAAGTGGAGGCGTTTTTTTATATCTTATAAGTATATCTTTTAATAATTCAATACCACTTTTTTGAGCTACAACCTCAGCTAATAATTTTGCCTGATTATATCCTCTCTCCTTTTTTCGACTCTTATATAAAGGAATAGCTAAAATATAATCAAAATCAATTTGTGAATAATATTCTTTAAAATAAATATATAGTAGTTCACCTAATGGTAAATATAGTTCTTTTTTGTTAAAATATTTAAAATGAAAAATTAATTCTCTTCCGAGTTTTTCATAAATAAATGCACTTCTATTCTTTTTAAAATAAAAATCATGACTGTTTTTTGAACAAAATTCGCACTTTAAATCTTTTTTTACCCCATTTTTTATTTCTTTTTCACCTTCGGAAACTCCGATCTCTCTTCCACATCTATTACAAATATTTGATGTGTATGACAGGTCTTCCAGACAATCTGAACACAGAAATGGTACTTCTGATAAAAGTATATCTTTCCCACAGATAAAGCATTTTTCTTTTTCAGGATAAACAAAATCAAATAAAATCTTTTTCAAAACTCCCATTAACCAACCAGATCCTTAAGATTATAATTACACTTAATTTCATCGATCTTTTTTCTTGCTCTCTGTAGGGCATTATCTACTGTTTTAACATTTACTCCCAGAAAATCAGAAATTTCTTTATAAGATTTGCTATCCAGATATTGAAAAAAAACTTCAAGTTCAAGAGTTGTAAGCTCTTTTTCAATATCATTAAATATTACTTTGAGAACTTCTCGATAGATAAAATCTTCCTCTAAATTCTTATCTTTATCAGGCAATATCTCATTAAAACTTCTACCTGAGCTGTCATCATAATCAATGGTTTTATCCAATGAAGTAGAAGTATTTAGAGGTATATGTTTTTGTCTATTAGCTTTTTTAATTGCAGAAACGAGTTGGCGGTGTACACATAATTGAGAAAATCCCCGAAAAGAAGCTCTTCTATCAATCTTATAATCTCTAACTGCCTTATAAAGACCGACTCTTCCTTCCTGAATTACATCATCTTTATCTAGCCCCTTAATAAAAAAGTACTTTGCCTTAGCATAGACAATATCCATATTCTGACCTATTAAATACTCTATTGCCCCCCTATCACCGCTTTGAGCCTGTTTGATAACCTCGTCAACTTCTTGCTGCTTATACATCAAACCACCCCATTAAATGATGAAATTTAACAACTCCTCAAAAGAAATACCTAAATCAATTACAGTCAGCATCACCACCATCACTACTAAGATCAAGACCAGCCGTAATTCCCAATCATTAAACAGCATATCACCCCTCTTAAAAAAATTTATATTTATAATAAATTTACTCATTATCCTCATAAATTTTAGCGATTTTACCAATCAGAGAAGTTGTAGATTGACCCTCTATTTCTTTAACTAATTTTACATCTCCTCCATAATTAGTTACTACCGGCCATTCTGGAAGAGTCTGACGGGTATAATCCCCTCCTTTAACATAAATATCAGGTTTTAAAGTTTTTAAAATATTCTTACAGGTCAAATCATCAAAAATTGTTATATAATCTATCATTTCTAAAGCAGCTAATATTTCGGCTCTTTCTTTTTCATTAATAATCGGTCTTTTTTCACCTTTTAAACTTTTTACTGATTTATCACTATTAAGAGCAACTACTAATATACTCCCAAATTCTTTTGCTCTGTATAGATAACGAATATGACCGATATGAAGCAAATCAAAACAACCATTAGTAAAAACAACTTTTTTATCCTGTCTCTGATGATTTTTTACTATATTTTTTAATTCTGAGATTTCTTTTATTTTATTCTTCATTTGCAAACACTTCTCTTTTTAGCTCTTCAGGATTTACTACTGCAACTCCACTTTTACGGACTACTATTCCTGCTGCATAATTTGCAAGATGTACTGCTTCTGAAATAGAGGCTCCAGCAGCATAACTTAAAACAAGAGTACCAATAACTGTATCTCCAGCCCCTGTTACATCATAAACTTCTGAAAAATTGGCAACCGGGACATGTTCATAATCGCCATTTTTATTAAATAAGGTCATTCCCTCACTACCCTGAGTAATAAGTAAATGATCTAAATCTAATTTGTCTATTAGTGATTTTCCAGCTTCTATTACTTCTGTCTGACTTTCAAGTTCTTTTCCAAAAGCCTTTCCTGCTTCTTCTAAATTAGGAGTAGCCAGATTAGCTCCTTTAAAATCTAAAAGGTTATATCTACTGTCAACTGCAGTAAAAACTCCTTTTTTACGAGCAAAATTAATTATTCTATCTTTTAAATTAGAACTTAAAACTCCATTACCATAATCTGATAAAAGAATACCATCTGTTTTTTTTATATTTTCTTTAACTTTGTTAAAAATTTTATCTTCTAATTTTTCGCCAATTCCTCCATTTTTCAAATGATCAATTCTCACTATTTGCTGTTTTACTACCTGATCACCACCAGCTAAAACCCTTGTTTTTAAAGAAGTTGGCCTATCTTCAGAGCTGATTATTCCTGAAATATCAATGTTTTTTTCTTTTAAAATCTCTTTTAATTGTTTCCCAGTGCGGTCATAACCAATAACTCCTGCCAGCTTTATCTTACCCTTTAAGGCACTAATATTATAAGCTGCATTTGCCGCCCCTCCAGGAAGAATCTTTTGATTATTACGGCGAAGAATAAGAACCGGTGCTTCTCTGGATAATCTTTCTGGCCTGCCTATCAAAAATTCATCTGCTATTATATCACCTATTACCATTATTTGTGTATTTTTGAAATTCTCAAGATATTTGAGAAAATTCTTCATTTCACAATTCTCCTTATTAAATATATTAATTAATTTATATACTTAAAATTCTGCTATAAATCCAAGATTGAAATTAGGATCATTTAAATCCCAGTATGAATTACTTAAACCAATTGTTAGTTTACCTGATTGATTTAAAGGTAGTATTATTCCACCTTCATAAATTACAGGTTTAGAACGATTATCATTAAGTAAATATTTTACTCCCCAGTAAAAATCATTACTTCCCTGATAGCTATTAGTTCCTGAAATACCTAAAGCTGGTTCAGGACTGAGATTATTTAAAGCTGCCAAAAGAGACAATTCTAAATTAAGGTTATTATCAGGTCTTTGATAAAAATTAATTATCCAGCTACCTTCAAATTTAATATCTCCATGATAATATTTTAAAAAAGCATCAATACCATTTACATTATCAAGATCATAATTTAAATTAAGATTGAGAGAAGTTATCTCTTCTCCATTTCCACTAATAATATAATGAGCATTATCAAGTCTAAAAGCAGAAACTGGTGCTACTGAAATAACTACAAATGCAAAAATTATAATAAATATTATAGTAAATTGCCTGGACATAGAAAATCTCCCTCCTTTTTACATATTCTAGATAATATGACAAATACCTTCCTTATTATAAAAAATATTTTAATTTAATTTTAATTTATTTAATTTTATAAAAAATTAATCCATTACTTAATAGTCTTTCACTACTTGGATTACTCATAGTATATCCTCTAACCATCATTCTTGCAGATGCTCCTCCATCAAGGTTCATCCCCTTGATAATACCATAATCTTTCATAAAATGAGCCAATTCCTTTAGGGTAATTCCTACACTTAATTCAGGCTGTCTGCCATCTACTGTAAAAAATACCAATTTTTCATCTTCAGTAATTCCCACAGCAGTTCTGGGAGCTCTTCCATATAAAATATCATTCTGAAATTTTCCTTTTTCTCCGGAAATAGCTACTTCTCCATCTACAACCAATAATGGACCTCCACCTACTGCCTTTACTATCTCTGATTTGTTCCAGGCTGAATTATTAAAATAATTTATAAATTCTACTTTATCTCCTACTTTAAAATCAGAAAAATTTTCATTTTTTCTGGCCTGAATAATATATCCATTTTCAGGAATTTCGCTTTTTATAATAGTTATAGAATTTATTTTAGATACGATTTCTCCATTTTTTATAATGAGTTCTGTCATTCCTGGTTCTAAGAGAGGAGCTTTTTTTCCAAAATATTGATTGTAAATAGCTATATCCTCTTCAGTTGCTTTTTCATTAACTAGATTAACAGAAAAAGCCTGGTCATTATTTTTATTTCTAAACATACCTTCCCACTCAACTCTATCTATGAGGAAATTTCCTTCTTCAGTTTGAGCTAAAGCAGCTCTTCCATAAATTGATTTTGAAATAATTTTTTTATTGGAAATAAACAAACCTAAAGGTTCACCATTTGCCTGATAAAAACCACCATTAACTGCGGCAAGAGCTTGATTTTCATTTACTATATCGCTAAGATCTGCCAGTCCTGATATTTTATTATTTGCCAAAATATTATTAAAGGCCACTCTTTTATTACCAATCTCATATTCTAAAACAGTAATTACTTTTGGACCACTCCAGTTAATCTGTCGTAATTCCTTATATTTTAAACCGATAGTTATTTTTGCTTCAACTAATTGCCGAGTATAATTAACAAAATTTAGATCTTTTAGAGAGACATTTTGATAATAATAATTTATTATTTCTTTATGAGTTTTACCTTCACGAGCCATTATTTGAGCTCCATCCTGAGACAAACCAAGTCCTGAACCTATTCCAATCCCAGATAAACTCAGATTTTTAAGATAACCATTATTATATTCTTTATTTATTTCAAAAATAAGACTTTTAATTTGAAAATATTCTCGAATTTCTTCTCCTTTTATTTGGTAACTACCATAATCTGTTTTTATTTTAATCTTTGCTACTCTATTTGTAGAAGTTTCTTTTTCAATTGTTATATCTCTAATTCCATTAATATCTTTCTGGAAATATTGAGAAAAACGAGTTAATAATTCTTTTTCCTGATAGTTAGCAGACCAATCAGGAAGAAAAAGTGGATCATCAATTGCTCTTTGATCTGAAACTGATTTTAGATAAGGAATATTTTTTTCTATAATATTTATAGCACTGGCAGTTTCTCCACCACTATTTTTATGATAATAACTATTTATAATTTCATTATTATAATTAATAACTATACCATCAGTTTTTTCTACAGCATTTTCTACATAGCTTTTATAAAAAGTAAAACCTCTGAAGTTTTTAAATTCAGAAGGTTTGTAGACTGTTTTATCGGCTTCAATAATATGATGTAATATTTTAGTACGAATAGCAATTGCCTGAGCTTTAAGAGCTTCTGTATATTTGGAATGACTCAATCTTGCTCTACCCTGAACTTCAGCAGAGAGCATAGCAGTAATCATTTTATTAAAAGCAATATCATTAAAAATTTCTATCCCATAACTGGTAAAATTAAAATCAAAGTCACCTTTATATAAAGTACTGTCTATCTTCAAACTGCCATTTGTTCTGATTTTTTTTCCAGAAAATATTATTTCATCATCTGGACCATAAATAATAATCTTTTTATCTTTTCCCGGTGAACTTTTTTCATAACTAATCGGCCAGGAATCCCAGCCATCTCTTGCTAATTTAACTGACAAAGATTCACTTTCTTCTCGATTTGAAAAATCACCTAGTTGCACTTTATATAGGTTGTCTTTTTTGAGTAAAGTAATATTCTCATATCCCTTATTTTTTAGTTCAGCCACAATATTTTCAGCTTTATTTTTATTTTGAGTGGCAAATACCTGTAATTTCCATCTTTTTTCAAGAGGGTAATCATGACTGAATTCATAGATTGTATCTTTTTTTAGATAGATTTCTTCACCTTTTTGATTGCTGATTTTTAAATCCTGATAGGGAGTAATCCTAATACTATTTTTCTTTTCTGAAAGTAATAATCTGATTTCTTTATCATTTTTAATAAATTCCTGCAGTTCTCTGGTATAAAGTTTTTGGGCCAATACTGATTCTGCAGAAAAAATTATTACCGGTATTAATAAGACCAATAATAATATTGTTAGAAAAAATCTCCGGCCCATTCTATTTAAAAACATTAGAATCAACTCCCCTATTACTATTTACTATTTTGATTAAGCTGTTCAAATAAAATTTGATTTAAACCACTAAAATTATTTTGCTTACTACCTAATTTACTGATTTCTTTGTCATACATATCTGTAAACACATCTTCAGCAAAGCCACCATCAATCATTCCACCTTCTGGAATAGTAGAACGCATTGACTTAAACATTTGGTTAAGGAAGATGGAAGTAAATTCATCTACTACCTCTTTTAATTGCTCTTCAGAATCTTCTCGACTGGAATTTTTCAATTTATTAGTAAAATTATTTTGGTTATTTATTTTTTGATACTGATTTTGAGCAGGATTATAATTAAGGTCCATTTCCATAAGATAAACCTCCTTATTGTATCTCTAATTGAGCATGGAGAGCTCCAGCTGCTTTTATCTGTTGGATAATAGCAATAATATCCCTGGGGGTTGCTCCAATAGTATTTAACGCTGTAACAAGGTCCTGAATTGTACCTTTACTTTCCACAACTGTCATATGACCTTCTTCTTCATCTACTGTTATTTCAGTATCTTCAGTAGTTTCTGTCTCTCCCTCACTTAAAGGTTCAGGTTGAGAAACTTCTTCTGTAGTACTAATTGTAACAGTTAGATTTCCATGAGCAACCGAAACAGTTGAAATTCGGACATTATGTCCCATTACTATTGTTCCAGTTCTTTCATTTATAACAACTTTTGCATTCATACTTGATCTAACTTCCAGATTATTTACCTGTGAAATAAAGTTAACAGGCTGGTTATCATATTCACCAGGTACATCAACTTTTACCCGAGCAGGACTTAAAGCCTTGGCTATTTTAGAACTATCACTCAAATATTCAAATTGATTATTTATGGCCTGAGCCATATAACGAGCTGTAGTAAAATTAGGTTGATTTAAGATATAAGTAAATTCTTCTTTGTTAAGATCAGCTTCAATTTCTCTTTCAACTAAAGCACCACTGGGAACTCTACCCACAGTTGGATGATTCTGACGCTGACTGTTGCCTCCACCCCCCTGTACATTATAACCACCGATCGATACAGGTCCCTGAGCAACTGCATAGATCTCTCCATTGGCTGCTTCTAAAGGAGTCTGCAAAAGAGTACCTCCCTGTAAACTATCTGCATCACCTATAGAGTTAACAGTAACATCAATCTGGTCTCCACTATACGCATAGGCAGGCAAAGTGGCAGTTACTATCACAGCTGCAATATTCTGACTTTCTATCTGCTCAGCATTAACTTCAATCCCATATTCATCTAACATATTGGCCACACTCTGGACAGTAGCCTGATTACTACTTGAATCACCAGATCCATTTAGACCAACTACCAGTCCATATCCACTTAACTGGTTTGTTCTCATTCCTTCTATCCTTGTCATATCAGCAATTCTAACTAAAGGATCATTCGAAGATACAGCTCCAGCAGATGGAGTAGAAAAAACTATTAGCAAAGCCAGAATCAATACTGTCTTTAGGATATTTATTAATCTATTTTTATCAATCATTAAAGTCATCTTTTACCTCCTGACTTCCTCCAAACTAAATTATTAAAAGAAAAAGTTAAGTACTTTTTCAAATAAACCTGGTTCCTGTTTTTCAGCAACCGGTCCTCTACCTTCATATTCAATACTTGCATCAGCAACTTTTTGGGAAGATACCTCATTATCTAATTTTATATCTTCCGGTCTAATAATACCACTAAGTTTAATAATCTGTTCTTCACCATTTATTTTTATTTTTTTGGATCCTATAATTCTTAAATTACCATTATCTAATACCTCTTCAACCTGAGTTGTAATATCAGCTTCAAGAGTACCACTGCGCTGAGTCTGACCATCAGCTGAACCCTGATCAGAATAACCTAAACCAAAGGCTTTAATAAAATTAAATAAACCTGTTCCGGCCTGAGCTTCTATAGAACTTGACTGACTGGTAGAAGTATTAGCACTCTGCACAGCATTTGCATCTTCTTCTATAAGAACTGTTATTATATCTCCAGCCTGATAATCCGGGCGATCTTCATATTTACCGGCAGCTTCATCTGACCAGAGGGAATTATTTGCATAAACAGTGTTACTCACAATAACTAAAGAAAAAATAACTAATGTTACTAAAAGAAGCTTTTTCATTTAATTCACCTCCGCTAATTACGGACTAATCGTACAAGCCTTCTATTTATAACTTCTGCTTTAAATTGTTTGCCTGTCTTTAAATTTTCAACAAGTATAAAATCTCCTTTTTTACCTCTTTCTTTAGCCTTAACCATAGTGTTAACAGTAATCCCACCAATTTTAATTTCAGCCTGGATTTGATCTCCCCAGGTAATAACAATTGGTTTTTTTAGATATTCTTCTGTAAGAATTTCTCCTTTAGATATTGTTTTAGTTAATAGGCCATCTTTTATTAAAGAATTATCCCAATTGCTTATTATAGTACTATCAACATCTGTAATACTGGCTGTTTTAAATTCAAAATTATCTTTTGAGATTTTTTTGCCTTTAAATAAATTCTTTTTAGCTACAAAAACTTTTTTGTAAATATTAGTTTTTAAGTTTACATAGATTCTTTTATAGGCAGTCTTATTTACAATTATATCTACTGGCAGTGAATAACTCCCTCGATAATTACTTTTTTTTCGGCTAATCTCAAAACTATAATCGGCATCCGGGATTATTATTTCAGACAAAGAAGAGGTAATCTCGATCTCTATCTGATCATATTCATAATCTATATTTTTCTGTATATGCTCTTTAATAAACGTCTCCAACTTGTTATTATCTAGTTTTTTACTTAAAGTCTTTACTTTAATTCGATCCGGAATATCAAAAACAAAATTTGTAATATCATATCCTTTATCTTTTAAAACAAGACGTATTAATTGTTTGCTAATATTTCTTTCATAACCCGGTCTTGCTGCTTTTTCCAGTTTAACAGAAATTAGTTCTTCTTTTAAATCAGGACTAAAATCTGTTAGCTTTGCTATATCACCAAGTTTTATCCATTCACTGTTTACTTCTTCATTCTTAGAAATCTTTATTGTTTGAGCAGATAAAACTGAAGGGGAGTTAATAGAAAAAAACACCAAGAAAACCAATAAAACACTAAATATCTTTTTAAATTTCATATAAACTTCCCCTTTTATTATCTCAATCTATTTATTTTAAACGACTGGCTGTCTGTAACATTTCATCAGAAGCCTGAATTGCTTTTGAATTTATCTCATAAGCACGTTGAGCAGAAATCATATTTACCATTTCTTCTACAACTTTTACATTAGATTTTTCCAAAAATCCCTGAGAAATTGTTCCAAAACCCTGGGTTCCTGGCTGACCAGTCTGTGGTTCACCAGAAGCCATTGTATCTTCATAAAGATTTCGACCAGCACTATTTAGGCCGGCTGGATTGGAAAAACGAACTAATTCGATCTGGCCCTGAGTTTGAGCTTCTTCCTGGCCATCTACCAAAACATTTACTGTACCATCTGAAGTAATACTAATATCAGTTGCATTTTCAGGAATATTAATTTGGGGCTGTAATAAATAACCATCAGAAGTTACTATTCTACCCTGACCATCTAATTTTAGTGAACCATCACGAGTATAGGCAATAGTTCCATCAGGTTTTTGCACCTGTAAAAAGCCGTCTCCTTCAATTACTATATCAAGTGGATTATCAGTTGCCTGTACACTACCTTCAGTAAATAATTTTTGGGTAGCTGATACTCGAGAACCATGTCCGACTTCAATACCTACCGGTATTTGAGAACCCTGAGCATTAGGACTTCCTGGCTGTCTGATCTGTTGATACATCAAATCCTGAAAGTTTACTCTTGATTTTTTGAATCCAGTTGTATTTACATTTGCCAGGTTATTAGAAATTACATTTATGTTAGTTTGTTGACTATCCATTCCAGTTGCAGCTGTCCATAAAGCACCTATCATTAACAATCACTCCTCTATTTTTTATTCATATTTATTTTTTTAAAAAATCTCTGCTGTCTCGGTCGGTTGACAGCAATCAGCTTCCTGTTAAGGTCCAGCTGATTCAATAATTTAAATTATATTAACATTCTAGCCAATTCTTCCTACCTGATTCACAGTCTTTTCTAAGGTCTGATCAGCAGTTTTTATAGCTCTTTGATTCATTTCATAATGACGATTGGCCTCAATCATATTTGTCATCTCTTTAACTACATTCACATTAGATGCTTCCTGATAACCCTGTCTGATTTGATAATTTTCTGCTTCCAGGGCTTCTACTCCTTCATCAGCAACTTGATAAAGATTTTCACCTACTTTTTCTAGATTTCTATTATCTTCAAAATTAACTACCTGTACATTACCAGCTTCCAGGTCATCAAGATAAAGCTGTCCTTCACCATCAAAGTTTATACTTCTGTTATCAATAGTCTGCATTGGTTCTCCTTCTTCATTTAAAAGAGGATAACCTTCCTGAGTCACAATTTGGCCCATTTCATTTAAGGTAAAATTACCATTTTTAGTGTATCTTTCACCAGCTGGTGTATCTACTACAAAAAATCCTTCACCCTGTATAGCAAGGTCTAAGGGGTTGGAAGTATGTTTTAATTTACCATTAGAAAAATCAGTATAACTAAACTGATTTCTTACTCCAGTACCAAGGGAGCCAATTTCTTCTTTACCTTTACTATCAATTTTGTTTATGAGCATTTCTGGAAAAGATTCTCTAACAGTTCCCTCTTTTTTATAACCGGTTGTATTTGAATTAGCCAAATTATTTGAAACTACATTTAAGCGCTGTTTGGAAGCCAGCATTCCTGAGGCTGCTGTATATAATCCTTTAATCACGGTAGACACCTCCTCCTACTAAAATTTTGGAAAATACTTCTAATACATCTGCGTCTTTTTCAAAAACATAAGTTCCTGGATTCAATTTCTTCTCTGCATCAAAAATTATCAAAATATCAATAAATCTTTCCTTATCCATTATTCCTTTTTCACTCAACTTGTTTGCTATTACACTGGCTGATGTTCCGGCTGGAATTACTATTTCGACTTTTTCTATTTCTTTTTTTTCTTCAGTAAATTCTTTTTCAAAATTTATATTATTAATATTAAAAGGTAAATTTCTTTCCCAGGCAAAATTAGTATTAAATTTTGGCATTTGTTTCTGAGTAAAATATTCCTGCTCTGTATTATTTTCAGCCTGCTTAATTTGTTGTTTACTTTCACCAGAAACTGGCCAGATATCAAAAACAAAAAGCATTCCAATTACTAAAATAATTATTCCAAATCCAACCATAACATCAGCTAAAATATTTTTAATCATTAGCTGCACCTCTTCTATGCATTTTTAATATCAAAGAAGTTTCTCTGATTCCAATATTTAATTTATCTGCTATTTCTTCTTCTTTATGGCCCTGATTATATAATTCAAATATTTTTCTATGTTTTTCTGGAAGTTCATTATCTTCTATTTTTTCAGTTGAATTCTTTAACATTTTTTTAAAATTTTTCTTTTCTAAATTTTCCATATCTTCTTTTTTAGACTCTTCTAAAATATTTTTAATTCTTTCTTCTTTACTGTGAATTTCAGTAATTATTTCATCTAATTCATTATTTATTCTTCTTAATTGTTTTTCCTTATTTCCAGCATCACTTATTACTTCATCAATAGAATTATTAGATTTGTTTGTTTCTCCTTTGAGATATCTGGTTTTAGTGGTTAGATTTTGAAAATCTTTATAATCCCCAAAATCTTCATATTCTTTGATTTTGAGCATAATTCCACCTGCTAATAATACTATACCAAATATCAATAACCACCAACCCATATCTTTTCCTCCTGGATTAAATTTTTATATCAATAAAATTTCCTTTTTTACTGTTATTTTTTTCTGATTTATTATTTTCCCCATCATTTTTTTTATTATTTTTACCATTCTCTTGATTGTTTTTTTCTTCTTTTTCATCTTCAACTTTGCCCTTTTCAGCTTTTTCTTTTTCATGAACTGAGCGCTCTTCTTCTGCTTTTTTTGATTTCATTTCCTGAGCTAAATTGCCCTGTTCATGAGCCTGATGATGTTCTTTTATATTCTGCATTCTTTCCATTTCAAGTGTCATTTGTAGGGTGGTATATGGGGTTATAGGTTCAGTCATCTTTGTCACCACCTAATCACAGATTTTGAAGCAAAAATCATGTCTTTAAAGCGGAATCTGTCTTATCTCTCCATTTTCTTCAATAAATGAAGAATGATGTAATTCCTCATGAACATTAAACTGTGACTTACCAATAATCATTTTTACACCTGAAAATACTTTTTCATATACTTTGATTTTTCCTCTTTCCACATTATTTAAAATTTCTTCAAGCTCAGCTTTTTTACTTTCTTTTTTCTCTATAGATTTATTTATTACTTTTTTTGTTTTTAATAATCTTTGATACATAACTTCTTTATCTGTAGGCAATTTGCCCTGTTTTTCTTTTATTTCTTTAAGAGCTTTGATAGCTCTTTTAGTTTTTAATAGATTTTGTTCACTTTCTTCTAATTCCTCTTTGACTTCTTCTAATTCTTCTTTTGTTTCCTGGTCAACACCAGCTTCAAGAATTGTTTTGGTAGCCATTGTTGAACCTATTATGTTTGCTTCTATATTATGACCGGCCTGACAATTACCACCGACAAGCAAACCTTTATTTTCAGTAACTATAATATCTTCAGCAGCATTTAAATCACTATGCATTATGGCATCACTGGCAATAATACTTCCTTCAGTTTTTATATGGCCATTTTCTATAAATTTAATTTCTACATTCCCTTTTGCATCAATTCTACCCTTTTCTTTTCCTACAAAACCTTTTTTGATTATAACCTTGCCTTCACTTTCAATTTGAGCAGCTGAAACTCGACCATTTATTTCAACATTTCCACCAGCTTTAATTTTAAAACCTTCATTAACATCACCTTTAACAACTACATTACCGACAAAATCTATATTACCGGTATCCATATCTACATTGCCCTTTACTTCATGAACTGGTAGAACATTTACTCTTTTACCATCTTTAACAACCTGACCTTCAATTTCAGAAACTAATTTTCCATCTTCTTCTTTTACATTTTTACCTGAAGGCAGATCTACAGTATTTGGTTCGCGAGGAGGAATTTCCTCTCCAGTTACTTTATGACCTGGTTTACCTTTTTTACTATCTTCTATCGTTACTAAAGTATCACCGGGATTTACATTAGTAATTAATCCTCGATTATAAAAATCCATGCTTCCATCTTCGCGTTGAGTACCAATAGATTCCTTTTTATCATTAAAATGGTATTTTAATTTTTCATCAACCGGGTCTTTAGGTTCTTCACCTTCAGCTATTAATAAACCTTTTTGAACAACTCTATTGGAAATAATATTTTTTAATTTGTCTTTTTTAATACCAAAACTAACTCCAGCTTCTTTTATTTTATTTTTCAATTCTGCCAGAGTAGCCTTTTTTCCTCCATGAGCAGGTTTATAATCAAGAAAAGCTCTTTTCCCATCTGAAGAAATATCTATATCTATTTCTGCATCTTCATCTAATTCAGGTTTACGAGGAGCAATATACTCCCATTCACCTTTAGCCTCACTGACTGTTTCTTGCATTTTTTCTTCCTTAATATCTTCTATTTTCTTTTTATCTAACTTTTCCTTAACTTCCTGAATCCTTATTTTTCTTCCATTACCTTCAGGAGCATAAACTTTTAGAAATATTCCATCATCATTTACTTTAATTTCAAAATTTCCATCAACTTCTACTTCATCCATTAACTCTTTTATATTTTGATCTATATCATCTTTTATTTTTACTTTATACGTGTTTTCACTACTGCCAAAAATCCCCATTAATTTTTTGCCTTTTTTGACTAATTTAATTGATAAGTCCTCTTTAGAAATTTTCTCTGAAATTTTATTTTTTAGTTTTTTATATCCTTTATCTAGAGCTTTTTTCTCATTTTCTGCTTCAACTTTTACAGATTTCTGCATCAAAATCTCCCCTTTTAAAGTAACTGCTCTTTTTTTCTGCTTAAAAATCCTCGTAATCTATATACTGCTTTTTTATGTATTTGAGAAATTCTGGCTTCTGATAAATCCATAACTTCAGCTATTTCAACCTGAGTAAGCTCTTCATAGTAAAACAAAGAAATTACCAATTTTTCTTTTTCTTTAAGTTTTTCTATAGCCTTACTCATTATTTTGACAGCATTATCTTTATTTAATTTTCTTAAAGGGTTATTATTTTTTTTAGAACTAATAGTATCGAGAATAGTATTTTCTCCATCACCTATTTCCTGATCAAGAGAGACCCATTGAGATGAATATAGTTTATAATATAAATTATTTATTTTTTTGTGAGAAAAATCGATCTTTTCGGAAACTTCATCAACTGTAGGTCTTCTTCCCAAATTTTGAGTC
>Ga0207414_1000511_pt1 | contig 17107 bp, 16 predicted proteins | sample PonA231FremontCA_2_FD_187269 | JGI IMG/M metagenome (GOLD analysis project Ga0207414, IMG submission 187269) | Marine sediment microbial community from Fremont, CA, USA - Pond A23 Sediment 1 (SPAdes) | ecosystem: Environmental > Aquatic > Marine > Unclassified | place: USA: Fremont, California... | reverse complement strand
TGTGGCCGCCAGGGCATGGGAGTTAACATGAGTGTGCTTATGTGCTTACGTGCTTACGTGGTTACGTAAGAATAAGAGGCTAAATAAAGCCCATAAGCTGCCCTAGTTGTTGAGCAAAAGAAAGATTGTAAGACTTATTTTATGCTTATTGTTTAACAGCTTAATAACTCAACGCAAATCTTGTCCGAAGGTACAAGAACTTAACAGCTCTTTCTCGCCCCGTCATGCCAAGGCAGGGACGGGTTCGAGATTGCCCGTGCTTAGTTGTGCCTGCGAGGGCATGAGAGTTAATCAAAAAAATTATAAAAGGACGTGTTTTTGCCGGCATATAAGTCCATTTCTTATTGTGAAAGTACGTAGGCAGGGTATCCGTATAAATTCAACAAGGCAATCAAATACTTTTTTCCCTTCAGTGCGGGAGGAAACAAAAGTGCATTCCTGTCGGTTTTCAGCAATTTGGTAGCCGAAATATTCAAAAGGATTTCATTACTACTGCCTTTTAAACATTTTATTCTCAGAGTCTTTTTTTCGGCTAATTCTTTTTTTTGAAGGGCTCTCAAGAAGTTCATTCCACTTTCTATTTTCTTGCCCAGTTCAATTTTGCTTTTAACATTATTCTTGTTGAAAAAAGAAAGGACTTCGGATCTGGATTTGTTAGGCAAATACAGATCCTTTTGTAAAGGATGTTTTGTAGTTATCGCAGTTATTTTCTTGTATTGTTCCTGTAGGTTGAAAACCCTGATATTGTGTTTGGCCAGATAGCCTGAAAGTATGGAAGATACTTTTTTGGCCTCAGGTCCTGTTTTTGTGAACACAAAATAAGACTTGGGTGACATGTTGACCACAAAAACAAAATCTCCCTGTATTTCCTGGACATGACTATCACTGTTGATTATCAGGGTTTCTGCTCTATTCCAAAATATAAACCTTCCCTCGCTCTTTTTTTCCAGTTCTTGGAATAATCCTGCTTTATCCCAGTTATTACCGACTTTGCATATTGTAATGCCCTCTTTTCGAATTTCGTCAATTAGCGAATCCGGAAAGTTGGATTCGAAAAGAAAAATATATTTTTCCCCCCATGGTGCAACTGCTAGCGGGGAGTTTGTTGAATCCAGTTCATCCCATTTGGTGGAATTGGCAGGTAAAAAGATCCTTTTGTCCACAGTAAATTCAAACCCCATTTTTTTCAGCATGTTCAAAGCTAGATATTTTTTGGTATCACTAACCTTTTCCAGGGGATAGACTTTTTTATCCCCCTGGAGTGTCTGATTCCTGCTTGCAGTTGTTTTGTTCGCTTCTGCCCGGGATGCATTTTTTTTAGATGACGCTATTTTCTTCTTTTTTACAGGCGTAGGCAGGGTGATTTCCTGACCGGTTTTGAGTTTCTTGAAATCTGAAATATCGGGATTCAATTTTTGAAACAATTCCAGATACTCGTTGTAAATCAGTTTATTGGAAACACCACCTTCTTCCTTCAAGACCTTTATTAGGTAATCTCCCGATTTTACAGTATATTTTTGAGTTTCATAGTTCCCGACCGGTTGATGGTATTTGTCGGTAAACGGAGTAGTATTAGCGGTGTTGTTTTTGAATTCCTCTGGCAATTTCAATTCCTGCCCCGGATATATCCTGTCTATGTTTCTGATATGGGGATTCATTTCTTTTACTTTATTGATCAAGTTTGACAAATCTTTTTTATCCGGGTTGAAATATTGCAGGATCGAATAAATAGTATTGCCTTCCTGTACTCTGTAAGTAAAAGAGACATTGTACTTGTTTTTTTTACTGGCCTCTTTCTCAAAGGTGATCCTCTTGGGCACGGAAGCGGATATAGTTCCCCCAGTAAAATACAGGCAGAGAGAAATAAACAATAAAAGGTAACATGGAATTCTGGTTGTATTAAACATAGTTTCGTGCTAAACGTTTGTTTGCATATTCAGATTCTCTTCTTGATTGTCAATTGTAGTACCGTTGGGTTCTTCAAATTGCATATTATAGAGTTTTTGATATAAAGGGCTCCTGTTCAAGAGGTTTTCGTGTTTATCTATATCCTGGATTTCTCCGTTTTCCATGACAATTATTCTATCAGCAGCCAACACTGTAGACAACCTGTGTGCAATAACCAGACTGGTCCTCTTGAACATCAATTTTTCCAGAGCTTCCTGTACAATCCTTTCCGACTCAGTATCCAGGGCACTGGTAGCTTCATCCAGGATCAACAAGGGCGGATCCTTTAAAAGGGCCCTGGCTATAGTTATACGTTGTTTTTCCCCGCCCGAGAGTTTGACTCCCCTCTCTCCCACCACTGTGTCATAACCATTGGGAAGGCCGGTAATGAAATCATGTGCGTTTGCGATTTTACAGACTTCTTCTATTTGTTCACCGGAAATATCTTTCAAGCCATAAGTGATATTATCCCTTATGCTCATGTTGAACAAGAATGTTTCCTGGGATACAATCCCGATAAATTGTCTTAAGCTATCCAGGGTGTATTCTGACAGTTCCCTGGAATTTAAGTAAATATGACCTTGCTGGGGTTCATAAAAGCGGGGAATCAATTGTACGAGACTGCTTTTTCCGGCTCCGCTGGGGCCGACAATTGCTACTCTTTCTCCCGGGGAAACGGACAGATTTATATTTGTAAGTGCATTTTCCTGAGCACCGGGATAGCAGAAATTCACGTTTTCAAATCCTAGATCCTGGAATGGCGGAGTCAAAATTTCCTGACCCTCGTTCTCAACCGTGACCTCCTTGGAGTCCAGAAGGTCGAAAACCCTTTCGGCTCCTGCCAAAGCCCTTTGAATTACCATGTTGGATTTGCTTATCTTTTTAAAGGGCTCGTACATCATCATCAAGGCTGTCAGGAAGGAGAAAAAGGTCCCCGGAGTGGAATTACCCGCTATGACCTGGGATCCACCGTACCATATCACTACACCTATACCCAGGGCGCCAATGAATTCCATCACCGGCGGGGACAGGGCATTGTAAAACGCACCTTTCAGAGCTATCTTCACCAATCTGGAATTGTGTTTCTTGAATTTGTCAGTTTCTGTTGGCTCATTGGCAAATGCCTTCACCACACCTATTCCGCTGAAAATTTCCTGAAGGATAGTGGAGATATCGGCTATCTTTTCTTGATTCCTGCGCCCGACCCTACGGAGCTTTTTTCCGAAATACACAACCGGAAAAAGTGCCAGCGGCAGGACCAGAATGGCAAAAGTGGCCAGATAGGCATCCCTGTAAAAGGCAACAAATACAAGTACAAACATGGTCAATATTTGTCTGAGCAGCATTATTACTTCTGGAATACTGTTTCTTATCAGATTCACGTCGTTTACAATTCTGGACATTAGCATGCCCACCTGGTTCCTTTCAAAAAACTCCATGGGCAGCCTGATCATCTTGATGTAGAGTTCATTGCGCAACTGTTCCAATACCTTGAATGCAGAATATTGCATCTGGTAAATTTGTATCATTCTGAAAATGCCTTTAACTGCAAAAACCACGATAACCAAAACTGGAATCAGCATTAACGCCTGTTTGTTCTTGTTTATAAATATATCGTCCAGAGCGGGTTGGACCAAATATGCTGCTGCCCCGGTGCAGGCAGCTACTATCCCCATGGAGATCATGGAGATGATTATCCTTAGCAAATAAGGTCTGAAATACTGCATGCAGCGTTTGGTATAGTACCAGGTGGTTTCGATGTCGGATTTGGTCAACTTGTTTAGTAATTTTATAGACATATTTTTCCTGTAATAACAAATAGTTAGTGTTTGAGTTTTTCTGCCAGAATCCAGTCTGTTGCTGATTGCAGATCTTTTGCAATGACATGGGGAACTTGCGAATTCAGGGGGTTTTTGATTTCGCAGTAGCTCTCGATTTCGGGTAGGGAGAAGTTCAGTTTTTGCATTTCCCTTGTACCCTTGCCTGTCAATACAAGAATTGTGGATTGCAGTCCAGAGTTAAGACCGAAGATAATGTCCGAGAGCTTGTCACCTATAACAAGGCTTTCTTCTGGTGTTAAATTGTTTTCTCTTCTCAATTGTTCCCAGAGACCGGTGGCAGGTTTCCTGCAATTGCAACAAGCATTCGGATCATGGGGACAATATACTTCGGATTCGAAAAATACATTGTATTTTGCCAACTCGGATCTAAATTTTTCCTGCACTTTCCAGAAATCTTTATGAGTGAAATATCCCCTGGCTATACCAGACTGGTTGGTAACAAGAAATAAATTCATTCCCGCGGAATACAATCGGTTCAATGCATAAGCCGCGTTTTGCAGAAAAATAACTTTTTGGGGATCTGACAAATAATTCATATCGCGAATTATAGTGCCATCCCTGTCCAACAGAATGTTTCTTATTTTATTAGGTTCTAGCATATGTGGCTAATAGAACTAGTGTCTTGTCATACTTTAAATGTCGGTCAGAATAAGCACGTTAATTGCAATTCTGTCATCCCGGACCCCGTATCGCGGTACGGGGCAGGCTTTGATCCGGGAACCAGTCTTTTTTCTGTTTTTCTAGATTCCGGCCTTCGCCGGAATGACATTAGTGTAAAAGCGACAAATTAAGTGTGACAAAGCACTAGTTAAGACTTTCCATGGGATTGCATTTTGAATTAAAAAAATCTATATTTTATAGCTTATTTATGCAACCAGAAATATCCTATTGTTAAGGGTTGTTTTCTGGTTTAAAAACGTGCACAGGTGGTCTGTTAAAGAAAATATAAACCGGGACAAGTCCACTCAGTGCTAAATTTCGGCAAAACCTCGTGCCTCAAGGGAACAATTCGCCTTGTTGTTTTGTATGTTATCTGTATTTGCAGCCCCTGGATCCTTTTGTTAATATTAAAATTCATGCTTATCAGGGAGCTTGACTGCCTGCAACAAAAATCAAATACACATAGATTCCGGATAATTCTCTTCACGAACCCGGAAGTATAATGTAGTTTGATCAACGAGATATTTATAGGCAACTATACGTTATGTTTACATTAATTACCTCAGTAGTGCTTGCAATCTTGATTTCTTCTTATTGTTCCCTGGCTGAAGCTGTCTTGTATTCCGTTCCCTGGAGCTATATAGAGAGCCTGAGAAAAAGCGGGAAAAAAAGCGGCGAATTATTGTACAAGCTGCGTAATGACGTTGACGAACCCATAACCGCCATCTTGACGCTGAATACTGTGGCACACACTGTTGGGGCCGCTGTTGCAGGGGCGGCAGCTGCAAAAGTATTCGGAGAGAATTCGGTATTTATTTTTTCCATTGTTTTTACCATACTAATATTGATACTCTCGGAAATAATCCCCAAAACTATCGGGGTCCTGTATAATCGTTCCTTTTCTGTTTTTCTTGCTGTTCCCTTGCGCTTGCTGGTTGTCATTTTTTATCCGCTTATAAAATCCACCAGTTTTATTGTGGATTTCCTTGGGAAGAACAAGGCAGTAGGCCCTGATACGTCAGAAGAGGATTTGCGTGCTTTGGCGAGTTTGACCAGAAAAAGCGGGGTGTTGAAACAATTTGAGGAACGTTATATAAACAATATCCTTACCCTGGACAGCAAAACAGTGAGGGAAGTAATGACTCCCAGAACTGTTATCTTTTCCCTGCCCCAGGACAAGTCGGTCTCCGAGGTTTGGGATGAAAAAAATATCTGGCCCTATAGCAGGGTCCCGGTTTACGAAAACCAGGATCCGGAAGAAGTGATCGGAATTGTCTACAGAAGGGAAGTCTTGGAGTCCCTGGCTGAGGGCAAGGGAGATATGCAATTAAAGGAATTGATGAAACCGGCACATTTTACATTGGAAAGCCTGACCCTGGACAGGGTGTTGGTGAAATTCCTGGGATCCAGGATTCACTTGGCCGTAGTTTTGGACGAATACGGAGGGTTGTCCGGTTTGATAACCCTGGAAGACATACTAGAGGAAATCCTGGGACGGGAAATAATCGATGAAACCGACCAAGTTGCCAATATGAGAGAGTTGGCACTGCAGAGGAAGCACAATGTGCTCAAGAACAATGCAGGTAAAATTTAGTATTCGAGGTGATCTTTTAATGCTTCGCAATGATTGCGGTTTTGGATTCAAGCTTTGAATTTTCCACAAATAGTTCCAATAGTATTGAATCCTTAGACCGTGAACCTGTAAACATGAATCCCTGAAATTCTACAATCGGAGAGTTGGCATATGTCTAAACAGAAAAATCAAAGAATTATCTATGCGTTGGGTTTTTTGATATTGTCCCTGGGAGTGGGCTATTTGCTATTCACCGGCTTAAATAACAATAGCGTATATTTTTTGCATGTCTCCGAGGCCTTGGCAAAAGGGCCGCAAAATATCGATAAAGCAAGATTGTTCGGACAAGTACCCGAAGATTACAACCCGGGGAGTAAACAGGGGAAAGGGGTTGAATTCGAATTGGCGGACAAAGAGGATGCATCCCAGAGCATCCCGGTAAAATACAAAGGGGTTTTGCCCGAGTCGTTTAAACCGGGTGCGGAAGTAATAGTTAAAGGGAGCATGAAAAAACATGAAGGGGTTTTTCTGGCACACGAATTAATGACCAAATGTCCTTCCAAATACGAGAGAAAAAAGCAGGATTAAGTACAGCTCGAATCCGAGAGCGATAAGAGTAACAACTAATAATAAGGATACAGGTTGGTATGTTGAATTATGCGGGTTATTTCTTGATACTGCTGCCCTTGCTGGGTAGTTTGTTTTTTGTAGGGTATGCTCTTGTTTGTAATTTGCTGGGCAAGAAGGAAAATATAAATCTGATTGAACTGGCTCAATCACTGATTTTGGTCTCTTTGGCCCTTTCCTCTGGTATCTTGTTTTATGCCCTGTTGACCGGGGATTTTTCCTTGACTTACGTAGCCGACTATACAGATAGCATGTTGCCCTGGTACTACAAGATTACCGCTTTTTGGGCCGGACAGGATGGATCTTTCCTATTCTGGACCTTTTTTATAGCCTTTATGGGTTGGATATGGAGCCGTTTATCCACTTATAACACCCTGGAAGCAGAGAACAAGACCTATTTCTGGATTTTTTTCCTGAGTGTGCAGGCTTTTTTCTTGTTGATACTCTGCACTATAAGCAATCCGTTTGCATTGGTTTATCCGCCGTTGGAAGACGGGAGTGGATTGAATCCCTTGTTGCAGCATCCTGGGATGATATTTCATCCCCCGGTTTTGTTCCTGGGGTATGCGGGGTTTACCGTTCCCTCCTGTCTGGCTCTGGCTGTGGGTATGTCTGCCAAAAACCAGGATTGGCTGCCCAGGATAAGGAACTGGGTGATTTTTTCCTGGATTATGCTGACAGCCGGCATAATACTTGGCGCCTGGTGGTCCTACATGGAACTGGGCTGGGGAGGATATTGGGCCTGGGATCCAGTGGAAAACGCCTCGCTTTTACCTTGGCTTTTCGCAAGCGCTTTTATCCATACTTCCCTGCTCAATCGCAGGACCAAGGCATTGCCCAGAACGAATATCTTTCTCAGTGCAGTGACCTTGTTAATGTGTTTTTTTGCTACCTTCATCACCAGGAGCGGATTGATCGATTCCTTGCACGCCTTTGGTCAAGGCGGCTTGGGAACACCTTTTATCGTCTTGATGCTGCTATTCCTGCTTCTTGCAGCTTTAATAGCTGCAGTTGCAAAATTTGAAAATTCCAATTCCCTTTCCGAACCTGTGAGCAAGCAAGGGATGGTGGTAGTACTTACCTGGCTTCTGGCAGTCATTGGCCTGGTTATTATCATGGGTTCCCTGTGGCCCGTGTTGAGCAAGATATGGTCGCAACAGTCAGTTGGACTGGATAAAGGTTTTTATAACCGGGTGTGTCTGCCCCTTTTTGCATTGATTTTTGTCTTGCTGCTTTATTGCCCTTGGTTAGCCTGGATAAAAACCAAGCGAATTGCTATGAAGATCGGGTCGTTGAGCGTTCTTGTCCTGGTTTTAGCCTTTTTCCTCTGGTGGGGTGGAAATAATCATTTGCTCTCCTTGATTGCCTCTGCTTTCGCGATTGCGATTTGTGTCAGCATGCCTGCATATTTCTTGATCAACAAGATTTCCTTGCGCAACAAAAGACTACTGGGTGTTTACAGTGTTCACTTCGGTTTGGCATTGATAGCACTGGGAGTGGCATTTTCCGGACCTTTCAAGCAAATGCAGGAATCCGTGCTGTCGGTTGGAGAGAGCATGAAAGTAGCCGGTTATACTATTACATACAAGGACTCTAGCCGGATTTCCCACAAGAATATGGATATCCAGAGGGCTAAGCTTCAAGTGGAGCAGGATTCCACAGAACTAGGGTATTTATTTCCGGAACGCAGGTTTTACAAGAAGTTTGACCGGCCTTTTGCCGAGGCTTCTGTTATGCCCGGCCTAGTGGACGAAATTTACGCTACGGTTTTGGGTTTGGGAAGAAGTGGTGAACTGCGTTTGCAGATAAGAGTCAATCCCATGGTGAACTGGTTGTGGATTGGAGGAACCTTGGTTTGCATAATGGCCTTGTTTACTTTTGATTTTCGGCCACGTCGAACCTAGACGCGCCTTAAAAAGTCATTTTGCAGGTGCAGAGGTCAGCCTTAAACTACATTCAGAGGATGGAACATGCTGGTGAAGGGACAAGGACTTGTAAAATCCTATGGACACAAGTTGATTTTCAAAAACGTTGAATTTGAGGCGAAAAAGGGGGAAATAGTACTACTGCTGGGAGCAAATGGCAGCGGGAAATCCACTTTGTTGAAGATTATCGCGGGTGCGCTGCGGCCTACTGCAGGTGAAGTCAATATAGATCCAGACAGTGCCAGTATTGGTTACATGGGGCACGATACATTTTTGTATCCCCAATTGACCGCTTTGGAGAATATTTTGTTCTGGTGCAAATTGTACGGGAAAAAAGCAAACAGGGAACTTGTTCATACTTGGTTAAAGAGATTCGGTTTGGGTTCATTCTTGCACGAACGCGTTTCCCGTTTTTCCCGGGGTATGGCCCAAAAATTGAACTTTGTGCGTGTAATGAGCACTGATCCGGATATACTGCTTTTGGATGAACCGGTGACTGGACTGGATAAAGAATCCAGGCAACTATTTAGGGAAGAGGTGCTGAACTTAAAACAAATGGGGATGCTGGTGTTCTGGGTAACCCATTTTCCGGAACAAAATTTTGCATTGTCGGACAAGGCACTTCAAATAAAAGACAAGACCGCTGCTTACTTGGCAACTTCTGACAATTGAACTTTTGCAGTGGAAGTACTAATAGTTATTACAGCTTCAAATATAAATCCAATTTTGCATTTTCTTTTAAAATAAAATAACACGGTTCGCAATATGTTTGCATATATACAGGGACTATGTTTGCAAAATCCGTAAATCTTGCAAGCAAGGATCTCAGGCTGGTATTTTTGAGCGGAAACGGTTTTGTGCAGGCTGTACTGTTGGGGTTTCTGCTTATATTCGTATTCAGCATTGCCGGATCCAAAGGGGCGGAACCGCATCCTCGCTGGATTTCCGCTATTTTTTGGCTGGCAACGTCTTTTAGCCTGGTCCTGATTTTCAATAATCTATATGCAATGGAAGAAGAGAACGAAACCAGACAGGGCCTGCTGATTGCTCCAGTGCCGCTCCAGAGTATTTGGCTGGGGAAAACGATTGCAGGGGCGCTTTTGCTGCTTCTGGTTCAACTCCTTTTTTTACCTGCGGAAATAGTGTTCCTGGATATAAGTCAAGCAAGTTCTTGGCAGGGAATTTTTTTGTTGATTCCATTGGTTGACTGGGGTTTGGTAGTCCTGGGATCCCTTCTGGGTGGAATAGCTTCCGGAGAAAACAGCAGGGATTCACTGCTTACAATAATCATTTTTCCGTTGCTTTTGCCTTTGTTGCTTGCAGGAATAAAAATCGGGGAAGCGCTTCTATCCTCCGGAGGGGGAGAGCAAATATATTCCTGGTATACTATGATTATAGCCTTTGATCTGATATTTACAGGAGCTGCACTGATATTGTTTCCTTTTGTGTTTTCGGAATGATTAATTCGAGTTGGAGTAATATGTCTAACACCTCTAAATCCAGTGATTTTTTTTATGTTTTTGTCCTGCTGAGCTTTTTGCTTATGTTGGTAAGCCAGTGGATGATTTGGAGCTATAGTCCGGAAGAGTTGACGCTGGGTCGGGTGCAAAGGATGTTTTACTTGCACCTACCTTTGGCATGGTGGGCCCTGGTGGCCTTTTTTATTGTTTTTCTGTCCAGCATAGGTTTTTTATGGAAAAATAAGGACGTTTATCACTTTATAGCCGTATCTGCGGCAGAAGTGGGAGTCCTTTTTTCCACCCTGGTGCTTTTGACTGGGATATTATGGGCCAAGGCTTCCTGGAATACCTGGTGGACATGGGATCCGCGGCTTAGCACCACCTTGATTATGTGGTTCGTGTATCTGGGATATTTAATACTTGCATCTTCCATGATGCCGGAACACAGGCGTAAAACTATTTGTGCAGTCTTGGGGGTGGTGGCTTTTTTGGATGTTCCACTAGTGTTCTTGTCCGCCAGGTTGTGGAGAACCATACATCCGTCCGTGTTTGCGGAACAAGGCGGTCTTCCCCGGGAAATGCTTTTTACCGTGGTTGTGGCGCTACTCGCTTGGGGGTTGGTATTCGGACTGATTTTTGCGCTGCGCAAAAGGCAACTCTCTTTTCAATCCAGGGTAGATAGATTGTTATACTCGGATAACTATTAGATTGAAGGAAAATACCATGAGTGACTTGATTTTTTTGTGGCTTGCAAATATTTTTGTTTGGGCAGGAATAAGCGGTTACTTGATTTTTCTGGGCCGCAACGGAAAGAGAATCGATAAGCGTTTACAACAATTGGAGATACATGAAAATGACCCAGAGCAATTCGACTGAAGTGGTAAAAAAAACAACATTCCTGATCCTGGCCGGGGCTGTGATTTCCATGCTGGTCTTTTTTGTTCAGTACAGGATGGACAATCCTTCCATTGCTTCCAAGTCCCAAACCGGGCACGGACAACAAACCGAGGACATGGAAAAACTGGGTGCCGAGATAGGCAAACTTATGAAGCGTCTGGAGAAAAATCCGGATGATCTCTCGGTATTAAAGAAGTTGGGAAGAACTTTTATGATGATGAAATCCTGGGACAGGGCCATACATTTCTGGAATCGCGCCTTGGAGGTTGATCCAGGATATACAACCGCAAGAATGCAACTTGCTCAGTGTTTTTATCAGAAAAAGAATTACCAGAGTGCTGCCAAACACCTGGAAGAAGTGATAAATTCCGATCCATCCCATACACGCGCTCATTTCAATCTGGGTATTTTGTATAAATACTATCTGGATAGCGGGGGGAAAAAATGGGATAAACATTTCCGGAAAGTGCTTCAAGCCGGTGGTGTTGAGAGAAGTGTACGCGAAAAGGCGAAAAAGGAACTTCAAGATGATTAAACAGGCATAGCCTGTATTTTCCGCTTGTTGCCCATTACTCATGAAAGTATGAGATGAAGGCTGCGAGCAAGGAATTGTGTAAATTTATTTTCATCGCAAATTTAAAACTATTTAGGGGGATGTTAATATATGAATAAAGTAGTAGAACAGGCCTTAACTTTTGATGATGTGCTGTTATTGCCGGATTACTCCGAGGTTATACCGGACAGTGTAGATGTAAGCACCTATTTGACTCCCAATCTGCAGTTGAATATCCCTTTGCTCAGTTCGGCCATGGATACTGTCACGGAATCCAGGATGGCGGTTTCCATAGCCAGGGAAGGCGGAATAGGAATTATTCACAAGAATATGCCAATTGAATACCAGCAAAAGGAAGTTGAAAAGGTTAAGAAATCCGAAAGCGGAATGATAGTGGATCCGGTGAGTATTGAACCAAGTACTACAGTGGGCGATGCCCTGGGTGTTATGGCTGAATTCCGTATATCCGGGTTGCCGGTGGTAAAGGATGATGAATTGTGCGGGATAATTACCAACCGGGACGTAGTATTTGTCAAGAATATGGAAACCCCAGTTTCCGAGGTGATGACTAGTGAGAATCTGATAACAGTATCTCCGGGTACCAATCTGAACCAGGCAAAGGAAATTCTGCATAAGAACAGGATTGAAAAGCTCTTGGTCGTGAATGATCATAACCAACTACAAGGGCTTATTACAATAAAAGATATTGACAAACTCAAGAAATATCCCTTTTCCTGCAAGGATGACCTGGGACGCCTTCGCGTTGGAGCGGCACTGGGAATCGGAGAGGATATGAGTGAACGGGCGGAGGCACTTATATCAGCAGGTGCGGATGTTTTGGTACTGGATTCCGCTCATGGATATAGCCGTAATGTACTGGATGCTGTTTCCAAGTTAAAGTCGGAATATCCGGATTGCGAATTAATATCCGGCAATGTTGCTTCCTATGACGGGGCCAAGGCATTGATAGATGCAGGGGCTGATACCATCAAGGTGGGTATCGGACCAGGGTCTATTTGTACCACCAGAGTAGTTGCTGGAGTGGGAGTGCCGCAGATAACCGCAATAATCAATTCTGTCAAGGCCTGCAAGGAAAGGGGCAAATGCGTGATAGCTGATGGAGGAGTCAAGTTTTCCGGAGATGTGGTCAAGGCAATTGCCGCTGGAGCAGATACAGTGATGATGGGAAGCATGCTTGCAGGTACAGATGAAAGCCCGGGGGAAACTATCCTGTATCAAGGTCGCAGATACAAGATTTACAGGGGTATGGGATCGATCGACGCCATGAGGGAAGGTAGCAGTGACAGGTATTTCCAGGACGACGGTGGCAAAATGGTACCCGAAGGAATTGTGGGAAGAGTCCCTTTCAAGGGCAAGGTTTCAGAGACTGTCAGGCAACTCATAGGTGGTCTGCAGTCCGGAATGGGATATGTTGGGAGTGAGAATATCCAGAAATTGAAGTCCAAAGCCAAGTTCATTCAAATATCGCAGGCCGGATACCGGGAGAGTCACGTGCACGACGTTATTATCACCAAGGAATCACCCAACTATCAGACTGACAGCTTCTGAAGACAGAGATCAGATGTCAGAAATCAGAGGTAAGTGGTCAACCTTAACACCTTAACACTTTAAAACTTTAAAACCCTAAAACAGAGATCAAATCATGCAGGAAATAGACAAGATAGTAATTCTGGATTTCGGATCCCAGTATACGCAGTTGATTGCCAGGAGAATAAGGGAAAATGGTGTATATTCCGAAATCCATCCCTACAATACAAGTTTTGAACAACTGCTGCAACTGCAGCCAAGTGGCTTGGTACTATCCGGAGGCCCGTCCACTGTAAGCGATCCCGAATCCCCGCAACTGGAGGAAAAGATCCTGGATATGGGAGTCCCGGTGCTGGGAATTTGTTACGGGATGCAGCTTATAGCCAGTATACTGGGCGGCGAAGTCGAGCCTGCCATGGACAGGGAGTATGGCAGGGCTGATTTGTCCATTATTCGGGAATCTTCCCTATGGGAAGGGTTTGATGTACAAAAGGAACACAAGGTGTGGATGTCCCACGGGGACAAAGTGGTAAATACTCCACCGGGATTCGAAATCGTTGCAAGGACTTCTCAAGTGGAGGTTGCAGCTATAGCCGATTCTCGTAGAAAAATTTTCGGTCTGCAATTCCATCCGGAAGTGTCCCATACTGAACATGGGGATTTGATATTGCGCAATTTTTTGTTTCAAGTATGCAACCTTTCACCCAATTGGAACATGGCCTCTTTTATTGAGAATTTGATGCAGGACTTGCCCGCTCAAATAGGTGACAACCAAGTAGTGTGCGGCCTAAGCGGAGGAATAGACTCTCTGGTGGTGGCCGTTCTTCTGCACAAGGCTATTGGCAAGCAATTGCACTGTATTTTTGTGGATAACGGCTTGCTTAGAGCTGAAGAAGGTGAAGAGGTGATAGGTTATCTTCGGTCCTATTTTGATCTGAATTTGTCCTATATCCAGGCCCAGGACAGGTTTTTGGACCGGCTGGAAGGAGTTGAGGATCCGGAGGAAAAGAGAAAGATAATCGGGAATACCTTTATTGAAGTATTTGATGAAGAAGCGAATTCTATCCCGGACGTCCAGTTTCTGGCCCAGGGTACCCTATATCCGGATGTGATAGAGAGCGTGTCCTGCAAGGGTCCCTCGGCTGTAATCAAAACTCACCACAATGTGGGCGGACTACCGGAAAAGATGAATTTGTCACTGGTGGAACCACTCCGGGAATTGTTCAAGGACGAAGTTCGCAAGGTCGCCATGGAACTGGGGTTGCCGGATTTTTTGGTTTGGAGGCATCCTTTCCCGGGTCCCGGCTTGGCAATCCGGGTAATCGGAGAGATTACCAGGGAGAGACTGGAAATTTTGCGCAAGGCGGATAAGATAGTGCAGAACGAACTCTTTGCTTCCGGCTGGTACTACAAAGTCTGGCAGGGCTTTGCTGTGTTGCTGCCCTTGAAGACCGTGGGTGTAATGGGTGATGAAAGGACTTATGAACATGTGGTGGGTTTGAGGATCGTAGACAGCAAGGACGCGATGACCGCGGATTGGACAAGATTGCCTTCCGAGCTTTCCGCCCGCATGTCCAACAGGATTATTAACGAGGTGCAGGGGGTGAATAGGGTGGTTTTCGACCTGTCCTCCAAACCGCCGGGCACGATCGAGTGGGAATAAGTGGACAGAGGTCAAAAGAAAGAAAAAATTGAAAGCTCAAAGCTGAAAGCAAGAAGGGAATATGAAGTGGTTCAACGACTTAACAGTTTTAACAGTTTAACAAGTCTTAACTTATAAATAGTGGATTTAACAACTAACTAACACTACAGCAAAAGTTCTTTTACATCCGTCATTCCTGCGAAAGCAGGAATCTAGAAAAAAATCCAGCCCTTTTAAAAGAGCTGGAAAAAACTAGTGTCTTGTCATACTTTAAATGTCGGTCAGAATAAGCATGTTAATTGCAATTCTGTCATCCCGGACCCCGTATCGGAGTACGGGGCAGGCTCTGATCCGGGATCCAGTCTTTTTTCTGTTTTTCTAGATTTCGGCCTTCGCCGGAATGACATTATTGTAAAAGCGACAAATTATGTGTGACAAAGCACTAGATTCTGGCTCATGGCCGGAATGACAAGAATGGTTCTCATTAAAAGTTCCGCTGTAGTGCTAATAACAGATAACCCCCGACAGGAGAGATAAATGTTTGGAATCGGGACCACGGAAATATTGATAATTTTAGTGGTAGCTCTTTTAGTCATTGGTCCTACAAAATTGCCGGAAGTGGCCAAGTCACTGGGCAAGGGAATGGCTGAATTCAAACGGATGAGTTCGGATGTAAAGAACACCATTGATTGGGAAACCCAGGCTAAGGAGGAGGCATCTTCCAAATCCGAGGAGGATGCGTCTACCGGGGAAGAAACTCGGGAAATAGGCAGTAATACTTCTTCACCAGATGATGATGTCGTGGAAAGACCGGTAGATGAAGCCAACGTAGAAATGCGGTCTGCAAACTCCGACAATGAGACTGCTGGCCAGGACGACAATGCTCGGGCCGGTTCCGGGTACGGCGAAACAGGTGTGAACAAGGAGCAGGACAAGGATGAGCGATAACAATACTGAGGAAAATACATCCTTCCTTGGTGAGATGGGGCTGGTCGAACATCTGGAAGACTTGAGAAACAAGCTCATGAAAGCTATAATTGCGGCCTTTCTGGGTATGCTGGTTTGTTTCATTTTTTCAGAGAAGTTGTTCGATTGGTTGATGCTACCACTTTATCGAGCCATGCCAGAAGACACCACCATGATTTATACCGCCCCCCCGGAGGCCTTTTTTACATATTTGAAAGTTGCGCTTATAGCGGGCATTTTTCTTACCAGTCCCTATATATTCTATCAGATATGGCTCTTTGTAAAACCGGGATTATATTCCCACGAACAAAAGTATATCTATCCCATATCCTTTTTTTCCGCACTTCTCTTTGTAGCAGGGGCGATTTTCGGGTATTTCATAATATTCCCCTACGCCTACAAATTTTTTATGGGATTCGCGGATGTGTATATCACCCCCACCATAACCATGAAAGAAGGCTTTTCCTTTGCACTGGCCCTTCTTTTGGCTTTTGGGGTTGTTTTTGAACTCCCCCTGGTAATATTTTTTCTGGCCAGATTAGGGCTTGTTACTTCCAAGACCTTGCGCAAACAACGGAAATACGCACTGATGATCGCGTTTATGCTGTCTGCGTTTTTGACCCCGCCGGACATATTTACCCAGGTCTTTATGGCTGGTCCCTTGATAGTACTATATGAGATCGGGATATGGATAGCTGCGGTGTTCGGCACCAGGGAACCCAGAAAACAGGCTAAAAAACAGGAAGAAGGAGTATGATTTGAGCAAGAAACAATCTGAAGACAATAACTCCTGTAGGGCTGAATGCTCCAGAAAGACCAGTGAGACCGATGTCAGGGTGAGTTTGAACATTCAGGGAAAAGGAGAGACATCCCTAGACACCTCAATGGGTTATGTGGATCACATGTTGAACCTGATGGGTTTTTGGGCCGGATTCGATCTGGAGATGAAGGTTGTTGGGGACCTGGAGGTGGATGCCCATCACAGTCTGGAAGACGCCGGTTTATGTCTGGGAGACGCCATGGCGGAGATTGTATCCGCAAGAAAGGACATATCCAGGGTGGGCTGGGCAAAAGTACCCATGGATGAAGCCTTGGCAGAAGTGATATTGGATATTTCCGGTCGTCCATACCTGGTATATACAGACTATATCCTTCCTGCGATCGTGTTCGGTCAGGAAAAGGACATCTGGAGGGAATTCTTCAAGTCTTTCAGTAACAGGGCGGGTATCAATCTGCATATCAATTTTATCTACGGACAAAACGGACATCATCTGCTGGAATCCGCATTCAAGGCCACGGGATTGGCGTTGAAACAGGCCTTTACCGGCACTGACCGGGAAGTATTCAGTACTAAAGGTCATCTGGACTATTAACATGAAAAAAGTTTTATGTTTTAGAGTTTTAAGGTTTTAAGGTGTAGAATAAGACTTTTCATCATTCGTTGTGGCCGCCAGGGCATGGGAGTTAA
>Ga0207414_1000510_pt1 | contig 17143 bp, 19 predicted proteins | sample PonA231FremontCA_2_FD_187269 | JGI IMG/M metagenome (GOLD analysis project Ga0207414, IMG submission 187269) | Marine sediment microbial community from Fremont, CA, USA - Pond A23 Sediment 1 (SPAdes) | ecosystem: Environmental > Aquatic > Marine > Unclassified | place: USA: Fremont, California... | reverse complement strand
TACCACGGTTGTGACTCACTGTCTGGAATGGTGTCCTTTTGTGCATTTGCAACATTTGCGATTAATACGATTATTATAATAATTAATTTTCTCATAAGATTAATAAATTTAGCTGTGTGTTAGACTTGACTGGATAATTTAATTGTATTTCTATTGTGTTTTGATTTATACATTTTAGTTCAAAATTAGCAGGACTCACTTTTTTCGGCCCATCGAAAAGAGTAACAAATACTAATTGCCGTTGTCTGTGATGGTTTATGTTAATTTTTCTATTATCATCTAAAGACCTACCTTCAAATGAAATTTTATCTATTAATCCTAAAGATTCTGCAAGATAAGAATATCTAGTAATATCGCTTTTTGAGATAGATACCTCATTAACAATAACAGTACCTCCGCCTGCACCTTCTGAATCAAAGCTCTCCCTGTTGTCATTATATAAAGCTGTCCCTGCTGGGTCATCTTCATATAATTGCTCGCCTGTAACTAAAGAACCCGGTTCTCCCTTTTCTATTTCAATCCATTCGCCATCTATTTTTTGACTAGTAAAATCAACCATCATGCCTTTAACAGAATATTTATTACTCTTTATAGTATCATTTAAAATATGCTTAAACTCAGGAAATTCAGGAAACATAAACAATCCTGTCAATATATATCCGTTTACAGACTTTTGCTTTATTATCCTGTTAGAGACAATATTGAAATATTTTTCTCCAGAATTCCAACTTGTTGTTATTTCAGTCAATTTTTCATTTTTAAAAAAGCCATGCAAAAACAACCTACCTGCATTTGAATAATTTTCTGGTAAATCGCCAATTTTCAATTCTATATTAACAGGGTCATCTTTATAATTATCCAGTGACTCCGGGTAATATTTCTCTAATTTTATTCCTTTCCTAAAATTCCCATCCGGGCTTAAAGTTATTTTGTTAATAGAATAATCTATCTGATTACCTTGATATATCCTTATTTTTGCATCGTATATTTTTTCAGAGCTGAAAGACATCTCAAAGGCCTCATCTATTTTCCTAGGATAATTATTTTTCGCCAATCCATTAAATATTTCAAAGGTTTGCGCATCGTTCTCTCCCACTTCTTCCAATTCTGAACCGTCATAGAAAAGAATAGAATCCATTTGTACCAATCCTTCTACATAAACCTTAGCAACATATATATCTCTTTTATAGTCGTCGTTAATATCCGATTTAGCCAGATAAGCTCTTTCGTCTTTTATTTTGGTTATATATGTATAATCCACGTAATCATGTTCATCAACTAATTTAACGATTAAGTTTTCTTCCAAAAATTCGTAATTGTCTATATCGTGTAAATCTAAAAATGGAGTGTAGCCACTTACATTAGTCAGAGGAACCGTTTTTTTACGTGGAACGTCCTCATAATCTAACGCAGAGAAATCATCAATTTTTTTTATCTCAAATTGATAACTTAATTCTAGCGATACACCTTGCAAATCATTAACGGTTTGTTCGATATGGCTTTTTTCGTCAGTTGTACCTGTTACCTCAATTAAATCTTCGCTGTTAACCGTGTATATAGAATGGTTGTCAGACTGCCAATATTTAAGTTGAGAATCAAATAAAACAGCAAATGTTGGGTCTTTCAATAATTGATCTTTTAAACCATAAGTTTGCTTAGTAATATATTTCTTGTTTCCGGCATCTAGTTCAAAATAACCAGAGCGTCCTAAATTTATGCCATAATTATCATTCAAATAATTTGTTTTTGTTCCTATGTTCAAAACTGGATTAATAGAGCCGTTATCAAAATACAACCCTTTATAGTCGAATTTTCTATAATCAAAAGTTGCGCTAGAATCTAAACGTATAATCCACCATTCGCCTCTATCTTGTAATATTTTAAACCCTTTTAATTTTTCATTTAAAATAGTTTTAAATCCCTTTTTGACTATACTTTCCTTATCTATATATATTTGCGCTAAAGGGTCATCTGATGCTGTTTGATTAAAGTCATCTTCAAAAATATCATGTGCTGAATTTATATTCAATTTTAATTCCGTTTCCTGTAATGTCTCTGCAATTATTTTAATAAGCGTTTTCCCTCCTGTTTCAAAATCCCACTTTTCAGAATCAAGGTCAGCAAGCCCATCTGATGCTTTTATTTCTACGATATATTGCTCATTTATATACTCTTTTTCAAATAAGCCTCCTATATTGTAGCCTTTCCATAATAATTGCTCTGCCGTTACTGTTATTTCGCTTAAACCTGAAGCTTCAGCATCCCAATATGGATTGTCCTGTCCTAGAACTACACCTAATGTAACTTCTGATGCCGCTAGGCTTCCGGTATATAAAATATCTATTTTATATGGATTGTCATTATTAGTGGTAGCTCTGTATTCTGTAAAATTATTATTAATTTGCTCTATACAAGAATCAATTACATCTTGCTTAGTGGTTCCTTGCAGCATTTCGTAGGTTGCTAAATCAACAATAGTTCCATTTTCATCCGATTGAAGCTTTAATATTGCCCCTTCGTGACCTTCCGTGAATTCTACATTTCCATATGTTTCATCCGAATAACCCGGGAAAAAAACATCTTCGTACGGATTAGGGTCTGCATCTATTCGCACTTTTAATTTATAATTATATGTGGTTGCCCATTTATAGACCAAAGCATCTAATAAATCATCATTATCTGTATCTATACCATCAAACTTTGATGTATTAACAGAAGCATAATAAATTAAATCGTTAATAGCTGATAAAACTGAATTATAAAAATCATTTCCATTATATTTTATAATATAAACCATATTGCTTATAAAAGAATCACTTAAATCCCATAACTGCAAGGTTAAACTATTATAACAAGTTATGTTACTTGAATTTTCGTGCATATGAGTTAATAAATAACCATAAGCCAATCCTGTACTACCACTTATAGCAATAGCACGGCCATTATGGTAAAAATCAAAACCTCTTACTTCTAAAGAAGAATCATCTTCAGGACACTCAGGAATTGGAATATAATCCCTTACATAAAAAGAAACAGCATAGGCGCCATCCCAGCTATTTATATCTCCTGGCGAATCCAAATAAAGTTGCCATATAACATCCTGCTTTGTGCCACTAACAGAATAACTTATACCATACATAATATACTTGTCATCAGGAGATAAGTATAAACTTGTAATCTCATGGCCTACATCCTTCATCCCTGTTTTATTACTAAAATCTATTTGAAATGAAGAAGGTAAATCATATTGATTAATATATTTACCTCCTCCAACATACATTTTTGTTCCGTCACTATTAAAAGCAAAACCACCAACTGGATAACCTGCATCATAAAATGTATCATCATCTATACCAGAATAAATATTCCAAGCTTCAATTAAAGTATAAACAGATACACCATTATGAGAATCATCTCCATAAGAATCATCAGAAGATAAAAACATTTTTGTTCCATCATTATTAAAGCATATATCTCTAACTATAGGTCTAGCACTAAAAGGAATCTCATCATCTGGTTGTGAAGCAATAGTATCTAAATCAAAAGCTGTATTAATAGTATGCTGGTAAATATGAGAACCTAAACCATCATAATCTGAAAAATATATCTTTTTTCCATCAGGTCTAATTTTTATAGCTCTCGCGCTTTTTGTAGGGTTCCATCTTGTTTTATAACCACCATACCTCCAATTCCTATCTAGATTATAAGCGAACATTTCATTTAATACATCACCTATATCTGCTTTAGGGTAAGTTCTTTCTTTTGAACTTAATCCGTTCAAAGTAAAAGAACCTACTTTCTTCGTTTCTTCTCCTTTCGGATCAATTATTTCAATTAGGTAATCCCTGTCTTTCGCGTTTTTAAACTCATCGTATTGTTCGTTGTTTGTGGCAACCATTTGTATAGTTGCATTACTAGGCTTAACAGGTTCCCATAAATCAACGTCCTCAAAATTAACCTTCACATGCTCATATCCTTTCCCATAATATCTATATATATCGCCACTATAGCCGTCCTCTTTTATTTGAACTATTAAAGGCTTTCCGTGCCTAGTTAAATATTGTATTCTATATTTCTTATTATAAGCCATATTAACCCTTTAATCTTTCATTTTTCTTGGCTGTACGATCTAATACCCATCTTATTTTATCGCCCGAAACTTCAGCTGTTAACTTTTCATTTCCTTTAGATTTTAAGATATTGTCAGTTTTATTGTTGGGAGTAACACGAGCACCAGTTGGCATGTTCACTAGTTCCGGCCCTTTCTCGCCTACTAAATAAGTCCCGGGGCTTGAAGTAATACCACCAGAAGCCATTCCCGGAACTTTTCTCCTTTCTTCTTGCTTCTCATTTCCACCGCCTCCACTATCAGCCAAATTAGATGCTGCAGCTGTAACTGCACCTGACAATGCCAATAAAGCTACTCCGGCTGCTATCGCTGCTGCCGGATTAAGTGTCTGTAATGCTTTCTTAATCCCCTCAATTCCAATACCAATAGCGATCGCCATTTTTCCTAATCGCTCCATCAGTCCGGCTAATGTTTTTAACAAACCAGCAACCAGTTTTTTTCCTGTCATATCTCCCGCGGCTGCCATGTTACCAAAGGCTTTTATGCTTTGTGCTGCCATATCGACCACGGCTCCCTTTATAGCCTTAGCAGCCTGCCCTGTTTTGCTCTGCAGTCGCATTTGCATATTGATATTACGCTGCTGCTTTGCCGTAAGGTCATCAAATGATTTTCCATAAAGAACATTTGCCATTGTCGCACGGTCACTCATTGCAGCGTAATTTTTCAGATTATCTTTTGTTTTCTGTATTTGTGTAGCTGCCTTATCTGCACCTTCCGGAATTAGACCACCCATTGTAAGGTCTGTTTTCTGCTCTCCGCCCCCAATAGATGGCATGCTAATATCTTCGGATGGCCTTTTTGGCATTTCCGGCGGCTTACTGTTTTTTACAGTTTTGTTATAATTTTCAGCGTATTTTTTCCCGGCCTCTTTTCCATTTTCTGCGCTTTTTTGTTTTGATTGTTCTTTTTTTAGAATTTTATCATAGTTAGGCTTACTCCTGCCTTCAAAAATTTCTTTAAATCCTTCTGCTGCTTCTTTTCCGGTGTCAACTAAATCATCTTTGATATTGGCCAGGCCTTCCTTGAAAACTTCTGCCGGCGATTTATCTTTGTCGAATACAGCCTTTATTGAGTTCCATACGGTTTTCGCTAAATCAGTAATTGCACTGAAATACGCCTTAAAGCTTTCCCATATCGTAGTTGCAACCCACGAAACGTAATCTTTAGCAAGTCCGAAGTAATATTTTATAGAAGCCCATATATGCTTAACACGCGCCCTAAATGTTTCGCTTTCCTTCCATGCTTTCCTTATTCTCATTGTAAGAGCAAAAACAGCGCTTGCAATAGCAAAAATAATATTAGCTTTCATCGTAGCGTTAAGACCTTTGAAACCAACTCTAAATGCCTTGACTGCATTTTTACCTAAACTGAAAGCTTTAACTAGCCCTTTGCCACCCAAAAAAATTCCAGCCGCTATACCTGCTGTTTTTACCCATGATTTGATTGTTTCAATGTTATTTGTAAGCCATGTCCCAAAATTAGATAAATGTTTTACTGTCGCCTGTAAAGCCGGCATCAAAGCCGTCACGATTTTAGCTTTTACAGTTTCAAACCTACCCGTTAGAGCCTTCATCTTTTGGTCAAATTCAACCATTTTTTGAGTCGTGCTGGCAGGAATTACCCCAGTAGCACTCTTTTTCATTTCTTCGAGTTTCGAGGAGGATTGTGAAATCATTTGTACCAATTGCTCCCCGCCTTGACCTCCAAAAAGTTCATCGGCAATTCGCTGCTTAGCCGCTGTATTTTGAACACCTTGAATTTTGCTCTGAACCGCTGTAAATAACGCTTCTGTATCTCCTTTCATTTGATTCACTTGTGATTTTGTAAACCCAAGTCTTTCAAATACTTCTGCAGCAGGGCCGCTACCAGTCTTTGCGAATTCATCTGCTCTTAATGATAATTCTTTCAAACCGTCCCTCATTGCTTCAGATTGAATTCCAAACTGTTTACCGACATAAGTTAGACGCTGCAATGCTTCAACGCCAACACCTAACCTTTTTGACATTCGCTGGGCCTCGACTCCCTGTTTAATCGTAGCCTGAATAGAGCCAGCAAACTTGCTTGCAGCAAAGGTAGCTCCTATTGTAGCACCAAGTTTTTTTACCGTATTACCGAACCCGGATGTTTGCTTTTTAGCTTTATTAATTCCACTCTGATAATCTTTTTGGTCTAGTCTAAGTCTTGTGTATAGCGTTCTATCAGGCATTGTTTAGTTTTTTAATAGTTGCAAAGGCATTATACATTTTAATATCCAAATCTTCTTGTGATGGCTTACTTTCTTTTCCTAAGAAATCTTCAGGCTTCATCAGTTCGCTTTTCTTATTTGCTGCCTGATTGTTAATTGCTGCCAATAATGAAGCATGATTATATTTCTTATCTTCTGTATGTTTATTCAAACGCCTGACTAATGCATTAAACTGCTTTAAAGTCAGGCGCTCAAACTGAAACTGCGACAAACCAAGATCAAAAATACAGGTCGTCCAAATATCCATTATAATGGTTTCTATACCCCTTTTTTTTGGCTTTGATTCTCTTCAACGTTCCCTGTTTCTTGGTTGTCGCTTTCTCCTGTGTTAGTTGCCTCAACATACGCCTCAGAAATCTTAGTTATAGCGTGTTCCAAATTTCCCAAATGAATAATTTTTCCTATTTTTTCATAAGTTAAATCTGGATGATTCGCTCTTGTTAAACCGTAGAAAAACGCTGTTAAAACTTCCGGGTCAACTAACTCATCCCAAAACTCCTCTGATAATGGATTTTTACCCGTCTCTTTTTTAGCAATTTTCATCGCTTCCATGTCAAATATTAACGTGTAATCGTTTCCACTAAGTCTTACTGTAATTGTCGGTGTTGGATTGTCGCTTTGCATTTTAATCTATTTTTTATGGTAATACAATAGTTCCTGTTACTTTTATCGTAACTGATGCTGTTTGAACACCAGCTACAGGATTAGAAGTTTCAAATCCTTTTACATATCCTTGAAAGAATATACAGTGAGAATAATCACCAGTATCGCTTGCCGGAACAACAACAAAATCACGGAAATTAACTCTATTTTTCCAATCTGCAAGAAGACCATTAGTACCGTCATGGGTAGAATCTCCAGGGTCGTAATTTATATCAAAACTAACCTCGCCGTAATCTTTCAGTCCCATGATAAATTGCTGAACAGCTTCATCTTGCCCGTGTGCTGTAACCTCTTGGTCTCCAGCGCTAAGGGTCGGCCCGTCAAAGTCCTGAACCTCTTTTATTGTAGTAAACCCGCTCGTAGGGTCTCCGGTTGATGGATCTGTTTCATCAGAAGGCCATCCTGATGTTCCGCCTTCAACTCCATCACCTAATTTTAAGATACTATTATAACTATGTGTAGCCATTTTTACCTCCGATTATTTTAATGTTATTATTGCTAATTCTATACTTGTTTCTCCGTCGATATATATATTTCCGTCTGATTGCTGCCATCCATGCAGAGGAAATATGCCGAATACGTGAGTCTCCCCGGCTGGGATATCATATGAAGAAATATCTTCTGTTCTATTATATCTATCCTCAACACTTTGAATAGAAACTGTATGGTCTGATGTGTCAGGGTTTTTTACTACAACCAATTCTCTCCCAGTTGCCCGAAACATACTCCCATCAGCTATTTGAGATGTAAAAATTAAAGCTGCTCCGGTATTGCTATAACCACCAGGGCTTGTTATTTTAGTTAATTCTTGTCGTGCCATATTAGTTTATAGTTTTATATATTTTTTCTCCATTCTTATCAACTAAAGGTTGTCCGAACCTATCTTTTATCTCAACTTTTTTAGGTTGCTTAGGCTTTGGGCTTCCGTGAACATTCGTTATATGTTTTTTCATCTCGTCTAAATCAAACGTATCAAAAGCACATAATCTGCAGGCATATTTTTTTATGCCTTTCCAGTATCCTATTTTATAATCTTTTTTAGTTGCCATAATTCACTTCTATTTCGATAATTTGCCTTTTTAAATTAGAATCCCTTTCATTCAAATCCCTGGAATTTTCCAAAAACATTGTAACCAGTCCAAATTCAGGTAATTCTAATGAAACTTGGTCCGTTATATGTTCGAATATTTCTGTAATTGCTTTAATTTCTGAGTATCTATTTGCATATACGCTAAATTCAATAATCGGTGCGTTATTTTTACCGTTCCTTGCCCGGTTGTTTTTTGTAGTCGAGGTTCTCGAATAGACCATTGCTGGTAGTTGCGTACCTTCCAATAATTCTAATGGATATAACCTTTGCCCTATCCAATCAGTTAATTCTTTATGGAGCAAAAGATAATTCACTATTTGATTTTCTATCGATTCCATTTTTTAGCCAGTGCGTTAAGTGCGTTTTTAATTTCTTTTATAGCCTCTTCTTTTTTAGCATCAAAAGCAGGCCTTAAAAAAGGTCTCGCTTTCATTTTTGATGTGCCGTATTCCAGATGAGGCGCATAACTTACATCCGTTCCAATTATAACTGACTTCTCATTTACCGAACTTTCTACTTCTACATTCAAAGAACTTCTAAGATTTCCTGTTTTGTAAGGAGCTTTTTCCCAGGCATCATTTTTTATAATCATCCCACCAGACTTTAGAGCTTCAGTTGTTTGGCGCTCTACTTGTTTAGCGTGCCTGTCTAAAGACTTATTAACTCTTTTTTCACCGTCTAATCTTGCGCTCATACATTTAATTTTTCACAGATTAAACTTGTCTTAATGCTTCTTACTCCTCCAGTTGCCAGTAATATATCAAAATAATCATCTCCCACTTTTACCCGGTCTTTTTCGTTAATATCATATTGCCCTTTTAAAACAATCCGATGGGTACTATTCCTTATAGTCTTATCTTCCATCTTTATCTCTTGCTCTGTATCTTCTCCAATCGCACACGCTACATTTGTAAATTTATCCGTCCATGTTTTTTCCTGTTCATTATAATCTCCTGATGTCGCAGTAAACTTTTGAATAGTACAAGTATCTGGAAAAAAGTTTCCCAAATTATCAATCATGTCAGGATGTATCATTTTAGTATTCACGTAGTGCGTTGTTTCTGATTATTTCATAGGTAACAGTCGGGTTTAAACTCATTTCCGCCCAACCAAAAGCAGGCTCATTTTCTACCTGTTCCCTTAATTTCATTGCAGCTTCTCTAAGTGATTTAGCAACCGCTGGCCCGTCCGTAGAAAGATCCAACATTGAAAGTTTTTTCTGAACGTAAGCCTCACTTGCTGCCATTGTTTCTAATCCTAAAGCAGCGGCAAGCCGTACATCCGTTTCACTATCCACAGACGTAAGATTAAGAAATTGTTCTATTTCTTCATCTGAAAAAATAGGATTTTCAATATCAGTGTCAGTAATTAAAAGCCTGACTCTACCAACTTCGCTATTTGGATTATAAGTTACACTCATTTGTGAACTTTAGTTTTATGAGCCTTTAGACTCGCATCAGTTTTGAATTTTTTGCCGCAAATGTCACATTCCAATCGTTCTAAGCCTTTCAATTCAACCCTATCTTCGTTAGCTCTTTCTTCTTTAGGAACTTTGGGAATTTCCTTATTTGGCTTTTTAGTATTTTCACCATTCATTTTCCTAAGCTCTTTATATATAGCTTCAAGATATTTTTCTGTTACGGTTGTCGCTTTAGGTAACATAAGATTAATTTTAGAAAGAGGGCCGAAGCCCCCTTTATTTATTATTCAGCGCTATCGCTTCCGTCACTTGCTACTGTCATCTTTGGATCAAGTTGTGTTCCTCCAAAAACATGTCTTACTTTGTACTGAATCGCATCAGTATCAAAATCACCTGCCATAACATCTACATCACCGCCGCCTGGTCTGCGTGCGTTTGGTGACTTGACAAAAATCTCTGGACTTTCATGTCCTCTTAAAAATCCCATCTCAAATGCTGGCCTGTCGTTACCGGGGTCGGCAATTAAGAACCAGCAGGTATCGCCGTTGGAACTAGAAGATACAATAGGGATATAAGGATCAACATGAACTGTAGTCCTGTTTTTCATCCAGTTAGCAGTTACCAATTTTTGATTAGAAGATCCGCCTGCTGTATTAAGCTCTAGTTGAATACTGTTTAGTATATTCTGAGCTGTAATTTCAAGTGCCGGGGGGACGACTAAATGAACAGCTTCTACCATAATAGGTTCGCCGTTAGAATCAGTCTGATTAGCCAATGTCTGGAAGGCTGTCTGCAAGGCGGAAATATCCAAAGAAGGATTGCCACTTACAATGTTACCATTCCCGGTAGTGTAAACGTTATCATTCGCCCCACTTGTTCCAGTATAAAGCTCGGTTGCAAACTTCTGTTCGCTACGTGCGGCTGCGCGTGCGAACCTTTGGGGAATGTCTTTCAGAGCGTCCAAATCATCATTAATCATAGCTTCCCATGAAAAGGGGATCCTACGACCATACTTTTTGACAGCATAAGAATAAGAGTTTTCGCCGATTGAACTCTCAGGATATTCCCCATGTTGGGTTACTTCTGAAAGTACATTATCACCACCGTTTGTAGTAAATCTCTTTACATCCCTAAAATCCCTTACTGTAGAAATTTTGATATAATTCCTAAACGGCATTGACTGAACTTTATAGTTAGCCAAGAGCTGCCTATCAAGAATATCACCAAAGATTTTAGGAAAATCAGAAGTTGTCATTGCTTCTTTTAGAATAAATTCTGATTTATGTTTAGGATAAGTTCCATCAAAACATTTTAGAATTTGACCTCGTTGCTCCGCTTCTTTAAGCGTCTCTTGTTTTCTTCGTGCTGAAACAGTACCTTCGAACATCTTTTGTACTTTGCTCTCGTCTGTTTCAACGCCTTTCATTTTCTCTAATAAATTCATATTTTTTATTTTTATCCAATTCGAATTTTAATAGCTTCGTCTGAGCTGGTTGCTTCCAGAGCAATACCCAAATAAGCACCGTTAGTGTCTGAGTTTACAAGTTCGCCAGCGTCTGCACCTGAAGTGTTACCGTCATCTATATATATTTTATCGCCTACGCTAATCGAGGCTACTGAGCTACCTAAAACAGTAAGAGAATACACTCCTCCCGTGTCAATGGTTGTTACTCCGCTTTCAGCGTCATACAATACTACTCCACCTAAGCTATTTTGAGCCACTGGAGTTCCAGAAGCTACATCTGATGAGCCTCCGCTAAAGCCACTTACATCTAGTGTAAGGTATCTTCCGTCTTCAAATTTTCTATTTGTTGCCATGATTAATATGCTTTTTCAATTTGTTTTGCTTCTTCTTCAGAATATCCCTGATTTATCCAGTGTCGGATATTCTCCTCAAGAACTTTTTTAATTTCACCATCATTTTGGGTACTATCTGATTCGCCAAAATCCTTTATTTCTCCTTGTCCCATTACCTTGGACAGATAGTCTTTTTCTTCTTTGACTGCTTCGTCAATTTTCTCTTTAAACTTAGTCTCATCAATTTCGCTCTTATCATTAAGAACATACTTCATTGAAAGACTTTCAGCAAGGCGCTTCTTGGTAACGTCAGGCAGTTCAGAGTCGTTAAGTTGTTTTTCAACAAACTTCTGTGCCTGTGCTATAAGTTGGCCTTCTTTTAATCTCTTATTTTCCTCCTCAAGACGTTTTGCTTTATCTTCCGCCTCTTTGAGTTTTTTGTTCATGTCTTCACTCATTTTGTCATCATTTTGATTGTTTGTATTCGTTGTATTCCTATAACTTTCATATAAATCTACAATTTGCCCTCCAGCCCCAGGCATTGTAACAAAATCAACACTGTGAGCCTGGTCTATTTCTGAAATTATCGGACCTTCTTTACCTTCAGCTTCACCGGTATATGCTTTGCCGGATGCCCTATGTGACAAACCAATATACGGACCTCTTTCATTTATGAAATTCTGATAATCACTAAATACTTTTGCATCAGCGTAAAGCCCGCCCCCTTCTTTACCGTCTTCTTCATACCTTGCATCCGAAGCTAATACGGCTGCAATGTCTCTTGTGCTTCTTTCCGGTCTTTCTTGGTCTTCCGATTCGGTAGGATGGTCAATATACATCTTTAAACCTTCCTTATATTTATCGGCTGCATTTTGGAGAGTCTCTTTTGAGTAATACCCAGAGCTGCCCCATCCCGGAGCTATAATCTTAATAGGCATTGTGCCGTCAGATTTAACTTTCTCTACGAGTTTGATAGGAGTATCTTCCCGGATGGATTTTTCGTTTAACTGTGGCTGTTTATCCGGTTCTTTAGATTCTACAGGTTCGTAATAAGTTTTCGGAATAACTTCTACAGGGTCTCCAAAAGTAACAACATCGTTATCATCTATTGTATAATTTACTTTATAGGTTTTAAATCCTTCTTTGCTATCAAGCTCATAAATAACTTCTTTATCCGAAAAGTCCTTAACAAAGATATACTTATCATTACTACCAAATTTATCTTTTAGCGCTTGTTCTATTATATCCCTTTTATTTCTAAACCACTCCGCCTCCTGCATTGATTCTTTTGTAAGTTGTTTAAGAATATCCTGAAGAGCTTGAATAGCGTTTTTTATTTTACCTTCATTTGCCTTAGAGAGCTTCCTACCCGCTTCAACTATAAGTTGTTTAGCTATATCAAAATCTGATTCTTTTACATTCATAGATTCTTTATATTTAGAGTTCGCCGTTTGTATTGCCTTTGGTGCGCATTCCTTGTCTGTGCCGCCGTTATTCAAACAGTTTTGCAGTGCATTATTGGCTATCTTAACCCATTTATCTTTCTGATTATCGGTTAATCCCTTAATATGATCATTTACATCGCTTTTTGTCCACGGCATAACAGATTTTTATTAAAAATACGAATAAAAAAAAGCTCGTAGGGTTTTCCTACGAGCTTAAATGACTATTGTCAAAAGGTTTTATTGTAACTATCTGAAAATCAATGCTAGTTTTTGACAACTATTCTATGTAGTATCTCCAAATAGTACGTGGATGAACTTGCATAATCTCAGAAACAATCTGCACACGTTCATCAGTAGCCTTAGTACTCATTAGTTTGGATAGTTTTAATATCAACTCAACTGATTCCTTTTCAGGATTGTCAATTAGTTTTCGTGCTAATTCTTTGCGCTTGCTAAGGTTTTCGTCTTTATTCATTATCTTCTTTTTTTCTTTGATGTAATACTGAACAGCGGCAACCAGGGAAGCGGGGGGCTGTATCATGGCCAGATGGAAACACGTCATCTTCATCAATCCACCCAACTGATGAATTTTCCAAACATCCTTCAGAAACTCTACTATCGCCTGAGTTTGCCCATCTTTTTTCCATCTCCAGTCCTACATCTTGCATTTGTTTAACACTCTCTTTTTTCCCTTTCTCAAATGCTATTCTATTCTCGGTTACAGATACAAGTTCAGCTCTATTTCTTATGTGCATTTGTGGCTTCTTACCTGCGAATTGTTCAAATTCTGATTTAATCGCTTTAGCTGTTTCAGCGTAGTTCCACCCACTTTCAGATGATTTCTGTAATATCGTGTTAATACGACTTCGTGTGGTATCGTTAATGGCCGTAACCATTTCGGCTCCTCTTTGTTCTATGAATTGCCTTGCCAATGTATTATCAAGAGAAAAACTTATCCCAGCTTCTAAGTCTGCAATCTGTTCAGCTCCCCCAGCTTTCATAGCACGTTCATTTATCTTTTTGAGTACGTCTTTTAATTTTATTGCTGTGGCTTCAAACACATAGTCAAAGTCTTTATTGACATCACCAGAACTAACCGCCTCCGTGAACTTGCTTTTATGATTTTTCTCAAATTTATCCATAAACAAACGCCCCTGTTCCATAAAGATAGAACCTACTTCTTTAGCTCCTTTTTTCTCTAAAGGCGATAAAATTTCCTCTTCTTTGGAGCGAGAAACGATTTCCTGAAGTCTTTGAATGATTTGCATCATTGATTTTTCTTTTCTAAATGTTCCTTTAACTCTTCCATCTTGTCATTAAATTGCTTTTTCCAATCCACCTTGCTTTCCTTCTGGTCATCAGGATACATCCGCTGTATTATCTCTTCTGTGTTTTCCACCTTTAAGGCTGTCAGTATCATCCGAGTAACCTGTTCCATTTCCATTGTTCCAGCTATTGGTTTACCCTGTAGCGTAGCAGCGTTAACAATAGCGTTAATCCTGCTTTCTACATCCCTCTCTATAATTTCTGGAAATGCAGTGTGGACGGTATCGCTAATAGAATCATTTTGCCTGTCCGGGTCTGAGTTTTCGGTATCTTTTTCAAGTTTAATAATTTCATCACCTTCATCTTTTTCTATTGAGCCGCCTAAAATACCTTTCGGAGCTTTTACATTTTCCTTAATTATATACTGGAATATTTCTTCAAAAATAGACTGCCACAGAGACTGTCTATTGCGAAACATTATTAACATCGGATATTCCATTGACTTTGTACTTGCTAAATTTCCCGTAGATGGATCTCCGGTTAAATAATGATAAAAGATACCGGTTCCGGCGCTAACCATGTGTATTAATTTGTCACCATCCTCTGCCTTGGTTGGTGGCCCTGGAGTTTTCATAGGTTCTAGGCTAACTCCTTTTGATTCAAACCAAGTCGATCCAGTAGCTGGAGGTGGGTTACTTTCTTGTCCTTTTCCCTCTGCAAATGTAGAACCAAGCGCATCTTTAGCTTTGCTAACTCCTTGTTTTCCTCCTGCCGTTCTCATCTTCCAGGCAAATCTTGACTGAGCATTTACGATAGTTGCCCAATCTTCAAGGAAAGACTTATAGGCTCTTGCCCAATCTATTGCACTGTAAACTTCAGATGTGCCAAATTTTTGATCTGATAATTTATTTACCGATACATGGTATATTTTAACGTTCTTTTCTACCTGACCATCCTTAAATTGATGAGTAGGGTTTAAATTAGTCCAATCTGGGTAGTATTTTGTTACCTCTTTTTCCTGACCATTTACCTCTCTTTGTGTCCATTTTCTTTTATAATATAGAACTTTTTTCCGGTCTCCAGGGTCAGTAATTATATCAGTAATCTCATCCATCGGAATGGTACGGACTTTTACCCTGCCAGACGGCTTAGTATGAAAGGCAAAGAATAGGTTCCCGAAAAGGTTAAGCTCGGTTTCCTTTTGCATCAGAGATTGTTGCTCGGTTAATTCGTCTTTATTATCTTTTACGAATTGTTGAACTACTTCATTTACCTTCTCATGTTCACCTTCAAACGATATGCCTTGACCAAAAACATATTGCGTTTGTGTTAATACAGCCCTGCGAATTAGAGGGTTTTTTAACCAAAACATTCTGGCGGTTTGGTTAAGTTCGTCTAAAAATGATTTAGATAACTCTCTGCCTTTATATCCTCCTAAACGCTCCCAGTTTTGGTCTTCAATAGCAAATTCTAACTCTGCTATACGCTCCTGTAAAAAAGTCTCTTGTTCAGAACGCTGGCTTAAATCTTCTTGTAATTTTTCTATATTTTCCCGCATGTTGCGGTTAAATTCTATTAGTGCCATATTGCTTTACTTTTTTAATATTGTCGTAAATCTAAATATTCTATCAAATATACAAAAATTAGACAGTTGAAATACTAACCCTTCCATCATCCTCAACAATATCCTCAACTTGTGGCGGATTGGCTAATTCTGTAATTCCATAAACATTAGCATCCATACGGTCAGGACTATCATCAGTCGTTTGCCCTGTATAGCTTATCATCTGATATTCCAAATCAACAAAGTCTTTAGTGTGATGCACAAGCCCTCTTTCATATAGAGAAGAAACAGGTTCGGCTCTCTTTATTTTACCACGGCTTGCCCAAACTTCATGAAAAGGTATATCAGGGCGTTTGCTTTGGATATTAGATTGAACTAAATCACCACCATTATTTTTTTCACCAACAACCGCATCAGCACGCCACTTATCATAAGCAGTCGCAACCATATCCGCCCATCCAGCTGGTGAGTAATAACCGGAAAGGTCATCTAATACGTAGGCATGATTGTCGACTCCTAACCCATCCACTACAATACCTGTCTCGTCTGAATTTTCTGAATTAGTCACAGCAGGATCAACTGCTATAACTATACGCTTCATTTCCGGCAATCCTTTTGTTTTACGATGCTTATTAATTAGCTCTTGCGTCCACAAAGCACCTATTACTTCACTTTGAAACGCACCCTCATAAAATCTTTTACGTGCATCTCCAGGAAGTGATTTAAGGTTTTCGATATATCCTTCTGATAAATTCTCAGCATTATCTTCCGGGGTAAGGAAAACCTTTTCATAGTTGGAAAGATCGAGTTTATTTCGGGTTATAGGGTCAATGCCTTCAAAGAATAGCTTATAAGACCAGTGGCTCATTGCCGGAGGGTTTTCATCAAAATAGGCCTTATTAACAAGCGAGCGCCCGTCTGCTTTTTTTGATTTCTTTGCAAGTCTAGTCAGTGCTGTAAGGATGGAATTGTAGCTTATCTCTGAACACTCATTAAAGTAGATGGAATTATATTCGCCCCCTAAGATTTTATCCGCTCTGTCTTTATCATCTAATCCTCCCATCCATATCTCTGAACTGTTCGGAAATTTTAAAAAATAATCAGTTTTGTTAAATTCTACTGCGTTTTTTAATTTAGGAAAGCATTTGCCTAATACCTCCGGCAATGTATCCAGCCAAATGTATTTCTTAATCTGTGAAAAGTTTTTCCTTATAACTGCCTGTCTAGAGTTTTCAGCAAGCAGGGCACGAATGATTAATGTTCTTATAAGCTCAAAGGTCTTTCCTGAACGGGAGCCACTGTAAACTAGAAGACGGGTAATGTCATCCCGTTTAGCTTCTTCTCGTATTCTAAGTTGTCCTTTGTTTGGCTTATAGGTCTGCGTCATCTTTTGATATAGTTAAAGTGAGTCCTCCTGAATGTTCGTGTTCCTGCTTATCTCTCCATCCATGATTGTTTTTCATCATGAAAATAGAAAAAGTAGGATTTGCTTTACCTTGCATGGTCTGCTCTACTACCCTGCTT
>Ga0207414_1000509_pt1 | contig 17158 bp, 12 predicted proteins | sample PonA231FremontCA_2_FD_187269 | JGI IMG/M metagenome (GOLD analysis project Ga0207414, IMG submission 187269) | Marine sediment microbial community from Fremont, CA, USA - Pond A23 Sediment 1 (SPAdes) | ecosystem: Environmental > Aquatic > Marine > Unclassified | place: USA: Fremont, California... | reverse complement strand
CGACGTTGTAGTCGTAGTCCATCGGGGTCTTGCCGTCCTCGCCCAGCGAGCCATCCATCATCACCGACGAGAAGCCGAGCTGAATGGAGCGCTGGCACACCGCGGGGCTGGTGCCGTGGTCCTGGTGCATGACCACCGGGATGTGCGGGAATTCCTCCACCGCCGCCAGGATCAGGTGGCGCAGGAAGGGCGCGCCGGCATACGTGCGGGCGCCGGCAGAGGCCTGGACGATAACCGGGGAGTCGGTCTCGTCGGCGGCCTCCATGATGGCGCGCATCTGCTCGAGATTGTTGACGTTGAAGGCCGGCACGCCGTAGCCGTGCTCGGCGGCGTGGTCCAGCAGCTGGCGCATGCTGATCAAAGCCATGGGTTCACCTGTCGTGTAGGGGAGCGTAAAGACGGCGTGGCCGCGATGACGGCCACGCCGGGTAAGAGAGCCGGGGGCGTGACTCAGCGAGCCGCGGCGTCTTCCAGGGCCTTCACCGCCGGCAGGGTCTTGCCTTCCACGTATTCGAGGAAGGCGCCGCCGCCGGTGGAGATGTAGGAAACGCGATCCTCGATGGCGTATTTGTCGATGGCGGCGAGCGTGTCGCCGCCGCCGGCGATGGAGAAGCCGTTGCTCTCGGCGATGGCCCGTGACAGCGCCTCGGTGCCGTGACCGAACTGGTCGATCTCGAACACGCCCACCGGACCGTTCCACAGGATGGTGCCGGCGTCCTTGAGCAGGCCACCGAGGCGGCCGGCCGTCTCCGGGCCGATGTCGAGGATCATCTCGTCATCATTGACCTGGTCGACCGGCTTGACCACCGCCTCGGCCGAGTCGGAGAACTCGGTGGCCACCACCACGTCGCTGGGCAGCGGAATCTCGACGCGTGCCATCAGCGCCTTGGCCTGATCGATCAGGTCCTGTTCATGGAGCGACTTGCCCACGTTGTAGCCGGCCGCGGCGATGAAGGTGTTGGCGATCCCGCCGCCGACGATCAGCTGATCGCACTTCTCGGACAGCGCGTTGAGCACCTCGAGCTTGGTCGAGACCTTGGAGCCGCCGACCACCGCCACCATGGGGCGTGCCGGCGTGGCCAGGGCCTTCTCCAGAGCATCAAGCTCGGCGGCCAGCAGCGGGCCGGCGCAGGCGGTGGGGGCGAAGCGCGCCACGCCGTGGGTCGAGGCCTGGGCACGATGGGCGGTGCCGAAGGCATCCATCACGAACACGTCGCAGAGGGCGGCGTACTGGCGGGCGAGCGTTTCGTCGTCCTGCTTCTCGCCGCGATTGAAGCGCACGTTCTCCAGTAGCACGACTTCGCCCGCGGCGACCTCAACCGCAGCGTCGAGATAGTCGATGACCAGCCGCACCGGCTGGCCGAGCAGCTCGCCCAGGTGCTCGGCCACGGCTGCCAGCGAGAACGCCTCGGCCGGCTCGCCCTCGGTGGGGCGACCCAGGTGGCTCATCAGCATCACCCGGGCGCCGGCGGACTGCGCCGCCCGGATGGTCGGCAGGCTGGCCCGCAGGCGGGCGTCGCTGGTGACCTTGCCGTGCTTGACGGGCACGTTGAGGTCCTCACGGATCAGCACCCGCTGGCCGTTGAGGTCGAGGTCGGTCATCTTGTGCACGTTCATGGAAGCAGGTTCCTCGTCTGGGAGCGCCGAAAGTACGTCATCTGTGGTCGGTGTCGGGCGCTACCGCCGGCAGCAGCGCCAGGTGCCGGGCGACGTCGAGCATGCGGTTGGCGAAGCCCCATTCGTTGTCGAACCAGCACAGCAGTTTGACCAGGCGGCCGCCGGCCACCCGGGTCTGGGTGGCGTCCACGATACCCGAGCGCGGATCGTGGTTGAAGTCGACCGAGGCCACCGGCTCCTCGGTGTAGCCCAGCCGTCCGCTGAGGCGCCCCCGGCTGGCCTCGGCCAGCAGCGCGTTGACCTCGGCCGCGGTGGTATCACGACGCACGCAGATCGACAGATCCATGGTCGAGACGTTGATGGTCGGCACGCGCACGTGCAGGCATTCGAAACGCCCGGCCAGGTGGGGCATCAGGCGGTTGATGCCGCGCGCCAGGCCGGTATCGACCGGCACGATGGAGTGCATGGCCGAGCGGGTCAGGCGCAGGTCGGTCTGGTGGTAGGCGTCGATCACCGGCTGGTCGTTCATTGCCGAGTGAATGGTGGTGGTCACGCCGTGTTCGATCTGCAGCGCCTCATCGAGCACGGTCAACACCGGCACCAGGCAGTTGGTGGTGCAGGAGGCCGCGGAGATGATGCGATGGTGCGCCGACAGCGTATGGTCGTTGATGCCGCTGACGATGGTGGCATCGACGTCGCTCTCCGCGGGCTGGGAAAACAGCAGCCGACCGGCACCGGAGGCCAGGTGGCGCTCGGCGGTGGCGCGGTCGCGAAAGCTGCCGGAGCACTCCAGCACCAGGTCGATGCCCAGCTCGGCCCAGGGCAGCTTTGCCGGGTCGGGTTCGCAGAGCACGCGGATGGCGCGGCCATTGACGATCAGCTGTCCGCCCTCGGCCTCCACGCTGCCGGGAAAGCGCCCATGGGTGGTGTCGTAGCGCGTCAGGTAGGCAATCGTCGCCAGGTCCGACAGCTCGTTGATGGCCACGACCTCCAGGCCAGGTGCGCTGAGTGCCGGGAGGCGCGACGCCTCGCCCTCGATCAGCGCGCGCAATACGCACTGGCCGATGCGACCGTAACCGTTGATGGCGATGCGAAGGGCCATGGGGATCTCGGACTCGGGGCTCAAAAAATCAAGGCGGTTATTCTAGCGCATCTGCGCGCTGGTCGTCTGCCTTACGCGCCCATCAGCCGCCAGGCGAGCGGCAGTAGCAGGGCGCTGACGATGCCGGTCAGGCTCATGCCCAGCGAGGCGAAGGCGCCGGCGACTGGGCTGATCTCGAAGGCGCGCACCGTGCCCAGGGCATGGCCGTTGAGGCCCAGGGCGAAGCCGATGATGCGCTCGTCGCGAATCCCCAGCAGTCCCGCGGCAAGGCCAACGACGCCGATGGCCACTACCCCGGTGATCAACAGGCCCCCCATCATCAGCGAGACCGAACCGCCGAGCTGCTCGGTGATGCCGATGGCGATGGGAGCCGTGACCGACTTGGCCGCCAGCGAGGCAAGCGTCTCGGGCGGGGCGCCGAGCAGCCAGGCGATGCCTACCGCATAGGCGGCGGCAAGCAGTGCGGCCAGCGGCAGGCAGGCCAGCAGCGGTCGCCACAGGGCACGGATCTGCGGCATCTGCTGGTGCAGCGGCAGGCCCAGGGCGACCGTGGCGGGCCCCAGCAGCAGCATCAGCCAGGCCGCTCCCCGGCGATAGTCCGCATAGTCGATGGCGAGCAGCGCCAGCACGCCGGCCAGCAGCAGCGAGGCGACCAGGATCGGCGGGCACCATGCCGGGGCGCCGAGGGTTCTTAGCAGCCGAATGCCGGCCATATTGGCGGCCAGGGTGAGCGCGATGGCCAGTAGCGGGGTGCCCAGCAGGTGGTCGAGCAGCTCACTCATGCTGGCGGGCCGCTTGCCCTGCTAACCGTCTTGCCCATCAGCCGGCGCATCAGCCACAGGGTGGTGAGCACGCTGAGCAGGGTGCCGCCGACCAGCGCCGCGAGGATCGCCATCCACTGGCCGGCGAGTTCGTCGACAAGGAAGAACACCCCCACCACCCCCGGCATGATCAGCATCGCCAGCATGGCGATCAGCGGTTGGGCCGCGGCGGCGATGTCGTCGAAGCCGCCGCCGTGCAGCATCAGCCAGCAGGTCAGCAGCAGCATGCCGACCACGCCGGCAGAGACCGGCAGCCCGGCGAGCGTCACCACGATCTCGCCGCTCAGCAGAAAGCCCAGCAGCCAGAGGAAGCCGCGCAGTGCGGGCATGGGAGTGTCCTTGTGGAAAATGCCCGTCGCCGTGAGCCGATGGCAGGGCGCGTGAGGCCTGGGAATCGGTGTCGAAGCGCCTATTGTGCAGATTATCGTGCGGATGTCAGCTGCAGCGCCCCGCGCTACCCGATCGATCACCGGGCCAACCAGGCGTTGGGCATGGCGCCAAGGGCTCCCCTCGGAGCCGTTTTCCCCTACGCTGGTAGCAACGCGGTGACCGCTACCAAGGAGAGGAACGACATGAGCCACATCATCACGCTGCTCGGCAGCGAAGCCGACACCCTGCTGGGACACGTCTGCCGCGGCATGCCCGCGGAGATGATCCACCCGCCCGGCGCCGATTTCATCGACCGGGTGATGGCCCACAGCGACCGCCGCCCCAACGTGCTGCGCAACATGCAGGCGCTGTTCGATCATGGCCGCCTGGCGGGCACCGGCTATCTGAGCATCCTGCCGGTGGATCAGGGCATCGAGCACTCGGCGGGGGCCTCGTTTGCGCCCAATCCGCGCTATTTCGACCCGGCCAATATCGTCGAGCTGGCCATCGAGGGCGGTTGCAACGCCGTGGCCTCGACTCTCGGCGGGCTGGCGGCCGTGGCGCGGCGCTATGCCCATCGCATTCCGATGATTCTCAAGCTCAATCATAACGAGACGCTGAGCTATCCCACGCTCTACGACCAGACGCTGTTTGCCCAGGTCGAGCAGGCCTTCGAAATGGGCTGTGCGGGCGTCGGGGCGACGATCTATTTCGGGTCTCATGAGAGTCGCCGCCAGATCATGGAGGTCAGCGACGCCTTCGAACGCGCTCACGAGCTAGGCATGGTCACGGTGCTGTGGGCTTATCTGCGCAACCCGGAGTTCAAGCAGCAGGGCGTTGACTACCATGTGTCGGCTGACCTGACCGGTCAGGCCAACCATCTGGCGGCGACCCTCAAGGCCGATATCGTCAAGCAGAAGCTGCCCGAGACCAATGGCGGCTTCCGCGACATCGGCTTTGGCCATACCCATGCCCGGGTCTACGACGAGCTGACCTCGGTGCACCCCGTCGACCTGGCACGCTACCAGGTCGCCAACTGCTATCTGGGGCGTGCCGGGCTGATCAACTCCGGCGGCGGTGCCAAGGGGGCCTCTGACCTCGCCGAAGCGGTACGCACCGCGGTGATCAACAAGCGAGCCGGCGGCATGGGGCTGATCTCGGGGCGCAAGGCATTCCAGAAGCCGCTGGAGGAGGGCATTGAGCTGCTCCATGCCATCCAGGACGTCTATCTGTCAGCGGAGGTCACGCTGGCGTGACGGTGGCTCTCAACGCAGGCGGGCCCGGAATTTGCCGGGCCCGCCTACGTCGGGAGGAAGCCGCCTCGCTACTTCAGCCGAGCAGCGTCGTGGCCTTGGCGACCACGTTGTCCACGGTGAAGCCGAAGTGCTTGAACAGATCGCCGGCCGGCGCGGACTCGCCGAACGTGGTCATGCCCAGGATGGCTCCGTTCAGCCCCACGTACTTGTACCAGAAGTCGGCGTGGCCGGCCTCGATGGCCAGGCGTGCGGTAACGGCGGCCGGCAGCACCCGCTCGCGGTACTCGGCGTCCTGCTCGTCGAAGCGGTCAGTGGAGGGCATGGAGACCACACGCACGGCGTGGCCCTGGGTCTCAAGCGCCGCCGCGGCTTCCATGGCCAGGCCGACCTCGGAGCCGGTGGCGATCAGGATCAGCGCCGGGGTGCCCTCGCAGTCGCGCAGCACGTAGCCGCCGCGCTGGATGTCGGCGAGCTGCTGCTTGCTGCGCGCCTGGTGGGGCAGCCCCTGACGCGAGAAGACCAGCGCGGTCGGGCCGGAGCGGCGCTTGATGGCGGCGTTCCAGGCGGCGGCAGTCTCGACGCTGTCGCACGGGCGCCAGGTCGACAGGTTGGGGGTGGAGCGCAGGGCGGTCAGCTGCTCGATGGGCTGGTGAGTAGGCCCGTCCTCGCCCAGGCCGATGGAGTCGTGGGTAAACACGTAGATGGCCTGCGAGCCCATCAGCGACGCCATGCGCACGCTGTTGCGCATGTACTCCATGAAGATCAGGAAGGTGGCGCCGTAGGGCACGAAACCGCCGTGCAGGGCGATGCCGTTCATGATGGCGCCCATGCCGAACTCACGCACGCCGTAGTGCAGGTAGTTGCCGCCGGGCGCTGCGGGGCTGATCGCCGCGGCGCCCTGCCAGAAGGTCAGGTTGGAGGGCGCTAGGTCGGCGCTGCCACCGAGCAGCTCGGGTAGCTGGGGACCCAGCTCGTCCAGACAGGCAAGCGATGCCTTGCGGCTGGCCACGCTGTCGCCCTTGGCCTGAGCGGCTTCGATCATCGCTTCACTGGTCAGACTGGCTGGCAACTCGCACTTGAGGCGCCGCTCAAGCTCCTGGGCCAGGGCCGGGTGGGCCTCGGCGTAGCGGGTCATGCGTGCTTGCCAGTCTTCCTGCCGGGCCTGGCCCGCCTTACGGGCATCCCAGCCCTGGTAGATCGCCTCGGGCACGTGGAACGGCGCGTGCGGCCAGTCGAGCTGGCGGCGGGCCGCAGCGACCTCGTCGTCGCCGAGGGCAGCGCCGTGGCACTCTTCCTTGCCCTGCTTGTTGGGCGCGCCGAAACCGATGATGGTCTTGCAGATGATCAGGCTCGGCCGGTCGGCATGGCTGCGGGCCAGTTCGATGGCGGCCTTGACCTCCTCAGGCTTGTGGCCGTCGACGTTGGGCACCACGTGCCAGCCATAGGCCTCGAAGCGCTTGGCGGTGTCGTCGGTGAACCAGCCCTCGACCTCGCCGTCGATGGAGATGCCGTTGTCGTCATAGAAGGTGATCAGCTTGCCCAGCTGCTGGGTACCCGCCAGCGAGCAGACCTCGTGGGAGATGCCCTCCATCAGGCAGCCGTCGCCGGCGAAGCAATAGGTGTAGTGGTCGACGATGGTATGCCCGGGGCGATTGAACTGGGCCGCCAGCGTGCGCTCGGCCAGGGCCATGCCCACCGCATTGGCCAGACCCTGGCCCAGCGGGCCGGTCGTGGTCTCGACGCCCGGGGCATAGCCGTATTCGGGGTGACCGGCGGTCTTGGCATGCAGCTGGCGGAAGTTCTGCAGCTCCTCGAGGCTGAGCTCATAGCCGGAGAGGTGCAGCAGCGAATAGAGCAGCATGGAGCCGTGACCGTTGGAGAGCACGAAGCGGTCGCGATCGGGCCAGTGCGGATCGGCCGGATTGTGGACGAGATAGTCGTTCCACAGCACTTCGGCGATATCGGCCATGCCCATGGGCGCGCCGGGATGGCCGGAGTTGGCCTTCTGGACGGCATCCATTGACAGCGCGCGGATGGCATTGGCCAGTTCAAAACGGGACGGCATGGGAGGGCTCCTCGCCTGCGGCAGAAAGAATACAACGCCACGTGCGGGCCAGGGGAGGGCATGGCCGGACGTGACTTCTGGCTGGATAACGCCGCGGTCAGCGGGCGGCGTGGCCGAATTCGGGCGCCTATTGTCGCCGACTTGCCGCCCTGCATCAAATCGTGGATGCCGGGGGGTACGCCAGCGTGTAGACTCCGCGATTGCCTATAGCCGTTACAAAGAGGGCGAGCACGCCATGAGCGAATACTCTCTGTTTACCTCCGAGTCCGTGTCCGAAGGACACCCGGACAAGATCGCCGACCAGATTTCCGACGCGGTGCTCGATGCCATCATCGCCCGTGACAAGCATGCCCGGGTGGCCTGCGAGACGCTGGTGAAAACCGGCGTGGCCATCGTTGCCGGCGAGATCACCACCTCGGCCTGGGTCGATCTCGAGGCGCTGGTGCGCGAGGTGATCACCGGCATCGGCTACACCTCCTCCGACGTCGGCTTCGACGGCGAGACCTGCGGCGTGCTCAACCTGATCGGCAAGCAGAGCGTGGATATCGCCCAGGGCGTTGATCGTCATACGCCCGAGGATCAGGGAGCCGGCGACCAGGGGCTGATGTTCGGCTACGCCACCAACGAGACGGACTCCTACATGCCGGCGCCGATCCACTACGCGCACCGGCTGGTGGAGCGTCAGGCCGAACTGCGCAAGCATGGCCTGCTACCCTGGCTGCGCCCCGACGCCAAGAGCCAGTTGACCTTCCGCTACGACGCGGCGGGCAAGCCCTGTGCTGTGGATGCAGTGGTGCTCTCCACCCAGCACGGGCCGGAGATCGACCAGGAGGAGCTGCGCACCATGGTGCGCCACGAGATCATCGAGCAGGTGATCCCCGCCCAGTGGCTGACGCCCACCACCCAGTACCATATTAACCCGACCGGCAAGTTCGTGATCGGCGGTCCCGTGGGCGACTGCGGCCTGACCGGACGCAAGATCATCGTCGACACCTACGGCGGCATGGCCCGTCACGGCGGCGGTGCCTTCTCCGGCAAGGACCCCTCCAAGGTCGACCGCAGCGCCGCCTATGCCGGGCGCTACGTGGCCAAGAACCTGGTGGCGGCGGGGCTGGCCGACAAGTGCGAAATCCAGGTCTCCTACGCCATCGGCGTGGCCGAGCCCACCTCGGTCTCGATCAACACCTTCGGCACCGGCCGGGTGGATGACGCGCGCATCATCGCGCTGGTGCGCGAGCACTTCGACCTGCGGCCCAACGCCATCACCCGCATGCTCGACCTGCTGCATCCCATGTATCAGTTGACTGCCGCCTACGGCCATTTCGGTCGCGAGCCTTTCGAAACCTCGTATACCTGGACCGATACCCGGGGCGAGGCGCATGTCGAGACCTTCACGGCGTTCCCCTGGGAGAAGACCGACCGCGCCCACACGCTGCGCAAGGCCGCCGGCCTGTAGGAGATCGCCTACCGGCATTGACGGGCCCCGCTGGCAGCGCCATGCGGGGCCCGCTGCTATGGTCAGCACAGGTTGCATGGAAGAGACGCTACCATTTTGCGCTGCCTGGCCGGCCGGCTGCTGGCTACCGTTCTTGTGGTGTGGTCGCTGCCCGCCGCGGGCTGCCCGGTCTGGTCCGAGGCCCGCGCGGCGCGCGAGCTCTCGGCCCTGGCCGAGCGTCTGGCGGACTGGGACGCGGCCTACCATCAGCGGGGCGTCAGCGGTTTCGGACGACGTCTACGATCAGGCACGGCAGCGGCTGAGTGCCTGGCAGCGCTGCTTTCCCGACCTGCGCGTCGAGCACCACGCCGGCTCTGCGTGCCCGGCCGGCGTGGTGCCCCACCCCGTTGCCCAGACCGGGCTTGCCAAGCTGGCCGACGAGGCCGCGGTACGCCGTTGGCTGGCGCGGCGCCCCGGTGCCTGGGTGCAGCCCAAGGTCGATGGCGTGGTGGTGACGCTGGTCTATGCGCAGGGGCGCCTGGTCACAGCCGTCAGCCGCGGCGACGGACGCCACGGCCAGGACTGGACGACGTCAGTGCGACGCATGCCGGCCGTGCCCGTGCAGCTGCCCGAGGCCATCGACGCGGTACTGCAGGGCGAGCTTTACCTGCGGCTCACCGCGCATGTCCAGGCCGAGACGGGCGGGGCCGGCGCGCGCAGCGAGGTCGCCGGGCTGATGGCCCGCGACGCGCTGACGGCCGCGCAAGCCGAGCGCATCGGGCTGTTCGTCTGGGGTTGGCCCGACGGCCCGGCCGACATGGCCACGCGCCACGCCGCGCTTGACCGCCTGGGTTTCGGCGAGACGCTGGCCCTGACGCACCCGGTGGCGAGTGCGGCGGAAGTGGCGCGCTGGCGCGCGCACTGGTACCGCGGCCCGCTGCCCTTCGCCACCGATGGCGTGGTGCTGCGCCAGGCCAGCCGCCCGGCCGGGGAGGGCTGGCAGGCCGAACCGCCGAACTGGGCGGCGGCCTGGAAGCACCCTGCGCGCGAGGCACTGGCCGAGGTGCGCGACGTCCGCTTCCGCATCGGCCGCACCGGGCGCATCACCCCGCTGCTGCATCTGCACCCTGTCGAGTTGGACGGCCGCACGATTCGCCGCGTCAGCCTGGGGTCCCTGGCGCGCTGGCGCGACCTGGATGTGCGTCCCGGCGACCAGGTGGTGATTACCCTGGCGGGCCTGACCATTCCGCGCCTGGAGGCGGTGGCCTGGCGCGCCGCCGAGCGGCAGGCGCTCACGCCGCCGACCGCCGCGGATTACCATGCCCTGAGTTGCTTTCGCGCCCTGCCGGGCTGCCAGGCGCAATTCCTTGAGCGCCTGGCCTGGCTGGGTGGCCCCCGCGGGCTTGATCTGCGCGGCGTGGGGCCGGGCACCTGGCACGCCCTGGTCGAGGCAGGGCTGGTCACTGGCCTGCTGGACTGGCTGTCGCTGGACGAGCGGGCGTTGCGTCGCGCCCGCGGGATCGGTGAGGTGCGTGCCGGGGCTCTGGTGGCCACCTTCGGGGCGGCACGGGCAGCGGCGTTTGCCCGCTGGCTGCAGGGGCTGGGGGCGCCGCCCGGCATCGAGGCCGCGCTGCCGGCCGACTGGGCGACCCTGAGCGGCCATGGCCACCATGACTGGGCGGCGTTGCCGGGCGTTGGGGCGCAGCGCGCCGATGACCTGGTCGCCTTTTTCGCCCATCCCGAGGTCCGGGCGCTGGCGCAGCAGCTGCGCCGGGCCGGGGGCGACGGCTTCTGAGCGTGGACGCGCACGCCTTGCCGGAGCTTTCGCTCACTGCCTATAGTGAGGGGCACGCTTTTCATCTTGAAGAGGTGCTGTCCGATGAACCACCCTGCCGTTACTGCCCCCGTGGTCACCGACTGCAAGGTCGCCGACCTCTCTCTCGCCGAGTGGGGGCGTCGCGAGATACGCATCGCCGAAACCGAAATGCCGGCGCTGATGACGATTCGCGACAAGTATCGCAGCGCCCAGCCGCTGGCCGGCGCGCGCATCGCCGGCTGCATCCACATGACCATCCAGACCGCCGTGCTGATCGAGACGCTCGTGGACCTGGGGGCTACCGTGCGCTGGTCCTCCTGCAACATCTTTTCGACCCAGGACCACGCGGCAGCCGCCATTGCGGCGGCCGGCATACCGGTGTTCGCCTGGAAGGGCGAGACCGAGGAGGCGTTCTGGTGGTGCATCGAGCAGACGGTCGAGGGCCCCGACGGCTGGACGCCCAACCTGGTGCTCGACGACGGCGGTGACCTAACGGCGCTGCTGCATGAGAAGCGCCCCGAATTGCTCGACGCCATCCATGGCATCAGTGAGGAGACCACCACCGGGGTCCATCGCCTGCAGGAGATGCTGCGCGATGGCACGCTTAAGGTGCCGGCCATCAACGTCAACGATGCCGTGACCAAATCGAAGAACGACAACAAGTATGGCTGTCGCCACTCGCTCAACGATGCGATCAAGCGGGCGACCGATCATCTGCTGTCCGGCAAGCAGGCGCTGGTGGTCGGCTACGGCGATGTCGGCAAGGGCTCTGCGGCCTCGCTGCGCCAGGAGGGCATGATCGTGCGGGTCGCCGAGATCGACCCGATCTGCGCCATGCAGGCCTGCATGGACGGCTTCGAAGTGGTCTCGCCCTATCGCGACGGCCTCAACCTGGGCATGCAGAGCGTCGATCGCGAGCTGCTCTCGCGCATCGACCTGGTGGTGACCGCTACCGGCAACATCCATGCCTGCGATGCCGCCATGCTCCAGGCGCTCAAGCCGGGCGCGGTGGTCTGCAACATCGGCCATTTCGACAACGAGATCGATACCGCCTACATGCGCCGGCACTGGCACTGGGAAGAAGTAAAGCCCCAGGTGCACCAGATCTATCGCGACAGCAAGCCCGGCGACTTCGACCCCGACAGCCGCGATTATCTGCTGCTGCTGGCCGAGGGGCGCCTGGTCAACCTGGGCAACGCCACCGGACACCCCTCGCGGGTCATGGACGGCTCCTTCGCCAACCAGGTGCTGGCACAGATCCACCTCTTCGACGGCTGCTTTGCCGAACTGCCCGAGAGCGACCGGCGCGATGCCCTGGGCGTGACGGTGCTGCCGCGCCATCTCGACGAGGAAGTGGCGCGCTACATGGTGCAGGGCTTCGGCGGCGTGGTGACCCGCATGAGCGAGGCACAGGCCGACTATACCGGCGTGGACGTCGACGGGCCCTACAAGCCCGACGCCTATCGCTACTGAGCCGTGATATGGCCTCGTTGACGGCGTGGCCATCATGCGAGGCTGTGCCGGCGCCCTTCGCTATGCGGTGCCGAGCCAGGTAGGCCGGTTAAGCCGCAGGCGCATCCGGCATCACGAGCCGGCCATAGACGCTTGCCCGGTACGCTGCCGCTTACCGGGCAGCTGACGTTAGTCACTCGGATAGCCCTGCGTCAGAGCCCGGTCAGGCGCAGCATCAGCGCCAGATAGAGCGGGATCAGCAGCGGCGCGGCCAAGGTGGTGATCAGTACCGCCAGGGCGCCTTTTTCCGGTGCAATGCCAAGCTCCATGGCGATCACCACGACATTGGCCGCCATCGGCACCAGGCCGATCAGCAACAGCGCCAGGGCGAGTTCCCGGGACAGCGGGACGAGCGCCTGCAGGCCGATCACCGCCGCCAGCGCCAGCAGCGGCCAAAGCGCGTAGCGAATCGCCACGCAGGTGGCGATGAAGCGCGCGTCGAACTCCCTCACGCTGACCCGTCCCAGGGTCATGCCGATGATCATCATGCCGAGCAGGGTATAGGTCGCCGGAAAAGCGGCCAGCCCCTGCATCAGCGGTGCCGGCACGCCGATCCCGGAGCCGCTGATCAGCAGGGCGGCGAGGAAGGCGTAGACCAGCGGCAGGCGGGCGATCTTGGCCAGGCTCTGGCGCACCGAGAACTGCCCCCGCGCGCTCAAGTAGAAGCCAACCGTGAACTCGTAAAGGGTCACGCCGAGCACGCAGAACAGGTAGCGCGTCACGCCGTCGGGGGGCAGCAGCACCAGGGCGATGGGCAGGCCGAAATAGCCGGTGTTGCCGGTGCCTGAGGAGAACGCCAGCAGGGCACGCTCCTGGGCAGCGAAAGCGCCCTTGGCCAGACGGTGAACGCCCAGCGCGACCAGGCTTGCCAGCGCAAACAGCGCCGCGGTCAGCAGCAAATAGTCGGGGGTGGGGCCACCCTGGACCAGGCCGTGGAAGAAGGTCAGCGGCGCCACCAGGTAGATCAGCAGGGTGGCGACGGGACGCGGGTCCACGGCCAACCGGCGTGCGGCCAGCCAGCCCAGGCCGATGTAGGCGAGCAGGGTCCACAGGGGGCCCATCAGGGTGGCGGGGTCGATCGGGGTCATGTCCTTCCCTGTGTCATGGCAGCAGGTATGCGACTGCTGCATGAATAGGATTGATGCAGCCTCGCGTATCTTTCATTGGTGTGCCGATATGGCAGCGGTCAGAATAGCTACAATATGCACCGTTTTCATGAGGTAAGCCGATGAGCACGCTGGAGCATCCGCTAGGAATCAGCTTCGAGTTCTTCCCCCCCAATACCGACGCCGGGCGAGAGAAGCTGGTGGGCGTTCGCGATGCGCTGGCCAGCCGTGCGCCGCGCTTCTTCTCGGTGACCTACGGTGCCGGCGGCTCCACCCAGGACCGCACCCTCGACACCGTGCGCATGGTGCGCGGGTCCGGCTACGCCACCGCCCCCCATCTCTCCTGCATCGGCAGCGACAAGGGTGAGTTGCGCGAGCTGCTGGCGCGCTACCGGGAAGAGGATATCAACAGCCTGGTGGCGCTGCGCGGTGACCTGCCCTCGGGCACCGGGGGCGGGGGTACCGGCCAGTTGCGCTTCGCCAACGAGCTGGTGGAGTTCATTCGTGAGGAGACCGGCAACCACTTCGAAATCGCCGTGGCGGCCTACCCGGAATCCCATCCTCAGGCGCCGGACCTCGACAGCGATCTGGTCAACTTCGCGCGCAAGATGCAGGCCGGGGCGGACTTCGCCATTACCCAATACTTCTTCAGCCCCGAGGCCTACTTCCACTTCGTGGAGCGTGCCCGTGCGCTGGGGGTCGAGTCGCCCATCGTGCCCGGCATCATGCCGATCACCAACTACACCAAGCTGGCGCGCTTCTCGGATGCCTGCGGGGCCGAAATTCCCCGCTGGATTCGCAAGCAGCTCGAGAGCTATGGCGATGACAGCGAGGCGATCGCGGCGTTTGGCGAAGAGGTTGTCTCACGGCTCTGCCAGCGGCTGCTCGACGGGGGCGCTCCGGGCCTGCATTTCTACACCCTTAATCAGGCCACGCCCTGCCTGCGCATCCTCGACAACATTACCGGCTAACGCGACGCGTCAGTGTCGACAGCACGCAAAGGGCCCCCGTTATTGGGGGCCCTCTGCGTTACGGCGGGCGTTGCGATCAGCCGGCGGTAGCGGCCTTGCCGCCACCGCCATAGCGACCGCGCTGCATCAGCAGCATCAGCGCGCCGATGGCGAGGCCGGCAACGTCGGAGTAGATGCCGCCATAGATCATGCAGACGGCGCCGATCAGCATCATCAGCCGCTGCCAGGCCTTAACCGGCCCGAAGAACCAGGCCTGAACGGTGGCCGCCAGCAGCACGATGCCCAGCGTGGCGGTGACGCCCACGCGCAGGATCTGCATCCATGAGCCTTCCATCAGCATGGCCGGGCTGTAGAAGAACATGAAGGGCACGATGAAGGCGGCCAGGCCGATCTTGAACGAGGCCACCGAGGTGCCCATGGCGTTATCGCCGGAGATGCCCGCGGCCGCATAGGAGGCCAGCGCCACCGGCGGCGTGATCGCCGAGACCACCGCGAAGTAGAACACGAAGAAGTGCGCCACCAGCGGCTCGATGCCGATATTGATCAGGCCCGGCGCCACCACCGAGGCGGCCACCGCATAGGCGGCCGTGGTCGGCATGCCCATGCCCAGCATGATCGAGATCAGCATGGCGAAGAACAGCGCCAGCAGCTGACTGACGCCGGCCAGGCCAAGCAGCAGCGAGGAGAAGCGCGCGCCGACCCCGGTCAGCGAGATCACGCCGACGATCAGTCCTGCGCAGGCGCACACCGCAATGATCTGGATGGCCATGGTTCCGGCCAGCTGCAGGGCGCGGAGAATGGCGGGAATGCCCATCTTGTGCGGCGAGAACCAGCTCACCACGGCCGCTGAGGCGGTGGCCAGGGTGCCGGCGCGAATCACCGAATAGCCCATGAACAGCGCCGCGATCAGAATGATGATCGGCGCGAAGAGATAGACCTGCTTGACCAGCTTCGAGAACAGCGGAATCTCGTCCTTGCGCATGCCGCGCATGCCTTTACGCGCCGCTTCGAAGTCGACCATGCAGTAGATCGAGAGAAAGTAGAGAATTGCCGGGATCAGTGCCGCCACGGCGATATCGGTGTAGGGAATGCCGGTGATTTCGGCCATGATGAAGGCCCCCGCCCCCATGATCGGCGGCATGATCTGGCCGCCGGTGGAGGCGGCGGCCTCGATGGCGCCGGCGCTGCGCCCCGGATAGCCCACCTTCTTCATCAGCGGAATGGTGAGCGAGCCGGTGGAGACCACGTTGCCGGCGCTCGTGCCGTTGATCATGCCCATCAGGCCGGAGGCGAAGATCGAGACCTTGGCGGGGCCGCCGCGGGCACGTCCGGCCGCAGCGAAGGCGAAGTTGACGAAGTAGTCACCCACCTTCGAGGCCTGCAGGAAGGCGGCGAAGATGATGAACAGGATGATGTAGGTCGACGAGACGGCGGTGGTCGGCCCGAGAATACCGGCATCGGTATAGACCTGACTGAAGAAGCGGCCTACCGAGAGCCCGGGATAGCCGAGAAAGCCGGGCAGATAGGGGCCGGCGAAGACATAGAGCAGGAAGATGGCCGAGATCACCACCAGCGCCAGGCCGGCGACGCGGCGGGTCAGTTCGAGGATCAGCAGCGAGCCGGCAATGGCCGCGTAGGAGATGCCCATGGGCGCAAACGAGGTGCCGGTGGAGGCGCGCAGGGGGCTGTTGAACATCACCAGCAGGTAGCCGGCCACGGCCAGGGCGCAGACCATCAGCACCAGGTCAGCCGGCGACAGGCGGTCGCGCAGCTGGCGGTAGCTCCAGGAGAGCAGGATGCCGGCCACCGTGGCCAGGATCAGCGGGTAGCCGTAGTGCCATGCCTCGATTTCCGGGGCAATGCGCATGGCGCCGTCGTTCATCGCCTGGTAGATCATTACCACGCGCACCAGCGCATAGAGCGCGGGCACCAGCATGGCGTAGCTGACCCAGGTGAGCCAGGTGGCGGAGCGCTGCCGGTCGTCGTCGGCGAAGCGGGTCCCGGCATACAGCCCGTAGCCCAGGATCAGCGCGCCGGCGATATGCACAATGCGAAACGACCAGGTCTCCAGCGGGTAGACGTTGAGCGACACCAGGTGAAAAGCGGAGTAGACAATGGCCAGGGTACCGAACAGTAGCCACTGCCAGCCGGTATACAGCCGCCGGTTGGACTCCACTGGGACTTCGTCGACGCCCTCGGCGCTGACGGTCTGGACGACGTCATCGCGTGCGGCGTCGTCACGTTGAGATGAGGGTTGGGACATGGGGCACCCTTGGGGGATGACATAGGAGCAAAGGGAACGGCCCCGCATCGCCCTTTTCTGCGGGCTACGCGGGGCCGTTGGTCAGGTCAGTGGATTACCGCTTGAGGTCTTCCGGAATCTCGTAGCCGTTCTCCTCATACCAGCGCACGGCCCCCGGATGGAAGGGCAGAACGGTGTTGTACTTGATGTTCTCGGGCACGCTGGTCGCCGCGCTGCGGTGGATGTCGCGCATGCGGTCGTTGTTCTCCAGGCTCACCTTGGTGACTTCGTAGATGAAGTCTTCCGGCAGGTCGCAGCTGGCGATGGTGAAGTTCCACATGGAGACGGCGCGGGCATCTTCCTCGAGGGTCTCGTAGGTGCTGGCCGGGATCTGGAATTCGGAGACCGGGAAGTTATCGAGCACCGTCTGCTGCTCCTGCTCGGTGAACTCGATGATGTTGACGTCGGTCTGCACTTCGAGCTGGCTCACGGCGGGGATCGGGATGCCGGCCGCGAAGGCGATGACGTCGATCAGGCCGTCCTGCAGCTGGCCGCCGAGATCGGACCAGCCGCCGTTGCGGCGGTCGAATTCCACGCCCAGCGTCTCGAGCATGGCAGGGAAGTAGGTGTCGGAGGTGGACGCCGCCGGGCCGAAGCCGATGCGGGCACCGTCCGGGATATCCGAGATCGACGCAATACCGCTGCCTTCAAGCGCGGTGATCGAGAAGGGCGTCTCGTACATCGGGAACAGCGCGCAGACGTTGTCCAGGGGGACGCCGGGGGCGAGCGGGCTCTCGCCGGCCAGCGCCTCGGCAGCCGGCCCCATGGTGGTCAGGCCCAGCGCCA
>Ga0207414_1000508_pt1 | contig 17198 bp, 14 predicted proteins | sample PonA231FremontCA_2_FD_187269 | JGI IMG/M metagenome (GOLD analysis project Ga0207414, IMG submission 187269) | Marine sediment microbial community from Fremont, CA, USA - Pond A23 Sediment 1 (SPAdes) | ecosystem: Environmental > Aquatic > Marine > Unclassified | place: USA: Fremont, California... | reverse complement strand
CGAAGTGTCGGGGACAAAGAAATTGTATGGTTTTCCCCTCACCTATTCGGTAAAAACCGACAATTTCTAAGTCGGTCCGGCAGCTGCCGAATAAGTAAAGCGCTTTTTCACTTTGTTTAAACCGCTCAACTTAGGTAGTATATAGAAGGAATACTGATTGGGTTATACTGGAGTGAAAAATATGGTCTGTCCGGGTTTACTCAATCAACTAATTATGCGTATTCATATGTAGTTAATATATTGAATTATAAGAAGTTGCCGACAAAATTGAGCAAAGCGAAACCCCGGAAAATGCAAAAATACCTAAAAAGCGAAATCATGTGTGTGTCTTCTCTACTGCCTGCTGCTTTCTTTTTTTTTCCTGTTCAAACGCTGACAGGCCTTAAAGGCGCTGTCAGGTTTTCCTCGGGCTGCCTTCTGCAAGCTGCTACTGCCTACTTACCTTCAGGCAAATTTATGGCCATATTAATATTTAACCTCCACTTCTGAAGATACCTAATTAACTCAATTAACTTAATCAACTCACTTTACTCAATTCAACTCACTTAACTTGTCTATTTTTCCTCTGACTAAATGTCAGCAATATTATTATGGCACACACTTTGAAATTATAGCAGTGCAAAAGAAACGAATGTTAAACCAAATAATATCAATAAATTATGCAAAAAGGAAAAATTGGCGTAAGTACTGAGAATATTTTTCCAATTATTAAAAAGTTTCTGTACTCGGAAAATGAGATATTTCTTCGTGAATTAATTTCCAATTCTGTAGATGCCACACAGAAGTTACAAAAACTTGCTTCTGTAGGAGAATATGAAAAAGATTTGGGAGACATCACCATACGGGTGAGTATGGATAAAGAGAATAAAACCATCACTGTCTCAGATCGCGGAATTGGAATGACAGAAGAGGAAGTACACAAGTATATCAACGATGTGGCCTTTTCCAGTGCAGAGGAGTTTGTCAACAAGTACAAAGATGCAGAGGGAATTATAGGTAAGTTCGGACTAGGTTTTTATTCTGCTTTCATGGTAGCCAACAAGGTTGAAATTAAAACATTATCCTATCAGGAAGGTGCAAAGCCGGTTTATTGGTCATGTGATGGAAGTCCGGAATACCAAATGGAAGAAGGTGACAAAGAAGACCGCGGAACAGATGTTACCATTTATCTGGATGAAGATTCAGAAGGCTATCTGGATGAAAACAAAATCAATGAAACACTCAACCGATATTGCAAATTCCTGCCCGTACCTATTGCTTTCGGCAAGAAAAAGGATTATGACAAAGACGGAAATGAGATCGAAACTGATGAAGCCAATGTCATAAACGATACCGATCCACTTTGGAAAAAACATCCAAAGGATTTGAAGGATGAAGATTATACGGCTTTCTACAAGAAATTGTATCCAATGCAGGAAGATCCGTTATTCCATATTCACCTGTTTGTGGATTACCCCTTCAATCTGACAGGAATTTTGTACTTCCCGAAAATAAACAACAATCTTGAAGTACAGCGAAATAAAATACAACTATACGCAAATCAGGTTTTTGTTACGGATTCCGTGGAAAACATTGTTCCGGAATTTCTGACACTGCTACACGGAGTTATTGATTCGCCTGACATTCCGCTAAACGTTTCAAGAAGCTATCTGCTTGGCGACCCCAGTGTGAAGAAAATTTCCAATCACATCACCAAAAAAGTGGCAGAGCGCTTAGAAAACATATTCAAAAATCAGCGTGAAGAATTTGAAAATAAGTGGGATGACCTCAAATTATTCATCCAGTATGGCATGTTAACAGATGAAAAATTCTATGAAAAGGCACAAAATTTTTCACTGTTCAAAAATACTGAAGGAAAATATTTCAGTTTTGACGAATACAAAGAACACATAAAAGATAACCAAACAGATAAGAACAACACATTGGTTTATCTCTATGCTACAGATTTGGATAAACAATACTCATACATTGAAAAAGCCAAAGCCAAAGGATATGACGTACTGGTAATGGATGGGCAACTCGATACACACCTTATAAATCAACTGGAACAAAAATTTGAAAACAGCCATTTTGCCCGGGTTGATGCGGATGTTATCGACAATCTCATTCAGAAGGAAGATAAAAAAGAAAGTGAACTTCCTCAAGAAGAACAAGACGACCTGGCAAGTATTTTCAAAAGCCAGCTACCGGATATAGGAACATTCACTGTTTCATGCGAGCCAATGGGCGAAGATGAAGATCCATTGACAATCACGCAATCTGAATTCATGCGCCGCATGAAAGATATGGCCGCAATGGGCGGAGGCCCCATGAATTTCTACGGACAAATGCCTGACACATATAACCTGGTGTTAAATACCGATCATCGACTGATTAAAAAAGTCAAAAATTTAAAAGACGAAAAGCTGGGTGAAGAATTACAAAAAGTGAACGATGAGATTAAACCTTTAGAAAAAGAAAAGGAAAACATCAACACAGCAAATAAGGATAAGAAAGAAGAAGAAATGCCCCAGGCAGACAAGGATAATCTAAAAGACCTTGATAAACAGATTGATGATCTTAAAAAGCAAAAAGAAGAAAAGTTGACAGAATTTGGCAAGAAAAGCCAACTGGTTAAACAACTGATTGACCTGGCACTGCTTGCTAACAATATGCTAAAAGGCGAATCCCTTGACCAGTTTGTTAAAAGAAGTGTTCAGTTAATCAAATAATTTTACTAAAATGTAATATTCTCTCCCGGCATATATTATATTTATGCCGGGATTTTTATACTATGAATATACTTGTAATTGACAATTACGACTCCTTTACATACAATCTGGTTCACTATCTGGAACCTCTTTGTAGCTCAGTGGAAGTAAGGAGAAACGATCAGGTGGATACCCAGGAAATCAAAAAATACCAGCGAATTGTTTATTCTCCAGGCCCGGGTGTTCCGGCCGAATCAAAAGCAATGCATGAAATTCTCGAAAAATGGGGAACACAAATACCAATTCTTGGAATTTGTCTTGGGCATCAAGCCATTGTAGAGTTTTTCGGAGGCAAGCTAACAAATATAGAGGAACCATTGCACGGAAGAAATATCCAATCATACCAAAAATCCCCCGGCGATGTAATTTTCCGGTCGGTTCCACAAAAATTTGATACCGGACGATACCACTCATGGGGAATTAAAGAAGAAGACATGCCCGATGTACTTCAAACAACTGCAATGGACAACCATGGATTTGTAATGGGCTTAAAACACTACACCTATAATATCCGTGGACTACAATTTCACCCGGAATCCATACTTACGCCTGAAGGTAAAACAATGCTTAATAACTGGATTAGTTTATGCTAGGCGCATTAAGAATTAAACAATATGTTGCCTGTTGTTTAATTTTTCTCTTTCCCTGTTAACTCATTGACAGGCCCTGAAGGCGCTTCCATGTTTTTCTCTTCGCTGCTATGCGACTACTTACTCATTAGTAAATAATGGCCTGTAAAAGATTGCCCCTACTTCTGAAATTGTCTATGCTAGAATGAAATATTATCAGCCTTTCTAACCTTTCCTCCTTGATTTTGGAAGTTCAAAAAAAATAACGTTTTTTTGTTACATTCTAAAACATAGGTGTATGACATGGTTTGCATTTGCTCTTCTTACAGCATTATTTCGCTCATTTACAGATGTGGCCGGAAAATCTACTCTAAAAAACATGGATGAGTATATTGTCGCATGGTCTCTTTTCCTTTTTGCCCTGCCATTTTTTGGAGCACTACTCTTTTTTACAGAAATTCCGGAAATCGGGGAAAAGTTCTGGATTGCCCTTTTTGTTGGCGGAGGATTGAATGTTCTCACCAATCTGTTATACATGCGAGCAATTAAAATATCAGACCTTTCCATTACCATTCCGCTTATTACTTTCACACCTCTTTTCATGCTAATTACCTCTCCTATTATTTTAGGAGAATTTCCAAATATTTTTGGAATTGCCGGAATTGTGCTAATAGTGTCGGGAGCTTACATTCTGAATTTTAAAGAGAAGAAAGAAGGATACTTCGCTCCTTTTAAAGCTTTGCTCAGAGAAAAAGGACCACGTTTAATGCTGCTTGTTGCATTTATCTGGAGCATTACGGCTAATCTGGACAAAATCGGGATAGAAAATTCTTCCGTTTTTTTCTGGCCAATTGCAGCTAATACCTTTATAACCATTGGTTTTATACCTGTAGTTCTTACAAAATCAAAAAATAATACCAAACAGATCAGAAAAAGCTACAAAGCACTTATTCCCGTAGGATTGTTTCACGGAATGATGATCGTTTTTCAAATGATCGCTGTTAGCATGACACTTGTAGCCTATGTGATTTCAATCAAACGAACCAGCGCAGTATTGAGTGTAATTTTCGGTTCAGTATTATTCAAAGAAAAAGGACTAAAAGAACGACTTACAGGTTCGATAGTTATGATAATTGGTGTAGTTTTGATCACGTTATTTAACTAACAATTCGTTATAATATTTTTCCTCTAAGCGTAACTATCATTTATTCTGACAATCAGAACTTTTATTCTCCATTCTATATAATAGCAAAATAAACATTTTCATTCTTCCCAATATTTTCATACATTGATTGGTATTCTTAATAAAAATGTATATTCATGGAAAAAACGTTTAAAAAACGATTAATTAATAACGAAAAGCTACTGGGGACATTGCTCTCTCTTCCCAGTCCGGAAATTGCCGAACTATTATCAAAAACCGGGTTTGATTGGCTCTTCATTGACCTGGAACATTCAACTATTGATGTGCAGAGTGCCCAACGCATGATTCAGGCAGCTCAGCCTAACGCGCATTGTATTTTGAGAGTTCCCGGGAATGATGAAACATGGATAAAACGCTGCCTGGACACAGGAGCAGAAGGAATTATAGTACCACAAGTAAACACCAGGGAGGAAGCTGAGCAAGCTGTTCGTTTCTCTAAATATCCACCACAGGGCAAGAGGAGTGTTGGTATTTCTAAGGCTCACAATTACGGAATTACTTTCAATCAATACATAAAAAACGCAAATGAAGATATCGCATTGATAGTTCAATGTGAAGCTAATGAAGCCATAAATAATTTGCCTGAAATACTGGAGGTAGAAGGGATTGACTGTGTCTTTATCGGGCCCTACGATCTTTCAGCAAGCATGGGCAAAACAGGAGAAGTTCAAAGCCCGGAGGTTGTTGATGCCATCACATCGATTCAAAAACAATGCAACAAAAAAAATATGCCTTTAGGCATTTTCGGCGGGGCGCCTGAAGCTGTTAAAAAATATAAAGATGAAGAGTTTAATTTAATAGCCGTAGGAATTGATGTTTTGATGATCCACAATTCTGCCAAAGAAACAATAAACAAATTAAAGGAGTAGTTCATCTTAGGCTTTAGGAAGAATCATTCTTAAACTCCGAAGCAAATTAACAGTCAATTAAATGTAACAAAACAGAAAACTAATCTATTTTGACCTATGAAAAAATCACTAATCCTAATTTTAACAATTATTGTATCAATGAATTTTGTATCGGCCCAAGACCGCATTACAGGAAAAAACTTCGCTACTCGCTCTGAAGTTATTGCTAAACACGGCATGGCTTGTACCAGCCAGCCGCTTGCAAGCCAAATAGCAATAGACATCCTTAAAAATGGCGGCAACGCAATTGATGCTGCCATAGCTGCAAATGCAGCATTGGGTTTAATGGAACCAACCGGCAATGGTATTGGAGGTGACCTCTTTGCTATTGTTTGGGATGCTGAGAGTCAAAAGCTTCATGGGCTAAACGCCAGCGGACGCTCACCACAATCTCTAAAACTAGAGTATTTCAAAAAACATGATTATGAAAGTATTCCTGCCCTGGGACCTTTACCGGTTTCTGTACCAGGAACAGTCGATGGCTGGTTTGAATTGCATGAAAAATTCGGAACCATGGACATGGAAAAAATTATGCAACCTGCCATTAATTATGCGCGTGAAGGTTTCCCGGTAAGTGAAGTTATTTCATATTACTGGAAAAGAAACGCACAAATACTTCAAAAATTTCCCGGTTTCGAGGAAATATTCATGCCTGACGGAAGTGCGCCCGATAAAGGAGAAATATTTAAAAATCCATATTTAGCCAACACACTGGAAAAAATAGCTAAGGAAGGCCGCGATGTATTCTACGAGGGAGAAATTGCAGAGAAGATTGATGCCTACATGAAAGAACAAGCCCACAAATTCATGAAAGGCGATAAAGGAGATGGCGGATATCTTTCATACGAAGATTTAGCCAATCATGAATCTGAATGGGTTGAACCTGTATCCGCTGATTACAGAGGATACAAAGTATGGGAACTTCCCCCCAACGGACAGGGAATTGCTGCCCTTCAAATTTTAAATATCCTGGAAGGCTATGACATTGCTTCCATGGGTTTTGGGACAAAAGAATACATCCATCACTTTACAGAGGCTAAAAAACTGGCATTTGAAGACCGGGCAAAATTCTACGCCGATATGGATTTTGCTGATGTACCGGTAGATAAACTCATTTCAAAAGAATATGCAGAGAAACGAAGAGAGCAAATTGACCCGAATCGTGCGGCAAGAGATTACCCCGAAGGTAAGCTGGAAACAGGTGAAACCATTTATCTCACTGTTGCAGACGATGAAGGCAATATGGTTTCGCTTATACAAAGCAATTACCGTGGAATGGGTTCCGGCATGACACCGGGGAAGCTAGGTTTCGTATTACAAGACCGCGGCGAACTATTTACTTTGGAAGAAGGACACAACAATGTCTACGAACCCGGGAAACGACCTTTCCATACAATCATACCTAGTTTTATTACAAAGGATGGGAAACCGTTTATGAGTTTTGGCGTAATGGGTGGTTCCATGCAACCCCAGGGACATGCCCAGATAGTCATGAATATGGTTGACTTCGGGATGAATCTTCAGGAAGCCGGAGATGCACCAAGGATGAGACACGGAGGTTCTTCACAACCTACCGGAGAAGAAATGAATGACGGTGGATATCTAAATTTGGAGACCGGTTTTGATTACCAGGAAATAAGAGGACTCGAAAAAATGGGACATGATGTGCAATTCAGCGTGGGTGGCTACGGTGGTTACCAGGCCATTATGTATGATGCGGAAAATGATGTTTACTACGGAGCCTCAGAATCCAGAAAAGACGGGCAAGCAATCGGATATTAAGAAATTATTTTGCTTTAGTCAATATAAAAAAGCCTTATCCTTGCCGGGATAAGGCTTTTTTATAGGCAGTTTCGGAAGTACCGGCTAATATCTAAAAGAATTCCTGCCGGCCGGCAGGCGTGCAGAATGCGATAAAAACTAACTATCAGTAAAATAAAAAAAATATTGTATCTGTAATTTTAATGTATTGATTCAAAGAATGATGGTTTATAAAATTCAATTTTAAAATATGACTCCGCCTTTTAATCATTTTTGTTTTTAAATGGTTACTAAGGTTTTGGGCTAAAATATGGTTTTCCCTTTTCAATGCTAAAGTTCGTAATAATTTTTATTGAGTCCGGCATAAAACATAGGCCCAACATTATTAATTTCATAACCTTAATTTTATTCTAAAGTTATATTTTCAGAATTGCCCCGCTTTAGTCGTCCAAAACGCTGACAGGCCGTAAAGGCGCTGTCAGGTTTTCTCTTCGCTCTGCTTACTAATTTATGGTCGTTTAAATATTTATCTTCTACTTCTGAATTTACCTATATCATTCAAAGCCCATTCCGTTTATTTCAATTTATCCAAAGCGATCTTAATTCGGCTCAATGCTTCTTTCAATTCATCGTCAGATGCTGCATAGGAAATTCTTATATTTTCACCGGAACCAAAAGCACTTCCTGGTACCAGAGCCACATTAGCTTCATCCAACAAGTAAAAACAAAGATCCTGATCATTTTCTATAGTAACATTGCCATCCGTTTTTCCAAAGTAATAAGTAATATCCGGGAACAAGTAGAAAGCACCATTAGGAGTGTATTTTTTCATGCCTTTTATTTGTTCCAGTCCTTCCAGTACAAGGTCTCTTCTACGTATAAACGCTTCATTCATCTCTTGTGTAAAATCATTATTTGATGTGATTGCAGTAAGAGATGCTCTCTGGGCAATAGAACAGGCACCTGATGTAACCTGCCCCTGTAATTTAGCACAAGCTGCAGCTATTTCTTTTGAAGCTGCCATATAGCCAATTCTCCAGCCAGTCATTGCATATCCTTTAGAAACGCCGTTTATAATTATAGTTTTGTCTTTAATGATATCAAACTGTGCAATCGATTCATGTTTCCCTTCAAAATTTATGTATTCGTAGATTTCATCTGAAATAACATAAATATCATTTTCGGCAGCAGCAATAATCTCGGCAATTTCCTGAAGCTCTCCCTTACTATAGATACTACCCGTTGGATTAGAAGGAGAACAAAGCATAAGAGCCTTAGTTCGTGGGGTAATTGCTTCTTTTAACTGCTGGGGGGTAATCTTAAAATTGTTATCAATTTTTGTAGGAACAATAACATTTTTACCTTCGGCAAGTTTAACCTGTTCAGCATAACTCACCCAATAAGGGGCTGGCACGATGACTTCATCACCTTTATCAATAATACTCAATAATGCATTGGCAAGAGAATGTTTTGCTCCTGCAGAAACGACAATCTGATCAAAAGAATAATCAAGTTGATTTTCCCGTTTCAGTTTATTTGCAATAGCTTCTCGTAAATCCTTGTAGCCAGGCACCGGTGTATAGGAGGTATAATTATCGTTAATAGCCTGAATTCCTGCTTGCTTAATATGATCGGGTGTATTAAAATCCGGTTGCCCGACACTTAAATTAATAATATCTTTTCCTGCTGCTTTTAACTCCGCGCTTCTCTGCGACATAGCAATTGTCTGTGACTCAGACAACATTTGGATACGTTGTGAGATTGGGTTCTTCATAATTTATAAAATTCGTTTATTAAAAGTTACAATTATCATTATTTCAATTCTTAATATGAAATGTCAAAATTAGGATTTTTATAATTTAAATCGTTTAAAAAGAATATTCTAAAAAACATAAATTTATTACATTTGGCATTAATATATAGCCTAGTTATTTGCAAATTTTCATTTACTTAAAACTTAAGAAAACATATAGAAAATGAGCACTCTCCTTGAATTACTGAAATATATCCTGCCTTCTTTAATCGTATTTTTTACGGCTTATTACACAATACGAATGCTAATCAGGAATGATCAAAAAAGGCGCGATTATGAAATTATGCTTAAAAATAAAAATGTGATCACTCCTATTCAACTCCAGGCCTATGAACGATTAACTTTATTTCTGGAAAGAATATCACCCGATGCTTTGGCTATGAGGCTTAACAAAGAAAAACTTACTGTTAAGCAGTTGCAGAACGAAATGCTAAAAACTATACGTGCAGAGTTTGATCATAATGTGTCGCAACAGGTATACATTTCATCAAAAGCTTGGGAAACAATTAAAAACGCAAAAGAAAGAACGATAAAATTAATTAACACAACAGCGCTTTCTCTAAAAGCGGATGCCCCGGCCATACATTTGAGCAAGGCTTTACTGGAAAAAGTAGCAGAACAAGAGACCAGTGCAACAAAAGTGGCAATCGAATACCTGAAAAATGAAATAAGAAACTATTTTTAACATTCCATTCGCTTATGATACAGCAAAAAGAAATTACTTTACCTTCATATAGCAGAGGATATCATATAATAACTTCTGAAATAACCAAAAACCTGAAAGAGCTTCCTGAAAACGGGTTATTGCATATATTTATCAAACACACGTCTGCTGGTTTATCAATCAATGAGAATGCAGATCCTTCCGTTACAATAGATTTCGAAACGTTTATGAAACAACTGGTTCCGGAGGATAGTTCGCTGTATACTCATACAATGGAAGGAACAGATGATATGCCGGCTCACATCAAATCCTCATTATTCGGCTTTTCATTAACTATTCCGATAACAAATCACAAATTGAATATGGGAACATGGCAGGGAATTTACCTGTGCGAATTTCGGAACAGAAGCAATAACCGGAAACTTGTTCTGACAGTTTATTCCTGAGCCGAACTCCATACTTTCTTCATTCATATTTACAAATTATCCTTTTTTTGAGAAGCATTCCTTTTCATTTTAATGGTATATAAAAATGCAATTGAATCTCATAAGTTTTCTACCTTTGTTCTGTCATGAAAACAAATAAAGAAATCAAAAACAGCCAAAACAGGGTTTTTCGGAAAATAGGTCAGGCAAATGAATCCTATAATCTAATCAACGAGAACGACAAAATCATGGTAGCTGTTTCTGGTGGTGTAGATTCGTTTGTATTGCTGGAAACACTCGCTTCCAGACTGAAGCATTTACCCATAAAATATACGATTCACGCCATACATGTAGTCATCGAAAATTTACCCATTCAAACAGACACGGAATCAATCACTGAAAAGTGCGAAATACTGGGTATTCCTCTTCATATTGAAAAAACATCCATTTCAAAAGAGGAGAATAAAAAGACATCTACCTGTTTTCCCTGCTCATGGAACAGAAGAAAAATCGTTTTTAAAAAGGCCAAAGAACTCGGATTTAATAAAGTAGCCCTGGGACATCATTTGGATGATGCGTTGGAAACATTGATGATGAATACAGTTCATCATGCTGAAATTTCCGCTATTCCGCCAAAACTACTTATGGTTAAAGGAAATATTGAAATTATAAGACCTTTAATACTTTTAACTGAAGAGGAAGTAAAAGCCTATGCAGAAATAAAAAACATTACCAGTGCAGAAGAGCCATGCCCTTTTGAAGAAGAAAGCAAAAGAAAAACATTTAAGGAGATAATCAAAAAAATCGGGAGCATGCACAAAGAGGCTAAAATCAACATGTTCAATTCAATGACGAACATCATCCCGGAATACCTTCCACCAAAAAGGGGAATTCAGAAGTAGAGGGAAATAATAAAATGACCATCATTTTTCTAATGAGCAACCAGTAGGCAGTCTGCAGTAAGCAGTGGATGCATCATATAAAAAAATACATTTCTTAAAATGCCTAAAAAACGATCTACTGCCAAACCCCAAGAGCTAAGGGCCAAAGGTAGTCTTAATCGCTCTCTTTCTTTCGTACCAAATTTAAAAGAATAACACCCAAAACAGCACCTCCCAGGTAATATGGATAATCCAGCCAACTGAAGGTGGAACCTAAAATGCTTCTGCCCACAAAGCTTGAACGTACCCATTCAAGAAAATCGGGATTCCATAATTGCATAATTTCCAGTAGAGAAGTAATTAAAAATGCGCCTAAAGCTAGAACAACAGAAGAATGATCAGGAAAGATCAGATACAGAATCAGACAAAGTTCAGTAACATAAAATAAGCCCGATAAACTATGGGAAATCCATGTACCCTCTGCAAATGGAAGTAATTTGGCACCAATACCTAAGGCTCCAACAACTATAATTAAAAGAATAACTTTCCAGGGTGAACTATTTTTTTGCATAGAAAAACGATTTAAATCAAATATCAAGTTTACCATGAATTAGCGTGATCACTGATACACAGAAAAAAATTAGATTTTCTATTCTGGCTTCTAATGTCATGTTCGATTTAATCAATTGTTTATAAGAGCGTATTTCGTGCCCCATCAACTGCTTAAGAACACTATATTTTTGTTTATCTAGTATTTCTGAGTTTTCAGCTAACTCAATAGCCTCTTTTGAAAGATTCATAATTTCTTGTTCAGAAACATTGGTGTCTTTCGATTCAACTGCTTTGTCCCTGATCTCTATAAGCCTTTCTATATTATTTTCCGTTTGATCCATAGATAGATTGATATTCTTTGAACGATTTAATATCAAAAATAAAAATAATTTTCCATATTAAAAATTTTATTATGCGGCTAACTGAAAAAACCAAAGAAGGCTTTAGTATTACCCGGAATATTGATATTTGTTATTGTCAATCTCGGCAATGAACCGCGAAGGATATGTAAATACAGCATCGTAGGAATAAAGCACGGAAGGGAAACTCACATATAATTTTTCTTTTGCCCGGCTACATGCCACATAAAACAGTCTTCTCTCCTCCTCCATATCTTCAATATTTTGCACCCGCACTGATGGAAATAAACCATCCAATGCATGTGGTACAAAAACCGTATGCCATTCTAACCCTTTAGCAGAATGTATTGTGGATATTGTCAAAGGTGGATCTTCCTCCTCATCGATAAGCGGCGTTGTTTCACCACTTAAGCTGCGTGAAGGAGGCTCAAGTGCAAAGTCAGACAAAAATTTCTCAATGTATTCGTATTTCTTTGACAAATCTATAAGTACATCCACGTCCATTAAACGCGATTGGAAATCGGAATCTCTCGACTCCAGAATTGGTGCGTAATAATTTTTGATAATCTGCAATTGTTCAGCCACAAACAAGGACTCATCCATAGCTTCAAGAAACATGCTTTTGAGCTTTCTCAATTCTTCATAATACTTTCTTCCCTTGAATTTATCAACATTCAATTCTCCTGTTTTCCGAATATCTTTTACGATGTTTCCGGCTGTGATTCTTCCTATACCGGGGATCAATTTCAGCACCCTGTGCCAGGCGACAGAATCCTGGGGATTGAGAATAATACGCAAATAAGCAATCATATCCTTAATGTGCATCCGCTCGTTGAACTTAAACCCTCCTACAACAACATAAGGAATTCCGCGCTTATTCAGTTCCGTTTGAACGTACCGGTTATGCCAGTCTGCTCTGTTTAAAACGGCAATATGATTCAATGGAATATTTTGTTCACGCAATTCCATCACTTTAGATACAATGAAGTATGCTTCCTCTTCCTCGTCATAGAAGCGTCGTATTTCAGGGTAAGCATAAGACTCGATATCCGAATACAGTTTTTTCTTATATCCAATCATGGCATTATCTACAATAGAATTCGTGAAACTCAGCAGATTCTGATTGCTCCGGTAATTTTGTTCAATCTTTACTACTTTACATTCGGGATATTGCTGAGGAAAACGAAGAATATTTTCATAATTGGCTCCGCGAAAAGCATAAATACTCTGGGAGTCGTCACCCACCACCATAATATTCCGGTGTTTTCCGGCAATCAGATCAACAATTTCCTTTTGAACTACATTGGTATCCTGAAATTCGTCGACCATAATGTATCGAAAATCGTTTTGAAGCTTATGGCGGAAACGGTAATTATTCCGGAGTGCATCCCGGAGAAAATCCATCAGATCGTCAAAATCAAAAAGATTACTGGCTTTTTTGTACCTGTTATATCCATTAAAAATCAATTCGATATCCTGAATATAATCAATCAACCCTGTATAATATTTTTCAATAAACTCCCGAATTGTAATGTTGCGGTTCCGCGAACCTGAAATGATCTTTTGCAGGCGCTTCTTCTTAGGGAATTTTTTATCCTTTTGGTTAAATTTAAGTTCAGTGCGCACCAAATCAATCGTATCTTCGCTATCGGCGGTATCAATGATTGTAAAATTATTAGAAATGTTCAGCAAATTGGCATATCTTCTCAGCACATAAGTTGCAAAAGAATGAAAAGTACCACCCACCACCTTGCTTCCCCTGTTATCCTGCAATAGTTCCTCAACACGTGATATCATCTCGTGAGCCGCTTTACGGGTAAATGTCAGCAACAATATTTGCCTTGGATCTATATTATTTTCAAGCAAATAGCTCACCCGGTAAACAATCACCCTGGTTTTTCCGCTTCCTGCTCCGGCTATAACAAGCAAAGGCCCTTTAAGCGTAGTAACGGCATTGAGTTGATTTTCATTGAGCTGGTTTACATAATCTATCTTAAAATTCCCGTGAGTAAGCTGCTCTTCACTATATTCCAGTGTTGTTTTTTTGCGTTCAATGGCATCGGCAATCAATTTTAACTGATTGATCTTGTCTTTAACCTCATCTGGAGTGTCCACTTCTGGATAATCTTCAGGTTTCAGGTTGTATATCTCTGGCAAATTTCCAGTACCAGATGACTCATTACTATCGCCATTGTCCTCAACTTCACTGAGAAAATCTTCCAGCAATTTTTCCCTGTCAAGATCATCGGGATCTTTAGGGCTTTCAGATTCTTCATCCTTATCATCATCGCTATCACTTCCGGTAGCCCCTAAAAAATCATTTTCCTCCATAAAATTTACACCTTTGCAAAAAAGCGGAAGAAAAAACAGTCTAAAGACCTTGAAAAATCGGATCATACAAAAATTTATTTACGGTCAAATATAACGCATATTAAAATATTTTCCATAAGCAATGACTAGGTTTTTAATAACAAAAAAATATACCAGCCAAATCAAAAACTGTCATCATACTAGTATTTTAAAAATTTAAAGTGAATATTCGCATGAGATGATTTCCTATTTAGGCAAATTTGTCTTATTGAGTCATATTATTATCATAATGAAACAATTAGCTGAAATTTACGTTTAATATATATAAGGAAAACAATCAGAGGACACCTGCCAATTAAGTAAGTTACCCTGAACTAAATCAATAAAGGCTACTCAACAATCATTTAAATCTGAACATGAGAAGCATAATTAACGAACATATAAATCAAAATATGAATTATCAAACAGCCATTCTTGATTCAATCACAGAACCTGTATCTTTTATTGACATAAATTACATATACCGTTATGTGAACAAAGCTTTTATTCATTTTCATAACATAGAAATGAACGAAATTATAAATAAATCCGTAAACGAAGTCTTCGGGAAAGAAAATTTCATAGAAAAAATCAAGCCCAATTTAGATAAATCCCTTAAGGGAAATCATGTCCAATGGCAATATGATATCAATACACACTCTGGAAAGATTAAAGTAATGGAAATAAACTCCAATCCGCACTATAATGACTCAAATGAAATAGACGGAATAGTTTGTACCACAAAAGAAATCCATGACCCCAAAAAACTACATCCGAAGGAAAGGGAAATATTACTTAATGAAACAGGAAAACTAGCCAAAGTAGGAGGATGGAGCCTTGACCTTGAAACGAATATATTTGTATGGACGAAGGAGGTCTATCAAATTGCTGAAGTGCCGGAAGATTTTGTACCAACTTTAGAAAAATCAATCAAATTTCTTGATACCGAATCAAAAACAATTTTTAAAAAAGCAAATGATGAAGCAATTAACGAGGGAAAATCTTATGATAAAGAACTTAACTTAACTACAGCAAAAAATAACAAAAAAAATGTCAGGGTTCTTGGAAGAGTTAAAACCGACAAAAATAGCAAACCCATTAAAATTTATGGCGCTATTCAAGATATCACTGAGACTAAAAAAGCTAAACAAGAACTAAAAGAAAGCGAAGAGAAATTTAAAATGCTTGTGCAACACCAGGGTGAAGGAATTGGCATAACAGATGAAAACGAAGTATTTAAATTTGCGAACCCTGCAGCTGAAAAGATTTTTGGAGTAAAAGAAAGCGGGCTGGTTAACAAATCATTAAAAAATTTCTTATCTCCTGAAACTTACGAATTCATCAAAAAACAGACAGCAAAAAGAAAAAAAAAGCAAAAAGGAGGGTATGAATTTGACATTATCCAACCCACCGGAAAAATAGTTACTATCCTGGTGACTGTTAATCCCCAGCTAGATGAGAATGGAGAATTTCTAGGTTCTTTTGGTGTGTTTCGTGATATCACCGAACGAAAAAAAGCAGAAAAAGCCTTGAGAGAAAACGAAAAAAAATTACAGGAACTGAATGCCACAAAAGACAAATTATTTTCGATTATCGGGCATGACTTAAGAAGCCCAATGACCAGTATATTAGGTTTCTCTGAAATGATCGAAAAAAAATCCGAACAATATTCCAGGGAAAAAATAAGAGAAGCTAACAAGGTAATTTATGATTCCTCTCAAAAAATCATGTCTTTATTATCAAATCTACTTACCTGGTCACACTCTCAAAGAGAAAAAATTGAACTTTTTCCCGACCATATACCTATTCATACAATAGTAAACAGAAGCATGGACCTGTTAAAACAAACTGCAGAACAAAAAGACATTCACCTGGTAAATAATCTCCCCTCCTCTTTTACAGCATATGCCGATGAAGAAATGCTAACCACTGTCATTCGTAACCTTATTTCCAATGCTATTAAATTTACAAACAAAGGAGGAACTGTTTCTGCAATTGCAAATTATACCAGTGAGACAGTAACAATAGGGATAAGAGACACAGGTATGGGAATCCCCAAAGAAAAATTACAAAAAATCTTTCATCCCGACGACAATTATACCAATAAAGGCACAGAAGGAGAAGAAGGAACCGGTCTGGGATTGATTATTTGCAAAGAATTCATAGAAAAAAATAATGGTGAAATATGGGTGGAAAGTGAAGAAGGAAAAGGCTCCATATTCTATTTCACTTTACCCCTTAATACACCTTCCAAAGGATAAAAATATCAATACAGAAAGCAATACAGACAGACAAATTCACAATAACATGCACCTTCACATGGCATTAGACTTTAAAACTCCAAATCATGTCCATTTTTAAATGCTAATTAAAAATTATTGTTAAACCTGTAGACTCTTATTTCCGGGAAAGACACGTTGCTTATTAATAAACTTTCATCTACATGTGATGGGTGTAAATCCCCCTTAAAAAAGGATTTAAAAAACAATATTCAGGAAAATTTTGTATTTTAACAGCCAACCAATTAATTTATCTATGGGAATACTGTTTTTCATTTACAGATTAAAATATTTATCACTTCTCATTATTTTATTTCCCTTGCAATCATCTGCACAATCCGGGAGCCTATACTTAACCAATTTTACAGGAAATGAATGGCAGGATAATCAAAACTGGTCTGTTGTTCAGGATGATTTAAACAATATGATACTGGCCAATCGGAGAGGAATTATTGTTTATTCGGGCGATGAACGTCATCGCGTTCAATGTCCCGCCATGCCCTATAAACTAAAAAAAGATACAACAACCAAAAAAATCTATGTGGGTAGTAAAAACCGTTTTGGATATCTTAAAAGAAATTCCAAAGATAAAGTAATATGGCAAAACAAATAAAAATGCATAATTTTTTAAAATTAAATTTGAATACGCTTAAACAGTGACCTTTGATACTTTGACATATTGAT
>Ga0207414_1000507_pt1 | contig 17205 bp, 18 predicted proteins | sample PonA231FremontCA_2_FD_187269 | JGI IMG/M metagenome (GOLD analysis project Ga0207414, IMG submission 187269) | Marine sediment microbial community from Fremont, CA, USA - Pond A23 Sediment 1 (SPAdes) | ecosystem: Environmental > Aquatic > Marine > Unclassified | place: USA: Fremont, California... | reverse complement strand
CCCCGCCCGCGACTATCTCTATGCACATTACATGAAAGTAGCACTCTGCGTGCTTGACCACTTCGCCATCGAGCGAGCGCCCTGGGTGGGAACCTCAATGGGCGGGCTGGTCGGCATGCTGCTGGCCGCCGATCCCGCAACGGCCGGTCGCATCGAACGCCTCGTGCTCAACGACGTGGGCCCCGAACTCGACCCGCAGGGCCTGGCGGACCTCGCCCGCTACTTCGGCCTCCCCCACCGCTTCGCCCGCTTCAGCGAGCTCGAAGCCGAACTCCACCGCCGCTACGCGGGCTTCGGCATCGAGGGGGAAGATGCCTGGCGTCGCCTGGCACTGGGCAGCGCGCGACGCCTGCCTGACGGCAGCTGGACCTACCACTACGACCCGCGCATCGGCGAGCAATTTATCCACGACACGCCGCGCGACACCTGGGCCGACTGGGCGGCCATCCGCTGCCCGCTGATGGTGGTGCGCGGCGAGGATTCGCCGCTGCTCAAGGCCGCGAGCGTGGCGCGCATGGCCGAGGCACAGCCCGGCTTGAAACAGCTGGAGGTGCCCCGCTGCGGCCATGCCCCGATGCTTGACCAGGCCCGGCAGGTCGGCCCCATCGCCGACTTCCTTGCCACGCCGTCCGGCCCGCTGTCGGGCGCCGCACGCGGGGCGCGGCGCTGGTGGCAGCGCGGCTGGCGCTGGCTGAAAGGGGCCAGTGCCGGGTGAGCGCATATTGCGGTGCGCGGCCTGTTATCCTCGTTGCCATGACGGTCCAAGGGGCTTTTGCCGATGAGTGAGCCGGGCTACATCGACCAGCAGGGCGAGCAGCTGAGCGTCGCCGGCGACTGGACGCTGGTGCATTACGCCGCGCTCAAGCGCCAGGTCGAACGTCTGGCAAATGCCGGCGTGTCCACGCCCGAGGCGCTCGACCTTGCGCGGATCGACGCGCTGGATACCGCCGGCGCCACCCTGCTAATGACTCTGGCGGGTGCTGAATCGCTCGCCGCCATCGACGACTGGGCTCCCGACCTGCCGGCCACGCGGCGTGCGCTGCTGCGCACCGTGGGCGAGGCCATGGTCGAGCGCCAGCCGCCACAGCCGCGGCCGCGGCGTCCGCTTCGCGACAATCTGGCGCGGCTGGGCGAAGCGGTCGAGGGGCTATGGCAGCAGCAGCAACAGCTGCTCGGCTTTATCGGCCAGGTGCTCGCCACGCTTGCCGCCACGGCCTGGCGGCCAAGTCGCTGGCGGCCCACCTCGGTGGTGGCGCAGGTGCACCAGACAGGACTCAATGCGCTGCCCATCGTCGCGCTGCTGACCTTTCTGGTCGGGGCCGTGGTGGCTTTCCTGGGAGCCACGGTGCTGCGCGACTTCGGCGCCACGATCTATACCGTCAACCTGGTCGCCTTCGCCTTTCTGCGCGAGTTCGGCGTACTGCTCGCCGCCATCCTGCTCGCCGGGCGGACCGCCAGCGCGTTCACGGCACAGCTCGGCGCCATGAAGGCCAACGAGGAACTCGATGCGCTGCGCACTTTCGGGCTGAGCCCCATCGAACTGCTGGTGCTGCCGCGCGTACTGGCCATGATGTTGACGCTGCCCATCCTCACCTTCGTGGGCATGCTCAGCGGCATCCTGGGGGGAGCGCTGGTCTGCCTGCTGACGCTGGATATCTCGCTTACCCAGTTTCTGGCCATCCTGCAGCGCGACATTGCGCTCAACCACTTCCTGGTGGGCATCGCCAAGGCGCCTTTATTTGCCTTCCTGATCGCTGTCATCGGCTGCCTGGAGGGGTTCAAGGTCCGCGGCAGCGCCCAGTCGGTGGGCGAGCACACTACCTCAAGCGTCGTTCAGTCGATCTTCGTGGTGATCCTGCTCGATGCCATCGCCGCGCTGTTCTATATGGAGATGGGCTGGTGAGTGCACCACGAGCATCCACGCGCGACGCCCCGCTGATCCGCGTCCGCGGGCTGGACAACCGCTTCGGCGAACACCGCGTTCACGAGCATCTCGACCTCGACCTCTACGCCGGCGAGATTCTCGGCGTGGTGGGCGGTTCCGGCACCGGCAAGTCGGTGCTGCTGCGCAGCATCGTGGGGCTGTTGCGCCCCTCCGGCGGACACATCGAGGTCTTCGGTCAGGACCTGGCGCGGCTCTCCGACCGCGATCGCTCGCAGCTCGAGCGTCGCTTCGGGGTGCTCTTCCAGCGCGGCGCCCTGTTCACCTCGCTGAACCTGCAGGAAAACATCGCCCTGCCGCTGATCGAGCATATCGGGCTCTCGCGGGCCGATGCCGAAGGGCTGGCCCGGATCAAGCTGGCGCTGACCGGGCTCTCGGGCGACGCGCTCCTCAAGTATCCCGCCGAACTCTCCGGCGGCATGATCAAGCGAGCCGCGCTGGCGCGGGCGCTGGCGCTGGACCCCGAAGTGCTGTTTCTGGACGAGCCCACGGCGGGACTGGACCCCGTCGGGGCCGCCGCCTTCGATCGCCTGATTCTGACCTTGCGCGATGCCCTGGGGCTGAGCGTGTTTCTGGTCACTCATGACCTGGACACGCTGTATGCCGCCTGCGACCGTGTTGCGGTACTGGCCCGCCGGCGCGTGCTGGTGGCCGACCGGCTCGAGGTGGTGGCGGCCACCGACGACGAATGGATCCACGACTATTTTCACGGCCCGCGCGGCCGCGCCGCCCAGCAGGCGGCTCACCCCGTAGAGGATGACTGACGATGGAACCTCGCGCCCACCATGTGCTGATCGGGCTGTTCACGGTGATCACCCTGGGCAGCGCGCTGCTGTTCGCCCTGTGGCTTGGCAAGTCAAGCGTGGATCGCGACTACGACTGGTATGAAATCGGCTTCAACCGGGCCGTCAGCGGCCTATCGGAGGGCAATGCGGTCCAGTACAGCGGTATCGAAGTCGGCGATGTGATGCGCTTGCGCCTCGACCCGCAGGACCCGCGCCGGGTGCGGGCGCTGATTCGCGTCTACAGTGACGTGCCGGTAAAGGAGGACACCCGCGCCAGTCTAGCGCTGGCCAACATTACCGGCACCATGAACGTCCAGCTCTCCGGCGGCACACCGCAGAGCCCGCGCCTCGAGGGCGACCGCAATGATCCCCCGCTGATTCAGGCCGAGCCCTCGCCGCTGAGCTCGCTGCTCAGCAATAGTGAAGCCCTTTTCACCCAGATAGATCGCCTGCTGAGCAATGCCAATCGACTGCTCTCCGCGGAAAATACCGCCAGCCTCACGCGCACCCTGCAGCATGTGGAGCGCATCAGCGGCGAACTGGCAGACCAGCGCGGAGGCTTCAGCGACGCCATGGTGCGCTTGGGCGAGGCCGGCGCCGGGCTCGAGGCTTCCGTCGAGCACCTGGGCCGTCTGAGCGCGACGGCTGATGAACTGCTCAGCCAGCAGGGTCGTGCGAGCCTGGAGAATGCCCAGCGCGCCACGCAGTCCCTGGCGGCCACGACCGCCCGACTGGACCGGCTGACCGCGCGCCACGCAAGCGATATCGGGCGCGGCCTGCAGGGGATGGGCGAGCTCGACCCGGCCATGCGCGAACTGCATGCGACGCTGCGAACCCTCAACCGCCTGGTGCGACGTCTCGAGGACAATCCCGCCGAGACCCTGCTGGGCCGCGACGATATCCAGGAGTTCACGCCATGAGCCCGCCGTTTGCATTGCGCCAGGCCCTGTTGCTGCTGGCGCTGACCCTGCTGTTCACCGGCTGCAGCCTGGTGCCCGAGCGCGAGCCGGTGCGGCTATTTACCTTGCCGGAAGCGGCGCTGCCGGCCGCTTCTAGTCCCGCGCAGGCGCTGACGCTGCGGGTGGATACGCCCAGCGCCGGCGCGCCGCTCGATGGCTCACGCCTGCTGGTCATGCCCCGCCCTGGGGAGCTGCAGGCTTATGCCGGTGCTCGCTGGCGCGACGATGCGCCGAGCCTCTTGCGCGACTATCTGATCACCGCCTTTCGCCGCGACGGGCGCCTCGCCGCCGTCGTGGATGACACCAGCCGTGCGCGCAGCGATGCCACCCTGGCCAGCCATCTGGAGGGCTTTCACAGCCGCTACCATGACGGCAACCCGCAGATTGTCATACGCCTCGAGGTGCAACTGCTCGATGAAGCCAGCCGCGAGGTGCTCGCCAGCCGCCGCATGGAGGTCGTGACCGCCAGCCGTGACGAGAGCGTCGACGCCGTATTGGCCGCCTTCGGCCGCGCGGCCGACCGCCTGGCACGCGAACTCGTCGACTGGACGCTGTCGCAGATGGACACGCGGTCGCTGTGATCTGCCCGGTCACATCAAGGGGCCCGGTAATCTCGCGGATCGATCTGCCAGGCCTTGAGCCGCGAGCGCAGCGTCGTCGGCTTGAGGTTCAGCAGCTCGGCAGCGCCTGCCTTACCCGACACCTTGCCTGAGCAAGCACGCAGTGCGGCAACAGCACTCGCTCGCTGCTTGATCTGCAGCTGGGGTTCGGTCAGCAACATTGCTGTATCGTCATGTTCTGCGGCGATGGCTGGGGTTGCCGCAGGCTCATCCTGACCCGTCGGCGCTGCCACATCGGTTGCCAACAGGTCATCGAATGCCAGCTCCTGCCCTTGGGCGACGATAACCTGACGCTCGATCACATTCTCCAACTCCCGAATGTTGCCAGGCCACGAGAAGCACTTGAGCAGCGCCATGTGATCGGGCGAGATTCGCAGGCCGGGCTTGTTGAACTTCTGGCAGGCACGCAACAGAAAGTGCCTGGCCAGCAGAGGGACGTCCTCGATGCGCTCACGCAAAGGCACCGAGACGATGGGAAAGACATTGAGGCGGAAATAAAGATCCTCGCGAAATAGGCCACGGGTCACCATCTGGCGCAGCTCACGGTTGGTCGCAGCAATCACCCGCACATCGACTTCTCGAGTGTGATTTTCACCCACCCGCTCGAATTGCCGGTCCTGAAGGACGCGCAGCAGCTTACTCTGAAGCTCCAGCGGTATTTCACCAACCTCGTCAAGAAACAGCGTGCCACCATCGGCCAGTTCGAAACGGCCGGGACGATCACTCACCGCACCCGTGAAGGCGCCCTTCGCATGACCGAAAAATTCGCTCTCGAACAGATCCCGAGGAATTGCCGCACAGTTGACGCGAATCAGCGGACGATCACTGCGCATGCCACCGACGTGAATAGCGCGAGCGATCAACTCCTTGCCCGTACCCGACTCACCGCTGATCAGCACGTTGGCATCCGTGGGTGCCACCAGCGCGATCTGCTGCACCAGGTGCGCGACAGCCGCACTTTCGCCCACGATGTCTCGATGATTGAGCTCAGCCTTTATCTCCTCCTGTAGGTACTGGTTCTCCAGTTCGAGCCGCTGCTTGAGCGTTTCCACCTCGGCCAGCGCATCGCGCAGTCGTTGTTCGGCGCGCTTGCGCTCGCCGATGTCACGAAACAGCACAACCGCGCCAACCAAGCGCCCCATTTCGAAGATGGGGGTACTGGTGTACTCCACCGGGATCGCCTCGCCGTTCTTGTGCCAAAACACCTCATCATCGACCCGATGCACCTGGCCGTCACTGAATGAGGCATGAATCGAGCACTGCTGCACGGGAAAGTGACTGCCGTCGGCCTGCGTATGATGGAACATCTGATGGGCATCGTGGCCCACCATATCCTCGCTGCTCCAGCCTAGAATTCGCTCGGCGGCTGGATTGACGAAGGTGGTTCGTCCTTCGGCATCCAGGCCATAGATGCCCTCACCGGCCGCGCTGAGAATCAGCTGGTTCTGACGCTCGATACGCTCAAAGACCTGCTCGACCCGTGCCCAATCTACCTTGCCGCGGCGATGTTGGCGGCGCAGGTCGGCCAAGGCTCGGCGCTGCTCTGCCTTGTGCCGATCGACCAGGGTCAATAGTAAGCACCCTGCCTCAAGCACCTGCGCCTGCACCTCGACGTAGCGCGGCACACGCTGTTGGTCGAGCAGGACGAGATCGTCCGACCAGGCAGTCGAACGGGTGAACGCCTCGTCCGTGAAACACACCCACAGCGGCAAGGAGGCACTGAGAAAGTGACTGAAGGGGTGCTTGGTCAGACCAGCCGACACCTCTCCCAGCATCCGGCAGGCGGCCTGATTCGCCGCGAGCAAACGGTCAGCCACCGGGTCGATGACCATCAGCGCCTGGGGCGCGCGGTCGAAGACCTGATCTCGTAACGACACGGCCTGAGTCGTGCCATCGGGCATATGTAGCTCCTCTCTATCCTCTGGTCTGTGCCATACAAGGCCCGGGCCAATAACGAAATATCGTCATTATTTCAGCGAGATATCGTCAATGACGATATCTCGTCACATGTCAGCATGGGTCCTGACTGCCCGGCTTTAAAATTCAAGCGACTGGATATAAAAGCTTTTTTTCAAAAAGCCCTAAAGATGGCATGTACTTCGCCTGATACAGAGAGAACTCAGGATAGGCACCCGCATGCACTACGCCGGTGCAGACGCTTCCGTCACCAGTCTTAATCAGGAGCCATGTCACATGACCCTACGCGATGACCACAACAGTCTTGGCAACCCCTTCGACCACCGCCAGTCGCTGATCCATGGGCGACATTGCGACTGCCGGGATTGCTGTAACGGCAAGGAACATGCGGTTTCACGTCGCGCCCCCCACGACACAGCACTTCCATCGCATCAGGCACTCCCCCAAGGCCAGGAGGAAATGCTGGACCGCGTTGTGGAAAGCGCCCTGGTGCGAGGCATGTTTGGCCACAGCGACATGCATCGCCGGCAATTCATGAAACTTGTGGGCGGAGGAACGGTGGCGGCCGCACTGGCGACCCTGTTGCCAATGGATGCCATCAAGGCCGCCGTCAAGGAAGACCTAGGCCCGCTGGAGAAAACCCGCCTGGACGTCGGCTTCGTGCCGATTACCTGTGCAACGCCGATCATCATGGCGCACCCCATGGGTTTCTATGAGCGCTATGGCCTGGATGTCTCGGTCATCAAGACAGCGGGTTGGGCGGTAGCGCGCGACAAGTCGCTCAATCGCGAGTACGACGCGGCCCACATGCTGACGCCCATGCCGCTTGCCATGACGCTGGGGGCGGGTTCGAGTCCCCAGCCCTTCATCATGCCAGCAGTGGAGAATATCAATGGCCAGGCCATCGTGCTGCATAATGACCACAAGGAAAAGCGTGATCCCATGCAGTGGAAGGGGTTCACCTTTGGTGTACCGTTCGAATACTCCATGCACAACTTCCTGCTGAGATACTACGTGGCGGAGTTTGGCATCGATCCCGATCAGGACATCCAGATACGCGTCATTCCCCCTCCCGAAATGGTGGCCAACCTGCGCGCCGGTAATATCGACGGTTTCCTTTCACCGGACCCCTTCAACCAGCGTGCTGTTTACGAAGGTATCGGCTTCATTCACCTTCTCACCAAGGAAATATGGGACGGTCATCCCTGCTGCGCCTTCGCCACCAGCGCCCAGTTTGCGCGAGAGAATCCCAATACCTATGGTGCCCTGCTGCGTGCCATCATCGATGCCACGCAATACTCCTCTAACCCCGACAATCGTTCGGAAATCGCCGAAGCTATCGCGCCGACCAACTACCTGAACCAGCCCGTCACCGTTATCGAGCAGGTGCTGACAGGCACTTACGCCGACGGCCTGGGACAAGTTCAACGCGTACCCGACCGCATCGACTTCGACCCCTTCCCCTGGCACTCGATGGCAGTCTGGATTCTGACCCAGATGAAACGCTGGGGTTATATCGAAAACCATGTCGACTATCAGCAGGTCGCCCGAGACGTTTATCTCGCCACTGATGCCCGCGCGGTGATGCGTGAACTGGGCTACGAAGCCCCCGAGGAGAACTCGCGAAACTACGAGATAATGGGCAAGACATTCGACTACAGCCAGCCAGAAGCCTATATCGAAAGCTTCGACATCCGGAGGGGCTGACATGGACCGCACGACGACCGAGTGGAATATCAGTCTCAACATGCGTGCGACCGTGCTCGCCGTCCTCATCCTTGCCATTGGCCTGGGCCTTTGGGAGGGCTTCAACCAGGTGCCGGCCATGGCGGGTGGCGGCGGCGAGTTGAGCGAGTACCAAAAACTCATGGCCGGTGCCGATGAGACCGCCAAGGTACCGCCGCCGTCGGAAATTTTGACGCGCGCTTGGGAGGAGCTGTCCAACCCCTTCTATGATGCCGGCCCCAATGACAAGGGCATCGGTATCCAGCTGGGCTACTCGCTCTACCGGGTGCTGTCGGGATATCTGCTTGCTGCACTGATTGCTATTCCGGCAGGCTTTCTGATCGGTATGTCACCGCTGATGTACAAGGCGCTCAATCCCTACATTCAGGTGTTGCGCCCCATTTCGCCACTGGCCTGGATGCCGCTGGCGCTGTTCATCATTCAGGACTCCGAAGCCTCGGCCATCTTTGTCATCTTCATCTGCTCGATATGGCCCATGCTGCTCAATACGGCCTTTGGCGTGGCGGGCGTCAGGCAGGACTGGGTCAACGTCGCCCGCACCCATGAGCTCTCATCGTTGAAGACGGCGTTCAAGGTGATCCTGCCCGCCGCCGCCCCCACCATTCTGACCGGCATGCGTATCTCCATCGGCATTGCCTGGTTGGTGATCGTGGCCGCCGAGATGCTAGTGGGCGGTACTGGCATCGGCTACTACGTATGGAACGAGTGGAACAACCTCGATCTGACCAGCGTGATCTTCTCGATCCTGATGATCGGTGTCGTGGGCATGTTACTCGACCTGGCGCTATCGTCGATCGCGCGACTGGTCACCTATCAGGAATAACCCCGGGAGAAAGACATGAGTCATGCCTTCGTGGAAGTCCAGCAAGCCGCCAAGCGCTTTCCCGGTGCCAAGGGAGAAGACGCTCTCACGGTGTTCGAGAACGTCAGCTTCCAGCTTCACAAGGGTGAATTCGTTTGCATCATTGGCCACTCAGGCTGCGGTAAATCAACCATCATGAATGCCCTAGGCGGGCTCGACAGCCTAAGCCAGGGAGCCATGATCATGGATGGCCGTGAGATCAATGCGCCCAGTCTGGAGCGCGGGGTAGTGTTCCAGAACTATAGCCTGCTGCCCTGGCTCACCTCGCTGGAGAACGTTCGCTTCGGCGTCCGTGCCCGCTGGCCCGAGTGGAACGACTCTCAGGTAACCCAACACAGCCTGGCCTACCTGAAGCTGGTTGGCCTTGCCGAGGTGGTGGATCGCAAACCGGCCCAGCTGTCCGGCGGTATGCGTCAGCGAGTGAGCATCGCCCGGGCATTCGCCACCAAACCGCAGTTGCTGCTGCTCGACGAACCCTTCGGGGCCCTGGATGCCCTGACGCGGGGCGTCATTCAGGACGAATTGATCAAGATATGGAGCCAGGATCGCCAGACTGTCTTCATGATCACCCACGACGTTGATGAGGCGATTCTGCTTGCCGACCGCATTCTCCTCATGACCAATGGCCCCCAGGCACGCATCGCCGAGGCGGTGGAGATTGACCTGCCGCGGCCGCGCTCGCGCGCCGAGATCGTCAAGCATCCGAACTACTACACCATCCGTAACTACCTGGTCGACTTCCTGGTCAAGCGCTCGAGCGAGCTGCATACCGCCGATCTCGACCGGCGCAACTTGCAGTATCCCCGCAGCGTCGACCCCGTTGCCCTCGCCGTCGACGCCCCGGTCGACGCGCAAGAAACTGATTCGCCCTCCACCGCCGCCAGCAATCTGGCGACTTTCAAACGCAAGGAGACTCACCATGGATAAGCTGGAGATGCGCCATACCCTGCTCGCCGCCAAGGCCCGCAAGAAGCTGAGCTGGGACGACATTGCCACCGCCGTCGACATGTCACCCGTCTGGGTCGCCTCGGCCTGCTATGGAATGAATAGTGCCAGCAGCGATATCGCCCACAGGCTGTGCGACGTGCTCGGTGTCGATGCTGACGTCGCCGAGGCGCTGACGACATTTCCCACCAAGGGCTGGGACGAGGCCATTCCTCAGGACCCCTTTATCTACCGCCTGTACGAAGTGGTGGGCGTTTACGGTGAGACGCTCAAGGATGTGGTTCAGGAGCAATTCGGCGATGGCATAATGAGCGCCATCGACTTCACCATGGAAGTCGACAAGGTGAAGGACCCCAAGGGAGATCGCGTGCTGTTGACCCTCAATGGCAAATTCCTGCCCTACAAGGCCTGGTAGCCTTCCAGACGTGACACCGTCCGCTCGACCGCAGCGCGATAGCCGCCGCCAAATAGCAGCAGGTGATTGAGCAGCGGGTAGAGTTGGAAAAGCCTCTCGCGCCTCGGCCAGTCGGCCGGGGCGTTGCCGTTCCAGTAGGCTTCAAAGAACGCACCCCCCGGTGATCCGAACAGCGTCAGCATGGCGAGATCTACCTCTGGGTAGTGACGATAGACCGCCGGGTCGATAAGTGCCGGGCCTTGCGGGGTAAACAGCACATTGCCCGACCAGAGATCGCCATGGAGCAGGCAAGCCGGGCTGTCGGGCAGCCAGGTTTCCAGGCCGTGAGCCAGAACCTCGATCCGCTCACGCAGAGGACTATCGAGCAGGCCGCGGGCATGACACGCCTGGGCAAGCGGCAGCAGACGCCGCTCGCGCTGGAAGGCGCGTCCATCAGACAACCAGGCGGTGGGCTGAGGCGTACGCCCGCAGGCGTTATTTCGCGGCCAGCCATGGGCACCCTCGCCCGCGGCATGGAGTCGACGCAATCCTTCCCCCAACAGGGCCGCCTCGCCGGGGGCGTGCCCGTTGGGCAGCGCTTCCAAGACCAGATAACCTGCTGCCTCTGCCAGCACAGCCGGCGTTAGCAGTCCGCTACTCGCCTCATGCAACGCCCTCAGGCCGTCGGCTTCCCCCGCCAGGCGCTCGGGATCGTCGCACTTGACCACAATCTCGCCATGTTGGGTCATCAGGCGAAAGACTGCGGCGATGTCGCCCCCTCCCAGCGCTTGGGGCTCGCTCTGCGGCGTCAGTCCGGCGGCCGACAGAAGGGCGGCGAGGGTCTCGTCAATCAGCATGCAAACGACTTCCCTATGGCGATGCCAACAGGGTTGCCAATACGCTCGATACTGTCAAAAAAGCGCGACATCAAAAAAGCCGCCCAGCGGGCGGCCAAAGGGGTAATCAAGCATTGGACAGCGGGGGGCCCCGAAGGGACCGACATCACTCGGGCATCAGTACCGCGTCGATCACATGGATGACGCCGTTGCTGGCTTCGATATCCGCCTGCACCACGGTCGCATCATCAATCATCACGCTACCGTTTTCCGTGGTGATAGTAATGTCTTGGCCTTGCACGGTGGTGGCGCTGTCGGCGGCCATGGCGTCTTCGGCCATGACTTTACCGGGCACCACGTGGTAGGTCAGGATCGCCTGAAGTTGCTGCTGGTTTTCCGGTTCAAGCAGAGATTCCACGGTGCCATCCGGCAGCGCTGCGAAAGCTTCATCAGTGGGCGCGAAGACGGTGAAGGGCCCTTCGCCTTTGAGCGTATCGACAAGCTCAGCTGCCTTCACGGCTGCCACCAGGGTCTCGAACTGGCCGGCACCCGCAGCGGTGTCGACGATATCCTTGCTCATACCGTGGTCATCCGCCTGGATGCTGCCAGCGAGCATCATGCCGAGCAGGCCAGCACCGGCAAATCGAGCGACAGGGGTGGTAAAGGTCTTCATGGGGCACGTTTCCTCTTGTCTGACCTCGGGCGCGGCGCGCCCGTCAGGTGTTAGGACATCAGGTCGGTAACCGTCTCGGCCTCAACCTATACATAACGTAGTCTTCGTATAGCTATTGGACAAGTATTATTTTTTCCCTGCCGCTAACCTCGAAAAAGGGCAAAAAGGCGCCAAGACAGGGCTGACGTCCTCTCAACGATATGGCACAACGGGAGAACACCACTCTTCGAGGAGTCGAGACCATGTACAAATTGGCTTTCTTTGTTCCGCTGGCAGACGCCGAAACCGTCAAGGAGGCGGTCTTCGCCACCGGCGCCGGGCGTATTGGCGACTACGAGGCGTGCTGCTTCCAGACCCAGGGCACCGGGCAGTTTCGCCCCCTCGCGGGCGCCGACCCGCATATCGGACGCGTCGGCGATCTGGAGCAGGTGGATGAGCTCAAGGTGGAGCTGGTCTGCGAGGACGCGCTGATCGGCATGGCCGTGGCCGCTCTGAGGCGGGCTCATCCCTATGAAGAGCCCGCCTTCGACGTGTGGAAGCTCGCGGCTTTTTAAGTTCCCGCTCACAGGGGGTGACAGGCTCAGGCAACCGCCTATCGATCATGTACAGCGTCGAAAGCCTGTCATACGCCGCGCTCGGTCTGGATCGAGAAGAACCAGCCGCCATCCGTCCGACTGGCGATGAGGTTTGTAGCCACACCTCATGCTTCCTGCACGGCGCAGGCAGGCAAGCTTGAAAGTTTTAGACGGTGGCTGCCCTAGTCAAAGGTAAAATAGGGAGCATGCCGCGCTTATTGGTCAGGCACTGCCGAAATAGCGTTCGCGGTCCTCGGCGGTGATGTCGCTGATGTGCAGTGGGAAGGCGGCCTGGCGCCGGTCATCGTAGAAGTGGCGCAGGGTGCGTTCGATGGTGGGAAAGGCGAGCTCGTCCCAGGGGATCTCGTGCTCCTCGAACAGCGCCACCTCCAGGCTCTCGGGCCCGGCGTCGAAGCCACCCTGCAGGTCGGCGCGAAAGATCATGTAGACCTGGTTGATATGCGGCAGGTTGATCAGGGTGTAGAGGCCATGCACGGAGACCTCGGCGCAGGCCTCCTCGCGGGTCTCGCGGGCGGCCGCCTCGATGGTGGTCTCGGCGTTCTCCATATAGCCCGCCGGCAGGGTCCAGAAGCCCTTGCGCGGGGGAATCGCCCGGCGGCACAACAGTACCCGGCTGCCGCTCACCGGCAGGGTACCGGCAACGATGCGCGGGTTCTGATAATGGACAGTGCCGCATTCGTCGCAGAAATGGCGCGGTCGATCGTCCCCGTCGGGAATCGCGAAGCGCACGGTGTGGCCACAGTGACTGCAGAAGTTCATGGCGCTCCCTGGCAGGCTGAGGGGGTGGGCGTGATGGGCACCCGGTAAAGGCTTGACGCCGCGCACGGCGGCCAAGTAGAAGGAATCAAACCCGATGGAAACCCCATGTTAGAGAACCTTCACGAACGCCTGCAAGCGTATCGGCCTCGCCGGATCGGTCTGCGCCTGCCCGAGGCCGCGGTCCTGCTGCCCATCGTCGACCGCCCCGAGCCGACCCTGCTGTTCACCCGCCGCGCCAACCATCTGTCGACACACAGCGGCCAGGTAGCGTTTCCCGGCGGCAAGCGCGAGCCCCAGGATGCCGACCTGCTGAGCACGGCCCTGCGCGAGTCCCACGAGGAGATCGCGCTGCCGCCCGAACGCGTAGCGCTGTTCGGCCGCCTGTCGGACGTGCTGTCACTGCATGGGCTGCGCGTCACCCCCTGGGTGGGGCTGATCCCGCCCGACCTGCCCTTGACGCCTGACCCGGGCGAGCTTGATGCCATCTTTGAGGTGCCGCTGACGCACTTTTTGCACGATCAGCGCACCCATACCGACGTGATTCGCGTGGACGGCCGCGACTACTACGTCCCCAGCTACTGCATTGACGGCCACGTCATCTGGGGGCTTTCGGCGATGATGCTTGTCGAACTGCTTGCCGAAGGTTTCGCCATGCCGATCAGCCTTTTCGAGCGCCCGCCGGGCGAGCTTCTCTATCGCCCCGAACGCAGGACCACGTCATGATCTCGAGCACTTCGTCCCAGGGCAGCGCCCTGCCCCAGCAACGCCTGAGCGAACTGGTCGACGCACTTGTGGCACAGGGCTGGTACGTCGGCAACAACTTTCTCCCCGCCGGGCTGTGCGCTGACCTTCACGACGAGCTGCTCGCCATGGCCAACCACGCCGCACTGGAAGAAGCCGGTATCGGTCGCGGTCAAGCCCATGCCCTACGCCGCGACATTCGCGGCGACGCCATCCGCTGGCTGGACCGCGAGAGCCTAGCCCAGCGTCGCTACCTGGAGGCCATGGGCGAGCTGCAGCAGATACTCAACCAGGCACTCTACCTTGGCCTATTCGAATACGAGGCCCATTTCGCCCACTATCCACCGGGTGCGTTCTATCGGCGCCACGTCGACAGCTTCCGCGGTCGAGCCAATCGCGTGATCTCCACGGTGGGCTACCTCAACCCGGACTGGCCAAGCGACGGCGGCGGGGAAATGGTCATTTTCGCCGCCGACGACCCCGAGCGTGAACTGGCTCGAGTACCGCCTCAGGCCGGCACCTTCGCCTGCTTTCTCTCCGAAAATGTTCCCCACGAGGTGCTGCCGACACGGCTGCCACGCGCCAGTATCGCCGGCTGGTTTCGCCGCAACGCCTCGCTCGGCGGGCGCATCGACCCGGCGCGCTGAACGTCGCGCGGCAAGCCACCAGCATCCGGCGCCGAGCGGGTAACGGTCATTTTTTCCGTTGAGGTGGCGGCCTGGCCTCAGGCAGGATAGACCTCAGCAGACACGGGCAAGCAGGACCTAACCAAGGCACTGGGCTGGAGGCGCCATATGCAACCGCTGAGCTACTACTACTACAACGTGCTGGAAGGCCTCGAGAAGCCGAGCGATGTGCCGACAACGCACCTTCAGGAGGGCTATGACATCCTCTACCATCATGGCGGGCGAATCGAAATCGACCTGATGCGCAAGGCCGAGGACGGCAATGCCAAGGGCATGCCCTTCCACTGGTACGAAGCCCTCGATGACGAGCAGCGGGCCAAGCTCCACAAGGCACTTGATGGGGAAGATCCCGCCAAGATCCTCAAGATCCTGCAACGCAACGGCTATGCCGGTGTGCTTTATCATCATGCCTGGGAAAACTTCCGAAGCGGCGTCAGCGCCAATTGACGCCTGGCTCTCCTGGCCTGCCGGCCAGGAGAGCCTTCTGCCCACGGGCCCGCATGCCAATGCGGGCCCGTCGCGCGTTATCACCGGCGCTCTCTGTGGCTAGCTGTGATCTCTAGAGAGGTTGTTCATCGGGAGCCTACCCGGAAGACCGGAGATGCGAACCAACCAATCGCGCCAGGAGGTCCGGGTGAACAACCATAGGAATGCCCGTCTCACTCCGCATGGTCGAGCCCTACTGGCCACACGCGAAACTTCGACTGGATGCACGTGCAGGCGGCCAGACTCTGACGCCGGGCGCCTCAGTCACGCAGGATGGTCATGCGCCGTGTCTCGTCCTCGGGGAACACGCGCCCGCTGCGCAGGGCGGCAAACAGGTGCAGGAACACCACCCCGGGCTCGCCGAACACGTCGCCGGAGCGGAAGTAGGCGTGCCCCTTGGGATAGTCGTAGCGCGTGTTGACGTCATCGCAGTCCACGGCGAACACGTTGCGTGCGACTCGCGTCATATCCTCCGGGCCGGAGTGGCCGAGGCGCCGGGAAGCGATTCGGTTCTTCAGGTTGGAGGCCTTGCTGGCGCGCAGGGCCAGGTCGTCGGAGGCAAAGTAAACGGTGACGTTGCGCGAAGCATGGCCGATCAGCTCGCCGCTGCGCCCCTCCTCCAGCGACTCATTGACGATATCGGCAGCGATCAGGAAGGTATTGCGAAACAGCAGCGGCACCCCACCCGGCAGGGAATACTTGCGCCATACGCGCAGCGTCTCGCGCAGCACGCGATTGCCCATGGAGTGGGCCAGCACGTTGATGCGTTTGAGGCAGGGCGTGGGGGCCACCGCGAACTGATCGCTCTCGCGCCACTCCACAAAGCGCTGCAGCACCCGGGCGAAGGAGAAAGCGCTCAGGTCTGCCGATTCCTGGTCATCCCAGTAGTCCTTGACGATGCCCAGATCATTGTCACAGGGCCAGATCAGGGGCACCACCAGCACCTCGCCGGGCTGGCTGGCATCGCAGAGTTCCTGAAACTCCTGCGCCGCCGAGAAGACGTCGGTGGGCAGGTTGGAGAACCCATGGATATAGATCATCACCTGGCGAGCCTCGGCCTCCTTGAGACGGCGCAGAAACGCCGTGCTGCCAAGCTCCTGGCAGTGCCCCGCCGCGACCTCCTCGCAGTAGAAGACCGAGTTGCTGGCGGCATTGTTCTTGAGGTCGAAGTCGAAGCGGCGATTCGCCCGGGTACGAATGCTCTGGGTGGGAAACCGATTGGTGATGAACAGCATGCTGAGCCCCTCAAGGCGCGGACGGCAAAGACGCCGCCCGTCCTTGTGAAGCTAGCACAGCCCGTTGCAGCGGCCACAATCTGGCCACGTCAATACTAGGCGGCCAGTGTCGCGTCAGCCGCCTTACAGGCGCGCTTGGGCTCGCGGCGTGTCGAGAACCTTCCGCCAGCGGCTAGGCCATCAGCCCCGCCCGATGCCGTCAGGCCTTGAGCACGTAGCGCAGGATTTCCACGACCTGATCGGTGGTAGTGCACCAGGCCTTTGCCTCGGCGTCGACCTCCTTGAGCGGATGGACGATCTGCTCGCCGTGCAGGGTCACATAGGGCTTGCCGAGAGCGGCGCAGTAGCCGGCATCGAAAGCGGCATTCCACTGCTTGTACTGGTCACCGAAGCGCACCACCACCAGATCGCTCTGCTCGATCAGCGTGCGGGTGCGGATGGCGTTGACCTTGGCAGACTGATGGTCACGCCAGAACGAGCTGGGGGTTTCGCCGAGGCGGTCGCCGGCCGCGTCGCTGGCGCCATGGTCGGTCACCGGCGCGGAAAACACCACGTCAAGGCCTGCGGCCTCGGCGCCGCGCTGGATCTCGTCGCGCCAGTCGGTGTGGATCTCGCCGGAAAGGTAGACGTGGAAGCTCATGGCAGGCTCCTCGCTGAAGGGAAACGGTCGGCCATGGTATCGCATGAAGTTTTAAATGGAAAAAACTTCCAAAATAATATTCAGCGGCGTACGGCTGCCGCCACACGGTCGCCGACGCGCAGCGTGCGGCCCTCGCCGGCCAGCAGGATCGCATTCTGGCCGAAGTAGCCACCCGGGGCGAGGCGAGGGTTCATTTCCACCAGAGTGCGCAGCGGCTCGCCGGGCACGGCAATCTCGCCGCTCTGCTGGTCCACGGTGGTGATCTTGCAGCGCTGGCAGGGCTTGCGCAGACCGAGGCGCCATGAGCCGTCGGCCGCCGCCAGAGTGTCCCAGCCATCCTCGGCGAAGGCGGTGGCATCATCCACCACCAGGCTCGGCCGGAA
>Ga0207414_1000506_pt1 | contig 17226 bp, 16 predicted proteins | sample PonA231FremontCA_2_FD_187269 | JGI IMG/M metagenome (GOLD analysis project Ga0207414, IMG submission 187269) | Marine sediment microbial community from Fremont, CA, USA - Pond A23 Sediment 1 (SPAdes) | ecosystem: Environmental > Aquatic > Marine > Unclassified | place: USA: Fremont, California... | reverse complement strand
CAAGCCGGCGCAACCGGGGCCGACGCGCCCGACGCGCTGGCCGAACTGGCGGCGGGATCGGTGGGCGCGGCCCTGCGCCTCGAGGCAGCCGACGGGGTCCGGATTTACGGCGAAATGGTCGCGATCTACGGCGAGCTGCCACAGCTGGACCGCCAGCGCGCGCTGAAACTGGCCGAGTCGGGTGCCGCCCGTGGCGCCGAGGCCCGCCTCGACATGCTGATCGCGCTCAATGACCTGTTCCTGACCCGCCTCGCGCGGTTCGGTGCCATGGGCACATCCCCCCCCGTCGAGGCCGCACCGGGCGAAGCCGCGCTGATCGCACGGCTGGCCCCGGACCCCGCCCGTGCGCGGCTCTGGGCCGAACTGGCGCACTCGCTGAGCGCGCGCATCGCCCATGCCCGGGCGGTGAACCTTGACCCTGCCTCACTCATCCTAGATATGATCTTCAGTATCCGTAACACTGCAGCCGGCCAAGCCGCCATGGGGGCGCGATGAGCGAGTTCATTGAGATCACCGACAGCCATTGTCATCTTGATTTCCCCGATTTCGACGACGCGCGTGACGCGGTCATCGCCCGCGCCATCGAGGCCGGCGTGACCCGCATGGTGACCATCTGCACCCGCCTTTCGGCCGAACCGCGGGTCCGCGCCATCGCCGAGGCGCACGCGCCCGTGTTCTACGCGGCGGGCACCCATCCGATGAGCGCGGCAAACGAACCCCTGGCGTCCGTGGACGAACTGGTTTCGCTGGCGCGGCACCCGAAATTCGTCGGTATCGGCGAAAGCGGGCTGGATTATCACTACACCGCCGACTCGGCGCAGGTGCAAAAGGACAGCTTGCGCATTCACATCGCCGCCGCGCGTGAAACCGGCCTGCCGCTTATCATCCATGCGCGCGACGCCGATGACGACATGGCGCGCATCCTGACCGAAGAATATCAAAACGGCCCCTACAGTTGCGTGATGCATTGCTTTTCCTCGGGCGCCGAACTGGCCCGCGCGGCACTGGACCTGGGGTTCTACCTGTCGATGTCGGGCATCGCCGCATTCCCCAAAAGCGAGGCGCTGCGCCGGATTTTCGCCGCCGCGCCGCCGGATCGCATCCTGGTCGAAACCGACGCGCCCTATCTCGCGCCGCCGCCGCATCGCGGCAAACGCAACGAGCCGGCCTATACCGCCCACACCGCGCGCCGCGGCGCCGAGGCGCTCGGCCTGAGCTACGCCGAGTTCGCCGCGCTGACACAGGCCAATTTCGACCGGCTGTTCAACAAGGCCGCACTCTACGGCAAGGCCAACGCCTGATGGCGGAACTCAGATATACAATCCTGGGCTGCGGCTCTTCGGGCGGCGTGCCGCGACTTGGCGGACACTGGGGCGACTGTGATCCCGACAATCCGAAGAACCATCGCCGCCGCTGCTCGATGCTGGTCGAGCGCGAGACCGGCGAAGGCATCACGCGGGTATTGATCGACACCTCGCCGGACCTGCGCGCGCAACTTCTCGATGCCGGCGTGGGGGAACTGGACGCGGTGGTGTATACCCATTCGCATGCCGATCATGTGCACGGTCTGGACGATCTGCGGATGATCGTCTTCAACATGCGCCGCCGCCTGCCCGTCTGGGCCGATGGTGACACCCAGAACGATCTCTACTCGCGCTTCGGCTATGCCTTCATGCAACCCGAGGACAGTCCCTATCCCCCGATCCTCGACATGCACACGATCAGCAACGACATCACCATCGAGGGGGCCGGCGGCCCCGTTCACATGATCCCGTTCAGGGCCAATCACGGCTCGATAGAGGCGCTCGGTTTCCGCATCGGGGCGCTGGCCTACCTGCCCGATGCCGTCAGCCTGCCGGACGAAGCCTGGCCGGTTCTGGAAAACCTCGAATACTGGGTGGTCGATGCCCTGCGCCGCACCCCCCATCCCACGCATGCGCATCTGGACATGACGCTGGACTGGATCGCGCGCGCCGCGCCCCGGCACGCGGTGCTGACCAACATGCATATCGATCTTGACTACCAAACCGTGTCGGATGAAACGCCCGGACACATCACGCCGGCGCATGACGGCCTGGTAATCCGCTTGCCGGACTGACATGAGCACGCGCGCCCCTTCCCTGCCACCCGGTATCGCGCGCGCCCGCCGCCCGCAGATCGTCACCGCCCGGAAGGCGCGCTAGATGCAAGCGCTTCTCGACGTGATCCTGCCGGTTTTCGTGGTCATCGGCTTTGGCTACATGGCGGTGCGGCTGCGACTGTTCTCGGACGCGGCCGTAGATGGCCTGATGACCTTCACCCAGAACTTCGCGATCCCGTGCCTGTTGTTCGCGGCGATTTCCAGGCTGGACCTGAGCCAGAGCTTTCACCCCAGGCTGCTGGCCTCGTTCTACAGCGGCGCGACGATAGGGTTCCTGGCGGGCCTGTTCGGTGCGCGGCTGATCTTCCGGCGCGACTGGGAAGAAAGCGTCGCCATCGGGTTTTGCTGCCTGTTTTCCAACTCCCTGATGCTGGGGCTGCCGATAACCGAACGGGCCTACGGAACCGAGGCCCTGACCGCCAATTACGCCATCGTGTCGGTTCATTCGCCGTTTTGCTACGGCCTGGGGATCACGGTGATGGAAATCGTCCGCGCCCGCGAGCGCGCGCCGCTGAAACTGGTCGCGACGGTTTCGCGCGCGATGTTCCGTAACGCGCTGGTGATCGGCATCGCGCTCGGTTTCATCGTCAATCTCGGCGACATCTCCCTGCCGCAACCGGTGACCGATGCCGTCGATCTGATCGTGCGCGCCGCGCTTCCCGCGGCGTTGTTCGGGATGGGCGGCGTTCTTGTGCGGTATCGCCCCGAAGGCGACCTGAAGGTGATCGCCTGGGTCTGCGCGGTGGCGCTGATCGTGCACCCGGCGACCACATGGATCATGGGCCGCACCCTGGGGCTGGATCGTGACGGGTTCCGTTCGGCGGTGCTGACGGCATCGATGGCGCCGGGCATCAATACCTATGTCTTCGCCTCGATCTACGGACGCGCGCGGCGGGTCGCGGCCTCGTCGGTCCTGATCGGAACCTCGGTGTCGATACTCACGGTCTGGTTGTGGCTGGGCGCCCTGCCCTGAGCTGATCTGGCCCGGCCCCGGATGACCCGCGAAAATCCTGCCCCTGGCCTTCACCGCCCGCCCGATGCGGGTGCCGGTCGCACCCGGCAGCGCCTGCTGGCTCACGCGAAGGTCTGAACCGTCACGCCTGCCGCTTCCAGGGTATCGCGCACCGACCGGGCGATCTGTACCGCGGTCACTGTATCGCCGTGCAGGCAGATGGTATCGATCCGCGTCGGGATTTCCTTGCCGCTTTCGGTGACGATCGCGCCCTTCCTGACCATGTCGGCAATGCGCGGCCCGGCGATGCGCGGATCGTGGATCACCGCGCCCGGCTGCGACCGGTCCACCAGCGTGGCATCGTCGTCATAGGCGCGATCGGCGAATATCTCGCCCACCCATGCGCAGCCCAGCGCCTCGGCGGCCCGCTGCTGCGCCGTCGCGGCCAGCACCATGATGCGCAGATCCGGCGCCACCGACAGCGCCGCGTCGTAACACACCCGCGCCAGTTCGGCATCCTCCGACGCCATGTTGGCCAACGCGCCGTGCAGCTTCAGATGCCGGACCGAGCCGCCCGCCGCCCGCGCCATCGCCAGCGCCGCGCCCACCTGGTAGCGCACCTGGTTGGCCAGGCTTGCATGCGGCACATCGCGGCGATGCCGTCCGAACCCGGCCAGGTCGTCGAAGCCGGGATGCGCCCCTATCCCGACGTTGCACGCCACCGCGCGGCGCATGGTGTCAAACATCACGTCCGGGTCACCGGCGTGAAACCCGCAGGCGATATTGGCCGAGGTGACGATATCCAGCAGCGCCGCGTCGTCGCCCATTTTCCAGGCGCCGAAACTTTCGCCCATATCGGCATTCAGATCGACGGTAAGCGTCATTCTTGGTCTCCTTTCGGGTCTGGATCATGGGCCGATACGACGCCATCGATCAACTGGTATGACAGCAGGTCGGGCATCTGCGCCGGGTCGCGCGACAACGCGCGCACGCCCCGCGCAAGCGCGGCCACTGCATCGCGGTGACGCCGCAGCGCGTCAACACCCTCGTTCTGGCTGATGAACCGGAACCGCAACGCCGCCCCCGGCCCGGCCTGCGCCACGCGCGGCATGTCGGGCGGGATGACCGTGCCGATGCGCGGGTAGCCACCCGTGGTCTGGCACTCGGGCAACAGCACGAAGGGCGTGCCGTCTCCGGTCATCTGGATGTCGCCGGGCACGATCACCTCGGACAGGATCGCCAACTGCCCCTCGGCGGCAAAGGGCGCCCCGTCGAAGGCCATGCGCGCCCCCATGCGGTTGGCGCGCGCATCGCGGGTGAAGTCCGTGCTTTCGAACCGCGCGCGGGTTTGCTCCGAAAACAGCGCCGTCTGCATCGATTCAGTGACCCGCAACTCGCCCCCGCCGAACCGTGGCGCGGGGTCCAGTGTCAGGCCGACCGCGTCGCCGGTCTCGTCGCCCACGGGCAACTCGTCGCCCACCTTCACGGCCCGGCCCACACCCGCGGCCAGATGCGCCGCGCGCGACCCCAGAACCGACGGTGTCGCCACACCGCCGCCCAGGTGCAGGTAGCCGTAGGTGCCGGCCTCTGCCGCGCCGATGCGCAGCACCGCGCCGGCGGGCAACAGGTGGCTGGCGTTCCATGTCAGGCGCGCGCCGTCCACATCGGCGCGCATCGGCGCACCGCTCAGCGCGATGCGCATGTCGTGGCTGGCCCGAAACGTGCCGCCCATGCCGGCCATCTCCACCGCCGCCAGATCCGCGCCTTGCCGCAACAGCGCCGCCCCCTCGGCCAGGGCCAGCGCATCCGCCGCACCGGACCGCGACAGCCCCTCGCCCAGGTAACCGGGGCGCCCGGCATCCTGAACCGTCATCGACGGCCCGGCCTCCAGCACATGCAGGTAACGCGCACTCATGCGATCACCTCGATCTCGGCGCCGCCAAGGCCGGTCCGGTCGCGCGCGCGGATCGCGTGCAATTCCTCGGCATCGATGGCGCGCAGGCTGATCTCGTCACCGGGGCGCAGGGCGAACGGCTCGTCCGCTTCGGGACGGAAACAGCGAAACGCCGTCTGCCCGATATGGCGCCAGCCCGTGGGCGTGTCGTTGGCAAATATGATCAGCTGCCGGATCGCCACCACCAGCGCGCCCTGCGGCACCTTCGGCGTCAACTCCTTGAGGCGCGGAATGTTCCAATGCGCCGGCAACTCACCGGTATAGGGCTGGCCCGGGGCGAAGCCGATGGTCAGCACCCTGGGCCGGGCGGCGCAAAGCTCGTCGCGCGCCTGCGCCTCCGACAGGCCGGCCTCCGCGGCGGCATCGCCGAATTGCGGGCCCAGCTCGGTGCCCAGAACGCAGGGGATGCGAAAATGCTTGCGCCCTCCGGGCAGGTCGGCCCCGTACCAGTCCTGCGCATCCAGCATGTCGCGCAGCCTCGCCGCCAGCGCGTCATGCGACAGGTGCAGCGGATCGAACCGCACGAAGGCCGAGGTCAGCGAGGTGGACACCTCCTCCACCCCGTACCAAGCTGCCTTTTCCAAACCGGCCCGAAAGGCCAGCGCGGCGCGGTTCGCCTGCTCGCTCAGCGACGCGGAAAACCGTATCGCCATGCCGCACAAACCGACCGGCGCAATCTTCGGAAACCCCTCAGGCCGCGACATGAGACCCCCTGTATATGCGTTTCATGATGATCGGTGTCAGGAACATGGGCAGTTGATAACATCCTATGAACACAAGCAGAGGCGCCATCATTTCCGGCGGCAACGCCACCAGGAACAGCGCGATGGATCGGTTGCCCGCCGCCACCGATGTCGCCACGTTGCCCGCCCCCGGCAGCATGTGCGCCAGCAGTTGCAAGCCAAGGTTCGCCGCCACCGCGACGCCAAGCCACCACAGCACCAGCATCGGATCGCTGGCCAGCGCCGGTGCCACCGCCGACATCAGCCCGATCACGATCACCGCCAGCGCCACGGCGGTCAGCCCGTCCAGCGCCTCGGTCGCGCGCCGGTCCGCCGTGCGCGGCAATGCCGCGCGCAGGGCGAACCCCGCGGCGGTCGCCGCCGCGATCACCACAAGCAACCGCCCCGCCGCCGCCAGAACACCCGCCACCGAGCCAAGCGTCGGCAATGCCCAGAACACCGGCAGCACCGTCAACGGCAATAGCGCCGTGCCCACGATCAGCAGGCGCAGCCCCGGCGCCGGGTCATGGCCCATCATCAGGGTGAAACTGGGCACGCCCGCCACCGGCGGCGCCGCCAGCATCAGAACCAGCGCCAGCGCCAGCGGCGTTTGCAGAACCCCAAGCACCGCGAAGGCCAACACCGCCCCCAGCGGCAGCGCCACTTGCATAGCCAGCGCCGCGCCCAGCGCCCCGCGCGCCTGCGCCAGCGAACCCAGAGCCGCGCGCGCACCGATCCGCATGGCGGTCAGGAACAGCAGCACCGCCACCATCGGCGCCAACCAGTCGCGCAACACCGCGGCCAGCCCCGGCAAGACAAGCCCGGCCACCAGCCCCGCGACAAGCACCAGCCGCCCGTGACGGGCCAGCCATCGCAACCCGGCAAACATCATCTCAGCCCCCCGGCCCCTGCCTGATGTTGTCGGGCAACCACGTCGCAAGCTCCGGAAAGGCGATCAACACGAACACCATAACCACCATTATCACGAACATCGGAAAGGCCGCCCGCGCGATGAACCCCATGCCGTGGCCGGTCATGCCCTGCAACACGAACAGGTTGAACCCGATGGGTGGCGTGATCTGCGCCATCTCCACCACCACGACGATGAAGATACCGAACCAGATCAGGTCGATCCCGGCTTCACGCACCATCGGCTCGACCACCGCCATGGTCAGAACGACCGACGAAATACCGTCCAGAAACATGCCCAGCACGATATAGAACACCAGCAGCGCCATCAGCAGTTGGAACCGGCTCAGATCCCAACCCGCGATCAGATCGGCCAAGCCGCGCGGCAATCCCGTAAACCCCATTGACAGCGACAGGAACGCCGCCCCCGCAAGGATCAGCGCGATCATCGCGGAGGTGCGCGTCGCCCCCATCAGCGACTCGGTGAAGGTGGCCCGGTTCAGCGACCCCTGCGATATCGCCAGGACCAGCGCCCCGACCACACCGAAGGCCGCCGCCTCGGTCGCGGTGGCATAGCCAAGGTACATCGACCCGATCACCACCGAGATCAGCAGCAATACCGGGATCAGGTAGCGCGAATTCGCCAGCTTCTGACCGAAATTCATGACCGGATCCTGCTCGGGCGCCCAGCTTTTCGATACCTGGCTGGTAATCGCCACGAACGCCATGAACATGCCCGCCAGAACGATACCCGGCACGATCCCCGCGAAGAACAGCTTGGATATGCTTTCGTTGATGGTCACGCCATAAACGATCAGCGTCAGCGATGGCGGGATCATCAGGCCAAGCGTCGCCGCCCCGGCCAGCGTGCCGATGACCATGCGCTCGGGGTAGTTCCGGCTGCGCAGTTCGGGAATCGACATCTTGCCAACGGTGCTGAGCGTGGCCGCCGAACTGCCCGAAACGGCGGCAAAGACGGTGCAGCCCACGATATTGGTATGCACCAGCCCCCCGGGCAGCCGCGACATCCACGGCGCCAGCCCGCGAAACATGTCCTGCGACAGGCGCGTGCGATACAGGATCTCGCCCATCCATATGAAAAGCGGCAGCGCCGTAAGCGTCCAGCTGCTGGAGGAGGTCCAGATCACCGTCAGCATCGTGTCGCCCACGGGGCGCGTGGTGAACAGCTCCATCCCGACCCAGGCCACCCCCATCAGGGCAAGGCCGACCCAGACGCCGCTACCAAGCAGCACGAATAGGACAAACAGGAACAGGATGATGACAGACAGATCTTCCATGCGCTCAGGTCTCCTCGCCCACGACGTTCTGGCGCATACGGTGACGGCCGGTGAAAATCAGGCTCAGCAAGTTGTCGGTCAGCGCTATGGCAAGGATTACCGCCCCCACCAGCATCAGTGATTGCGGCATCCACAAGGCGGTCTTGTCCTGCCCCTGGCTGACGTCGCCGAATTTCCAGGACCAGTAGACGAAGCGGCGCGCAAACCACACGAAATACCACGCAACCGCCGACCCGATGGCAAAGCACCACACCTCCAGCAGCCAGTTCATGCGCGGCCCCGCCGCGTTGAGCAGAACACCCACCCGGATATGCGCGCCGTTGTTCAACGCCCCGGCAAAGGCCAGGAACGATGCGGCAGCCATGGCGTACCCGGCGTATTCGGGGGCGCCGGGGAACACCTCGCCGGTCCAGCGCGCCAGCATTTGCAGAAGGATCAGCACCAGGATCGCGATCAGGCACAGCGCGGCCAGAACCCCCGCCCCGGTGTATAGCCCGTCGAGGAAACGGCGCAGGATACGCAAGGCGGCCATGGCGGCTCTCCCTGGCTGGGTTGATGGAACCGCGCGCGGCCCCCGCGGTATCGGGGGCCACGCGCCACGACCGGCTTATTGCATTTCGCGATAAGCCTCGACGATTTCCTTGCCCTCGGCGCCTGCCTGCTCCAGCCATTCGCCGGTCATCGTCTCACCGATCTGCTTGAGCTCCTGGCGCAGCGTGTCGCTGGGCGCTTCGACCGTCATGCCACCGTCGCGCAGCCCCTGCACGGTAAAGCCGGTGTATTCCTTGGACCGCCACAGGCCGGTATATTCGGCCAGTTCCGCGCAGCCGCGCATCACGTCGCGGTTTTCCTGCGAGGCGCCCTGCCACGCGTCCGAGTTCACGAACACGTAGTTGCGCGGCAGCCATGCATCGACCTCGTAGAAGTAATCAAGGCTTTCCCAGACCTTGCGGTCATAGCCCGTGGCACCCGACGAAATCATCGCCTCCGCGACGCCGGTGGCGAAGGCCTGGCTGATTTCGGCCGCCTCGATCTGCACCGGCAACATGCCGGTCAGCTCCGCCAGACGCGCCGTCGCGGTGTTGTAGGAGCGGAACTTGACCCCCTCCATATCAGCAACGGCCTGCACCTCGTTCTTGAAGTACAAGCCCTGCGGCGGCCACGGCACGGCATAAAGAAGCGTCAGGTTCTGGTCTTCCAGAACTTCCTCGATGGTGGGGCGCGCGGCCTGCCACAGCTTCTGGCTATCCTCGAAAGAGGTGGCCAGGAACGGCACGCTGTCGAACCCGAACAGCGGGTTCTCGTTCTGGTGACCGGAAAGCAGCCGCTCGCCGATGGGCACCTGCCCGGTCTGCACCGCGCGCTTGATGTCGTTGCCCGCGAACAAAGAGCCGGACGGATGCGTCTTGATCTCGATCTCGCCGCCGGTGCCCGTGGTCACGCAGCTGGCGAACTCGGCTCCGACCTGCGAATGGAAATTCGAACCGGAATAGGCCATCGGCATATCCCAGGTTTCAGCGAATGCGGGGGCCATGCTGACAGCTGTAAGCGCTGTCGCCGTGGCCAGACTGGTAAGCGTTTTCATGATAGTCGAACTCCCTTGACGTGTTGGAAAGATCGGCCGTTTTTCCGGCCGCATGCTTGGTTGCCCGCCCCTCGATAAGGTGGCGGGATAAAAGCAACCGGTCAAGCATCCCCCGTGACCCCGCCGATGCAACAGGCGACGCTCACGGCAACCGCCGTGCCGATTCCCTCTCTTCATTCTGGCCCACATTGACGAAACGTCAACATTTTGTTGACATATTCGCCTTGTCAGCCATCCTGCCCGCATGACCAATGCTTCGATAGGCCCCGTTGTTTCCTCATCGCACCTTGCCGAAGGGTCGTTTGCCGAGGTGTCGGAATTCGAATTCGGGCTGATCATCGCCGCCAATGCCTTTGATCGCTGGATCGTCCGCGCGATGTCGGCGGCGGGGTATCCGGACCTGTCGTCGCTGGACGTTCTGGTGCTGCACTCGGTGCGCCACCGCGGTCGGCCAAAGAAGCTGGCCGATATATGTCTGGTGCTGAACGTCGAGGACACCCATACCGTCACCTACGCGATCAAGAAACTCACGCGCTCCGGGCTGGTTCAAACCGGCCGTAGCGGCAAGGAAAAGACGGTAGAGGCCACCCAGGCAGGTGCCGAAGCTTGTGAAAGATACCGGGAAATCCGCGAAGGCCTGCTTATCAACACGGTCCAGGATCTCGGGCTGGAGCCGGAGCAGGTCAGCAAACTCGCGGGGCTGCTCAGGTTGATGTCGGGACAATACGACCAGGCCGCACGCGCCGCCACGTCGCTCTGAACGGCTCAGGCAAAACGCCCCGGGTCATAGGGGGTGACATCCAGGTTGGGCCGTTTGCCCGAAATCATCTGCGCCAATATCCGCCCCGTTGCCGGCCCCGCCGTCAGGCCGACATGCTGGTGCCCGAAGCCCGTCCAGGCGCCGCGCAGGCCCGGCACGGCGCCGATCAGGGGCAGGCTGTCGGGTGTCGACGGACGGTGCCCCATCCATTCGCTCGCCTCGTCCCAGCGCAGATCGGGAAGCACCCGGCGCACGCCGCGCATCAACAGATCGAAGGGCGCACGCGACTCGGGCGCATCCATGCTGGCCAACTCGACGACACCGGCCAGCCGCAAACGCCCCTCCATCGGGTTCAGCACGAACTTTCCCGACGCGACCATCGCCGGCGCGGCGATCGTATGCGACGGGTTCCACAACTCGATATGATAGCCGCGCTCGGATTGAAGCGGCACCCGCAGGCCCAATGCCCGGCTCAGCGGCCCGGACCAAGCGCCGGTGCAGATCACCACGTCGTCGCACGCGATCACCTCGCCCCCGGCGCGGACGCCGCAAACGCCACCGCCCTCGCGCAGAATGTCGCTCACCTCGGCGCGGATGAGGCGCGCGCCATGCGCCTCGGCCTCCGCCGCCAGCGCCTGCACATAAGCCCCCGGATCGGTGATCCGACCGTGGTTTTCCAGGCGCACACCGAACTGCATGTCGCTGCTGATGGCCGGTTCGTAGCCATGCAGGCGCGCGGCATCCATCTCTTCCCACGCGAAGCCGTGGTCACTTCGGATACCCCAGGAAAATGCCTCGTCTTCGAACCCTTTTCGGTCGCGGTAGATGTACAGGTAATCGCCGGGCACGATGTATCGCTCGGCCGCCGTTCCCCGCGCCAACGCCTGGTGATCGACCAGGCTGTCAGCCACGATGGGCGCCAGTCCGCCGGCGATGCGGCGCGTGTCGCCGGCATTTGCGTGTGACATGAAACGCAGCAGCCACGGCAACATTCCCGGCATGTCCCGCCATTTCATGAACAATGGCTCGCGCGGGTCCAGCAGCATCCTGGGCGCCTTCCAGATCAGGCCGGGCCCGCTTACCGGCACCACCGCACAGGACGCCAGAATACCGCCATTGCCAAAGCTCGCCCCCTCGCCCGGGCCGTTCTTGTCGATCACAATGACATCATGCCCCGCCCGTCGCAGGCTCAGCGCGGTGGACACCCCCACGATACCGGCCCCGACGATGACAACGGTTTTGCCCTGGTTCGCATCCATCTGTCGTCCCGCCCCCGCTTGATTTGGGGCACCTTGCCCCCTTCGCTCGGGAAATCCAAGCCCCCCGCACGCGCCCCCCCCCGGAAACGCCACGGACACGCCACGGACGGGGAGTGGCCTTTTGCTCGAAACGCATTATGATAATGACGACGCAAACGCAGGACAATCATACGCATGACCGCACTATTTTCCGCCCTCAGACAGCTTGTGCTGATCGTGCTTCTGACCGGCCTGGCCATCTGGGGGTGGGTCACCTACGTGCCCGGCGCCGCGCAATGGCTGAACCGCACCGGTCTGCCCGATGCCCTCGGGATCGAGCTGGCGGCACCGCAGACGCAGGACACCACCGGCGACGCCCGGCGGCGGTCGCGCGCGGTCAGCGTGGTGCTGGAAAACGCGGCCACGGGCGTTCTCAACGACCGGATCACCGCGATCGGCGATGCCCGCGCGCGCCGCGCGGTCACGATCCGGTCGCAGACAACCGGCCGGATAGACAGTATCGAATTCCCCTCCGGCGCCGTCGTGGAAAGCAACGCGGTGATCGTCCGCCTCGAGAACGAGGCAGAGCGCATCGCGCTGGAAAGCGCGCGCGTCGCGCTGGACAAGGCGCGCGAGGATGTCGAACGGCTGTCGCGGCTGGAACTGTCGGGCACCGTTTCGGAGGTCCGCTTCCGCGAGGCGATCCTGGCCCGGCGCAACGCCGAGTTGCAGGTCAGGCAGGCCGAATTCGACCTGTCACAGCGCGTGATCCGCGCCCCCATCGACGGCCGCATCGGTATATACGAGATCGAAGTCGGCGATCGCATCACCGCGCAGGATCCGCTGGCCACGGTGACCGATCGCTCCGACCTGCTGATCGACTTCCGCGTGCCCGAACGGATCATCGGTCAGCTGCAAGACGGCATGCCGGTCCGCCTTCGTCCCCTCGCACAGCCCGACCGCACGCTGACGGGCAACATCAGCACCATCGATACCGTGGTGGACCGCGCCAGCCGCACCTTGCGCGTGCGCGCCGAGCTGGACAACAGCGGCGATACCCTGCGCCCCGGCATGGCCTTCGAGGTCAGCCTCACCCTGCCCGGAAAGGAATTCCCGTCGGTCAACCCGCTGGCGGTGCAATGGTCCGACGAAGGCTCTTTCGTATGGGCGGCGCGCGACGGCAAGGCCGTCCGCGTGCCGGTCACGATCCGGCAACGCAACAGCGACAGCGTGCTGGTAGAGGGCGATTTGCGCGCCGGGGAACAAGTGGTGGTCGAAGGCGTGCAAGTGTTGCGTCCGGGTGCTGACCTGCGCAGCAGCAGCACCGACACATCCGACGCGGCCATCGCCCCCCACCGGCCCCGCGATCGCGTGCGCCGCACATGAAACAGACCGGCACACCCCCCTCCGGCGTGGCGCTGTTCGTGCGCCGCCCGATCCTGGCGCTGGTGCTCAGCGCGCTGATTACCATAGCCGGGTTGGCGGGGCTTTACGGCGTCGAGATCCGCGAGCTGCCCGATGTGGACCGCCCGGTGGTGACCATCACCACCTACTTTCCCGGCGCCTCGCCCGAAAGCGTGGACCAGGAAATCACCGGCCGGATCGAAGGCGCCGCCGGGCGCATATCGGGCGTGCGGGCGATCTCTTCGAATTCCCGTTTCGGACGCAGCCGCGTAACGCTTGAATTCAACGACAACGTCGATCTGGACACCGCCGCCACGGATACCCGCGACGCGGTCGCGCGCATCGCCAACGATCTGCCGGAGGACGCCGAGACCCCCGAAATCGTCAAGGCCGATGCCAATGCACAACCCGTGGTGCGCATCGCCGTGACGTCGGCCACGCGCGCCCCGCAGGATCTGACACGCATCGTTTCCGACCGTGTCGAGGATCGCCTCGTCTCCCTGCCCGGGGTCGCCGACCTCCAGATATACGGTGACCGCGAGGCGATCTTCCGGGTGGATATCGACCAGATGGAACTGGCCAGTCGCGGGCTCACGCTGGCCGACATTCGCCGTGCGCTCACCAATGTCAGCTATGACGTGCCCGCCGGCGATCTGACCGGCGGCCAGCAAAGCGTCAGCGTGCGCACCACCGCGACCGTGACCACCCCAGAGGCGTTCGAAGCGCTGGAACTGGCACCCAACGTGTCGCTTGGCGATGTCTCCCGTGTCAGCCTCGGACCCGCACCCAACGCAACCGTGCTGCGCGCCAATGGCGAAACCGGGATCGGCATCGGCGTGATCCGGCAGGCCACGTCGAACACGCTGGAAATCTCGCGCGATGTCCACGAAGTCGTGGACAGTCTCGACCGTAGCCTGCCGGACGATATCAACATCTTCGTCACCTCCGACGACGCGGTGTTCATCAACGGCGCGATCACCGAGGTGCTCAAGACCCTGTCGCTGGCCGTGGGCATCGTGGTTCTGGTGATCTTCGCGTTCCTGCGCGACGTGCGCGCCACCTTGATACCGGCGCTGACCATGCCGGTGGCCCTCATCGGCACGCTGGCGGCGATCTGGATAGTGGGCTTTTCGGTCAACATCCTGACGCTGCTGGCGCTTGTGCTGGCCACCGGGCTGGTTGTCGATGACGCCATCGTGGTGCTGGAAAACATCGTGCGGCGGCGCTCGGATGACACAGGTGCGCGCGCGGCTGCGGTGCTGGGAACCGGCCAGGTGTTTTTCGCCGTCATCACCACCACGGCGACGCTGGCGGCCGTGTTCATACCGCTGTCGTTCCTGCCGGGTCAGGCGGGCGGGCTGTTCCGCGAATTCGGCTTCACGCTGGCGATGGCGGTGCTGCTGTCATCGGTCGTCGCGCTGAGCCTGTGTCCCATGCTGGCCAGTCGCCTTCTGACGCGGCCACCCCCCGCCGCGCCGTCACGGCGCAACCCGGTCGTCTGGCTGGGTCACTCGCTGGCGGCGCTCTATCAGAAATTGCTGCGCGCGGCGCTGGCGGCTCCGTTCGTGGTGGCGGTCGCGGCGGTGCTGTTCGCCGCGACCGCCGCGATGGTCGCCGGCACGATCCGGCAGGAACTCACCCCGCGCGAGGATCGCGCCATCGCCCTGATGTCGATCACCGCGCCGCAGGGCGTTTCGCTGAACTACACCACCGCCAAGCTGTACGAGATCGAACAGGCGATCTCGCCGCTGAGCGACAGCGGCGAGATGACGGATGTGTTCTCGTTCACCGGCTATCGCGGCGACAATCGTGGCTTCATCGTCATGCGCCTGGCCAAATGGGATGAACGCAGCCGCAGCCAGGATGAAATCGTCGGCGAGATGAACCGCCGCCTGCGCGACGTGATCGGCGTGCGCGCCTATGCCATCCAGCCCAATTCGCTGGGTATTCGCGGCGCCGGGCGCGGGCTCAGCTTCGCGATCACCGGCGACGATTACGCGCAGCTTGCCGATGTCACCAAGGAACTCGTCACGCGCCTGCAGCAGGATCCGCAGATGGGACAGGTGCGCGTCGATTACGAGACCACGCAGCCGCAGTTGTTCATCCGTATCGACCGCGCCCGCGCCGCCGACCTGGGCATCGACATCACCGGCCTCGGCGATGCCCTGCGCGCGGTCTTGGAAGGGCGCAGCGTGGGCGAGGTGTTCATCGACGCGACCAGCTACGACATCCGCATGCTCTCCACCGCCAACCCGGTCAACGACCCCGGCGATCTCGAACGGATATTCCTGCAAACGGGCGATGGCCGGATGGTGCCGATGTCAACCTTCGTGACCCTGCAGGAGCGCGCCATCTCCCCCGAACTGAACCGCGAGGGCCAGAAGCGCGCCATCGAGATAACCGCCGGCCTGACGCCCGAACTGGCCATCGGCGATGCGCTGGAACGGGTCGAACGGGAGGCGGCGGACCTGCTCGCCCCCGTCAACCGCATCGTGCCGCTGGCCGAGGCCGCGACCTTGGACCAGACCTCGTCGGGGCTGATGCTGACCTTCGGCTTTGCCATCGTGGTGGTGTTCCTGGTGCTGGCGGCACAGTTCGAAAGCATGATCTCGGCGGTGGTGGTGATGGCGACGGTCCCGCTGGGACTGGCCTGCGCGGTCTTTGCGCTGCTGTTGACGGGGCAAAGCCTGAATGTCTATTCGCAGATCGGGCTGGTCATGCTGATCGGGATCATGGCCAAGAATGGCATCCTGATCGTCGAATTCGCCAATCAGCTGCGCGATCAGGGGGCGGGGGTGCATGATGCGATCCTGCGCGCCTGCTCCATCCGGCTGCGGCCCGTGGTGATGACCATGGCCTCGACGGTGCTGGGCGGCGTGCCGCTGATCCTGTCGTCCGGCGCGGGCGCCGAGGCCCGCGAAGCGCTTGGCTGGGTGATCGTCGGCGGGCTGGGTCTGGCCACGGTGATGACGCTGTTCCTGACCCCGGTCGTCTACCTTCTGCTGGCGCGCTTTTCACCGCCGCGCGCACAGCAAGAAGAGCGCCTTCGCGCCGAACTGGAAGCCGCCGATCCCGCCTGACCCGGCGATGCGCGGCGCCCTGCGGGCTTTCCGCGGATTGGCGCCCTGCGTCGATCTGCGCAACCGGCCATCACCGCCCGCTCGTGCCGGATGTCGAACACTGGCGCAAATCGTCCGGCGCGGCTTCAGGCAGGCGCAGTGGCAGCGCCTGAATCACCGAGGCAAAACGCGCCCAGAGATCCGGACCACCGCGTTTCCGGAGCACATCAAGCTGCCCCGCTACGTCGATTTCCAGTCCGGGTTGGAGCGCGTCCGCAAGCTGCGCGCCGGGGCCGATGACCGCTCGCAGGCGGCCGGATGGCCCCGGCCGCGAACTCACTCGGCGGGTTCGTCGCCTTTGGCAACGGCGCCCTTGCGTTTCCCGAACCCGGAGTCGGGAAAGACCTCCATCAGGATCTTGCCTGCAAGGTAGGCGGTGAAAAGTACCGTCATCGCGATGAGCACCATTGTCATTGTCATTTGTCCAATTCCTTTTGCCGGTTGAGTAACGAGGCCTCGATAGCGCGACAAACCGGCGGAATGATGACTGAACGGGTCGATTTCATGAACAATACGAGCGAAAATGTGGCTTCCGGCAACTGGACCTATCTCGACGAACAGACCAGGCGCAAGATGCACGAGCTGCCCGAATGCGGTCTGATGCATGTCAAGCTCCGCGAGGACATCGCGCGGCATGGCCATATCGCCACCTCTTGCGCTAGCCCCTGCAGTTCGGGGGGGCGTTACGTGACGGACCCGTCGCGCGGATTGGCTGCAAGGATGACGGCGTCACCCCCTTGGCCGGGCGAGGTGACGCGAAGCGTCGGCGAAGTGCCGTTCGACACCCGCATCGGCGGCCGCCGCGATATCCTGACGATGAGCGAGGCCGGGGATTGGCCGGGCCGGGCGGATGACCGCCACGGCGCCTTTATGCGGTTGCCGTTGTCGCGCGTGTTGCAGGTGAGAGCGCCAGTGGGGGGCTGTCTGCCCCCCACACCCCCTGAGGATACTTGCGGCCAGAAGAAACCCTGATGGTCGCCCCGCAAAGGACACTGACAATGGCCAAGGCCAAGACCAACACCGAAGACTACCTGGCGATGTACCGCCAGATGGTGCGCATTCGCACCTTCGAGGACAACGCCAACCAGCTTTACCTGTCGGCCAAGATGCCCGGCTTGACCCACATGTATTCCGGCGAAGAAGCC
>Ga0207414_1000505_pt1 | contig 17228 bp, 22 predicted proteins | sample PonA231FremontCA_2_FD_187269 | JGI IMG/M metagenome (GOLD analysis project Ga0207414, IMG submission 187269) | Marine sediment microbial community from Fremont, CA, USA - Pond A23 Sediment 1 (SPAdes) | ecosystem: Environmental > Aquatic > Marine > Unclassified | place: USA: Fremont, California... | reverse complement strand
ATATTTTTATATACACCAAAAGCACCAGTGTAATTATAAACTTCTCTTGATTTTTTAAGTGTTACTAATTGTTCATAAATACTATTAATATCCTTACCAGAAAAGATGACAGTAGCATTGATTTTTAAAGAATTATTTTTTATATGATCACCAACATTTTTGCCATCTTCTACTGGCTTATCAGTTATTGTATTAGTATGGTTTATTTTTTCATTGCTTAAAACTTGAAATTCTAAATCTCCATATTTAGCCATTCAAATCACCTGTTTCCTCAATTGAAACACTTTCAAAAATTTTATCTATTTCATCTCTTACTTGTCTAGCAATTTCTTTTTCATTACCTTCTGCTCCATCTATATTTATCTCAATGTTATTCTTCTGTTCATTAACTTTAGTTTCACTTTTGTTGGTTGTGGAGGTTTTGTTTATAGGTTGTTCCCCACCTAACATTCCTCTACCTCTAGCACTGTTTGGGCTTTTATTATTATTGAAATTACTTCCTCTACCTCTAGCATTGTTTGAACCTTTATTGTTATTAATATTACTTCCTCTACCAACATTCTCTGTTTTAATTTCAGTTGGTTTGTTTCCAGTTAATTTTGTAAGCCAATTTGGCATATCAATATCAAATAAGTTATCAAAAAACTTTTTTAATGTAATGTTTTCCTCTATAAAATCTTTAATATCATTCCACCAATTTGAAATTTTATTTTTTATATCCTTAAAACTAGGTAGTTCAAAAGTAAGGAAATTCCAAACAAAGCTACCAAAATCAGAAACAAAAGATTTAGTTTTATTCCACATATCCTTTAATGCTTGCCATATATTACTTGATAGATTTTTAATACCTTGAACAAGGTTATCACCCATTTGTTCTAAGGAAGGTAAAACAACACCTGTTACATCAAAAATCCAACTACTTATTTTGTTCCACATCCAGTTAAACAACCAATCTAAACTTTTATAAATATTTGCAATACCTAAACCAACTGCCTTAATAGATTGGGTAATCATTTGAGCAATCGCTTCACCTAATCCTACTACCAAACCTGTAAAAAGTTTGATTACAGATATTGACAAATCCCACAATAAGTTTTTAATTCCTATACCAAATTGTTTAAAGGCTAATACTATATTGTTCAAACCAGCCTTGATTATATCCTTATCAAAGACTAACACACCATATATAAACTGTGAAAGTCCTTTAAAGAAATTATAAACACTTTTGAAAAGGTTAAGAATACCACCAAAAAATGTAGTAATTATTTCTTTGTGAATATTCCAAATATCAATCAAATCATAACTTATACCCATAAAATCTAAAAAGCCATCTATTAATGGTTTTAATACACCATCATATCCATGCTCCATAGATAACCATAAATCTTCAAAAACTAAATAAGTGCCTACAACAGCAGCAGCTATCAAACCAAATTGGGTAGCAGTTAATCCTAAAAAACCTAAGCCTTTCCCTAGAATACCAAATAAGGCTAAAAATGGCCCTTTTAACATTCCTATTGCAGCAGCAACCCCTAAGGTAACAGTAGATAAGGCTAATAAACCTCCAACTAAACCTTGTGTGACATCAGGCATTTCATTGAAAACATTTATCCAATTTTTAACAGCTAAAACTATATTCTCTACAACAGGTATAAAGACTAAGCTCATATTAATAGCAGCAACATTGATTGAACCTTTTAATTGCAATAAAGCACCCTTTAAGGTATCCATTTGTTCTTCTGCCATCATTTCAGCAGTTCCACCAGCATTTTGAAGTTTATCTTCAAAAGCTAATAACTCATCTCCACCTGCTGATAAAATCTTTCTGAATACAGCTAAACCTCTTTTTGTGAACATATTAGACAATGCTCTTTGTCTTTTTTGACCACTTAATCCTTCTAATTTATTTTCAAATTCACTTACTATTCCTGTTAATGACTTAAACTGGTCTTCATTCTTCCATAAATCTATATTTAATGCATCCATCTGCTCTTGCATTTGAGCAGTAGGTGATTGTAAATCCTGTATAACACTTCTTAATCTTCTACCAGCTCTTGTACCAGTTTCACCTCTATCAGCAAGTAACCCAAGTGAAGCAGTTAATTCTTCAATTTCCCAACCTACAACGCTTGCCTCACCAGCAACTTCAGTAAAAGCAGTACCTAATTGGGCAACATTAGCACCAGCAGAAGTAGATGCCTTTAAGAGAACATCAGCAACTCTAGTTGATTCTTCAATTTCATAATTCATTGAATTTAAAGATTTAGCAGTAATTCTAGCAGCATCAGATAATCTTAAATCTGAAGCAGCAGCCATATCAAGTATAGCAGGTAAACCTTCCATATTCTCTTTAACACTAAAACCCATTCTAGCTAACATTTCTTGACCTTCAGCTGCCTCACTAGCTGTATATCTAGTTTCAATACCTAATCTTCTTGCCTCTTCTGAAAGTTGACTTATCTGTTCAGAACTTGCCTCAGCTACTAAGCCTGTCCTTCTAACTTGGTATTCAAATTCAGTACCAGCTTTAGTTATTCCAGTCATAACACCAGCCATAGCAGTAGCTGCACCTAATAATTGGTATCTATATTTTTGCATTACATCTGTTGCTTTACCAAATGCTTGTTTAATTTTTGCTCCTACTGCTCTAGCTTTATTTCCTAATGAACCAAGGGCAGTAGATGACTGATTTACATTTCTTTTAAAACCATTAACCTTTTTATTAGCTTGTTGCAATTGCCTATCTTTTACACCAAAGCTAATTCCTATACTAACATCTCTTACATTAGCCATCTTAACTACCCCCTTTTGTTTCATTTTCTATTTCTTCACTAAACATTTCATAAGCTGTATATGCCTCTTGAAATTCATCATAACTCATATTTTTAACACCTTCATAGTCTTTAAGATAGAATACTAAATCCCAAAAATGCATTTTACTTCTTCTTATTCTTGCTCTATATTTTGTCTTTTTAATGCTTTCAATATGGTGTATACCATATTCATCCACAGAGTATTCTGTGTGGATAGGTTTATAGAAATGACTCTATCTCATCCACTAAATCTCTCATACCATTAACACTATCAAAGTTATCAAAAGTAAGTTTAGTAGGTTTAACTACTACATTATCAAATAAACCTTGGATATATTTCTTTCTAACTAAATTACCTTGAGCATCTGTACAATTATCACTATGGTCAACAACCCATTCTACACCAGGATGTTGAAGTACATACTCTTCACCATTTACAGTGATTTTCTTATTATCATTTTTTGCCATATTAACCAATCACCCCTTCTACTGTTTCTATGACTTTCTCATAATCTGCAGCTAATAATGTCCATTCCTTTTCTGAAAGTTCAGCACCCTTTTCTTCATCAGGAATACTTTGAACTACACATTCAGTAGCACTTCCACCTACATCACCATCATAATTAGTATCTAACATACCAAAACCGAATGGTTCATCTTGATTATATAAAGTCATCAACTTTACATTAGCAGGTGAATTTGCAGCTAAATTAAAGGTTATTTCAGCTACATCATTAGCATTTTTCATAAAAGTAACATTACCTTGAGCACCTACATGTACACTTCTTTTGTCTTCCATTCTAGATACAGTTATCATTGTATCTTCAGCCCATCCTGTAATTACAAAGCCATCATGTATTGTAGCAATTACTTTTGTTGGGTCATATTGTGCCATTTTTAATCCTCCTTTATTTTAAAAACTATTTAAACTTTCAATACACCTTCTACCTGTACTGTATGAATAGCACCAGCAACTGTTGCCTCAAAGTTAATATCAGGTAAGATTCTATTAGCTATATCATTTTTAGCTATCTCACTTCTTAATGGAACATCTACTGACCATAACCCTTTATCTGCTAAATTAGTTGCTATAATTTCTTGCCTAACAGCTCTTTTAAGAACTCCTTTCAAACTATTAACTACCTGTGCTATACCAGTATTGTCATAAGGTATCTTCTCATTACTATAAAGTAAAAAGAAAATACTTTCTTCAATTCTAGCTTTCAACCAGTCTTTAGCTTCTTGAATATCAATATACCCTCCACTAGTTTCAAGACCATCATTTGTCATATCTACACCCATTCTTCTAACATAACTGTTAACATTAGCATCTAATAAAGTATTTTGGTCAGTATTAGAATAGGTAGCAATTGAAACACCATCAAGTGTTTTAAACTTCCAAGTAGCACTTCCTGCATCAGTAGGTGCCATTCTGCCTACAATAGCAGCATCTAAATATTGGTCTATTTCAGAAGTACCTCCATCATGAGCATATAATGCAACTCTACTTGAAGCAATATTACCAGCCATAGTAGTTATAGTTGATACTTCTTCAGAAATATCAGCTTGAGCAACAAATAACTTTCCATTAGCACCTGCCCAACTTGCTGCCTCTTCAATATCAGCTTGTGTTCTACTAGCTAACAATAAGAAATAGAAATCATCATGTTCTAAAACCATATCATTCAATTCATCTGTAATAGTAGAACCAGCACTAGCTATATCTACACCAAAAACAGCAACTTCACTTGGACTAGGCTCTTGTTCAAACATTCTACTAACCATATCATATCCCATATCCCCACTAGTTAAAGTTGTCAAGCCATCTGTACCTTCTACTTCTTTATAATCTACATCAGTATCTGATACAAATACTAATGGTAGGCCAAAACCTTCTTTAGATATTGGACTTGTTTGGTCTATAATTGTAACTTCAACATCTTTAGACATCATGTACCCTCCTTTAAGTATTAAACATCTACATTATAAGTTTCACTGTTATTAATAGTAAATTCTACTTTTTCTATTGTCTTTTCTGTTACTACTACTTTATCAACAAAACCTATAATCACATCAAAACCTTGCCTATCTTCATATTCTGTTTCAAGAAAAGTTTTTCTATTACTAGTTGTAGTAACTTCTTGAATAACAGAATTTTTTCTACTTTCAAAAAACCTCCTACCATACTGATTAATCATAAACCATTCCCTAGCCTTACTTATATATTCAGTAACATCCTTACCATAAAAATTTATAGATAAAGTAGCACTAGGATGCATTATATAAGTGTATTCAAAATCCTTTTCAAATCCTTCTTCCTCACTAGGAATTATTTCCTCTTTCCTTATAAAGGATTGTCTTGCTTGAGGGTTATATTTTATTGTAAATTGCATCTTCCCTCTAGGCAATTCTAAAAGATTTTCAGGTATATCTTCCTCACCTAAAAGCAATTGAGGAATACCAGTATGGTTTTTAATTTCACTGTGTAAATCATCTAACAAATTATCTAAATCTATCATTCTACCACAACCTTCTTAGCCAACCATGAAGTGAAATCAGCATAATCTTTCCAAGAAGTCCTTTCTCTTATCTCATACCTCTCACCTTCAGTATCAAAAACTATATCATTCTTTTCTAAACTATAATCTTGCCCATCCCTAACAATTATACTTTTCCATTGAGTAGTATACCCACCACTTTCTTCTTCTTCAATTTCTTCAGCATTAGCAGGTAAAATTATCATATCTAAATAAAATTCTATTGGTGTTCCTTCTTGAACTCTACCATCAACTAATTGACTATCTGGGTGTCTAACTACTTTAAGCTCTAATTCATACTTTCTAATTATATGAGAGAACATAAATTTCATATTACCAGCTCACTTTATAATCTATTGATTGCCATAATGCTCCTGTATCTTGTAATGGACTTGCTTCACCACTACCGTTTCTCATTTCAACTGTCATTTGAGTTAAGGGTGGTTGACTAACTTCATCAATATTTTCTCTAATCTTTTTAACAACATAATTCCCTAATTTATCCATCATAGTAGATGCTTTCATTCTTCCAATAGCAACTCTTGCTAAAAGCTCATTACCTCTTTTAACAATTTCTTCTTTTTTCTTATCAACTGTACTTCTAATAAAAGACCTCTCTGGGATATGAATTTCTTTCTTTTCTGAACTTAGAGGATAACCTTGAAAAGCAAACCATCCTCTCATTTTTTCAGTAACTTGTATTTTAACACCATACTCATGGACTGCAGCTAAATCTACAAAGCTCAAATCACTATTAGGATGTTGTTTGTCTTTTTCTAAAACACCAACTATTAATTCAGCACCCTTTAATTTTTGCATTTCTTGATTTATTCTATCAAAACCCTTATCTACATCATCTATTTTTATATGTTTCATTATGAAAACAACCTAAAATCAATACCATTCGCATTACTAACAAGCCTTTCAAACTCTTGTTTGTACTTTGTACTATAATCTCCACTATCCTCATAATCTACTGATAATTCATTTTTAATTTCTTCACTAGTTGCTCTTCTAACATTAATAGTACCATAATGAGCTGCTAAATATCTTTGTGCCCTTTCATTGTCTGCTAATGAAGTTCCTTTAAGTTCTTCTATAGCATCTTCAATATATAAGTCAATAGTGGAGTCGTCAAGAGAAGAAAGGTGAGGGGCAATTGCTAATACATTATCAACAGTAGTATCAGCCATTATTTGTCACCTTCCTTTTTCTCATTTATTTCTTTTTGTGCAAAATAAGCATTTTCATTACCTCTCACTTTTTTCCCATTAGATAATTCCCAAAAAGGCGATTTTTTCTTTCTTTTACGAGGAAATTCATTACGAGTAAGTCTATAATATTCTGGTTCTTCATCTTTTTCTTTTTTATCTATCTGTTGTTCATTTAAATTATCTTCCTCAGAATCATCTTCAACAGGATCATCAGAGATGATCTCTATCATACCTTTTTCTAATTGTTGCTCATAGCCTGGATGCCCCTCATTCCTTTCCAGACTATATTTATCAACTTCATTTATACCTGGCTTTAACGAAACATTACCATGAGGCAAATGAATTGTTTGTTTTGTTGTATTTTTAACTTCCATATTGACCATCTACCTTTCTAGATTAAATCAAATCTACAAACAGCATTAGGTCTACGCAGAATTAAACCACATGTTCTTTCTTCTGTTCTTACTTGATAAGCACCATTAGGAAGTCTATATGGTTCTTCTCTTCTCATATCAATAGCAAGACCTAATTGCATATTAGAAGGTGTAGTATCAAGTACCAAACCACTATCATTAGCACCATCTGGATCAGATTCAGCTAAATAACTGATTTCAAGAATTTCATCAAACCACCCTTGTTCCATAAGATAAGTCATAATAGTATCACTATTATAATCATTATATGGCTTGGATAATTCTTGATATTGAACGGATGGGAGAATAAGTGTGTCAGCATTAAAACCATCATTTTCATTTACCTTAGCTCTTGCCTCTCTAATATCACCAATGATCTCTTGACCAGTCTTGTATTCCCACTCTGTTCCATCACTATCTGAATCGGTAGGAACATCATAAGTGTTAATACCATCAGCATTTACAAGACCATCTATACCTAATTCACTATCGCCTAAGAAAACTAGATCGTTTTCATTTTCAGCAGTAAATCTACGAGCTGTTTCTGCTTTTTCAGTATTAACATCTCGTCCATTAGCTCTTGCAGCTCTCAATTCTTGTTTTTCAACTTTAAAGGCATTTTCAATAGAGATAACTTTCTGCTCATCTCTAGTTTTATCATTATCTACATAAGGAACATCATCGGCACCAGTAGCAGACCTCTTAGCACCACCCTGTCTGTCATACTTATCAAATAAATACTTTTCAGCATGCTCTGGAATATTATCATAAACATCTAAAAATGTTCTAACGATTAATTCTTCTTCTTTTGGTTCATAAAGGACATCATCAATTGCTTCTAAATCTTTTTCTAACAACATTTCATCTTTTCTTTCAACTCTATTACCTAAAATATCTTTCATTTTAAAAATCCTCCTTTAAATTAATTATCAACTATTTTATTTAAGCTAATTCTACTTCAGTAGTACTCATTGGAAAGTCTACTTCAACAGCAACTAAATCACCAGCAGCAGCATCTTGAGTAAATTGAGCATTAGAAAGTTTTACAGCATAAGTTCCACCAGTTCCACTATCAGCATCTGCCTCAGTAGCAGTCATTACATCTCCATCTGGAGCAACAGCAACATTATCTCCAGCAGTTGGAGCAGTATCAGCAGTAGTAGAAACTCTAGCCATAAATACTCCTTGAGTTATAACTGTCATTGGCTGCTCATCTACATATTCCATGTCATCAACATTACCAGAGAGGTTAAAATTAGCAAATCCTGGTATTGATGCTCCACTAGATCCATCAAATTCAGCAAATTGTTTTTCTTCATCAGTGCCTCTCATTACTGCTTTACCAAAACCTATTGTACCTTCAGCAGCACCTGAAATCTTCTCATAATATTTTCCATATGCTATCTTTCCTAAATCCAAATCAATCATTTAATTATCCTCCTTTAAATAATATTAATTATTTATTTCTTTTTAAATTCTTTCTCTCATTTCTTTTGTCATCAAGTTTTTTATTTTTCTTTTTACTATTCTTTTTAGTCATGAGATTATTTTCTCCATAACTATCATTTTTAATCTTATTAAGTGCTTGAATAGTTCCATCAAATCTTGCCTCAATATACTCATCAGATTTATCTTCTAATTCGAAATCTTCATCTAACTTCTTAATAAGATCAGCTTTAATTTCTTTAGAAGATTTTTCTTTAGCATCATAACCATCAATATACTCTCTAACAGTATCAATTAGGTTGAGTCTTTTTTGCACTATTTTTTCAACATCTTTATCTTCAAGTTCATCTACTCTATTTCTTAAAGTTTCAAGCTCATCTTCTTTACTGTCAATTTTACCTTCCTTACTATCGAACTTCTTCTTAATATCTTCAGCATCCTCTTCAGCAACCTTAAATGTTTCATCACCTATTTCAACTTCTACCAATTCCACTTCATCTTCTTTTTCGACTTCCACTTCTTTAACAGGCAAATCAAAATTATCTACCCATTCAGTAAAATTTTCTTCCATTTTATCACCAATGTACATATCAAAATCAGGTTTTTCTTCTAAATCTAACTTATCAAATAATCCTTCTGCTTTAATGTAATCCATATCTTTCTTATCCTCCTTTTTGTTTAAATCTAATGAGTAACCAATTTTTCTTTTCTTGCCATCTTTTGAATCAATTCTAGCTTTTACATTTTCACCTGCCCTCCCTTGTTCAACATGGGCTACATGGTTTATTTTTATATTTCTTTGAATTCTATCATACTCTTCACCATCAAATTCTCCACTTTCTTCTTCTAAGTCTGCTCTAAAACCAATACTAACTTGAGCCTTTTTACCAGACTTAACATAAGCTATTAGATTGTCATCAAAAACTGTTTCACTGATAACTAACAAGCTATCCTCTTGTCTAACATCTTGATGGGTAGTACCTTTTGTGAAATCCATCCAATTATTACTATCAACCATAACTGGAGGGTGTCTATCTGTAACAGGAACACCTTTTAAACTATTCATGGTCATATCTGAAAATATTTCTTCTGGAGGTTTTAGTTCATTAATTATCTCACCTGTCATAGTATCATAATAAGGCATAACACCAGTTCTGGTAGCAGCAATATCTACTGTAAGAAAACCATCATCTTCATCTTCAACATAATCTAAAACTTCTGCTTCTTCATATCTTTGTACTCTCTTCATTTCCTTACTATCACCTCCTTCATAGTCTACTTCAATCTCACCCATAGCTATTCCTTGATTAATTGCTTTTTGTTTAGCTTGTTCTCTTTCTTCTTCATTATTTGGGGTATAAATATAACATTTACCTTCTTCACCCCACTTATAACCAGGTTTTCCTTCTCTTTGACATTTTTGTACTGGCATAATACCACCTATTCATTTTCTTCTTTTAAATCAAAACCACATTTAGGACAAACTGGGAATGGTTCATTAGCTAAAAATTCATATTCACAATTTGGGCACCTATATTCATACCTAACAACCATTATTTTCCTCCTTAATCATGATGAGCAACATAACCTTTTGAAGAATACTCAACTCTGACTTCTCCACTACCTTGATTATCAAATCTAAGGAATAAGTAAGCACCCTTTTGTAATTTATACTCATCATCTATAAATAGAGAACTTGCTGATTTTTTATTCACCTTCTCCATAAACCATTTTTACTTCCTTTTCACTAGGCATAGCTACACACCTACAGTTAATCTCTTGACCAGGATGAGTACCATTTGGACTTCCATTTTTCCAACTAAACCTTTGCCCATCCCATTCTGCATGGTTATCTCTAACTCTATCATCACCTACACTAGCCCAAATATAATGTTTAATACCAGCTTGAGTTTGTCTTTTTTTAGTAACCTTAGCAAAATAATTACCTACCTGGTCTCTAGCTAACAATTTAGCATGATTTTTAGCTTTATTTTTAGCACTGGCTATACCTTTTCTAATTTCATTTATATTTTTACCTTTTATGGCACCTTGCCTGATTGTTCTGGAAACATTATTATAATAATCTTTAGGGATATTTTGTATATTTTTAACATTTTCATTTACAAATATTTTTCTGGCTTGATTTAATGTTGGCCTTCTTAAATTTGGTCTAACTCCTACTATTGTTTTAATTTGGTTATCTACTTGGTTTATAGCAAAGGCTCTTGTTCTATCAGCCATATCTTTAGCAATTCTAATAGCTAATAAAAGACCTATACCAAATTCAGCCTGCAATTCTTCCACTTCTTTTTCTATTTCTTCAGAAGGATCAGCATCTATCCTTTTATAATATCTTTTTAATTTATTTTCCCACTGTTTATAAGTCTCACTATGCATTTTCTCAATATGCCTTTCTAACCTACTGTAAGTTTCATATGCTATATTCATAGGGAATTGAGTGGGGACGTTAGCCATTATTCCTCACCTTCTGACTTCTTTCTTTGCTTATCTACATAATTTGCCAACTCTTTTAAATCTTCATTACTCATATCCATAGAATCCATAAAGCCTTCTTCACCAAATCGTTTTTCTTTAACATCATCAGGATTTAAAACCATTTGCTTAAGATATATTTTATCTATTTTAGCTTGCATTTCTCTTAATTCCATATCAGTCTGTCTATCTAACTTCCATAATGGATTAAATTTTAATGTAAAATCAGGGTTTTCTACTGAACCTTCGCCCACACCACTATCTTCTGCTTTATAAAGTAGAGTTATTAATCTTTCAAGAAGTGGTCTGATATAATTTTCTTGGATACCACTGATTCTCATATAATAATTCATACTATCATATTCTCCACCAGTAATAGTACCTTGTTGTTGACCTAACATATGGCTTTTAGGCATCCTAGCACTACCTGCTAAAAAATCCCATATAAACTCTGTCATAGCACCAATGTTAGGGAGGTTATTACCTGGGCCTTCATGAGTTAACTCTTCATCTTTTCCAATCACTGCTAAACTTTTTGAATTAAAGAACTTCTCGAGTTCTTCTGTCATGTTTTTAACTTGCTCTTTATTATTCATATTAACATCATCTGATTTTAATACTTTAAAGGTCATAGCATAAGCTATTTGCCCTAAAGACCAAGCTATATTATCAAGTATCATAATAGGTTCATAAAGTGGTATTCCTAAACTCATACCCCACTTTTCACCTTCAAAAACTCTTGTTTGTAAATGTAACACTCTACTAGAATGCACTAATCTTGTTTCATCCATAAGGGGTGTAAGTTCATAATACATAAATTTATTAAAGTCACCACTGAATGGATCTTCATCAATAAGACCATCCTGCACTTTCTTTTTAGAAAATGGGTGTATATAATCTATATCTAACAAGCTATCTTCACTTAATTCTTCATCTAGATCAAAACCATTACTTTCTCTAGCACCCATACTTATAAAACCATCACCAGTCAATCTTTCATACTCTAATATTTTCTCAAAAGCACTTTGAGCATCTAAATCATTCAATTTATCTAAAATTGCTTTCTTTTCATCTGTATTTTCAAAATCTACCCATTGTCTAGTAGCATCTTCAGCAGGTACCTCTATAATATTCTGAAAGATCCTTTTATGTTTATACATATTATCTATTTCTTTTTGAGTTAACAAAGGTGAGTCATATTGATACTGTGAACTTAAAGGATCTTTTCCATATTTACCTTTAGAGCTACCAGATTTTTCAGTAGTCATAAAGTCTTTTTTATTTGATTTTGGTACATATATTTCTCCATCTTTTTCGTATTTACTCAATTTCTTCACCCCTTACTTTTGCCAAGAGCTTAACAGACCACTCTTTCCTCTATTTCTTTCTTTTTTCTTTTCATAAAATGCCATACAAATTGAATCTGATGTATCTGGACTTTCACCTAATCGTTTTTTAATTTTCTTTTTGCTTTCTACTCTTAATTTACCATTAGAAGTAAATTCATACCTAATATTTGTTATTTGATTTTCTATATCTTCATCATGAATTCCAATCTCATACTCTTCATCTTTTAATCCTTGTCTAAGTTGCCAATACATCTCAGCTCTCTTATTCATGTATTTATCATAATTAACTGCTTTTTCACTAACTTTAAATCCTCTAACACCTTCATAACCAAAATTATTTTTCAATTGGTCAGCAACACCAGCACCAACACCAATAGTGTCAACATTTATTTCAACCTGTTTCCATCTATTATAGCGATTAAAAGTTTTACGAATAATATTATCTACCCATTCTGCAACAGAAGTGGTATCCATATCACGAATGGTTCTAACATCTACCAATCTGTTTTTTACTACTATAGAGATGCTTGTTTGGTCACTTCCAAAACGAGCAACATCAATACCAATACGAACATTTTCTATATTATCTATGCTTGGGTATTTTTCTTCTTCCTGCGATTGTTTCCAAACATAAACAGGAATAATAGTATATTCTTCATCTTGTGGAAATTTACCCATAACTTTAGCTTGCCATAAGGCACTGTCTACCCCCCAAGTTTCATACCTATCTCTTACCCATTGTGGGGTAATAAGTTGAGGATAAGGCAAATCACCATCTATTTTTTCTTTCCAACTTCCATTTGCTATATCTTCTAACTTTATATCAAATTTTGTAAAATTAGGTGTATCAAAAGCAGAAATATTAAATGTTTCAAACTGCTCATTAGTTGAATGTGACTCATAAAATCTTCCAGACCTACTAGTAGGGTTTCCAATATATAAAATCCTACTATTAGCACCAGAAGTGATACCATCTATTCCATTAAAAATACTTTGACTGACTCCAGCAGCCTCATCAGCTATCACTAAAATTCGTTTTCCATGAAATCCTTGAAACTGATCTGAATCATCAGTTGCAAAACCGATAGCAAACCAATCATCTGAAACTTGCAGTTCCTGTGTTAATAATTTACCACCTAAAGGATATTTTGATTTTTTATGGCCTGACCTTATCTCTTTCCAAAGTACTTTCTTAACCTGTCTATTTGTTGGGGCAGTAGTTATTACCTGTGTTCCTGGTTGCACTGACATTACATGCAGTACTATTCTACTTGCAATAAAAGACTTACCTGCACCATGACAACTAGCTACTGATACATTCCCATCCTGTATAGCATTAATAATGTCTTTCTGTTTTTGCCATAAACCATCCCCTAGAATATTTTCAACAAAAAAGACAGGATTAGTTTTACTTTTTTTCATTATTTTCTTTAATTGTTCTCTATTTAAACCCATGTAGTTAGCCTCCAAACCTTGATACTTCCATTTTTATTGCAAATTAATCTATGGTAGTAACCAATATGTTCCTTAAACCTTTTTCTTTATGCCAAATAAAGCTCTGGCTTTTAGCTAAAGACTTATACCCTTTCTTATAATGCCAACTATCTTTAGCTGTAACAGAGGATAAATTTCTAACAATGATTCCAAACTTCTCATCTACCTGCTCACTATGCAAATGTGCTCCATGCCACTCCCTATACTTAGTTTTACCCCATAACTTAGGCACTTCCATTTGCATATTACCATAAATTCTATTACTTTCTTCATCCATATGACTAAACCCGATTAAATTGTTTCCAAATCTCCGATATTTTCTAGTTTTAGGTGAAACATCTATTTTTACTTGATCAAATTTATCAAAAAGACCATCTAAATACATTAAAGCATAAAAACTTTTTTCCTTATCATGATTTCCTGGAACTAAAAAGACATCTACTGGTGCTCTCTTTGCTAAAAGTCTTATACCTTCTGCTAAAAGCTCTACACCAACTTTAAACATCTTTTGCCATCTACTCTCAAAATCCTGTATTGTACCTCTTGTAGTATGACCATCCATATCATCATAATGAAAAAAGTCATTACCTATAGGAAAAAGTATCTTATCAAAATCTTTTTCTTTAGTTCGGCCTAAAACACTTTTAATTACTTTAACAAATCTCTTTTTAGCCTCATCTAAGTTGTACTCCTCACCAGTTTCTGGCTTCCAGGATAATTTATCTAAATGCAAATCTACTATAGGAATTTCTAACATTAAATCATTTTCTACTGTGAATGTTTTGTTTTCTAAATCTATTTTAGGAATTGAGTCAATTTTTGAGAAATGCTTAGAAATAATTTCATGTATATTATTTATTTTATAATCTTCTTCACGATACTTTTCTAGCTCTTTGAAAAGGTTATCTAATTCTTTTTGTTTTAATTTATCAAAATGTTCTGTTTTCCTTCTTGCAATCGTTTCTTTAATCATTTCTTCTTGAGTTTTTTCCATTATTTCTTTATCAGTATAGGGGATACTGTGATGTGTGAAGTCAAATGCACTTTTAAGTAATTTAAACTGTTGTTTTGTGATAGGATGTTTGCGAGTGATTTGTTCTATAGTCAACTGTTTTCTACCAGTGTAATCTTTTCTAATTCTGGCATACTGTTTATAAGGTATGTTTAATTCTTTATCATTTTTTACAATTGTATATGTTCCATTTTCAAAAGTTATTTGTGGTTTTTGTTCAGAAGAATTATTTTCTTCAGGGGTGTCTTCAGAGGAAAATGAACCAATAGCATGTTTTCTTTTATAATAATGTACAGTTGATCTAGCCTCACCTACTTTTCTAGCTAAACCTCTTGTACCATATTCCTCAAGTAAACTTTTTAGATGAGACCTGTCATTTTTAACCTCTTCCCAGTTCATTTGATTCCTCCCCACCAATTTGAATAGTTAAAACTTTTTATAAAAATGAATGAACTTTCATTCACTTTTTTGTAAAAAATTTAATCTTTTTTAGCAACTATATAATAGCTATCATAAACCTTCTTTATCTTTATAAACTCTCTTTTACCTAATTTTTGCAATGTATAATTTATAGCTTGAGGTGTAGTCATTAATTTATCATTTATATCTCTGTGCTCAACTGTTATAAATTCAACATCTTTACACTGCAATTAATCCCCTCCCTATTTTAAGTATAACTTAATATGTAACCACAGACAGGGAGGCACTCTTTAATGTACTTGCATCACCTGCTTAGCCAATGTCAGTTCAAAGGATATCCTATAGATATGGAGCTTTATTCCACTCCCTGCTGAGTGAAACAAGTGTACAGGCTGCCTGTCCCTATCTCTGTGGCTTTTAGAACAATGTTGCCAAAAGCCTTAGAACTAAGCAAGAATTAATGATTAAAAGCCAAATCTTACACATAGGTGATATTCTCTATTTTACTTGTCTGTCACCTGCAGGCAAGGATATGACTTACGTCTCGACCTATCTCCTGTAATCTTTCTATATTTTTATGATTTCTACCAGGTTTAGCATAATCTTTTCCTTTGTTATCTTTGAAAAGTTTAAATAAATTCATTTCAAAACCTCCTTTAACTTTAATTGTTATTAAAGAGGTTTCTACTCACTTTTTTCTACTCACTCTTTAACCCTTATTATAATTAATTATAATACATTTCAAGTGATTTGTCAAGCCTATTTAAAAAAATCTTCTATTTCCTTTATTATTATTAAAATTACTACTATAACTTGGCTTATTATAAATAATGCGATCGTTATATAAATACAAATCAGCCCTTACTGGGAAGTTTCCCTATAAAAGTTTTCTAATTAATTTTCTTCTTCAGAAGGTTCAGGGGACTCATCCTCTTCCCATTCTTCAGCAGCCTGAGCTAATGCACTTATCTCTAAAGCACCTCCATTAGTTCCTGTGAGCTCTAGTCTATCAGGTTCTTTCTGGATTATACCTACTTCCTCAAGTAAGTCTATAAACTCTCTATTGAGGCTACTGACGTCTTTTAAGAGGAGTCTTTTTTGACTTATTTTGTCAGCATCATCATAAAGATTATATAATTCTTCTTTTATATAACTTTGTTCAGAAAGAATCTGTTGTAAAATTTTATCTTCCTGTATATTAAAAACATCATAAAGCCACTCTTCTCTTTTATCCCATTCATCTTTTAATATACCAGGATTAACTGGATTGGCTGCTAATTCATCATTAACATTTTCAGTTACTTTTTTAGTAGCAGAATTAGTGGATTCACCACGAAAAATTCTGGCTGCTAGTCTACGCCTTGCTTCATTTTTTATTTCTGGACTTAACATTTAATTCACCTTCCTTTTTATCAAAAAGTTATTACTTTTAAAGTTGCTTAAATTCCATATGTATAATTTTGACCTGGGGGTAGGGGAGGAATATATGGGAGGTTTTTTGGAAAAAGTTTAAAGTTTTAAAATAAGGGGATTTATATGTGTGAAAAATTTTACCGACCCCCCATATCTAATAATATATAAGAATTTTTTATAAAATTTATAAAGATTATTTATATAAATTATTCTTATATATTATATAAATTTATTTTATTTTAAAATTTATTAATTATAATTAATTTATTTAAAAAAAATTAAACAATTTCACTACAGGTTTTAAGCAATTGATTAAAATTTCAAATTATAATATTTAAAAAAACCAGGCTTAAGGCTTACAGCTCAAGGACTTTATCACTTTAAAGCACGAATAATTTCGCAAAATCTATATTTGACGAATATCTTATATAAATTAATTAATTGAACAAATGTTCAATTTGATTTTCTTGATCTCAAACCAATGCAAAATTTTTTGCAGTAGCTAAAACATGCATGCAAAATTTCTTGCGGTAAATACCATTTATTTCTATATGGTAAAAAATAGGAATTTTACATTATACAGCATTTTTTTAAGATCGCAAAAAATCAAACTATATATATTTA
>Ga0207414_1000504_pt1 | contig 17235 bp, 11 predicted proteins | sample PonA231FremontCA_2_FD_187269 | JGI IMG/M metagenome (GOLD analysis project Ga0207414, IMG submission 187269) | Marine sediment microbial community from Fremont, CA, USA - Pond A23 Sediment 1 (SPAdes) | ecosystem: Environmental > Aquatic > Marine > Unclassified | place: USA: Fremont, California... | reverse complement strand
TGGCCAAGAAGCGCGGTGGCCTGCCCGACGACTACCAGCGCAGCGTTCTCGATCCCTTCCTCGATACGCTGGTTCAGCAGGTGGGTCGCTCGTTGCAGCTCTACTATACCGCCGGCCGCAAGCAGGAGGTGCGCCAGATGATCTTGGCCGGCGGCACGAGCGCGTTGCCGGGACTCGCTGAGCGTCTTGCCGAGGAAAGCGGCATGGAGGTGGTGATTGCCAATCCGTTCCGGCGCATGAAGGTGAACCCGCGCGTCGACGTCCCGACCCTGGCCGGTGATGCCCCGGCCATGATCACGGCCTGTGGCTTGGCGATGAGGGTAGGCAAATGACCATCGAGATCAATCTGCTCCCCTGGCGGGAGGAAAGGCGTGCTCGGCGCAGCAAGCGGTTCTTTCTGGCGCTGGCGCTGATGGTGCTGATTGGCCTCGGTGGCGGCTTTGGCATGACCTGGTATTACGAACAGCGGCTGAATGCGCAGCAGGAGCGCAATCGTTTCGTGGAGGCTGAAAGTAAACAGCTCGATAACGCCATTCGTGAGATCAGCGAGCTTGAGGAGATTCGGCAGACCATGGAAGCCCAAGTGCGTGTCTTCACGGAGCTTCAAGCGGGACGTGGCCTGACCGTTCACGTCTTCAATGATCTGGTAAGCAGCCTCGTCGACGGCGTGCATTACACGCGGCTTAACCGGCAGGGAGACAGCTTGCGGATGGCAGGAGTGGCCGAGAACAATCGGCAAGTGTCTGATCAGTTGCGTGCGCTGGACGCCGCACCTTCCCTCACCGAGCCAGTGCTTTCCGAAGTCGAGGCCGACCAGGGCGGAGAGCTCCGACAATTCAGCCTGAGTCTCGGTCAGCACATGCCGCCCACTCCTGATGTACCTGGAGATGAGCCATGAGAATGAAGGACGAGTGGCGTCGATTACGCACCATGGACTGGGGGGAACTGGACATAAAGGAGTCCGGCGGCTGGCCGTTTCTTCTGCAATTGATCTGCTGCCTGCTTGTGCTGGGTCTGACACTTGTCGGCATGTACTGGTATCTGGCGGCACCGAAGGCCGAGCAACTGGATCAAGCCAGGACAGAAGAGACCCGGCTTATCAGGGATTATCAGAGCAAGGCGGCACAGGCGGCCAGGCTGGATGTCATGCGCGAGGAAATGGCTGTTCTCGAAAAGCGCATGGGGGTTCTCAGGGACATGTTGCCCACGGGCGCGGAGGTGCCATCACTGATCGACAACATCAGTGAGGCGGCTATCGGTAATCAACTTGCCATCGACTTCATACGCCTGCGCAGCCCCGTCGGCCAAGAGTTCTATGTCGAGCAGCCGTTCGATATAAGGGTTCAGGGTGACTATCACCGCGTTGCCGAATTTCTGGCTGATGTTGCCAGTCTACCTCGCATCGTCACTCAGCATGATCTGACGCTTGAACCCGTCGAGGGTTCGGGCGGCCAGCAGTTGCAGCTATCCATGCTTGCCCGAACCTACAGTTATCGCGAGCCGGATGACGAGGAGGCGCAGTGACCAGAGTGAACATAGTCCAGGCGCTCCTTGCCTTCAGCATGTTATTGCTGGCCGCCTGTGCGGATCCCGAACTGCGGAACCTCGAGCAGGAACTGGCCGAGGTTCGAACGGACCCGGGAGAAGCACCGCGTGTCGATCTCCCGGAAGTTCCACAGGTGGATCAGGTGGCATATGAGGGGAGTGATGCGAGAAGTCCCTTTGTGCCTCGGCGTATGCAGGATCAGCGACAAGTGCCTGAGGCTGGTGAGCTCGCACCCCCACCGGATCGTCCTCGTGAGCCGCTAGAAGCCTACGACCTGGCCGAGCTGGATCTGGTGGGTACATTGACGGTGGACGGTGAGCCATCGGCACTGGTCCGCGGGCCCGATGGTAAGGTGCACCGCGTCAGTATTGGCGACTACATGGGCCAGGACTATGGGCGCATCGTGAGCATCACCGATGCCTCGCTGGTATTGGTAGAAACCGTCCTGGAAGGAAACGCCTGGCAGGAGCGCTCCAGGCAGATTGCTCTCGGTGAGGGCGAATAAAACTCGTTGATGCCATGTTGCCGAGCTTCAGGCGGCAGAGGCCAGCAGGGGGAAGGGAATAATGCAAACGATGATTCGTGGTCTCGCAATCGTGATACTGCTGGCGGTATCCACGGCAGCCGTCGCGGCCTCCAGCCTCACCGATCTGGATTTTCGTCAGGGTAGCGACGGGGCGCTGGAGGTGGATCTCGACTTTCGCGGGCCGGTGCCCGAGGTACGCGGCTATCGGCTCGACGACCCGGCCAGGTTGACGATTGACCTGATGGACACCGACAGCGCACTGGAGCGTCGCCGTGAGGAGCTTGGTGTCGCCGGCGTCGAGCGGGTCACGGCCCTCGAAGCCGGGTCACGCACGCGCCTGGTCTTCGAGCTCGATGGACCTCTGCCCTACGATACTCGCCAGGTAGGCAATCGCCTACGCCTTTCCATTGGCGGCGCGGCCGGCCAGCCGGCCACTGCCACGACCTCCTCGCCCACCTCTTCCTCGACCGCGGCCGTCTCGGCGAGCCCAAGCCGAGACGCCTCCTCGGCCTACGATGAGCCTAGCATTCAGGATATCGACTTCCGCCGCGGCGATGATGGAGCGGGCCGACTGGTCGTGACCTTCGACCGTGCCGGCGTGGATGCCCGGGTGCGCGAGAGTGGCCGCAACCGTATCGTCGCCGAACTGCGCGGGGTCGAGCTGCCGGCCTCACTGGACCAGGTCTACGACGTCAGCGACTTCGGTACGCCCCTGCGGCGTATTACCCCTCGGGTGGGGCGTGATGGCGTCACCCTGGATATCGAGGGCGAGGGCGACTTCGCCATGGTCTCCACCCAGAGCGGTCGTCAGCTGTCCATCGAGGCCCAGCCGGTCACCCGGCAGGAGCAGGAGGAGCGTGTCCGCGAGCAGTTCCCCTATACCGGCGAACGTATCACCCTGAATTTCCAGGACATCGAGGTGCGCTCGGTGCTGGCGATCATCGCCGATTTCACCGGCCTCAACCTGGTGGCCAGCGATAGCGTGACGGGCAGCGTCACCCTCAACCTGCAAGATGTGCCCTGGGACCAGGCCCTGGACCTGGTGCTGAAGAGTCACGGTCTGGCCAGCCGCCAGGAGGGCAATGTCATCATCGTGGCGCCGGCCTCCGAGCTTGCCCAACGTGAGCAGATCGAGATTCAGGCCCGCGAACAGCTCGAGACCCTGGCACCGCTGGAATCCGAGTATATCCAGATCAAGTATGCCAAGGCGGAGGACATGGCACGCTTGTTGCGCGGTGAGGAGGGCTTCGGCCTGCTTTCCGAGCGGGGCAAGGTGGCCGTGGATCCCCGCACCAACACCCTGCTGATACAGGATACCGCCGAGCAGATCGACGCTGTGCTGGCAACATTCGCGACGCTCGATGTCGCCGTGCGTCAGGTACAGATCGAGGCGCGCATTGTCATTGCTCGCGACAGTGTGACCAAGGAGCTGGGGATCAATTGGGGATTATCATCTCCTGACCGCATCGGTGACAGCCGCTTCGACGTTGCCGGGGCCGCCACTGGCAGTGTTCCCAACGGAGGTCTGGCGGTAGATATGGGGAGCGCGGGCGTCGCGAACACGGCCTTCAGCTTCGGCTACCTCTCTGGCGATATCCTGCTCGACCTGGAGTTGCGTGCCCTGGAGAGCGAGGGCAAGAGTCAGACGATCTCACAACCGCGGGTGATCACCGCCAATCAGAAAATGGCGGTGATCAAGCAGGGTACCGAGATTCCCTATCAGGAAGCTTCCTCCAGTGGTGCTACTAATGTCGAATTCAAGGAGGCCGTGTTGGCGCTGGAGGTGACGCCGCAGATCACCCCGGACAATCGCATCATCATGGACCTGGTGATCAACAACGACACGGTGGGTGAGCTGTTCAACGGCGTGCCCTCCATCGATACGAACTCCATCGAGACTCAGGTGCTGGTCGACGACGGCGAGACCGTGGTACTGGGCGGGATCCTCACCACCGAGGAGGCGCGGAGCCTGTTCAAGACCCCCTTTCTTGGCGACCTGCCGGTGCTGGGGAACCTCTTCCGCTATACCGAGAACACCAATGATAAGGTAGAGTTGCTGGTATTCATCACGCCCCGAATACTGGACGACAACCTGGCCATTCGCTGATGCAGGCACTCCCCAACCTGATCCTGGTCGGCCCCATGGGGGCCGGCAAGAGCACCATCGGCCGCCTCCTGGCGGCCGAACTGTCACGCGAGTTCTACGACAGCGACCATGAGATCCAGGCGCGCTGTGGCGCCGATATCCCGTGGATCTTCGACGTCGAGGGCGAGGCGGGATTTCGCGACCGGGAGACCCAGATGATTCGCGAGCTGACCCGCCGCGACGATGTGGTCATCGCCACCGGGGGCGGTGCCGTGCTGCGCGAGGAAAACCGCCGGGTGCTGCGCGAGAGCGGCACCGTCATCTACCTGCTCACCACCGTGGAGCAGCAACTCCGGCGCACCGCCAAGGACCGGAATCGGCCGCTGCTGCAACGCGTCGACCGTGAGGAGGTGCTGCGCGACATGTTCGCGCAGCGTGATCCCCTCTATCGGGCCACCGCCGATGTGGTGGTGCGCACTGACCGGCGCGGCCCGCGTGCCGTGGTCAACGAGATCGTGAGGCGCGTCACGCGTCTTGTCGATCCCCTGCAATGCAAGGCCTGACACCATGAACGACTTCCAATCGGCCTCGTGCACCCTTGAAGTCTCGCTGGGCGAGCGCAGCTATCCCCTCCATATAGGCCCCGGCCTGCTGGGCGATCCCCAGTGGCTTTCACCGTACCTGGCCGGACGTCAGGTCATGGTCGTGACCAACCAGACCGTGGCGCCGCTCTACCTGGCACGCGTGAGGCAAGGACTTGCCGCCGACCTGGACGTTCGTGAGCTGATCCTGCCCGACGGGGAGGCCACCAAGAACCTGGCCAGCGTCGAGCGAATCTGGGATGCCCTGCTGGCGGCCGGCTTCAATCGTCGCTGCACCTTGATCGCACTGGGCGGCGGCGTGATCGGTGACATGGTCGGCTTCGCTGCGGCCTGTTACCAGCGCGGCGTGGCCTTCGTTCAGGTGCCGACCACGCTGCTTGCCCAGGTCGACTCTTCGGTTGGCGGCAAGACGGGCGTCAACCATCCACGGGGCAAGAACATGATCGGCGCCTTCTGGCAGCCGCGCGCGGTGCTGGTCGATACCGATACCCTGGCGACGTTGCCCCCGCCCGAACTCTCCGCTGGGCTTGCCGAGGTCATCAAGTACGGCCTGATTCGCGATGCCGACTTTCTGGCCTGGCTGGAAGCGGCAATGGACGCGCTTCGCGGCCTGGATGCCGCTGCCCTGACCCTGGCCATCAAGCGCAGCTGTACCCTCAAGGCGCAGATCGTCGCCGAAGACGAGACCGAGCAGGGCGTGCGAGCGCTGCTCAACCTTGGCCATACCTTCGGTCACGCCATCGAGGCCCACCAGGGCTACGGTAGCTGGCTGCATGGGGAGGCGGTAGGCACCGGCATGCTGATGGCGGCCGAACTCTCCTGTCGGCTGGGATGGTTGAGCGAAGATGACGTGGTGCGCGCTCGGACGCTGATCGAGCGCGCAGGTCTGCCGATGGCGGCGCCGGCCGGCATGGGCGTGGAGGATTTTCTCACCACCATGCGCCTCGACAAGAAGAACCTCGACAGCCGCCTGCGTCTGGTATTGCTGCGCTCGCTGGGGGAGGCCTGCATCCATGATGCGACGCCCGCTGACACCCTGACCGACCTGCTCGTGTCTTTTCCTCGCCGCTGACCGTTCCCCGTTCTCCTGTCCATTGACGCCCGCCCTTGTGCGGGCGTCGTCGTGCAGGCGCGGCGACATGGCAATGCCCTGCCGCGAATTTTTCGATCTGCATGGCTCATGCCGGATCGGCATTGGGTCGATATAGGCTTCATAGACTAAAGTCTTATGGCGACAGTGCCGCGTTGAACGCCTTCGACGGGTTTCTGCAACCCATTGAGATAACACGGTTTTTTAGGTTTATTGGTGATGCAAGTGCCGGATTTGCCGATGGTTTTTCTCAGAAAGGCGGGTGTGGATTATTGCGTGGCGGGGGCGGCTCTGGCTATGCTGGCAGGCCTTTTGTCGAGCAGTCCCGCGGCCGATTGGGCGCATCACAAAAAAAGCACAACCGCCCACTATAGCACGTAAAAACTGCCAAAGAAACCATCTGTACCGAGGCACGCCCATGAACAAAGGTCTTCATCAGCCCGGCGAGTTCCGTGATAACTGCGGGTTCGGCCTGATCGCCCATATGGAGGGCCAGGCCAGTCACGACCTGCTAAAGACGGCCATCGAGTCCCTGACCTGCATGACCCACCGCGGCGGTATCGCGGCCGACGGCAAGACGGGTGATGGCTGCGGGCTCCTGCTCCAGATGCCGGATGCCTTCATGCGCGAGGTGGCCCGCGAGGCCCTGGACGTCGCTCTGGGCGAGCACTACGCCGTGGGCGTGGTGTTCCTCCCCGATGACGATGATCGCGAGGCGCGCGGCCGAGAGACCCTTGTCGCCGAACTCGAGGCCCGTGGGCTGAAGGTGGCGGGCTGGCGCGACATGCCGGTGGACCCCAGTGTCTGTGGTCCCATGGCGCTGGATTGCCTGCCGCGGATTCGCCAGCTCTTCGTCGAGCCGGGTGACAATGATATCGCCCAGTTCGACGTGGATCTTTTCATGGCTCGCCGCCGCGCCGAGGAAGCATTGCGCGGCGATGAAGATTTCTATGTCTGTTCGCTGTCCCGCGAGGTGGTCTCCTACAAGGGTCTGATGATGCCGGTGGATCTGCCGGCCTTCTATCCCGACCTGGGCGACGAGCGCCTGAAAACGGCCATCTGCGTCTTTCATCAGCGCTTCTCGACCAACACTGCGCCACGCTGGCCGCTGGCGCAGCCGTTCCGCCTGCTTGCCCACAATGGCGAGATCAATACAGTGCAGGCCAATCGCGGCTGGGCCAATTCGCGCAAGGAGAACTTTGTCAGCGAGCGGCTGCCCGAGATCACCGAACTTGACGAGATCGTCAACACTACCGGGTCGGATTCCTCGAGCATGGACAACATGCTCGAGGTGCTGCTCACCGGCGGCATGGAGCTGCATCGCGCGGTGCGCATGATGGTGCCGCCGGCCTGGCAGAACGTGGAACTCATGGACGGTGATCTGCGTGCCTTCTACGAATACAACTCCATGCACATGGAGCCCTGGGATGGTCCCGCCGGGGTGGTGATGACCGATGGACGTGAGGCGGTTTGCATGCTCGACCGCAATGGCCTTCGCCCGGCTCGCTGGGTGATTACCCGTAACGGCTACATCACGCTGGCCTCGGAGATCGGCACCTACGCCTACAAGCCCGAGGACGTGGTGGCCAAGGGGCGGGTGGGCCCGGGTCAGATTCTGGCCGTGGATACCAAGACCGGTGAAGTGCTGCATACCTCGGATATCGACGAGCGCCTGAAGTCGGCCTATCCCTACAAGCGCTGGCTGAAGCAGGAGGCCCAGTACCTGGAGTCGGCGCTCACCGAGCTTGCCAGTTTCCAGAACATGGACCCCGAGGCCCTGCTCGTTCAGCAGAAGATGTTTCAGGTCAGCTTCGAGGAGCGTGACCAGGTGCTGAGACCGCTGGCCGAGAGCGGTCAGGAGGCGGTGGGCTCCATGGGCGACGATACCCCCATGGCGGTGCTCTCCGGCAAGCAGCGAGTGCTCACCGACTATTTCCGCCAGAAATTCGCCCAGGTCACCAACCCCGCCATCGATCCGCTGCGCGAGGCGATCGTGATGTCGCTGGAGACCTGCATCGGCGCCGAGCTCAACGTCTTCAAGGCGACTCCGGAACACGCCCATCGCATCATCCTGACCGCGCCGATTCTCTCGCCGCGCAAGTTCGCCGCCCTGGTGAACCAGGACGATCCGGCCTTCGCCAGCCATACGCTGTCGCTGGGTTATGACCCCCAGGAAATCGGCCTCAAGGGTGCGATTCACGAGCTCTGTCGCCGCGCCGAGCAAGCGGTCAATGCGGGCAAGGTGCTGCTGGTGTTCAGCGATGCCGATCTCGACAAGGGGCTGTTGCCGATCCACGCGGCGCTGGCCGTGGGTGCCGTGCACCATCATCTCGGGCGCCTGGCGCTTCGCCCACGCTGCAACATTGTGGTGGAGACCGCCTATGCCCGCGATGCCCATCAGATGGCCGTGCTGTTCGGCGTAGGGGCCACGGCGGTCTTCCCCTGGCTGGCCTACCAGGTCATGGCCGACATGCACCACACCGGCGAGCTGGTCGGCAACCCGGCTGACGCCCGCGAGAACTACCGCAAGGGGCTCCAGAAGGGGCTGTTCAAGATCCTCTCCAAGATGGGTATCTCGACCCTGGCCTCCTATCGTGGCTCGCAGCTGTTCGAGGCGGTAGGTCTGTCGTCGGACGTGATGGACCTCTGTTTCGCCGGCATGGCGTCTCGCATCGAGGGCACCGGCTTCAGTGAGTTGCAGCTGCAGCAGGAACTGCTGGGGCGCGAGGCCTGGACGCCGCGCAAGGGGGTTTCCCAAGGCGGCCTGATGAAGTACGTCCACGGCCATGAATATCACGCCTACAACCCCGACGTGGTCATGACCCTGCAGCAGGCGGTCCAGGAGGGTGATTACGCCAAGTGGAAGAAGTTCGCCCGTCTGGTCAACGAGCGCTCGCCGGCCACCCTGCGTGATCTCCTGGCACTCAGGCCGGCCGGGGAGCCACTGCCGATGGAAGAGGTCGAGCCGGTGGAAGACCTGCTGCCGCGCTTCGACAGCGCCGGCATGTCGCTCGGCGCCCTGTCGCCCGAGGCCCACGAGGCCCTGGCCCAGGCCATGAATGAGGCCGGCGGGCGTTCCAATTCCGGCGAGGGGGGCGAGGACCCGGCGCGTTACGGCACCATCCGCTCGTCCAAGATCAAGCAGATCGCCTCCGGGCGCTTTGGCGTGACGCCGGCCTACCTGGTCAATGCCGAGGTGCTGCAGATCAAGGTCGCCCAGGGCGCCAAGCCGGGGGAGGGCGGCCAGCTACCCGGCGGCAAGGTCAACGAGCTGATTGCCAGGCTGCGCTATTCGGTACCCGGGGTGACGCTGATCTCGCCGCCGCCGCACCACGACATCTACTCCATCGAGGATCTGGCCCAACTGATCTTCGACTTGAAGCAGGTCAATCCCGATGCGCAGGTCTCGGTGAAGCTGGTGTCCGAGCCGGGTATCGGCACCATTGCTACCGGTGTGGCCAAGGCCTACGCCGATCTGATCACCGTCTCCGGCTACGACGGCGGTACCGCGGCGAGCCCGCTGACCTCGATCAAGCATGCCGGCAGCCCATGGGAGCTGGGTCTTCCCGAGGTGCACCAGGCGCTGCGCATCAACGGGCTGCGCGACAAGATCCGCCTGCAGACCGACGGTGGCCTGAAGACCGGCCTCGACGTGGTCAAGGCCGCCATTCTGGGCGCCGAGAGCTTCGGCTTCGGCACGGCGCCCATGGTGGCGCTGGGCTGCAAGTACCTGCGCATCTGCCACCTCAACAACTGCGCCACCGGGGTGGCCACCCAGATGCAGTACCTCCGCGACGAGCACTTCCGCGGCACCGTCGACATGGTCAAGCACTACTTCCGGTTCATCGCCGAGGAGGTGCGTGAGCTGATGGCCCTGCTGGGCGTGCACCGTCTCACCGACCTGATCGGTCGCACCGACCTGCTCGAGATGATCGAGGGCGTGACAGCGTCTCAGCGCAAGATCGACCTGTCAGGCCTGCTGGGCAACGACTTCGTGCCGGCCGATGCCCCGCAATTCTGCACGGTCAACCGCAACGTTCCTCACGACCCGGGCGCCAAGAATCAGGAAGTGCTCGAGGCACTGAAGACGGCCATCGAGGAGAAGTCCGGTGGTGAGTTCGCGTTCACCATTACCAACTGCGACCGAAGCGTCGGCGCGCTGAGCTCGGGTGCCATCGCCAAGCGTCACGGCGAGGCAGGGCTCGAGGACGCGCCGGTCACGGCGCGCTTCACCGGGGTGGCCGGGCAGAGTTTCGGTGTCTGGAACGCGCGTGGCCTCCATCTCTATCTGGAGGGTGACGCCAACGATTATGTCGGCAAGGGCATGAATGGTGGCAAGGTGGTGATCGTGCCGCCGGCCGGCAGCTCCTTCGAGAGTCATCGGACCGCCATCGTCGGCAATACCTGCCTTTACGGCGCCACCGGGGGCAAGCTGTTCGCCGCCGGCACTGCCGGTGAACGTTTCGGCGTACGTAACTCCGGCGCGCATGCCGTCATCGAGGGAGCCGGTGACCACTGCTGCGAATACATGACCGGTGGCGTGGTCTGCGTGCTCGGCGAGGTAGGCGTGAACTTCGGCGCGGGCATGACTGGCGGTTTTGCCTATGTGCTCGACGAGGACCGGGCCTTTGTCGACAAGTACAACCATGAACTGGTGGAAATCCACCGCGTGAACACCGAGGCCATGGAGGCCTATCGACGTCATCTGCGGGAGATCATCGAGGAGTATGTGGCCGAGACGGGGTCCGCCCGAGGCGAGGCCATCCTCGAGGACTTCAGCGACTTCGTCCGTCACTTCTGGCTGGTGAAGCCCAAGGCCGCCAGCCTGGGCAGCCTGCTCGCCGAATCGCGGCGCCGGCCGGAATAAGCCACCGAGACGATGACATCGCCACGTAGAGACCAGGAGACGAGACCATGGCTAACCGATTGAGCAATGATTTCCAGTTCATCGACGTGGGTCGCCACGACCCGGAGAAAAAGGAGGCGAGCACCCGGGCCAAGGAGTTCGCCGAGATCTATGAGCCCTTCAAGCCTCAGGACGCAGCCAGCCAGGCACATCGCTGCCTGCATTGCGGCAATCCTTACTGTGAATGGAAATGCCCCGTTCACAACTATATTCCCAACTGGCTGCAACTGGTCAGTGAGGGCAACATCCTGGAGGCGGTGGAGCTGTGCCATCGCACGAACTCGCTGCCCGAGGTATGCGGGCGGGTCTGCCCCCAGGACCGCCTCTGTGAAGGTGACTGCACGCTGAACGACGGCTTCGGCGCGGTGACCATCGGCTCGGTGGAGAAGTACATCACCGACACTGCCTTCGCCATGGGCTGGCGACCGGACCTTTCCCGGGTCACGCCGACCGGCCGCAAGGTGGCGGTGATCGGCGCGGGCCCCGCTGGACTGGGCTGTGCCGATATCCTGGTGCGCAACGGCGTCACGCCGGTGGTGTTCGACAAGTACCCGGAGATCGGCGGGCTGCTGACCTTCGGTATTCCCGAGTTCAAGCTCGAGAAGACCGTCATGGAGCGTCGCCGTGCGGTGTTCGAGGAGATGGGCATGGAGTTCCGCCTCGGCGTCGAGGTGGGCAGGGACGTCGATTTCGATCACCTGCTCGAGGAGTACGACGCCGTCTTTCTCGGCATGGGCACCTACAAGGCCATGGAGGGCGGCTTCCCCGGCGAGGACCTCCCCGGGGTACACAGGGCGCTCGACTTCCTGATCGCCAATGTCAATCACTGCCTGGGCTTCGAGAAGGATCCTCGCGACTACGTCACCTTCAAGGGGCAGCGGGTGGTGGTGCTGGGCGGCGGCGACACCGCCATGGACTGCAATCGCACGTCGATCCGCCAGGGCGCGGCCAGTGTGACCTGCGCCTATCGGCGCGACGAGGAGAACATGCCGGGTTCCAAACGCGAAGTGGCCAACGCCCGGGAAGAGGGGGTGGAGTTCCTGTTCAACCGCCAGCCGGTGGCGGTGGTCGGCGAAGGCAAGGTCGAGGGCGTCAAGGTGGTGCGTACTCGCCTGGGAGACCCTGACGAGAACGGCCGGCAGCGCCCTGAGGTGGTGCCAGGGTCCGAGGAGATCATTCCTGCCGATGCCGTGATCGTGGCGTTTGGCTTCCAGCCGAGTCCGGCGCCCTGGTTCGATACGGCCGGTATCGAACTCGACGAGCGCGGACTCGTCAAGGCCCCCGAGGAAGGGGGGACTCACGCTTTCCAGACGACCCACGAGAAGATTTTTGCCGGTGGCGACATGGTGCGCGGCTCCGACCTGGTGGTGACCGCGATCTATGAAGGCCGCCAGGCCGGCGAGGGGATCCTCGACTATCTGGGGGTGTAAAGGTCTTATTGGGTTGAAGCCGCAGAGGGCAGAGGCTTTTCCGGCGATAGGTCTACGGGGGGCGCTGTGAATCCGTCCCTGGACGCTACCGATGCCACCCCTGGCATAGGACCCCCTCTACGACCTGTCCCCGGCGCCGCTTGCCTCATAGCCCCCGCTAGCCGGGAGCCTGCAGCGGATGCAACATCCCGCTTGGCGCTTGGCGCTGAAATTGAGCCTTTGGTCGTGTTCTGCTAGTCTGTCGACCCATCCGGGCGCGGCTTCCTGTCGTGTCTACCGATCACGTTTCGACAGGTTCTCCATGACACGATATATCTTCGTGACCGGCGGCGTTGTGTCTTCTCTGGGCAAGGGCATCGCGTCGGCCTCGCTGGCGGCGATTCTCGAGGCGCGCGGCCTCAAGGTCACCATGCTCAAGCTCGATCCCTATATCAACGTTGATCCGGGCACGATGAGTCCCTTTCAGCACGGCGAAGTCTTCGTGACCGAAGATGGCGCCGAGACCGACCTGGACCTGGGCCACTACGAGCGCTTCATTCGCACCAAGATGACCCAGGCCAACAACTTCACCACGGGTCGGGTCTACGAGCATGTGCTTCGCAAGGAGCGCCGCGGTGATTATCTGGGGGGCACCGTACAGGTGATCCCGCACATCACCGACGAGATCAAGCGGCGCGTGTATGCCGGCGGCGAAGGCTTCGATGTGGCGCTGGTCGAGATCGGCGGCACCGTGGGCGACATCGAGTCGCTCCCCTTTCTGGAGTCGATTCGCCAGATTCGCAGCGAACAGGGGGCGAGCCGGGCGATCTTCATGCATCTCACCCTGGTGCCCTATATCAAGACTGCCGGCGAAACCAAGACCAAGCCGACTCAGCATAGCGTCAAGGAGCTGCGCTCCATCGGCATTCAGCCGGATATCCTGATCTGTCGCAGCGAGGTCGAACTGGAGGAAAGCGAGCGGCGCAAGATCGCGCTATTCACCAACGTGGAAGAGCGGGCCGTCATCCCGCTGCAGGACGCCGACACCATCTACCGCATCCCGCTGATGCTTCACGAGCAGGGGCTTGACGACATTGTCTGCGACAAGCTGCGACTCGGCGCGGGCGAGGTCGATCTCACCGAGTGGGTGCACGTGCTTGATGCCAAGCTCAATCCGCTGAAGTCGATCAATATCGCCATGGTCGGCAAGTACATGGAACTCCTCGACGCCTACAAGTCGCTCAACGAGGCGCTGATTCATGCCGGCATCCAGACACGCGTCAAGGTCAACGTCGACTATATCGACTCCGAGGACATCGAGCACCACGGTACCGAGCGCCTGGCCGGCAAGGATGCCATCCTGGTGCCCGGGGGGTTCGGCGAGCGCGGTGTGGAAGGGAAGATCGCCACCGCCCGTTTCGCCCGCGAGAGCGGCACGCCCTATCTCGGCATCTGTCTGGGCATGCAGGTGGCAGTGATCGAGTTCGCCCGGAACAAGGCGGGTTGGGCAGACGCCAACTCCACCGAATTCACCCACGATACGCAGCACCCGGTGGTCGGCCTGATCACCGAATGGCTCAGCCCCGAGGGCAAGGTCGAGCTGCGTGATGCGGCCTCCGACCTTGGCGGCACCATGCGCCTGGGCGGTCAGGTCTGCCAGCTGAAGGCCGGCAGCAGGGCGCACGCCGCGTACGGCAGCGACGAGATCGTCGAGCGCCATCGCCATCGCTTCGAGGTGAACAACCAGTTCATCGATGAGCTCGAGCAGGCCGGCCTGGTCGTTTCTGGCAAGAGCGTCGACAGCTCCCTGGTGGAAATGGTCGAGCTGCCGGATCATCGCTGGTATGTCGCCTGCCAGTTCCATCCGGAGTTCACGTCCACGCCGCGTGACGGCCATCCGTTGTTCACCGGCTTCGTCAATGCGGCGCTGGACCACAAGGCGGCGCGCAGCCGCGCCCCGTCTTCCTATCAGGAGTGAGGCCCATGTCGGTCACGACCGAGTCTGACCCCGAGCGCCATTGCCCAGAGCGTCATATATCCGTTGCCGGCCTCAAGGCCGGCAATTCATTGCCGCTGATGCTGCTGGGTGGCATGAATGTGCTTGAGTCCCGAGAACTGGCGCTCGAGGTCGCCGAGACCTATGCCGCGGTGACCGAGCGGCTGGGCATGCCCTACGTCTTCAAGGCGAGCTTCGACAAGGCCAATCGGAGTTCCATCCACTCCTTTCGCGGCCCGGGGCTGGAAAAGGGGCTCGCGATCCTGGCCGAGGTGAAGGCGCGCTACAAGGTGCCGATCATTACCGACGTGCACGAGCCCTGGCAGGCCGCGCCCGCGGCAGAGGTGGCCGATATCATCCAGTTGCCGGCGTTTCTGGCACGCCAGACCGACCTGGTGGTGGCCATGGCCGAAACCGGGGCGGTGATCAATATCAAGAAGCCGCAGTTCCTGGCACCTCATGAAGTTCGCCACATCATTCGCAAGTGCGAGGAAGCGGGCAACGACAGATTGTTGCTTTGTGAACGTGGATCGAGTTTTGGCTATAACAATCTGGTCGTTGATATGCTCGGTTTTGGTGACATGAAGCAGACAGGGTATCCTGTCTTTTTCGACGTCACTCACTCACTGCAGCGTCCTGGTGGTCGAGCCGACAGTGCTGGTGGTCGTCGGCAGCAGGTCGCCGAGCTGGCGCGTGCCGGGGTGGCGGTCGGTCTGGCTGGTCTCTTCCTGGAGGCCCATCCCGATCCCGACCATGCCAAGTGTGACGGCCCCTGCGCCCTGCCGCTGGATCGCCTGGAGCCTTTCCTGACCCAGTTGAAGGGCGTCGATGCACTGGTGAAGGGCTTCGCCCCGCTCGAGATTTCCTGATTTTTCCACGCTGGCACAACAAGAAGGATCCAAAGGATGACCAAGATCGTCGAACTTCATGCCCTCGAGGTGCTCGATTCACGCGGCAATCCCACCGTCCAGGCCGAGGTGCGCCTGGAAAGCGGCGCTGTGGGCACGGCCTGTGCGCCCAGCGGTGCCTCCACCGGGTCTCGTGAAGCCCTGGAGCTGCGAGACGGCGACAAGAGTCGTTACCTGGGCAAGGGCGTGTTGAGGGCCGTGGAGGCCGTCAACACGACCATTCGTGAGTGTCTGATAGGCATGGACGCTCGTGATCAGCGAGGGCTGGACGACGCGATGCTGGCGCTGGACGGCACCGACAACAAGGCCAATCTGGGCGCCAATGCCATCCTGGCGGTGTCGCTGGCGGCTGCCAAGGCCGCCGCCAACGCCAAGGGCATGCCGCTCTATGCCCATATCGCCGAGCTCTATGGCCAGCCGGGGATGTATCTGATGCCGGTGCCGATGATGAATATCCTCAACGGCGGCGAGCATGCCGACAATAACGTCGATATCCAGGAATTCATGATTCAGCCGGTGGGGGCCCCGACCTTTGGCGAGGGCCTGCGCATGGGGGCCGAGATCTTCCATGCCCTGAAGAAGGTGCTGGGCGCCCGCGGTCTGGCCACGTCGGTGGGCGACGAAGGCGGCTTCGCACCGAATCTCGACTCCAATGCCGAGGCCCTCGCGGTGATCCAGCAGGCCGTGGCAGATGCTGGCTACACGCTGGGGGACGACGTGACGCTGGCGCTGGATTGCGCCTCCTCCGAGTTCTTTCGTGATGGCAAGTATGACCTTTCCGGCGAGGGCAAGGCGTTCGATGCTGCCGGCTTCGTCGACTATCTGGCTGAGCTGTGCGACCAGTTTCCGATCGTCTCGATCGAAGATGGCATGGACGAATCCGACTGGGACGGCTGGAAGGCATTGACCGACCGGCTGGGCGACAAGGTCCAGCTGGTGGGTGATGATCTCTTCGTGACCAATACCCGGATCCTGAAGCGCGGCATCGACGAGCAGATCGGCAATTCCATCCTGATCAAGTTCAACCAGATCGGTTCGCTCTCCGAGACGCTCGAGGCGATCAGGATGGCCCAGGATGCCGGCTTTACCGCCGTGATCTCTCATCGTTCCGGTGAGACCGAGGATACGACCATCGCCGATCTTGCCGTGGGTACTCGTGCCGGGCAGATCAAGACCGGCTCGCTGAGTCGCTCTGATCGGGTTGCCAAGTATAATCGCCTGCTGGTCATCGAAAAGGAACTGGCAGGACAGGTGAACTACCCGGGGCGTGCCGCGATCAAGGGGCAGTAAGCGAACAGTGTTGCCATCTGCGTGATCTCTTGTAAGAGATCGCCTACAGGGTAGCGAAGAGATTGGCTACCTTCGCGTCGGACAGGGTCGGCTTTCATTGAGCCGGCCTTTTTCATGTTATTAATAAATATGATCTTTTACTGCTCTTCGGCGGGCAGGCAATGTGCGAAGTGGCCGCTGCGCCCGGCGCTGACACATCGGACGTGGGGTTGTGCTGCATTGCGGCTATGCCACACTGATGTCGGGATGTGAGTGAGCGGGGATGCTCTCTCGGCAGGATGCAACGGGATGCATGGCGTGATGCGCTTGGTGCGGCAGGAAGCCGCTCCCGAGCAGGGAAGGCATCACGGGAGTGGGGCGGAAGGAACCGCCCAAGGAGTAGCTGGGAGCGGGCGGCCTGCGGGCCGCCTTTTTTTTGCCAGGCGCTCGCCTCGTATGCCCATGGCATGCTTGGCAACGGCATTCGGCTTCAGGGCTCACTGGCCCAGGGTGTAAATCGCGACGCCGGATGTCACAAGACATCCGGCGTCGTCGTTTTCGGTCGGGGTGGCGGTTCAGCGCTCGAGGAATTCCATCTTCCCCGGCTTGCCGTCCCACTCCTCGGCATCTTCCGGCGGATCCTTCTTTTCACTGATGTTGGGCCATACCTCCGCCAGCTCGGCGTTTATCTCGATGAACGCCTCCTGGCCGTCCGGCAGCTCATCCTCGGAGAAGATCGCCTCGGCGGGACACTCCGGCTCGCACAGTGCACAGTCGATGCACTCGTCGGGGTGGATGACCAGGAAGTTGGGGCCCTCGTAGAAGCAGTCCACCGGGCAGACCTCGACACAGTCGGTGTACTTGCACTTGATGCAGTTCTCGGTGACGACGAATGTC
>Ga0207414_1000503_pt1 | contig 17239 bp, 14 predicted proteins | sample PonA231FremontCA_2_FD_187269 | JGI IMG/M metagenome (GOLD analysis project Ga0207414, IMG submission 187269) | Marine sediment microbial community from Fremont, CA, USA - Pond A23 Sediment 1 (SPAdes) | ecosystem: Environmental > Aquatic > Marine > Unclassified | place: USA: Fremont, California... | reverse complement strand
TCACATGGCTTTGGCCTTTAAAACTCCAAATCAGGTTCATTTAAATGCTAATTAAAAATTATTGTTAAACCTGTAGACTTATGTCAGGAAAAGACAAAACCCCAGAACATTCTGATAAAGACTCCTTCACAAACTATTCAAAACTTATATCTTTTTCATACTTTTTAATCTTTTCTCTCCACTCCTCTATTAAAGGCACTGCTTTCCCTTCATTGTAATCAAAAGCAGATAAAACGGCCCGGTTGACACAACGCACATCTTCCGGGTCATTTCCAACAATCCGCTGTTCCATCCGCAATGACTTATTTCCCAGTTGATATACTTTCGTCAGTGCTTTCACGTGGTCATACATCTCTACCGACTTTAGAAAATCTATTTCAATATGCACCAGAACCAGGGCATTTTCATACCAGTTCATCCGGTACCCAAAAATATCTTCAAAATAACGCAGTCTTGCAACATCAAAATAATTCTGATACACCGAATTATTAACGTGACCCATTACGTCAACATCATTAAATCTAATCTGAAGCGGGGTTTCGTGAAAAAATTTAAGTTCGTTCATTTGAATATCGTTTTAGTAATTTCATACAAATAAATATTTATACGCTCTGAAAGAATGTTTACAGATTGAAAAAGGAAAATAGTTCTCTTCCTGAAAAACAAATTGCTATCCTAATATGCAGCAAAGATAAATTGTTTTCGTATTTTATGATAAATTAAAACTTATTCATTATGAACACAAAAACATTAACCCTCCCATTGTTCTTCCTGTTGATGACACTAGTCAGCTTTTCAGGAGAAAGTATAAAATCTTCCGGTAAGGATAAAAAAGAAGAGCGAAAAGTTGCCGATTTTTCGGAAATAACCATTTCAATCGCTGCTGATGTAGAGTTAAGGCAAGGAAGCGAAAGTAAAGTAGTTTTAGAAGGCGATGGAGACATTCTCGAAAACACAAAAACCAAAGTCAGCGGGGATGAATTAATCATTAAGTCGGATAAAACATTTAATTTTGGCTGGAATGATGAAATCAAAATCTACATCACCACTAAGAATATTGAAAAGATAAGTATTGCCGGATCGGCCACAATAAATTCAAAAACAACAATCAAGGCTGAAACAATTAAATTTCGCGTATCTGGAAGCGGAAAAATTAATATTTCGGAATTAGTAGCTACAGACATTGAAGGAAGCATTTCGGGCTCCGGAAAAATCAATGTTGCAGGAACAAAACCATCAAAAAAACTTGACTTAAGTATATCGGGTTCAGGAAAATTTGATAGCGAAAAGTTGCAAATTGAAGAAGCAGATATTGAAATCTCCGGCTCCGGAAAAGGAATTGTAAATATTACAGAATACCTAAAAGCAGGTGTTTCCGGAAGCGGGCGTGTATCTTACTATGGAAATCCAAGAATCAACACGAATGTTTCTGGTTCAGGAAAAATTCGTTCTGCCGATTAGTAAAGAAAAAGTTATTCTCTTATAATTTCCACCTCTCCTAATGGGCCCAGTTTAATAATTCCAGAGGGAGAGGCTTTCTTTTTTTCATCTTGTCTCCACTTAACGACATAATCCACCGATTTTACAATTTCCGGGTCTATTTCATCAAAATTGCCGGGAGATGGTTGACTGCTGAAATTTGCAGAAGTTGAAACAATCGGACGTTTAAACCGGGTGATCAACTGCTTGCAAAATTTATCGTGCGTTACGCGTATGCCAATTGTGCCGTCATCTGCAATTAAGTTATCGGGTAAATTCACTGCATTGGAGTAAATTATCGTTAATGGCTTATCGGTAACTTCAATCAAATCCCATGCAACATCAGGCATTTCATCGACATAACGTTCTACTCTTGCCGGATAATCCACAAGAATTAACATACTTTTCTCCGGTGTTCTCTTTTTAATTTTATACACTTTTTCAATGGCTTCGGGATTTGTTGCATCGCAACCAATTCCCCAAATGGTATCTGTGGGATATAAGATGGTTCCTCCATTATTAAGAACGTCTAAAGCTTTTTTTATATCTTCATTCATGTTGTTTGGTATTGTGTATTTAAAAAAAAATCGTTCCACCTCCCAGTAATCAAATCCAACATATTTGAGTTGATTTTCAGGAAAGTCTTCAAAAATAAAACAATTCAATTGATCTATCATGCAAAAACATAAAGAGTGATAAAAAGACTGGATTTTGTCCGGTATTTATTTTGGAAAATTAGGTTGAGGAGAAGACATAAATTTGAAAAAACAGGGTTTTAGATTATAAGAAAAGTGCTTGAGTCAAGTTGATTGAGTTAATTAAGAGGAGGAAGCAGAAAACAACTAATTTCCTTATAATAAACTAACAATTAAAGATTTTAGTTTCCTGAAAATGCCGGAATAAAAACAGAAAGTTATTCGTTGGTGTCTATTATTCTCTTGATTTGATGGGCTGACTGGCGGAAATTAAAAGTATCCTTAACAGTTCTTAATCCATTTTCTCCCATGGATTCTCTTAATTTGTCATCTCTTAAAGCTTCAATATTTTCGAGCAACTCATCAAAATTGTCACCTTCAACTAAAAAACCGTTTTCCTGATCTCCAATAATTTCAGGATTGCTGCCGCCAGAAATTCCTATAACAGGTTTTTTCTGAGCCATTGCATAAATAAGCGAATAATTAAAACTATTCTCTATCACAGGAGAAAGATAAACATCAATTTTGCTCATAAACTCCGATAAGTGGATTTCCTGTCCTGTTAGTCTCACGGAATCTTTCGGTGATAATTGTTTTACTTTCCCGGAAAAAGATGAACCATGTTTCCAATCGGGGAAAATAAGAAAGGTAATTCTTTCTTTATCAATATTTGCTTTCTTCAAATATTCAAAAAATCTTTTGCAAAAAGCTCTGTTACTCTCACAGTTTGAAAGCCCCACAATCAACTCCCCGTTCTTGTGATAATCAACTCCTTCTGTATTTCTGCCTGAGGATTTTTCCTGGATGCCATTATAAACTACTTCAATGGGCTTTTTCCTGAAAACAGAAGATTTGTTTTCCTGAATAGCCTCTTTATTTGCCTTTGAGTTAGTAATAACGGTGGAAATATATTTTTTGGCAAGATAATTATTGATTTTATTTCTTGACTTTACGGGAATAGTACCACGCCGAAAGACTAATTTTTCCAGCGGGCAGAATTTGGCAACTAACGCCGATACCCTAATATCATCCGGATAATTTATAACAATGTTTTCAAGTTTATGTTTCTTGCAAATATGTGATAAACGGTATACATCCACGAGCATAATTCCGCTCTTCTTATAGCCGACAACTTTCATCCCATAACCTTTTAAACGAGAATAAAGCTTGCTTTTGCGGGGGGTAATTACAAAAATATCATATCCCTCCATGTAAAGAGCTTTGGCCGTATTATAAGCCCATCTGTGATAATTTTTCCATTTTGAATCCGATATAAAAAAGCCTATCCTTTTTCCCATTCCTTTCTCATTCAATTGCCAACTTAAAATTAATACATTTCTTACAAAAATCTGAACAACAAAGCCTTTAATTTATTGACATTGATAACAATTAAGCCCAATAATTTGTTTTACAGAAAATTACAATTGACTAAAAATGGCTGCCTGTAGACCGAGGCAGCCATTTTCATGGTAAAATACGTTATATTAATTTGAAGAAGAATTCATATCCTTCTTTAAATGCGTATTCAAAAATTTTAAAATTTTACCATACGCTTCAATTTCATTTTCTTTTTTTCTGAAACCATGCCCTTCATCATCAAAAACCACATACTCTACGGGAACATTATTTTTCTTTGCCTTTTCGACAATTTCATCTGACTCAGCTTTCAGCACTCTTGGGTCATTAGCTCCCTGAAGCACCATTAATGGTTTCCTGATATTTTCTGCATGGAACAGAGGTGAAATCTTTTTCAGATAGGCAGAATCTTTTTGGGGATGTCCCAGTTCATCATACAGAGATTTTCTTTGGCTTTCCCACCAGGAGGGAATACTCCTGAGCGTTCTTAACCAGTTTGTAACGCCAAATATATCTACACCGGCATCAAATGCATCGGGTTCGAAAGCCAGGGCTGCTACAACCATATATCCGCCGTAGGACCCGCCGATAATGCCAACTTTCGATGTGTCTGCCCATGTTTTTTTTCCTAAATAATGCTTACCGTAGATACAGTCTTTTAAGTCAGCATCGCCATGCTTTCTGTCGTCCATGTGATAGAAAGTTTTGCCGTAGCCAGAGCTGCCTCTGTTGTTTACTGCAAGAACAGCATAACCATGGTTAACAAGATATTGGATAGAAGCCCTGTATGATAAGCGTGATTGTCCGCCAGGCCCGCCATGAACATAAACTAAAGCCGGAACTTTATTCGAGGCTGAAGCCTGATGTGGTTTATACTGGATTGCCGGAATTTTTGTACTGTCAAAAGAATAGTAGCGGACAACTTCGCCTGCAACCATATCATCCTTATCAATTTCAGGGTTTAAGGTTTGCGTGAGTTTATTGTGCTCCTCATTTTTAAAATTATACACATATAAATTTTGAGGAGTTTTGGAACTTGAAACATAAAAAGCCATTTTATTTTCGCTTTCCGAAATATTCACTGAAGTGATATTTTTATTTTTAAACTCGGGAAACTTTACTTCTTCTCCTGTTTTTGTTTTAAAAACTTTCACCACTGTCTGAGCATCACGATTTATGCCAATAACCCGGTATTTTTCATTGAATGAATGATGCGCATACATTACATCCCAGTCTGTTTCAAATATTTTTTCACGTTCTCCTGTTTCCAGGTTCATTCTGCTTAGGTATTTGAATTCACTGTCCGCATTAGTTATATAATAAAGAAACTTTTGATCATCGCTGAAATCCACAGGTGAGAAAGTGGCTTCACCTTCAAAATCAGACAACTTACGGGTTTCTCCTGTTTCTATATCATGTAGATACATTTCATTCTTTGAATTCGTAATGGTTTTCGTCAATGCTATTTGACTTTTATCATTCGAAACCGGCCCGATGTTATAACCTTCTTCGTTTTTAAACATTCTTTTTGGTTGCATAGACTCCAGCGGCATCTCATACAAGTCCATATACCGCTTGTCTCGCTTATTTGATGTAAAGAAAAAACTCTTCCTGTCGCGGCTCCAACCTGAAAAAGAAGAACGCGCCTCTTCATAAGGGGTGAGATCCTCGATATTGCCCTCTTTATCTCTTAAGTAGATGTGATATAACTCATTACCTCCTTTATCCGAAGATAACAATAACCGTTCATCATTTGGGAAATAAGACACAGCATAAGTGGTTTCCTCCCTTTTTGTTAATTGTGATGCGGAATCATCATCAATTCCAATTTCGTAAGCATTGTACACACCAGATTCATTGCTGGTGATAAGAATTTTTTCTTCATCCGGCGAAAAGGAACTTCCGAACACACTGGTATTATCCATAAATTGGTCAATGGAGTATTTTTTAACCTTCTCTTTCTCTTGTTGCCCGCAAGCAAATGCGAAAAAAGGAATAATAAAAATCAAAATGAATTTTTTTCTCATAGTTAATGAATTTAAAATTTGCATCTCTCTCAAAGATAAAAAATTATGTGCAAATAGTAACCTTCCGGAATAAATTCTTACGGAGTTGTAAACCATACAATTTCTTTGTCGTGAGTGAGAATCGCTCAATTTGGGTTCAAATACAGTTCTATTGTAAACCGATTGATTCATGAATTATTCCTGTCTCCGTATTAACAATTTTTGACCGTTCACTAAAAGCACGAAAACAAATGTTGACAATGTCTATAATTTGTTGAAAATTAAAACTCCAATAATATTCGGATAAATTAGAATTTTTTTTTATTTTTATGTAGTGTAATTTAAACTATTATTGAAATAATTATTTGATAGATGTTTAATCCAGGAAACTTAGTATATGAGCGAACATGACGATTCCGTTTACATTCTTGAAGAAATTCGTTTAAGGCAACCCACCTATTACCATCCCCCAACAAATAAAACTCCGTGGGTAGAAATGGATTTTGACAACGGGTATTTTATATTTAAAGGCCGTTCTATTCCAAAATATGCGAGCAGTTTTTTTTACCCGATTATGGAGAAGATCGAACGATATATTACTCAACCTGAAGATAAAACATCTGTAATTTTTTATCTTGAATACCTTGATTCCGCCTCATCTAGATTAATATTATCCATCATTCAGCGGTTAAAAAAGGTGATTGAAAAAGGAAAAGCTCTGCAAATTGAATGGCATTACCTGGAAGACGATGAGGACATCTTTGATACCGGCCAGACTTATGAAGAACTCACCGGTCTTAACTTTAACTTCATTTGCCACGAGGAATAAACAAATTACACCCTTACCACAAAAAGCCGGTAAAAAAACAAGGATAGAACTACTTTCTTTAATATTAACGACCATGAAACAATAGAACAAAATACAATGAAAACACTTGTTAAATTTATTATTTTCTTGTTCATTGTTGGTTGTGGCTCAGTTAAAAAGATGAGTGTGCCGGATTTTGATTGTAAAACAAAAAGTTTCCAATATGATTCTTCTTTCACAATCAATGGAGGGATTAAGTATTATATAGCTGAGGACTTTGCCAATCAGGCAACAAAAGATTATACCATTGAAGCTATTCAGAAAAAATACACTGATTTTTTCAAACAATACACTGAACCAACAACCAATATTCATGATACTTCAGTTGTTGACACAATTTATAAATTCCATGATGAAAACGATACAATAGAATTTTATCGCGCAAAACACAAGGATTTGCTTAAAAAATTTAATGTGACAAGTCCGGCATTCTCTCTATATGGCTGTATATCAACAGGAATGAAAAAAGATAGTCTTCTAAATCGATTTAATATTAAACATTCTGCCGGTGATGTCATCAAAGTAGGAAATGAAGATAAATCGGCTGTATTTACAATTCAATTTAAAAATAATCAGGTTCAACGAATTGTTTCTACCCCTTATCTTGATTGATTGCATATTTTTGCCAACGACACAATCACCTTGGGCAATAGTAAAAAGACTAATTATTTTGAACAATCATTTACGGATTTTCTTTAAATAATTATATTTTAGAGCTATCATAACATTAATAAAACTATATCATTATGTTTAAAAAAGATGTATACATAGAACGACGTAAGAAACTTAAACAAAAGGTCAATGGCGGCCTTATTGTTATTCTTGGGAATGATGAAGCTGCAATGAATTACCCCGGTAACGATTACCTGTTTCGGCAGGACAGTTCCTTCCTTTACTATTTTGGACTGGACATGCCAGGACTCACAGGAATTATTGACCTCGACAATGACAAGGAATATATCTTCGGCGACGATGTCGATTTGGAGGATATCATCTGGATGGGTCCACAGCCGAGCATGAAAGAACTATCCTATAATGTCGGCGTAAAAAACAGCTTTCCTACAAATGAATTGTCTGATTTTCTAAAGAAAGCGAAAGCTAGTGGACAAAAAATTCATACCCTTCCTTTCTATCGTGGAGACAACATTATCCGCTTTGCTGATTTGCTCGGAATTAACCATAAGGAAACAGAAGCCTATGTTTCAAAAGAGCTTATCCTTGCAATTATAGAGATGCGCAACATCAAAGATAAATATGAAATAGAAGAACTGGAAAAAGCTGCAGCAATTGGTTATGAAATGCATGTTACGGCAATGAAAATGTGTAAACCGGGCGTTTATGAAAGAGAAATTTCCGGCGTACTTGAAGGAATTACACGAACACACGATGGCATGATTTCTTTCCCCGTTATTCTCAGCCAACACGGTGAAACCTTACACAACCACTATCATGGAAACATGTTGGAAGAAGGCAAATTAATGCTCACTGATGCCGGTGCTGAAACAACAATGCACTATGCCTCTGATTTCACTAGAACTATACCTGTTGGAGGAAAATTTACAGAACGCCAAAAAGATATTTACAATATTGTACTAGCAGCCAACAATAACGCAAGAGAAATGACAAAACCGGGCGTTCCTTACATTGATGTTCATACCGAGGCTGTTAAAACAATTGTTCAGGGATTGAATGATCTTGGCATCATGCAGGGCAATGTTGATGAAGCTGTTCAGGCAGGAGCACATGCTATGTTTATGCCTCACGGCTTAGGCCATCCTATGGGCTTAGATGTACATGATATGGAAGGATTGGGAGAAAATCTTGTCGGTTACGATGAAGAAATTAAACGTTCTACCCTTTTCGGTTTCTCAGGATTACGCTTCGGGAAACGCGTTCAGGAAGGGAATGTCCTTACAAACGAACCCGGATGTTATTTTATCCCCGAATTGATTGAAAAATGGCAAAACGAGAAAAAATTCGAACAATTCATTAACTATGATAAAGTAAATGAATATATTGGTTTTGGCGGAATAAGACTAGAGGACGATATTCTTGTAACCAGCGACGGCTGTAGAATTTTGGGTAAAAGGATTCCTATTACTGTCGACGAGGTAGAAAAAACCATGAATAGCTAATTGATTGATAAAGTTAAAAAGGCACTTTCAGAAGTAGAGGTAAATATTAAAACTGGCAGGTGTTAGCTAATGAGTGGCAGTTGCAGTTGCACCAAGCAGAGGTAATTTGCAACATATAGGGGTTAACAATATATATATCGTAATGCGTTTTAGAATAACTTAAAGTTTTGTCCCTAAAAACGAATAAAAAAGCCCGGCGTTTTCGAACCGGGCTTTTTTTATATTTCCATTTAAAAGATATTGATTAAACTTCATCTTTTTCCGAAAACGAAGCCCTTAAGAACTCTCTGTTCAAACGCCCGATATGTTCTATTGATATTCCTTTCGGACATTCAATTTCACAAGCCTGAGTATTGGTACAAGCACCAAATCCGAGTTCATCCATCTTGGCCACCATATTAAGTGCTCTTCGTTTAGCCTCGGGTTTTCCCTGTGGAAGAAGTGCAAGTTGAGATACCTTAGCCGCTACAAAAAGCATGGCAGAAGAATTCTTACATGCGGCAACGCATGCGCCACATCCTATACAAACTCCGGCATCAAATGCTTTTGCTGCATGTTTTTTCTTTACAGGAATGCTACTTGCTTCCGGAACAGCGTTTGTATCGACAGAAACAAAGCCTCCTGCTTCCATAATGCGGTCTAATGCACTTCTGTCAACTACCAAATCTTTAATAACAGGAAAGGGCTTAGCACGCCAAGGTTCAATGACAATCGTTTCACCATCTTTAAAAGACCTCATATGTACCTGGCAAGTAGCAACTTCTCTTTCAGGGCCATGCGGCCTTCCATTAATAAACAGGCCACAGGAACCGCAAATTCCTTCACGGCAATCATGCTCATAAGCAACGGGATCACCACCGTTTTCTATTAATTTTTTATTCAAAGCATCCAACATTTCAAGGAAGGACATTTCCGGAGATATATCGTCAAGTTCATAATCAACAAATTTACCCTTTGTCTGTGCATCGGGCTGACGCCATATTTTTAGTTTAACTTTCATAACTCGGATTTTTTGGTTAGAAAAAGGAAATTATTCATAACTACGTACTTTTACCTCAACAAATTCAAAATCAATATTTTCTTTATGAAGCGTAGATTCCTGATCTTCTCCCTGGTATTCCCAGGCAGCTACATACTTATAGTTTTCATCATCGCGTAAAGCTTCACCTTGTTTGGTCTGGTATTCTTCACGATAGTGGGCTCCACAGGATTCGTTACGATTTAATGCATCTCTGATCATCAATTGGCCAAGTTCTAAGAAATCTGCAACCCGAACCGCTTTTTCCAGCTCCTGATTGAGTTCATTCATAGTTCCCGGAACTTTTACATCACGCCAAAACTCATCTTTTAATTCTTTTACTTCTTTTAAAGCTTGCTTCAATCCTTCCTCGTTTCTTGTCATTCCGCAGTGGTCCCACATAATTTTTCCAAACCGCTGGTGAAAGGATCCTGCAGTTTTAGTACCATTTACGTTCAGCAATTTGTTAAGCCTTTCATGTGCTTCTTTTGCAGCCTTTTCAAACTCCTCAGAATTTGTATCAGGTTTTGGGGTCTTTATTTTATCAGACAGATAATGACCTATGGTATTCGGAAGGATAAAATAGCCATCTCCGGCTCCCTGCATCAAAGAGCTGGCACCAAGGCGGTTAGCCCCGTGATCTGAAAAGTTGGCCTCACCAATGGCAAACAATCCGGGAACAGTCGTCATTAGATTATAATCAACCCACAAACCACCCATTGTATAGTGACCTGCAGGATAAATACGCATAGGAGTTTCATAAGGGCTGTCTCCGGTAATCGTCTTATAAAGATCGAACAGGTTGCCGTATTTATCGCCAATCGCTTTAGCTCCTTGTTTTTCAATGGCATGTTTGAAATCCAGGTAAACCGCCTGACCTGTTTTCCCTACTCCATAACCAGCATCGCAGCGTTCTTTTGCTGCGCGTGAGGCAACATCTCGTGGAACAAGATTTCCAAAAGCCGGATATCGTCTTTCCAGGTAGTAATCTCTCTCTTCTTCAGGAATATCAGCAGGTTTACGATCATCGCCTTTTTTCTTAGGAACCCAGATTCGGCCATCGTTACGAAGCGATTCGGACATTAATGTCAGTTTAGACTGAAAATCGCTCATTTGTGGAATACATGTCGGGTGAATTTGCACAAAACTTGGGTTGGCAAAAAATGCGCCTTTTTTATGTGCAGCCCAGGCCGCGGAACCATTAGACCCTACAGCAAGAGTAGACAAGTAATAAACGGTGCCATAACCTCCTGTAGCTAACACAACAGCATGAGCAGAATGCCTTTCAAGTTCTCCGGTAACAAGATTCCTGGCAATAATACCTCTTGCATGGCCGTCAACTTTTACCAGTTCAAGCATCTGACGACGCGGATACATTGTGACTCTTCCCCGGGTGATTTCTTTTTTCAATGCTGAATAGGAACCCAACAGGACTTGTTGCCCGGTTTGGCCTTGTGCATAAAATGTCCGCGAAACCTGGACGCCTCCAAAAGAACGGGTGGCAATAGTTCCCCCGTATTCCCGGGCAAAAGGTACGCCCTGTGCGGTTAACTGATCAATGATGGCGTTACTCACTTCAGAAGCCCTGTAAACATTGGCCTCACGAGCCCTAAAATCTCCTCCTTTTATCATATCGTGAAAAAGTCTGTGTACACTATCACCATCATTCCGATAATTCTTTGTAGCATTAATACCTCCTTGTGCAGCAACTGAGTGTGCACGCCTTGAACTATCCTGGAAACAAAATGCCTTTACATTATAACCTAATTGCGCTAAAGAAGCTGCAGCAGGAGCACCGGCAATTCCGGTTCCAACTACTATAATGTCCATTTTCTTTTTATTAGCAGGACTCACCAATTTCATTGTATTGAGGAAATTGGTCCATTTTTCTTTGAGGGGTCCTTCAGGTATGCGTGCGTCTAATTTTGTCATAATATATTGGGGTTATAATATTCTACATTACTGGTTTAAAAATTTATCAGGAAATACAGCGGTATAGAGGCAAAGCCGGCAGCTATAATTACAGAAAAAACGTAACCAATCCATTTGAGTCTTATAATCCAGGTCTCATTTTCCCAACCAAGCGTCTGAAAAGCCGACCAAAAACCATGGGACAGGTGTAAACCTAAAAATACTGCACCTAAAACATAAATCAAATCATACCACCACCATTTTATGAACAAAGAAGAAACCAGTCCATATACATTCTCCATTTCCACACCGTCAACCGTGGTCGTTCCTATTTCCCCGAATCTTACTTTCCAGTAAAAATTTATCAGGTGAATAACAAGAAAGACTAAAATCAATCCACCCAAAATGAACATATTCCTTGACATCCATGTGCTACTTCCCTGGCGGTTCAGTTTTTTAAATTTTATGGGACGGTTATTTTGATTTTTCAATGTAATGTAACCGGAATAAATAATGTGGATAATAAAACCAAGTGCCAAGAGGGGCTCAACAACTCGTATAAAAGGATTTGTTACCATAAAGTGAGCGGCCTCGTTGAAAGTATCAGAGCCCACCATGAGTAAAGAGTTAACGGTCAAATGAACAATAAGGAATAGCATAAGAAAAATTCCTGTAACGCTCATAATGAATTTTTTTCCAATGGAAGAGGTAAAAAAATTGCTCATAAGTAAAGTGTTTTATAAATTTTTATATAATTGCAATATCTATATTTATGGATTTATATACAAATATATTTCTCTCAATGTCCAAAAGAAATGTTTATAAACAGAATTTTTTTTATTTAAAATAATTCTAATTTATGGAAAAATCTCCATCCAACAAACTTTTTGAGAAAAATCGCTCAAAAATCAAACAGCAGCTTAAGGAAAATTCCATGGTCGTTCTTTTCTCTAGTCAAAATATGCCCAGAAACGGGGATCAATTCCATCCGTACAGAGAAAACTCTGATTTCTTCTATTTCACCGGTATAGAGCAGGAAAACAGCGCACTAATCCTTACTGACAAAAAAGAATACCTGTTTATTCAGGGACAAACTGAAAACAATAAACTTTGGGAAGGAGAAAAGCTGACGCATGAAAAGGCCAAAAAAATCAGCGGTATACAAAACGTTGAATCAATAACTGTCTTAGAAAAAACCTTTGCCAGCCTGACCTCGGACAAGCCACATGTGCTTTTCAATATAGAGCAGCCAATTCAAAAAAAAGCGATAAACACTAAGGATGAATTCTTCTTTAATGAATACAAAAATAAATTTCCGTTTCTAAGCTATCATACGGTTAATGGAATCATAAAAAAACTGCGCTTAAAAAAAGAATACGAAGAAATAGAACTCATCAAACAAGGAATAGACATTACGCATAAAGCCTATAACTGGATCTTGCAGAACACGCACCCGGGAATTAATGAAAATGAACTGGAAGCCGGCCTCCGATATCACTTTCAACTTCATCATTCAAAACCAGCTTATGATCCAATCATTGCGTCCGGTAAAAATGCCTGTACGCTTCATTATATTGATAACAACGCTGAATGTAAAGAAGGAGATTTATTGTTGCTCGATATTGGAGCCGAAACACATAACTACGCTTCCGACATTTCGCGTACTATACCAATAAACGGAACCTTCAGCCAGAGACAAAAAGAATGCTACGAAGCGGTTCTGGAGGTTCAGAAAAAAACAATCAACGCCATTGAGCCGGGGATAAGCTTATTTGAACTAAACCAGCTGGCCAAGGAATGGTTAACGGAAAAACATATTGAATTAGGATTATACAAGCGAAAAGACCTTGAGAAAGAACATCTGACCCGAAAATATTTTCCTCATGGAATTGGCCATTTTATGGGACTTGATGTACATGACTGCGGCAATAAAAACACCGTTTTTCAGCCCGGAATGGTACTTACTTGTGAGCCCGGAATTTACATCCCGGAAGAGGGAATTGGAATCCGTATTGAAGACAATATTTTTATTGACGATCAGGCGGTGAATTTATCCGAACAGATACCTAAAGATATTGAAGCGATAGAAAAAAACATGGATTCCTAAAGATGATACAATCTACCCGTGGCATTGTTTTACACAGTTTCAAATATGGCGATACCGGTATAATCTGTAACATCTATACAGAAACTCACGGAAAAGTCGCTTTTCTTGTTCAGGGAGCCCGTAAGCACAAAGCGAAGCTTAAAGCTAACCTTTTTCAGCCGTTTTTTCTGCTGGATTTAGAAATTTACTATAAAGAAAAACGCCAGCTGCAAAAAATTAAAGAAGCAAGAAATGCACATCCGTTTGAAAATATTCTTTATGATAACTCCAAAAGATCCATTGCTATTTTTCTTGCAGAAGTGCTTAACAAAACAATTCAATCAGAAGAAGCTGACAAACAACTATTTGAGTTCATTTACAATCACGTAAAAATTTTGGATATCAAAGAAAATGGATTGGCAAACTTTCACCTTTCTTTTTTGATTCAGCTTACGAAATTTCTTGGCTTTTATCCTCAAAATAATTTCAGTGCTGAAAATAAATTTTTTGACCTGAAAAATGGTTTTTTCACCAAAATCAAACCTCTTCACAAACACCATCTTGACGAAAAAGAAAGTGAAATCTTCCATGAAATAATGAAATACTCAGCAGACCAGCACGAAAACCTTCAAATCTCCCCTTCAAATCGGAAAAAACTATTAGATAAAATCATAGACTTTTACTACCTTCATCATTCAGGAAAAATCCATTTTAAATCCTATCAGATTCTTAAAGAAGTATTTAGCTAGGCACATGCAGAGGTAGAGGCAAATATTAAAATGACAATCAATTTGCTATAGGGGAAGCAGTAGTTGCAGTTTCAGTCGCAGTTGCAGTTGCAGTGACAGTTATAGAAGGCAGTCCGCAGTAGCAACAGCAATAAATCAGCATGTAACATAGATATTAGAATAAAAAAAATGTTAAAAATCTTGTTTGGAATAAATTAGTCAGTGATTAGTAGCAATTTTTCAGCAGGCAAGGAATATAGAATTATTTTCCCTCTTTCCATGCGCTAAAATAAAGAAAAAGGGACGTTGGTTAAATTGATTGAGTTAATATAGATAGAAAAATTGAACTGAGTTAACTTATTCAACTTAATTTACTGAATCAACCTAAACCAAATATTGATATCTTTTTGGTAAACTTTCCAATATTATTGATGAAAAACAATAAGTATGCATTTAAACAGTTTTTTCAGAATATAGATTTGTTACCTTTGTGTGATTTTAAAAAAAAAGCGATAAATGTTTAGCAATAAGTTAAAAGACACAACGAAAGATTTATTCTCAATCATAACAGACAAGGCACAGGAGCTAAACGCTATTAACCTTGTACAGCAACAGTTTAGTGATTGCCCGAAGGAATTAATCGATTTAGCGCATAAATATATTGCAGAATCACACAACCATTATGCACCGCCCTATGGAGTTTATGAACTCAGGGAACAAATAGCTGCTAAAGTCAAAAACGATTATAATCAGGACCTCGATCCTTTCAGAGAAATAACCATAACTGCAGGAGCAAACCAGGCAGTTTACACAGCAATAAGTTCTCTAATTTCAGAGGAAGACGAGGTGATCGTTTTTGAGCCTGCCTATAAAAGCTACGTTCCATCTATTCAGAATGTCGGAGGCAGACCTGTTTATGTTCCTTTAAAAATGCCGGATTACCATATTGATTGGAAGGAAGTTCAAAAAGTGATCAATCCGCGTACCAAAATGATCATCATCAATTCACCACACAATCCTACCGGCACAATTTTATCCAAAGAAGACCTGCAGCAATTAAAGAAAATCGTCAATGGCACCAAAATTCGAATTTTAAGCGATGAGGTGTTTGAACATTTCATTTTTGGTGACAATGAACATCAAAGCATTTTACAAATTCCGGAATTATATAACCGGAGCATTGTAGTTTCTTCATTTGGGAAACTTTTCAATATTCCGGGCTGGAAAATCGGCTATTGCATTGCTCCCGAAAAAATTACAACTGAAATTCAAAAGACCCATACGTTTCAAATCAATTCGGTAAATACGCCATTACAATATGCAATAGCAGAATTCATAAAGCGGGGGGATGTCAATGTAGAAGGCATCAGGCAAAAGTATGAGGCTAAACGCGAATTGGTACAAAATGCATTTGACAAAACAGATTTCAAACTCATTCCAACAAAAGGCACCTATTTTCAATTAATACAATACGACAACATCAGTTCCATGAAAGATACTGAATTTGTTACAGACCTTATAAAAAAGGGTGTTGCGTTGTTCCCGCTGTCGTTTTATTATCACGACTTTGTTGACAAAAAGGTGGTTGGGTTGAATTTTGCCCATCCCGATGAACATTTAAAATTCGGGCTTGATAAATTAATCAGACAATTCAGCTAGAAATTAAACTCAGTAAATACGCTACAGAGAAGGGCAGAAGAAGCAAAACAAATTCATGTTTTTTGCGATCATTATTGCCGCTGTAGGTTATCCAATATGACATGAATAAAATATCGTGTTTAAAATATAACCCACCGGTAAAGCCAATAATATTGAAATTATTTCCCAATTTCTATTATTTTCGTATTTTGACCATTATAACAATAAGAATTGAATAAATTTGTTTATTTGAATAAAAGAAAATCCGAAATATGCAGCTAATTAATTCCCTTGTCAACTGGCTTAATGTGAAGAGAATATACCAGATTGAGCTTTTTAAGAAATACCCGTTTGACGTTCAGAGAGAACAGTTATTTAAGCTGATGAATCAGGCAGAAGAAACAGAATGGGGCAGAAAACACAACTTCAAAAACATTGAAAGCATCAGGCAATTTCAGGACACAGTTCCATTGCAAAGATATGAAGACGTAAAACCTTATGTAGACCGGCTGCTGAAAGGAGAAAAAGATCTTCTGTGGCCCGGCGCTACGAAATGGTTTGCTAAATCTTCAGGAACAACCAGTGATAAAAGCAAATTTATTCCGGTTAGCAAAGAAGCACTTGAAAATTGTCATTTTCGGGGAGGTAAAGATACCCTTGCCCTGTATTTTTCAAACTTCCCGAATTCAAAGATGTTTTCCGGCAAAGGCCTTGTATTAGGAGGAAGCCAGCAAATTAATAAAATTAATAACAAATCCTTCTTTGGGGATCTCTCTGCTATCTTGATAGACAACATGCCATTCTGGACATTCTTTGTTCGTGCTCCAAATCAAGATATTGCATTGATTGCTGAGTGGGAGGAGAAACTTGAAAAAATATCCGAGAACACCATCAATGAAAATATCACAAACATGAACGGTGTGCCTTCCTGGATTATGGTTCTGTTAAAACATATTCTGGATAAAACGGGCAAAGATAACATGTTAGAAGTTTGGCCGAATATGGAACTGTTTATTCATGGTGGCGTAAGTTTTGCTCCTTATAAAGATCAGTTTGAAAAATTGTTCCCGTCAAAAGACGTGCATTATATGGAAGTATATAATGCCTCGGAAGGTTTCTTCGCTATACAGGATTCTCCTTTCACCAAAGATATGCTCCTTATGCTTGACTATGGGGTGTTTTATGAATTCATACCTTTTGAAGACCTTGAAGATGAGAATCCAAGAGCATACACCATCGAAGAGGTGAATACAGAGCAGAACTACGCACTGGTTATTTCCACAAACGGAGGGCTGTGGCGATATATGATAGGAGACACG
>Ga0207414_1000502_pt1 | contig 17248 bp, 23 predicted proteins | sample PonA231FremontCA_2_FD_187269 | JGI IMG/M metagenome (GOLD analysis project Ga0207414, IMG submission 187269) | Marine sediment microbial community from Fremont, CA, USA - Pond A23 Sediment 1 (SPAdes) | ecosystem: Environmental > Aquatic > Marine > Unclassified | place: USA: Fremont, California... | reverse complement strand
CTGAGCCTTCAAACTAATTTACCTCACCATCCCTTTCATGTTTGTCATTTGACATGTTATCCGGCTTTACGGTAAAACAGCTTAAAATTGTTTGAAGTTATTTTTTACTCTTTCGTAGAAATTTGGCCAACTCGGATAGCGGGAGTAGCCCTGCGCGAAAAGTTAATTTCCTGGTTTTAGGTTTATTTCAATAGGAAACTACTGGTTGTTTTGAAAATTAGTGCGAATAAGGTTTTGTTCCTGTGCTTTTTCCTATCTTTTCTCGTATTGAGCCCGTTGGTCCAGGGCGAGGCCTCTTTTTCCGGTAGCTGGAACAGCGATATAGATTTCCTGCCGCAGAGCAGCTCGATGATTTCGCTCGCTTCGACTCTCGAATTGAGCCATTCGGATAACGGTAGGTCCTTTAGCAGCATTTCAACTTTTAGAAAAAATGACTTTACCGGACAGAGATTTAGTGCTAGCCTGTCGGTCGGATCTTTTGCGCTTGACTCCACCCTCGCCCTCGATCTTTCTGACGTCGCGAACAACTACCTGACCGAGGCGAACTACTGGCTCACAGATACAAGATTTGCCCTTGGAGGAGTTACCCATGGTTCAACGAATTACATTTAAATAAAGGCGTCTGGGGGGCTGGTTATTTAGATGTGACAGGTGAGGTTATCGTCGAGCACGGTACCTATCCACTGACGGAGGAGATAGGGGGCGGGATGATTCTCGTCAGCGAGCCCGGCTCGAGCTGCAAAACGATAATTGACAACGATTCTCGGTCGGGGAAAAAGGCTGAAAGAGTAACTATTGGTAGCGATAACGCCCGGGTGGGCGACCGGGACGGCTACAGTTCCCGCGGCTTTACGTTTCAGGAAGAGGTCGTTATTGCGCCCGGTGTAGATGCGACAACCGTCCATTTAAATTGGAACAACCTTCAGAGCAGTGTCGAGAACGACGGAGACGGGGAGCTGGATGCCGCCTTCAACTGGTGGGGTGACATGGATCCTTCCGATGACACAAAAGGGGAAGTCGATTATCACCCGTTTTTGCCCATCGAAGTCTGTTCGTTCATAGATTACATGGAAAAACACGGGATAAAGGACCCGGGAGCCGCTGCAGCTGCCCGGTCTCTGGAAAACCAGGGGGGCGAGAAGAGACTGACTTCGCAGCTTATTTCTCACTTCAACGTAAAACCGAGAGAAGCGGAAGATCTTTTTGAAGAGCTCGGATACGGAGTGGTTAAACGGGCGTTTAAAAATTCTGATCGTAACTACGATCGTTTCCTCGCTAACCTCGGGGTCGACGGCCTATAAGCTATAAGAAATCGTCTTAGTTTCGGCTCGCCGGCAGGGTCAGATTTGACATATTATTGTCGCACTGTAAAATATATTTTGTTCGAAGTTGTGGTTTACCGGTGAAAAGCTCGGATTCTGGTTGACGCAGCAGCCATCGTCTTTTTTTCATGCCTGGTAGTTCTCCGACCGGAACCTGAGGTAGCCACTTTAACTTTTTCAACTGGTCTATTGCCCCACCAAATTGTCTCAGAGGAGGCATTATGTCATTACGCAATAAGTTATTCCAGGCGTCGTTCCTATCGTTTGTCGCACTCTTGCTCATGTTTGTACCGACTTCGGCCGCCGAAATGGTGGCTGGACTGGACGACTTGGCTTCGCTGGATTTTACGATTTCCGAAACGGTTGACGGAGAAAAAACCACTTACAGGTTCAGGTACGACGATATAGGGACGGAAAAAGAGGTTTTTCGAGCAGACATGACCGAAAGCGACGGTTCGGTGCTGGTCGTTATTCTCAAGAAAAAAGACAGAAAAGTGATCGTCAAGGACGTGGATCAAGACCGGTGGCAGATTTTTCCTGCAATGACGTTTGAGAGAACCTGGAGCCGGTGGGTTGCTCCGTACGTCGCTCTGCCAACGGAGAGGTCGGCTACCTGGTCGGAAATAGCGGGAGAGGAGTTCCTGGTTGAGTTGGAGGGTAAGACTTTGCGAATTTACGACATAAGGGTGGACGAAACTTTCGAAGAATCCGTCTTCAACCCGAATTAAGGGATAAAATCCCAGGACTAACTGGTTGCGGATAAGAAGCTACCGGGAAAGAAAGAAAAATTTTGGTGCGCCCGGGAGGATTCGAACCCCCGACCTATGGATTAGGAATCCATCGCTCTATCCTACTGAGCTACAGGCGCATGTCAGGCTCTTTTCATTTCCAGGTAGATCCTCTTTGCGGCGGCTTCTTCGGCTTCCTGCTTGCTCCTTCCCCTTCCGGTTCCCTCGTATTCGGCCAGTTGGGCGTGTACCTGGTACCTGCGGTTGTGAGCCTTACCGGTTTCTTCTAAAACTTCGTATTTCGGCCTGGTGTCGTACTTCTTCTGGGCCTCGACCTGAAGGGCCGACTTGTAGTCAAGGACCTCCTGCTGATTGATTAAATTTTCCACCTCGTCACCCAGTTTTTCAACCACGAAATCCCCGGCCCGGCCGAAGCCTTCGTGCAGGAACAGTACGCCGATCAGGGACTCGAAGACGTCACAGAGTATGGAGTCCTTGTTTCGGCCTCCGCTCTCCTTCTCGCCCTTACCGAGGTACAGGTAATCTCCCAGGTCCATCTCTGCCGCCTTCCGCGAGAGTACGGGCTTGCTTACGGCTACGGCCTTGATTTTAGACAGCTCGCCCTCGCTCTTTTCCGGAAAGGACTGGTAGAGGTACTTCCTTATTGCCAGCTCTATCACCGCGTCGCCGAGAAATTCCAGCCTCTCGTACGACTTGAACTCCTGTTCGGACTCGTTGACGTAGGAAGTATGGTGGAATGCCTGCTTGAGGTCATCCACCGGCAAGTCGGCGCCAAGTTTTTCTCTCAGTTCCCGGATATTTTTGCCCATAGTCTTGATAATCGACCAATTATAAATAGGTAGTCGGTATGGCACAAGTACAAAAACCGGCTTCGAGCCCGGTTAAATAGCTCTGGCTACGTGTTTTGACCCTTGCACATAGTATCCGAATCCCGGTTTGAGATTTTATTTATCTAAATTGTTACGTATAATGGTGCAAACAAAGGGGGATAAAATGACACGAAAAAGTTATGCGGAACAGCTGGAAGATCTGCGGCAAGACGTACTCGACATGGGTACGAACGTCCACGATCGTCTACTGAACGCCATGGAAGCCCTGGTTGCGGTCGACGAGGCGCGGGCGGACGAGATAGGCAAAGGGGACGACGAGATCGACGACACTTACGTGGAAATAGAGAAAAAGTGCTCCGACCTCCTCGCGCTTCAGCAGCCAGTTGCATCGGATCTTCGGTTGATAACCGCGTCTTTCAAGATAATCACGGATCTGGAACGAATTGGGGACAAGGTAGTAAACTTGACTGACTATACTAAACTGCTGAGGGAGCGCCGCATTCTGGACGAAGAGGATATTCGAGAACTCGGCGATTTTTCCAGTGAAATGCTCGAGGATGCCCTCAAGTACTACGAAGGCCGTGACCTGGATGGTGCCAAAGAGCTGGTCGAGCGGGACGATAGAATGGACGAGATGTGCGAGAACAGTACCAACGAGATACTGGGGCACTTGATCGAAAAGGAAAGTGAGACCCTGACAACGGAGGAGGCAACTCAGCTGGGCCAGCAGGTATCGACCGAGCTACTGACTATCAGGGACCTGGAACGGGTAGCGGACCACGCCACCAATATAGCGGCAAGAACGATCTACCTGGTGTCCTCGACCAGAGAACTTATCTGAACCCTCCGACGGGTCCAGCAAGTAAAGTGGCTTTTCATATAACTAAATGAGGAGACTAGCTACTCCTGGCCGTCCTGGCAATCTTCACAGGGACCGTAGAAGTTCAGTTCCACGCGGGAGGCATCGATTGAGCTGTCGTTCATCAGTTCTCGCAGCTTTTGTTTGATCTCCGGATCCTCTATGTCGCTGACTTCACCGTCCTCCTCACATATGTAATGCGGGTGGATATCGGGAGACAGGTCGTACCTGGTCTCGTTTCCCTCCTGAATCGGTAAGAGTTCGCCGATATCCTTAAGGAGGTCCAGGGTACCGTAGATGGTTGAGGGACTGATCATCGGGTACCTTTCCTCGATCTTTTCCTGAATTTCTTTTGCCGTCGGATGATCCAGCTCGATGAGAGCGTGGATTACTTCCACCCTCTGCGGAGTTACCTTGTAGTTCTCATCCTGCAGTTTTTCTTTTAAATTATTGACTTTCTCTTTTTTGTCTATCATTTGTACACCCCATGGATGTTATTGGTGCCCCAGTTAACCCGTTAAGGATAACTGGGGCAACCTCGTTTTTCCAACTGTTATCCACTATTCCACTATTCCTCGAGTTCTCGGTGACAGAGCCACCAGTCGTAGCATTCGTACTTTTCCAGGTTCTCCTCGGCCTGCTCTTCCGTACTCGCCGGTTCAACGATGACCTCGTCATCCAGAATATCGTTTTCCGGCCAGTCAGCTGGTATTGCAACGTGGTCCTTGCCGCCGGCTGCGCTCGAGTCGGAAGTCTGTAATCCCTTGACGACTCGCAGTATTTCGTCCATGTTGCGACCGAGTTCCTGCGGGTAGTAAAGTATCGTCCGGATTACTCCTTCGTCGTCGACGACGAATACTGCCCGGACCGTGTTGGATCCCTTACCCGGATGGATCATGCCGAGTTCTTTTGCCACGTTTCCCGCGTTATCAGCGATTATCGGGAAGGGGATTTCCGTATCCAGCTCTTCTTCGATCCACTCCGTCCATTTCAAATGGGAAAATACCTGGTCAATTGAAAGTCCGATCAATTCGGTGTTCATTTCCTGGAACTGGTCGTACCTGTTTGCAAAGGATACGAATTCCGTCGTGCATACCGGGGTGAAGTCACCCGGATGGCTGAACAGGACGAACCAGCTTCCTTCGTAGTCATCGGGTACGTTGATTTTGCCATGAGTCGTGTTGACTTCTAATTCCGGAAACTTTTCTCCTATTAATGGAAAACTACCGTATTGTTCTTCTTCGTCTTTAGCCATAATTAGTTCCACCTCAAAATGAGTTTTAATTAATGTTAGGTGAATTCGGATGGTTTTCAAGGGGCGTATTTTGGACCAAGGACCGCGGAAAGTCAGCAAAACCTAATAGAACGAAGTCAACTTAGAAAAACCGGAAATTTTTCGCTAAAATTTAATCCTGGGATTTGTGATATCGGAGTTGACTCAGGACTTTTTCTTGAATCATGTTTTTACGAGGAGGTAGATCATGGAAATAGTGACCCATCCAAACGAAGTGCTGCGGCAGGAAGCCGCACCGATAGAGGAGATCACGGAGGAAGTTCGGGATCTCGCAGATAAAATGACCGAAACCATGTTCAGAGAGGACGGAATTGGGCTCGCTGCCCCCCAGGTTGGGATCGGTAAGAAGCTCATAGTGATCAACCTCGAGGACGAGTTCCACATAATGCTAAATCCGGAAATAGCCGAGAAAAGTGGTGAAGAGGAATCGATGGACGAAGGCTGTCTCTCCGTGCCTGGTGTGGAAGCGCCGGTTAGCCGCTCGAAGGAAGTGGTGGTCCGAGGGAAAAACCTCGACGGGGAGGAAGTAGAACTGGAAAAAGAAGGTCTTCCGGCCAGGGTATTTCAGCACGAGGTGGACCACGTAAACGGTACCCTTTTTATAGACCGTCTCTCCGAGGCGGAGCGGTCCCTAACACTACGGGAGTACAGGAAGGCCCAGGAAGAAGACGAAGAAGAAGCGGGTAGCCATTCCGCACTTTGACGGGATCCATGGCAAACGGAGGAAAAAATGGAGAATCCTGCGAAAGAGTTTCGGGAGATCAGCGAGTCGATACCGGACGACGTAGAGCTTGTAGTTGCCACTAAAGGCAGGGAGCCCGAAGAAGTTCGTGAAGTAATTGCAGCAGGGGCGGATTACGTCGGGGAGAACTATACGTACCCGGAAGCGGTAGAGAAGTACGAAAGCCTTGAAGGTTGCCGGGACGAAGTTGACTGGGAGCTCATCGGCCACCTGCAGAAAAACGACATCAACAGGGCGCTGCCTTTATTTGATAGAGTTCAGACCGTCGAATCGGTTTCGAAGGCAAAACACATAGACAAGCGAGTTGAAAAGGCGGGCAAGGAAGTTATGCCGGTACTGATAGAGGTAAATAGTGGAGAGGAAGAGAACAAGTACGGCGTAGAGCCAACTGAAGCGGCGTTAAAGGAGCTAGTTGACGGGATCGGGGAACTGAGTCACCTCCGCCTGGAAGGACTGATGACAATGGGGCCCTATACCGGCGATCCCGAAGACGCCCGGCCTTATTTCGAGGTAACTCGCCGACTGTTTGAAGCCGGAAAGGACATGGTAAGCGGCGATGGGGGTATGGAAGTGCTGTCCATGGGGATGACGAATTCCTATCGGGTTGCCATCGAGGAAGGAGCCAGCATGGTCCGGATCGGTACAGGGATTTTTGGCCCGAGATAACCCTTCGTAAGCCAGCTGCTGGGGCTTGCTTCTTGATAGAAGGCTATGGATTGAATAAAATCAATGGTCGATAATAGTTTCCCAAAAGGAAATAGGCTGCTTGGAGAGGGGGACTTTTCCCGGGTTTACGGAAATGGGGAGAGGTTCGAAACGGATAACTTCGTTTTTTACCTCCTAAATCGGGACCAGGGGAAGCCCAGAATTGGTATAGTCACGCCCAAGTACCTTGGCACCGCGGTCGAGAGGAACAGGATAAAGAGAGTTCTTCGGGAAGGCTTTAGGAAGAACAAGGATGTATTTGATAGCCTGGAATTTATCGTCAAGCCGAGGCAAAAGGCGACCGAGCTCAATAATACCGCGCTGGGGGAAAATTTCTTAGATGAGTTCCCGGCGGATCGAAAAAGGTGGTAATCAATGGAAAACCAAAGCGATAGAGAGACTTTCTTTTTAACGGAAGAGGGTCACGAGGCCAAAGTAGAAAAGCTGAAGAACCTGAGGCACGAGCTATACGAAGAGCTTCCCGATAAGTTAAAGGAGGCAAAGGCCCATGAGGGCGATCTCCGGGAGAACAAGGAGTTCATGTACCTCCGGGAAAAACAGGATCGCCTGCAGGCCGAAGTTAAACGGCTCGAGGACTTACTGGACAAGGCGGAGATAATTGACCAGTCGGAAATACATACCGACATGGTTTCCATAGGGACAAAAGTAATCCTTCAGCCAAAGGAAGGTGACGGATCGGAGACATACACGCTGGTTAGCCCGGCGGAAGTGAACCTGGAAGAAAACAAGATTTCCATAGATAGTCCGATCGGTGAGGCACTGATGGGGCACCAGCAGGGTGAGGAAATAGTTGCCGATACGCCCAGCGGCGAGAGGCGCTACAAGATTCTTGGTATCGGAGAGTGAGAATTTGTCTACGGAAAGCAACAGCAACTCGGAAGATTCTAACGTTCTGAGAGAGGACAGGATAGAAAAGCTGCAGGGCCTACGCGATAAAGGCGTAAACCCCTATCCGCATTCCTACGAGAGAACCCACGAACTGGCTGAGATAAAGGAAAGTTATCAGAATGAACTCGAGTCCGGAGACGAGACCGAGGACCCGGTCAGAGTTGCCGGCAGGGTAGTCGGTTTCCGCGACATGGGTAAAGCCAGCTTTTTTGACGTCAAGGACGGTAGCGGCGAACTCCAGGGTTATACTAACGTCGACCTCCTCGGCGAGGACGATTACGAGACCCTGAAAGAAATGGATCGCGGCGATTTCATCGGCCTGGAAGGTGTCGTCTTCGTTACCAACCGGGGGGAGCTATCGATTAAAGTCCACGGGTTCCAGGTCCTCAGTAAATCGTTGCGCCCCTTGCCGGAAAAGTGGCACGGCCTGCAGGACGTTGAAAAGCGTTACCGGCAGCGATACCTTGACCTCATTGCCAACGAGGAGGTACGTCAGACCTTTATCGCGCGGAGCCAGCTGATAAGCTCTTTCCGCAGGAGGCTGGACGATAGGGACTTCCTGGAGGTCGAGACGCCGCTGATGCAGCCGGCCGCTGGTGGGGCAACTGCGGAACCCTTCGTGACCCACCACAACGCGCTGGATCAGGATCTTTACCTGAGGATCGCGCCCGAGCTCTATCTGAAGCGTCTGATTATAGGCGGAATGGAAAAGGTTTACGAGCTGGGTAAGAATTTCAGGAACGAGGGTGTCTCCACGGAACACAACCCCGAGTTTACCACGATAGAAATATACGAAGCGTACGCCGACTACGAGGACGCAATGGAGCTCACCGAAGAATTGATATCCAAGGCGACCGAGGAAGCAATTGGGACGGTAAAACCCGAGCTGGATGAAGGTACGCTCGACCTGACACCGCCGTGGGAAAGAATATCCATGGTTTCGGCGGTCGAGAAAGAGACGGGGCTGGACGACCTGAAAGGAACCCCGGCGGAAGAGCTCGCAGATTTCGCGCAGAAAAACGGTATCGACCTGCCTGAGGACGTAGAGGAGCCCAGCTGGGGCGAACTGGTCGAGGTCCTCTTCGAGGAGTTCGTCGAGGACGAGTTGTTCCAACCGACCTTTATTACCGATTTCCCCACGGATATTTCGCCGCTGGCAAAGACCAAACGGGACGGGGACAGGAGCCTGACGGAACGGTTCGAAGTCTTCCTCGCCGGCATCGAAACTGGGAACGCCTTTACGGAATTGAACGACCCGCTGGAGCAGCGGGAAAGGTTCGGTGACGGGAGTGACGAGGGCAAGGACCGGGATTTCCTTCAGGCACTCGAGTACGGTATGCCGCCAACTGCCGGGATAGGAATTGGGCTAGACCGCCTGCTGATGGCTATTACCGGGGCGGAATCTATAAGAGAAGTAATATTGTTTCCCGCATTGCGGCGCAAGGAGTAAAGAGATGGATGTAAAAAGTATTTCCGGTTTCTGGGCACGACTCGTCGACAGGGTTGACGAGTTCGCTCTCTGGCTCGTCAAAAAGGACGAACTCGGGCTCGAGCGCGTCAGTGAAAGCTGGATTACGAGGAAGTTTTCCCGCTACCTGATAGCCGCGACCTATTTCGGCGACGGTTACCTCTGGGGGCTTGCCGGGCTGGCACTGATCCTCTTTGGCGGGGATAAAGGTCACAATTACGTACTGATTGGCCTCTCGGTCAGCATCGTCAATATAGCCGTGTTCCGTCTCTTGAAGACCATCATGGAGAGACCGCGGCCAATTTCCCTGCAGAGCCGCCCGCTCAAGTATCGCATGGTCGACGATTTTTCTTTTCCTTCCGGACACGCCACGGTGGCTTTCGGGATAGCATACGTGTTAACGATGGCGTATAGCCAGTTCTGGTGGGCCTGGTTTGGTGCTTACCTTGCTTCGCTGATCATCAGCATCTCCCGGATATTCGTCAGGGAGCACTACCCTTCTGACGTCGTCGGCGGAGCAATTATCGGAACGCTTGTGGCTGCAATTTTGCTGCCCCTGTTTTCCGGCACGGTCTTTTAAAAGAGTTATTTATTTCCAGCTTTTCGGGTAGAGTGCTACCAGCACGGGCATGATTTCCAGCCTGCCCAGCCACATGTTCAGTATCAATATCAACTTCGATACCGGATGCATCGCGGAAGAGGTCATCCCCACCGACATTCCGACCGTGCCCTCAGCGGATGACACCTCGAAAAGGGCATTGATCAGGCTGGCTCCTTCAAGCCAGAGTATTCCGAGCGTGGAGATTATCAGAATCAGCAGGTAAACAAGGACGAAGGAGATGATCGACTCGGCTTCCACCTCGTTGACCGTCAGGTTGCCGAACTTGAGTGGTAGTTTGGCTTCCTTGGGTAAAAGGGTCCGGAAGAAGGCTACCCTGATGAAGGCGAGCAGAATCAGCAGGCGGAAAATCTTGATACCACCCGCAGTGGATCCCGTCCCACCGCCAATAACCATGAAGAGGATCGTGACGAACTTGTCCCCGTCGGGCAAGCCGCCGGTGGGTACGGTGTTGTAGCCGGTAGTAGTTATGGCAGTCGTCGTCTGAAAGATGCCGGGTACTATATCGTCCGGCGTTAGCCCAAAGCTGATTGTGAATATTACGGAGCCGACCAGTACCAGGATCAGGAGCGTCCGGACCTGGTGGTCCTGAAAGAACTCCTTTATCTCGCCTTTGGCCGCCAGGTAGTAAAGCGGAAAGCTGATGGCACCGAGAACCATGAACAGGCTCACGGTCAAAGACACTGCGTTGCTGTCGTAGTAACCGATGCTTTCCGAGTAAAGCGAAAAACCACCCGTGGGTATGGTAGTCATTATATGGATCAGGGCGTCGTAAAGCCCCATTCCCGCTAGAGCAAAGGCACCGAAGCCGACGACGGTCAGGGCCAGATAGACCTTGATGACTGCTTTGGTCGTCGATACCACGCTACCGAGAATGTTCTTTTCCCCGAACTCGGAAGAGTATAGTTTGAAGGCCGTTTTCCCCGGTCGCAGTAGAATTGCCAGCGTCAGTACTATTATACCCATACCTCCGAGCCACTGAGAGTAGGCCCGAAAAAAGTGAAGCGAGGCAGGCAAAGTGGTCTCGTTGATCATCGTCAATCCGGTGGTGGTGAAGCCGGACATCGCCTCGAAAAAACCGTCCAGGAAGGACTTTATCGGGAGGAAGGGAACTGCGCCGAGCAGGCTAAACAACAAGTAGGCCAGGGCAGTTACTATCAGAGCATCCGTCAGTTTCATCTCCTCACGCTCGAGGAGGTCCAGCTGTCTGATGCCAAACCCGGCAACCATCGCCCCGATGGCCATGGGACCAAATATCCAGCTATAGGTTGTTTCCGCAAAGACCAGTGATACGGCGAAAGGAACCAGAAATAGGATGCCAAATAAGCCGAGAGCGCCGAGGAGTTCGTAAAGAACGGAGTGCCAGTCCGCCGGCCTGATGTGGTCGCTAATCTTCATTGATCCGGTCCGGTCTCTGTGATGTCCTGAGCTGGCCGAATAGCTTCTTGATCTCCTTTTCCTTCGCTTCGGACTCGGTTATGATGATCAAAATGTCGTTCTCCTGGAGCGTCGTCTCGCCGCGCGGTATGTGGGCAACGCCGTCGCGGAGAATTGAGGAAATCAGCGTTCCCTCGGGCAAATCTATGGCCTTTAGTTTGTTGCCTGCATAGTCCCCCGGAGAAATCTCGAGCAACCTGGCCCCGCCCTGGACCAGCAGAGAGAAGTCCAGTACGTCGTAACCGTGCAACAGACTCGTTATCTCCGTGGCTGCGGAGAGTTTTGGGGATATTACGTGATCGACTCCCAGTTCCCGGGCAGTCGTTCGCAGGCTAGTTTTATGTAGCTTGGCCACTACCTGAGGTATGGCGAACTTCTTCCCCAGAACGGCTATGACCATGTTGAGGGCATCCGACTCGGTGGTCGCGATCAGGGCATCGGTTTCCTTGGCTCCGGCACTTTCCAGAAGTTCGGGTTCTGTTCCGTCGCCATGCAGCACCAGTGCGTCGAACTCGCCGGAAAGGGCCTCGCACTTCTCCTCGTCCTGATCGATTAGAACGAGTTCGAACCCTTCCCTGTAGGTCAGGTCCTCCGCGAGTTGAGTCCCTACGTCACCCAGACCGGCAATTATAACTCTCATTGCTTCCCTCCTTTCTCTATTTTTAACCTCTGGTGGAGTCGCTTACTCCCGGGATAGTTCGAACCCGGCTTCCACGTGAATGCGGGTGGTGTCCAGGACGGAGACGCCCAGCTCGTCCTCGGAAAGTATCAGCGGTAGCTCCGTGCATCCGAGAACAACGCCGTCAATGCCCTGGTTTTGCCTTAGGCCTTCGATTATCTTGGTAAGTTTTTCCTTCGTGCTATCCAAAAATTTCCCATTTACCAGCTCGTTCATGATTTTATCGTGCACCACCCTGCGATTTTCCCTTTCCGGTACGATCAGTTCGATCCCGGCTTTCTTGAAGGTACTCGGGTAAAAGTCGGCATTCATGGTGAATTCCGTGCCGAGCAGAGCGACCTTATTTAGTCCCTCCGCCTGAGCTTTTTCCGCCGTGGCGTCCACGATGCTGAGTATCGGAATCGAGACCTCGTCTATCAGGCGGTCGTAGTAGAGGTGAGGGGTGTTGGAAGCCATCATTGCAAAGTCAGCACCCGCTCTTGCCAGTGCTTCCAGTTTATCGCCGAGCAAGTTAAACACCTTTTCGTCCTCTCCTCGAGAAACGGGTTTGCAAAAATCCTCGAAGTTTAAGTTGTAGATGATTATTTCCGGGTACCGACTTTTCGGGTTGTTCTCCTTGGCCAGCTCTATCAGCTGACGGTAGTACTCCAGTGATGCTTCCGGCCCCATACCTCCGAGCAAACCTATTTTCTTCAAAGTACTCCTCCTTTCCTCTTAGGCTCCTTGCCTTTCCGGGATGTAACGGTACGGACAGTCGTTCCTTTCGCAACCAACGCAGGAAAACAGGTCGTCCACCTGTTTGATACCTTCGGCCAGGCCGATTACGAAGGAGTTGGATTTTTTCGGCGTCATGGTAAAAGACTGATTCAGGTCGACACCGATCTTCTCCGGTTCGAGGTAGTCGAAGATCAGTTCCTGGTTCTTGATTTTCCAGTGACTTGCGCCGGAACCTGGCTGGAATGCCCGCGTGGTGTTCAGGTCGTTCTGGTCGGCGAATTCGAGCAATTTCTCGCCGAGCTCGTCAGAAGTCTCGTCGACTGCGGCGGAACCGACCGAATCCAGGACGTTGCTCAGCGTATAGTCCCCCTCTTCCATCAACTCGTCAACGCGCTTCTCCAGTTGATCGCCAATGGTGCTGATACCGAAACAGAGTAGTTCGGCTTCCTGGAGGGGGTCGGGAAGGTGGTAGCCTTTGCTCAAAGACTCGGTATTCTGAGCTATAGAGTAAGCAGCTCTGGGTTCAACCAAATCGTTACCGCATTTTATCCCGTCGTTTACGTACCTTTCTATTTCCCCCCGGCCGCTGTTTTTCAGATAGCGAGATACCCGCCCGCTTTCCATGGAGAGGTCCAGATCGTAGCTAAATATTTTCGGACTTATTTCGTATTCTCCCATAACCACACCCTCTTTTCTGTTTTCGTCGAATAAAGATAGGAGCTGTTCGGGTTTAATGCAACTCCTGGCGCGGGTAGTCCCGATCGAGGGGGGGTAACGGTTGAAGTTCGGCCATTCGCCCCCCCGGTTTTGCACTATTTGATAACTTGGAGCTTTTGAAGAGATGAAGGTCGGGCCACGAAAAAAGTGAAAAGGAGGACGCTGACCCCGTCCTCCTTTTGGTCGAATTATTCTTCCAGCGATTTACCCAGGTACTTTGCCAGTACCAGCAAGAAACTGATTCCCCGCCTGACTTCCGGATCGTTCAGCGAACCCATCAAGCTCATTACCCCGGTAGAATCCGGCAGGTTATCGGTGTTGGACGCTTCCCGGGTCGCCCCGAGCAGTCTGTCCAGGCCCTTGACCGTACCCGGATCGGCAGCCGTGTCGACCAGCTCGCCCAGCCTGGTGGCCATGCCAACCAGGGTCGTAACCATTTCGTCGTCCATGGCGCTGATTCCCAGGTCCGCCACGTCCAGAACCTCGTTCACCAGATCGAGCCTCTCGATGAATCCGGCAAGAGCCTCAGGGTTTTCCTCGATGGCCTGCTTGAGTTCCTCGTTTACCTCTACCGTTGCCGTATCTCCTGATTGAGAATTACTCATGAAATCACCTCACAAAAGTCCTTTGGCGGTCAGCCAGTAGGCTTCGTTATAGGAATGTTTGGCCCAGTGGATTAGCTTTGATTCCTCGGGTAAATCCGGTTCTTCTCCGTATTCGAACTGGATGAACGTGGCCTTGTCTCCATCCACTCCGTCGACGAAGCAAACCGTCTTTCCGTCGTATCGGGCCGTCGGCGTTTTTCCTCTGGCCTGGCTGGCCAGCCTGTCCGCGACGACGCCGCTTTCGTAATGGGCGACACTTCCTGCCTTGCTGGTCGGTACGTCGGCAGCGTCACCTATGACGTAAACGTCGTTTGCCCTCTCTGCTTCGAGGGTGTATTGGTTGGTATCCACCCATTCACCGTCTCCCAGATCGGCGGACTTAATCAGGTCGTCTCCTTTGTGTGGCGGTATGGCGACGAGCACGTCGAAGTCCAACTCGCTACCCTCGACGGTATGTATTACCTTCTCGTCCGGATCGATCTTTTCCGGGTTGAAAAATGTTTCCGTCTTGATATCCCGTTCTTCCATCAGCGGCCTCGCCCAGTCCGCTATCGGATCCATACCAAATATGTCGTTCATCGGGTACGTGTAGACGATTTCGACGTCGTCCCGTTTGTCCCGAGTTCTGAACCAGTCGTCCGCGAGGAAAGCAAATTCCATCGGGGCAACCGGACACATGTGGGGTACGCCGATTACGCTAACGACTATCTTTCCCGCGTCGAAGTTCGCCAGTTCTTCTCTCAGCTCTTCCGACCCTTCCGGTCCGTAAAAGTGGTGTCCAGCTTCTTTCAGCCCGGGTACGTCCTCCATGGCTAGTTTCGAGCCCGTAGTCAGTACGACGTAGTCGTAGTTACATGTTTCGCCACTCGCCAGATCCAGAGTCTTAGCTTCCGGGTTGATGCTGACCGCTTTTTTCTGCCTGAACTTGACTCTTGGGTCGAGCAATTCTTCGACCGGGCGTTTTACCTCCGATACCTCGCTCCGGCCGAAGGCCATGTAAAGAGTAGCGGGCTTGTAGAGCTGATAGGGCGTATCGTTAAGTACTACTATTTCGACTTCACCCGATTCCAGCTCGGGTCTGAGGTTGTCGGCGAGCCGGTTTGCCACGATCGTACCGCCAGAACCGCCGCCTACTACGCATATTTTCGTGCTCATGATTTCTCCACGTAGATACTCCAGTAATCTCCCTGGTCGACGACTTCAAGCAATTCGTGACCAGCTTTGTCCAACCAGTCCGGTACGTCGTTCTTTGAACCTTCGTCAGTCGTCTTTAATTCCAGCACCTCTCCCGATTTGGCGCTTTTTACCTGACCGATTAGGTCCATCAGCGGGCCGGGACAGGCAGCTTCTCTGGAGTCAATCACCTTGTCCGGATTGTAGTCCTCGCTCATAGGATATCACCTCAGACGAAAATTACCTGTTTGTCTTCTGCTGCGTTCAAGAATCCCGATACTCCCAGTTTTCCGTCGAAGAGGTCGACGAAGTCGTCCATTTCCTTCCCCATCAGATCCATGGTCATCTCACAGGCGTGGATGGATAATGGTCCGAGCGTCTTTGCCTGTTCCAGCTGTTCCGTAAAGAGGGGAACGTCGACGTCCTCGGCCTCCATCATCGCCTTTGCGGCACGACCGCCCTCGAAGTCCATGTTCTCGACGACCTCTTTTTCAAATGGCCTGAATCCGTTCATAGTCACGAAGATTTCGATTGGAATTTCCGAAGCAGCCGCAACAGAACTGATGATGCTTACCGCCTGGATTTTTTCCAGCTCCTCCGACGCCAGTACTATGGCAAAACCTTCCATAAGATTTCAACCTCCTAAAAATTTAAAAGTTTGGAATTGAGTAAAGACACTAGTTATTTTATTCACATTCAATCACCCTATTTTAGACGACCGAAGAGTTAATTTCAATGTTTTAAGTATTTTTAAGGCCCGCAGGGTAATTATCTGAACACGTAGGGTGCTGGGGGTTGGGTTTCTCTTTAGCGAAGGCGGAAGGGTTTTTAATTCTTTCTTTGGACGGACTGGCTGCCTGGTTTCAACACTGCGAACTACCATAAAGGTGGGTTTGAAGCAGCTAATGTACCCACGGGCGGAGCGCGGGGACTACGGCTCCTATAAGAAAGGCAAAAGGTACGATAGTCGGGGCTTTCTAGCCCCGATGTCGACGGAGGTCGAAGTGCTGGTCTATTTCCTTTGGTAAAAAAACGGAATATTGACCAAAGAACAGGCCTCGACACTTATACCTACCATGACAGCGGCCCTGGAAAGGACCGCCTATCGATTCTTTAATTTATTTAAAAACCACGATAGCCGGGCTTTCTACCCCCGGTGTATACCCGGGTTGAAGTGTTTGGATGTTTGCTTCGGTAGTAATTACGTTAAACATACCAGAGAATATATCTATACACTTCATCCACCCATCACAGCGGCTTTTGAAAGAGCCGCCTATCGAAGAATTGGATATTAAAAAAACACACGATAGTCGGGGGTTTCTACCCCCGATGTTGACAAAGGTCTAAGTGTCTATCAATTGCCTTTGGTATAAACCGATAAAAACCTCAACACTTCTACCAGGCATTACAGCGAGACTGGAGAGGTCTGCCTCTGCCTATCGAGAATTGAGATGGTGAAAGAATTTAGTTTGACGTACGTACCCACCTATTTGTTTGAAAAGCCACGGAGCGATTGTTATTATGATAACAAGTATAACACGATCTACCGAATAGTAGCACGAAGGGGGAGTATAATGGGAGAAACGAAGCGGTTTGGGGTCTCGATCAGCCAGGACCTGCTGGAAAGGTTCGACGAGATGATAGATGAACGGGGTTACATCAACCGTTCCGAGGCAATTCGGGACATGATTCGTGACCGGCTGGTGGAAAGGGAGTGGGAAGAGGACGATGAGGTTATGGGGGTAGTAACCTTGCTTTACGATCACCATAAGAGTCAGTTATCCGACAAGCTCACTGTTTTGTTTCAGCAATCATGTCAGGAAAATCCGATTTCGATAAACACCACTTTCCCCCGCGTTCAGTTTGGACGACCTCCCATAATCGTTTAATCTCAAAAAGGGAGGTTTAATAGAACGATGGGTAAACGAAGATCTTTCACTGCGGAAGAAAAGCTCGAGATAGTCATGGAAGGTCTAAGAGGCGACACCAAGATCTCTAAGGTCTGTCGCCGCCACGATATCCACTCTAGCCAGTTCTACGATTGGAAAGAGAAGGCGATGTTGGGTGCCAAAGAAGGATTAAAGCCAAAGAAAAACGGCAAATCCAAGCAGCTGAAACGAAAGGACGAGAAGCTAAACCAGCTTAAGGAGATCGTGGCAGATCTCAAAGTTGAGAATAAGTTGCTTAAAAAAAACGACTTCTAGGACTCTGCGGTGATCTGGGCGGTAAAAGATTTCCCAAGGAGACGAAGAAGGAGTTAATCGATATGATCAACAGTTCCAGGTTATCTGTCAAAGATACATGCGAACTCATGCAGCTATCCTCTCGGAGGTACTACCGCTGGAAGAAAAACTACGAACAAGATGGTATCTCCGGTCTGGAAGACCAGGATACCGGACCTGATCTGCCGTACAACAAGATTC
>Ga0207414_1000501_pt1 | contig 17253 bp, 15 predicted proteins | sample PonA231FremontCA_2_FD_187269 | JGI IMG/M metagenome (GOLD analysis project Ga0207414, IMG submission 187269) | Marine sediment microbial community from Fremont, CA, USA - Pond A23 Sediment 1 (SPAdes) | ecosystem: Environmental > Aquatic > Marine > Unclassified | place: USA: Fremont, California... | reverse complement strand
GCCAGCATCCGGCGTGTCACCAGGAAGCCACCCACGATATTGATGGACGCGATCAGTACCGAGATCGCCGCGAGCACTCCCACAATGACGCTGCCGGAACCGATCTGCAGGATCGCCCCGAGAATGATGATGCCGGAGATCGCGTTGGTCACCGCCATCAGCGGCGTATGCAGCGAGTGGCTGACGCCCCAGATCACCTGGAAGCCCACGAAGCAGGCCAGTGCGAAGACGATGAAATGCTGCATGAAGGAGGCCGGCGCCACCTGACCGAGCAGCAGCATCAGCGCGCCGCCCACGGCGAGTGTCGTCACCTGGCGCTTGGTCTGCGCCTTGAAGGCAGCATGCTCTGCGGCCCTCTTCTCCTCTGGCGTCGGCTCCTTCTCCTTGGGCTTGGGCTTCGCCGCGGCGATGGCCTTGACCTTGGGCGGCGGAGGCGGAAAGGTGACCTCACCCTCATGGGTCACCGTGGCGCCGCGGATGACGTCATCTTCCATGTCATGCACGACCTTGCCGTCCTTCTCGGGGGTGAGGTCGGTCAGCATGTGACGGATGTTGGTGGAGTAGAGCAGCGACGCCTGGGTGGCCATGCGCGAGGGGAAGTCGGTGTAGCCGACGACCGTCACACCGTTGTCGGACACCACTTTCTCGTCGGGCTGGGTCAGATCGCAGTTACCGCCCTTCTCGGCTGCCAGGTCGACGATGACCGAACCGGGCTTCATGGACTCGACCATGTCCTCCAGCCACAGCTTGGGTGCCGGCTTGCCGGGAATCAGTGCCGTGGTGATGACGATGTCGACATCCGGGGCCTGAGCGCGGAAGCACTCGAGCTGTTTCTCACGGAACTCGGGGCTGGAAGGTGCCGCATAGCCGCCACTCTCCGAGCCGTCCTGACTCTCCTCGAACTCGAGAAACAGGAACTCGGCGCCCATGGACTCGATCTGCTCGGCCACTTCGGGGCGCACGTCGAAGGCACGTACCACGGCCCCCAGACTGGTGGCGGTACCGATGGCGGAGAGACCCGCCACACCGGCACCGATCACCAGCACCTTGGCCGGTGGCACCTTGCCCGCTGCGGTCACCTGGCCAGTGAAGAAGCGCCCGAAGTTGTTGCCGGCCTCGATCACCGCACGATAGCCGGCAATGTTGGCCATGGACGAGAGGGCATCCATCTTCTGCGCCCGGGAGATGCGCGGCACCATGTCCATGGCGATGACGGTGGCCCCCTGGGCCTTGCAGAGCTCGAGCATCGCCTCGTTCTGGGCCGGCCAGAAGAAGGCAATCAGGGTCTGATCCTTGCGCAGCCGTTGTGCCTCCTCCTCCGAGGGCTCACGGACCTTGATGACCAGCTCGGCCTCGGTCCAGAGGGCGTCGGTGCCGTCGATCACGGTGACCCCGGCTTCGCGATATGCGTCGTCGGTAAAGCCTGCAGCGACGCCGGCCCCGGCCTCGACGAGACACTCGTGCCCGAGCTTCTGGATGTGCTTAGCGCTCTCGGGGGTCAGCGCGACCCGCGCTTCCCCCCGGGCACTCTCCTTCGGTGCGCCTATCTTCACGTGCGATCTCCTTGCTTCAGGCCGTCCGAGCGGCCACACAATGACTGAGCCGGTGACGATGACCGGTGTCAGGAACAGTAACGCTATAGAGCACCACACCGCAGCCATCGGATCAAGGTCGCTGGGCGTGGCTCTCGCCAACGATTGCCTGCACCGGCGCCGTGAAAAAAGAAAACCCCGCCGACAGCAGACGTCGACGGGGGTAGGGTCGCTTACCGCGACGGCCAGGTGACGCCGAGCGTCAGACGCTCAGCAGGGCATTGAGCCGCTTGACGTAGGCGGCGGGATCGTCGAGGTGACCGCCTTCGGCGATGATCGCCTGATCGAGCAGGATACGCGCCAGATCATCGAACCCCTCCCCCTCGACGCTCTCGAGGCGCGCCACCAGGGCATGGTCGGGATTGAGCTCGAGGATCGGCTTGACCTCCGGCAATGTCTGGCCAGCCGCTTCCATGAGGCGGCGCATCTGGAAGCCCATCTCGTGCTCGGGCAGCACCACGCAGGCCGGCGAGTCGGTGAGGCGGTGGGTGACCTTGACCTCCTGGACCTCGTCGCCCAGCGCCTCCCTGACGCGCTTGACCAGGTCTTCCTTGGCCTTGGCGGTCTCCTCCTGGGCCTTCTTCTCCTCCTCGTCCTCGACATCGCCAAGATCGAGCTCACCCTTGGCCACATCGACGAAACGCTTGCCCTCATACTCGTCGAGATGGCTCATCAGCCATTCATCGATGCGGTCATGCAGCAGCAGCACCTCGATGCCCTTCTTGCGGAAGATCTCCAGGTGCGGGCTCGACTTGGCGGCATTGAAGCCGTCGGCGACGATGTAATAGATCGTCTCCTGCCCTTCCTTCATGCGCGCGACGTAGTCGGCCAGCGACTGGTCCTGGGTGGCGCTGTCGGTGTGGGTGCTGGAGAAGCGCAGAAGCCCGGCGATCTTCTCGCGGTTGGCATGGTCCTCGGCCGGCCCCTCCTTCAACACGCTGCCGAAGGTGTTCCAGAAGGTCTGGTAGGCCGCGCCGTCCTTGGTCAGCTTGCTCAGCATGTCCAGCGCGCGCTTGGTCAGAGCGGACCGGATCTTCTCGACCTGAGGGTCCTGCTGAAGCAGCTCCCGGGACACGTTGAGCGACAGGTCACGCGTGTCCAGCACGCCCTTGATGAAGCGCAAATAGAGCGGCAGGAACTGCTCGGCATCATCCATGATGAAGACGCGCTGTACGTAGAGCTTCACGCCCCGGGCGCCGTCTCGCTCGTAGAGATCGAAGGGCGCGCGGCCGGGCACATAGAGCAGGCTGGTATACTCGAGCTTGCCCTCGACCTTGTTATGGCTCCACGTCAGCGGATCGCTGAAATCATGAGCCACGTGCTTGTAGAAGGCCTTGTACTCGTCATCGCTGATCTCGCTCTTGGGTCGAACCCACAGAGCGGTGGCCTCGTTGACGGTCTCCCAGGTAACGGTCTCGCTGCCCTCGATCTCGTTGCCCTCTTCGTCATGGGCCTTCTCGACCCTGGGCATGCGCACCGGCACCTCGATATGGTCGGAGTACTTGCGCACCAGGCTCTTCAGGCGGAAGTCGTCGGCAAACTCGCGGGCATCCTCCTTGAGGTGGAGCACGATCTCGGTGCCATGCATCTCGCGATCGGTATAGCCGATGGTGAACTCCCCCTCGCCCTTCGAGTGCCACTCGACGCCGTCGCTCTTGTCACTGCCGGCCTTGCGGGTTCGCACGGTAATCTCGTCCGCGACGATGAAGCCGGAATAGAAACCGACACCGAACTGGCCGATCAGCCGAGCATCCTTCTGCTGTTCACCGGAGAGCTGCTGAAGGAACTCGGCCGTGCCGGACCGGGCGATGGTGCCGAGGTTCTCGACCACTTCCTCGCGCGTCATGCCGATGCCGTTATCGCGCACGGTCACGGTGCCCGCCTCGGTATCGTGATCGATCTCGATGCGCAGTTCGCTGTCGCCCTCATAGAGAGCGTCGTTATCCAGTGCCTGATAGCGCAGCTTGTCGCAGGCATCGGCGCCATTGGAAATCAGCTCACGAAGAAAGATCTCCCGGTTGGAGTACAGGGAGTGAATCATCAGGTGGAGCAGCTGCTTGACCTCGGTCTGGAAGCCGAGGGTTTCCTCATGAGTGGCGGTGGTCATACGGATGGAACCCCTCTTTCGACATGTCGTTGGTGGCAGGGCCACCGGTTCGTAGATGACGTCGATATGGGGTTGAAGCGATGCTTTTCAAGCCTCGAGATGACTCATGCCTTGCTGGCGTCCGGCTCGCCGAGCACCAGATGGAGCCTGGCGGTGGCCACTGGCGCAGCCTCATGCTCCTGCCAGGCGTTGACGCGGACATTGCCCATCCTCCGTCCTTCGCGAAGCAGGCTGCAGCGGGCCAGGGTCGGCACCATTCGCGCCGTGCGAAGATAGTCGATGGAGATGTCGACAATGCGCGGCAGGCGGGGCACTTGCGTCGCCAGCATCAGGTCCAGGGCCGCCGCGGTCTCCATGAAGGCGGCCACCACCCCACCATGCAGCGCCGGGAGCAGCACGTTACCGATGTTGCTCTCGCGCGGCTCGAGCCGGAACAGCAGGCCTTCGCTTCCCGGGTCCGGGATCGCCGACACCCCGATCCGCCGCGCATAGGGCATCAACGCCAGCCAGGCCTCGACATCGCCCTCGGCCCGCGTTCTCGTCAGCCACTCGACGTTATCGAATCCTTCACGCATGCTCATCCGCCTTCGCAAAGAGTGCCTCGGCGAAGCCGTCGGGCGTGTTGCGAGGCCCCAGCCGCACGAAATTGCCGATACCGCGTGCCAGCGGCCGCCCCACCTCCTGCCACAGGATTCCCTCGGTAAAGACCACCGACTCGGTAACCTGAACCACGCGTGCCTCGGCGAGGATGGCCAGCCCCGCCACGCCCGGCCGATAGTGATCGACCCGCAGGTCCAGGGTCGGACAGACCTCCGGTGCCGGCAGGGCCGGCAACACCGCCGAGCCACAGACGGTATCCAGCAACATGGTCAGCACCCCACCGTGAACCAGACCCCTGGCGCTGTCGCCCAGCAGGTCGTCGCGCCAGGGCAGGCGCATGGACGTCGCCTCGGGCGTGACCGAGAGCACCTCGAGCCCCAGTTCGCGGGTATGCGGAATCACCGTGACAAAACGCGTCAGGGCATGCCGCCAGTCGGCGTCGCTCGGGGTCTGGCCATGCATCATGCGAGCCTCGCGGGCAGAAGCGGGATGGGAAAGAGTTCAAACGATCGTATCAAGATGATGACTCGCCGTCGCCCTGATCTTCGCCCGCGCCCGAATCACGGCCCGCCTGACGCTCCCGCCAGGCGCGATATCCGATGAGATGCCGGTCGACCCGGGTCAGCAGCCAGCCAACGATCACCACATCGTCCACCAGCCCCAGCAGCACGAGCATGTCGGGGATCAGGTCGAGCGGCGAGACCAGATACGCCAGGGCGGCCAGCATCCACAGGAAGGCGCCCCACGGGACCGGACGATAGCGTCGCAGCAGCACATCGCGGATCATGGGCAGAAACAGCCGAAGGGCGCGGCCCATCTGACCCAGCACGCGGGCGCGACGCCTCAGCCTGCTCGCGAGCATACCGTCACCGATTCTGGCCATCTCGAACTCCTTGCCGGCGGGCGGGAATACCGCTACACGGTAGGATATCGTCACGGTGGTGGACAGTGCTGACGGCGGGAGAAACGCTGACACTACCCAAGGGCCCTGTCATCGGCCACCATGACAGACCGACGACCGCGAACCGCAAGAGAGCATGATATGACTTTGCCATTCGGCCGCTGCAGGGCCCTGATCGCCGCCATCATGTGCTGCCTGCCCGTGATCGGGCAGGCCGACGATCGCGCCATGCGGGAAGCCCTGGAGGCAGCGCGCAACGCGCAGTGGGAAAGGATCGACCAGGACGCCATCGCGTCTCACGTCCTCGCCGGCTATGTCGACTATCACCGACTGCGCGAGCGACTGCCTGATGCGGCTCCCGGTCGCGTGCTGGCCTACATCGAACGCCATGCGGATTCTCCTCTCAGTGACTGGATGCGCGGCCAGGCCATCACCGAGTACGGTCGTGCCGGTCGCCCGGCCAGCCTGCTGGACGTCGCCGATGGCGCTCCCGAGGGCAGCGTCCGCCAGTGCTACTATTACACTGCCCTGCTGGATCGTGAGCCGGAGGATGCAGCACGGGGCGGGCGTGATCTCTGGCTCGTCGGCCGCTCCCAGCCGGATGCCTGCGACACCCTCTTCGATACCCTCCGCGCTCGAGGCGAGATCGGTCAGCCCCACATCTGGGAGCGCATGATGCTGGCCTGGCAGGCCGGCGAAACCGGCCTGATGAACTACCTGGGCCGGCAGCTGGACGCTGACTGGCAATCCGCCCGGGCGAGTCTCGAGCGACTCCGCAAGAACTACGCCGCCGTGACTCAGGTCCCGGTCTGTGCGGGGCCCGGCTGCAGGGCCAGCGGGCCGCTGTTCGCCGCGGCCATGTACGGCTTCACCCGGGCCGATACGGAAGCGGCTCTGGAGGCCTGGCGCAAGGTCGCCCCGCACCTTTCGCTGGCGCCCCGCCATCGCGATGCCATCGAGCGCGACCTGGCCTTCTACGTGATGGTGCGCGACGTCGATCAGCACGTTGGCTGGCGCGACGGGGTCGTGGCGCGGCTCGGCAATCCCGAGCTGCTGGAGCTTCGCGTGCGCTCGGCCCTCGCCGAGCGGGACTGGCAGGGCGTCATCGACTGGGTGCATCGCATGCCGGACGACACGCGCCAGGAAGCCCGCTGGCAGTACTGGCTCGGGCGCGCCCTGGCGCAGCTGGGCGATCCCGCAACCGCGAAGAAGGCCTTTGCGGCCGCCGCCAATGAGCGCAACTTCTACGGGTTTGCCGCTGCCGATCGACTGGGTCGCTCCTATGCCCTGAACATGGAGCGCCCCACCATCGACACGGCCACCCGCCGAACCATCGCCGACTGGCCGGCCGTCCGACGCACCGAGGCGCTGAGGCGGATCGATGAACCCGGCCTGGCCAACAGCGAATGGTATCGCGCCGTGGCGCGCGCCACGCCGGAACAGGCCAGGGCCCTGGCCGACTATGCTGCCCGGAGAGGCTGGCTCCCCGAACTGGTACAGACCACCATCACCGGCAAGATGTGGGACGCCCTCGCCTGGCGCTTCCCGGAGGCCTATCGCGATGACTTTCTGCACTGGGGAGGCGTCACCGGGGTCGATCCCTACCTGCTGATGGGCATTGCCCGGCGAGAGAGCGCCTACAATCCCGTGGCGCTCTCTCCCGCCGGCGCTCGGGGCCTGATGCAGCTGATGCCGGCCACCGCGGCCCAGCTCGGCAAGCGACTGGGGATCGGCGACCCCGGGCCCTACGGCGTTCTCGACCCGAAGGTGAACATCCGCCTGGGCAGCACCTATCTGGGCAAACTGATCGACCGCTACAGCGGCAACCGCCTGGCCGCGGCGGCTGCCTACAATGCCGGCCCCGGCCGGGTCGACCGTTGGCTGCATGACGCACCCGATGCCTTCGACCTCTTCGTCGAGAGCATCCCCTTCCGCGAGACCCGCCACTATGTTCAGGCCGTGCTCGCCTATCGGGTGATCTTCGAGAGTCTCTCCAGGGACGGCAAGAGCGAGGGGGTCACGATGCTGAGCGCGGCAGAGAAGACGGTGCGCTACGATCGATCGCTGCTGGCCCGCAACTGAGCCGCGAGCGCTCTCTCATGTCGGTTCTGGCGCCGCTGGCGAACCGTGCCGTGTCACACGGGCTGACGCGTCAGAGCCAGCTTGATGCCGAAACCCACCAGTACCACGCCGGTAATGCCGTTGAGCCAGCGGGAGAAGACGGGGCTCGCCAGCCAGCGTCCGGCGCTGCCCACCATCACCACGATGGCTATCTGCCATAGATTGGCCACCACGAAGTGCACGCCGGCGAGCCACAGCGACTTGGCCAGTGCCGGATCTCCGGGCGCGATGAACTGGGGCAGGAAGGCCATGTAGAAGACCACCGTCTTTGGGTTCAGCACGTTGGAAAGTAGCCCCTCGCGCACGGGCCGCCATAGGGGGACGGCCTGACGCTCGGTCTGCACGCTACCCACGGGAAGCCCCTGCTCCCGACGGGCAGCACGCAGACTGTTGACGCCCAGCCATACCAGGTAGACGGCACCGGCGACCTTGAGCAGGCTGAAGGCCCAGGCCGATTGCAGCAGGATCAACGAAATGCCCAGCGCCGAGACTGTCGCGTGGACGAAGAGTCCGCAACAGATGGCCAGGCTGGTCGCCACCCCGTCTCGCCAGCCGCCTCGGGCGGTATTGCGAATCACCAGCAGGGTATCGACGCCGGGGCTCATGCTCAGCAGCGTGATGGCCACGAGAAAGGGCCAGAACTGTGCATCGAGGATCATGTGCCTAGCCGTTGAAGATGTCGCGACGGGCGTGGCGCAGGGAAATCTGGTCGTTGAGCGTCCAGAAGTCATAGAGCACGCCGAGACCGAATAGGCCGAAGGTCAGCAGGTAAAGCAGCCCCGTCAGCCACTTGCCCAGGTAGAAGCGGTGGATGCCGAACACCCCCAGAAAAGTGAGCAGCAGCCAGGCCAGGGAGTAATTGATGGGGCCTGCCTGAAAACGCAGGTCGGCCTGGCGATCCATGGAGGGGATCAGGAAGAGATCGATCAACCAGCCGATTCCCAGCAGTCCGAGGGTGAAGAACCAGATCGTGCCAGTGACCGGCTTGCCGTAGTAGAAACGGTGAGCGCCGAGGAAACCGAACAGCCACAGCAGGTAGCCGAGCAGCATGCTGTGCGTGTCCGGTGAGGAAAATCTCGTGTGGGTCATGGGTCTCTCTTCCATGGATGAAACGGGCGGGATGAAGGCTGGACGCTCACCGGCTTTGCATCTAAAGTGACATTGCGGTCGCAGCGCCAGTCTCCCTGTGCCACCTTGTTGACGCAACCCTGGCGCTGTAGCACCATCCGCTGCGTTGGTATGCAGGGTGAAAGTCGTCGGCTGTCTCGCGTACGCACTTGTGCCTTGTCTTGCCCACGCACTACGGGTCTGAAGCGAGGCAATCCTCGATCAACCCCGCATCATTATTTAGTTAGTTAAGGAAATCGACGATGGCAACTGGCACTGTCAAGTGGTTCAACGACACCAAGGGCTACGGCTTCATCTCTCCGGACGACGGCGGTGATGACCTGTTTGCTCACTTCTCCGAGATTCAGGCTGAAGGCTTCAAGTCCCTGCAGGACGGTCAGAAGGTCTCTTTCGAAGTGACCCAGGGCAAGAAAGGCCTTCAGGCCTCCAATATCCGGCCCGCCGACTGATCCTCAGCCGAGCCGGAAGCAACCGATCGGTTACGCCGTCGGATTGCCGAGTGAAAGGCCCACCATCTGGTGGGCCTTTTTCTTTGCTGGCATTCGTGACAGAACGCGAGGCACGGTACCTCAGTTGCCGGCGCCGCCCGTCTCACCGTCCATGTCATTGCCCTCCAGCGAATCGAGATCCGACGAGGTGCCGGGGGCCTGGCGCTCCGCTTCCTCGAATTGCTCGTCGATCTGGCGACTCGCTTCCTCGAAGCGCTTCTCGTTTTCCTCGATGATGGCCTCGATATCCGAGCTGGTGCTCTCTCCGGGCAACGTCTCCCCTTCATCCAGGTCGCTGCCAGAGGTCGCGTCGAGATCGATATCCGACTCGTACGAGGGTGTCTCCATGGGCTCGAACTCGGGCGATGCCTCCATGGGCTCGAGCTGGATGGCCTCCTCGTCGGCACTCTCGAACTGTTCGTCGATACGGCGACTGGCTTCCTCGAAGCGCCGCTCCGTCTCCTCGATGATGGCATCGACATCGGAGCGCGTCGTCTCGCCTGGCAGGGCCGCATCCTCGCCCAGCGTATCGTCCGGTGACCCGCCAAGGGTCTCGGCCTCGACATCCACATCGGCCTGGGCATCGGCATCGGCCTCGAGATCCACATCGGCCTGGGCATCGGCATCGGCCTCGAGATCCACGTCGCTCTCGGACTCGACAGTGTTCTGGGCCGCGTCAGCAGGTGAATCTTCCTGTGTCGACTCGGCCTCTTCGTCGGTCGGCGACTCATCCGCCTCGGCTGCCTGCTGGGTGGTCTCTTCCTGTACCTCCTCGGCCTCGGCAGGAGCAGGCTCGTCATCGCCATTGCCGCAGCCGGCGAGTCCCGTGGCCAGCGCCATGGCCGCGACAAGCGGCGTCCAGGATTTCATTGCCATTGTCTTGCTCCTGAGGAAAGAGGTGTCATTGCACCAGAGCGCCCCCTGACTCGCAAGGCAGCATCGCCCCTCAGGTGGCAAACAACTGGCCGTCGATATCGCGAAACGCCTTGAATTCGATGGCGTTGCCACTGGGGTCACGGAAAAACATGGTGGCCTGCTCACCGGGTTCGTCACGAAAGCGAATATAGGGCTCGATCTCAAAGCGCACTCCCGCCGCGGTGAGACGGTCGACCAGGGCCTCCCAGTCCGCCATCTCGAGCACGACCCCGAAGTGAGGCACCGGCACGCCGTGACCATCCACCGGGTTGCGGTGATCATCGCCCGCCCTCTCCCCCAGGGCTGGGTTCAGGTGACAGACAAACTGGTGACCATAGAGGTTGAAGTCGATCCAGCTATCGCTGGAGCGTCCTTCCGGACAACCGAGCAGTTCACCATAGAAGCGGCGCGCCTCGGGCAGGTCGCGGACCTGCACGGCCAGATGGAAGGGAGTGAGCATCGCAAAATCCTCCGAGTGATGAAGATTGACGGCAGGGTCATCATGCCGTCCCGGCATCCGCATGGCCAGCCGAGCGCTCCGCGGAGGGCAAGGGGCACCCCAGGGTCCAGGCCACGGCACTCAGCAGTTCTGCTTCCTCAGGATCGATCCGACCATCATGCTCGACGCAGCAGCTCATGGCGGCCAGCAGGGGCGCCCGCTCGGCCTGGACCAGGCGAACGAGACGTCCCATGGCCCAATCAAGGTCGGTGACAATGGCCGGCTCGCCAACGAAGTCCAGGGTCACGCCCAGTACCGCGCCGAGACGTTGCACCGCGCGCCGGGCCTGGTCATCATCCGAGGAGCCGGCCCGCGCCAGCGTCGAGAGCAGCAACGACAGTGGCCCGGCCAGATCGACCAGGTGACGATCTCGACGGGCCCGTCGTTCTCCCCGACGCCCCTGAATCACCAGACGGTGAAGGGCCCATTGCAGGGCGCCGGGGTGCATTTCCAGCGCCATCAGCCGGCGCAGACAGGCTTCGAAGCGGGCATTTTGCGCTGCGGAGAGCTCACGCAGCGCCGGGAGCGCCAATTCGATCAGGGGCAGGCGCTGGCCGGGCGCCAATCCTGACAAGGGCGTATCGAGGGCCTCGAGCTCCCTGAGCACATCCGGCATTGCCTGTTCCTGCAGGGCCTGGTACTGCGCCTGACGGCTGCGCGAGTCGACTCCCATCAGAATCCCGTAGACAAGCGCCCGGGCGGCAAAGGGCTCGTGGGCAGCGTCGAGCAGGCGCTCGTCGATCTCGCCCAGGCGGCGGCGAGCGCGGGCGATATCGTCGGGTCGGGGGCGACCCACGCTGGCCACCACCGCCGTCGCCGTGGCGCCGGCGGCCAGGGTGGCAGCGGCTTGCGTGCCACCGGCTGAGGGGGTGTCGGCCCGCCGCGGGCGTGACGACGGAAGAGGCGGCGCAGGTGGCAGACTGCCGTCCCAACGAGGCAGCACCCGGCGAATCCGCGCCTCCAGCGGAGGATGCGTGGACGTGAGTCGCGAAAAGCCACGAACACCGCTGCCGAAATAGAGGTGGCTGAATTCCGCCGCATGGCTGGCGAGCAGGCGCGAGCCGAGACGATGGGCGGCCAGCACCTTCAGTGCCCCGCCGATGCCCTCGGGGTTACGGGTGTACTGCACGGCACTGGCATCGGCCAGGAATTCGCGCTGGCGACTTACCGCCGCCTTGATCAGGTTGCCGCACAGCGTACCGGCATAACCGACGACCATCAGCCCCGCCCCCAGCCCCAACACCGCGACATGTCCACCGCCCTTGCGGGAGCGAGTATGACGCCCGCTCGTCGACGCATGCAGCAGCATGCGGCCAACCAGGCCGATCATCAGGATGCCGTGGAGCAGCGCCACCAGCCGCAGGTTGAGTCGCATGTCGCCATGGAGAATATGGCTGAACTCATGAGCGATCACGCCCTGCAGCTGGTCACGATCGAGCGCCTCGGTGGCGCCGCGGGTGACTCCGATGGCCACATCGTCGAGGTCATGCCCGGCCGCGAAGGCGTTGATGGCCGCATCCTCCAGCAGATAGACCCGCGGAACCGGCATGCTGGACGCGATGGCCATCTCCTCCACCACGTTGAGCAGGCGGCGCTCGTTCGCATCGCGGGTCTCGAGATTGAGCGGACGACCGCCAAGGGCCTCGGCCACCACGCTCCCTCCGGCCCGCAGTTGGAGGTGTCTGACGACGCTCCCCAGTCCCACCACCAGGATCACCGCCGTCGCCACCCCCATGAGCAGTGGTGGCTGCAGGGCGCGCGCCAGGGGCTCGCCGGCAAGGGCGCCATCCTCGAGGAGCACCACGGCGAAGGCCACCACCATCGAGGTGACGATGATCAGCGCCACCACCGCCAGCACCAGCAGCATGACCAGCCGCCCGGTCAGACGACGGGCGCGATCCTGGGCCGAGAAGAAATCCATGGGCGCCGTCTCAGAAACTCACGCGGGGCGCAGCCTGGATCTCGGCGCTGTCCTCGAATTCGAGCAGCGCGGCGTCCTGCTTGTGGCCGAAGGAGGCGGCCAGGACCACCGGCGGAAAACTCTGCTTGTAGGTGTTGTACTGCATCACGGCGTCATTGAAGGCCTGACGGGCGAAGGCCACCCGGTTCTCGGTGCTGGTCAGCGTCTCGGCGAGCTGCTGCATGTTCTCCGAGGCCTTGAGATCGGGATAGGCCTCCATGACCACATTGAGCCGCCCGAGCGCCGCGCCGAGCGCGCCTTCGGCGCCGGCCAGCTCGGCCATGGCGCCAGGGTCGCCGGGACGCGCCGCGGCGCGCTGCAGGCCCACCTCGGCGGCGTTGCGCGCCTCGGTCACGGCCTGCAGGGTTTCTCGCTCATGGCTCATGTAGGCACGGGCGGTCTCCACCAGATTGGTGATCAGATCATGACGACGCTTGAGCTGCACCTCGATCTGGGCAAAGGCATTCTGGTAGCGATTCTTCAATGCCACCAGGCGATTGTAGATGGCCGCGCCGTAGACCAGCAGGGCCCCCACCAACACGACGGGAATGATCAACGAGAAGTCCATGGGGTCGTGATTCCTTATCGACAGAGGGAGAATCCGCGAGGACGGTTGCTGTTCACCTTAGGCCGGAGCGAGCGACATTGCCTCACGATGAACGAGAGAAGAGCGGACACGCCGGCGGCGCCGCGAGCGTCAACGCTCCCGGGCTGATGGCGACCTCCAGCCTGCGTCGATGCAAGGGCTCGCCATCCAGCGTCACCGGCAACGTGTCCTCCGCGTCGAAGGTTAGCCAGTCCGTGCGGAAGGCGTCGACATAGCGGCCTCGGGCGGGACGCGTCGCCAGTTCTTGACGCATTGCCCGCAGTTCTGCCATGGAGGCGAGATCATGCAGCAACAGCACATCGAGCAGACCGTCGTCGAGCAAGGCCTGTGGCGTCAGGGCTTGTCCACCGCCCGACTGACGGCCGTTGCCGATGGCCAGCATGAAAGCCTGGGTACAACGCTCGCCACCTTTCCAGCGCAGCACCCCAGGGTAGAGACGGTAGTTCCAGGCCTTGACGGCACCAATCAACGGGTAGGCCCCGCCACCGAGCAAGCGCTTGAGGGTCTTGGGGGTCGACGAGGTGATCTCGGCACCGAAGCCGCCCGTGGCCATGTTGAGGAAGTGCCAGTCGTCGAGTTGCGGCACGTCGAGACGCCGCAGGGGGGCGTGACTGGCGAAGGCCAGCGCGGCCTCCGCATCCAGCGGCAGGCCCAGCGAGGTGGCCAGGTCGTTGGCACTGCCTAGCGGCAGGATTCCCAGGCCGGGGCGCTGCGCCGGTGCGAGTCGCATCAGGCCATTGACCACTTCATTCACCGTGCCGTCACCGCCCCCGGCGATCACCCGTGCCGCCCCGTCGCCACCGGCCTGCTCTGCCATGCGTGCCGCGTCGCCCTGCTCCCAGGTGACGCTGACCTCGATGTCGTCTCCCTTGTCACGGCGGGCGAATACCGCGTTCCTCACCGTCGGCAGCTGCGCCGACTTTCCATTGAGGATCAACCTGATCATTCGCGCTCCTCTCGCCTGGGTCACCTCATGCCGGGCATGCCCCCGTCGACGGATAGCCCCTGAGTCGAAACATCAATGCCATTCAGCTTACGACTTCCCTACACTATCTGTCTTGTCGACACGTGCTGAACAGGGAGTGTGCATGATCGAACCCGCCTTTCTTCTGGCAGCCTTCATCGGCGGCTTCACTGCAACGCGAGTCAGACTGCCCCCGCTGGTGGGCTTTCTGGTTGCCGGCTTCGTGCTCAATGCCATGGGCTATGACAAGACCCCTCTGCTCGAGACGGTGTCCAGCGTCGGGGTTACCCTGCTGCTGTTCACCATCGGCCTGAAGCTCGACGTGCGCACCCTGCTGCGCGGGGATGTCTGGGGGAGCGCCTCCCTGCACATGCTGGCATCCACGGCGCTGATGGTGACGCTGCTGTCGCTGTTCAAGTGGCTGGGATTGGGTCTGCTGAGCGATGCGGGATGGTACACCCTGGCACTGATCGGCTTCGCGCTCTCGTTTTCCAGCACCGTCTTCGTGGTCAAGATTCTCGAGAAGCGCAGCGAGAGCCAGACCGCCTATGGACGCCTGGCCATCGGCGTGCTGATCATGCAGGACATCTTTGCCGTGATCTTCATCACCGCTTCCACCGGCGAGCTGCCGAGCCCCTGGGCCCTGGGCCTGTTGCTGCTGATCCCCCTCGCACCGGCCCTGCGCGCCCTGCTCGACCGACTCGGTCATGGCGAGATGCAGATCCTGTTCGGCATGCTGCTGGCCCTGGTGCTGGGCTACGCGCTCTTCGAGTCGGTCGGGGTCAAGGGCGATCTGGGGGCACTGATCGTCGGGCTCCTGCTGGCTCCCCATCCGTCGGCACAGGCCCTCGCGCGCTCGATGTTCAATCTCAAGGAGCTGCTGCTGGTGGGCTTCTTCCTGAGCATCGGCCTCACTGCCATGCCAACCTGGACACATGCTGGCATCGCCCTGCTGTTCGTGCTGGTCCTGCCACTGAAGAGCCTGCTTTATCAGCTCATTTTCCTGCGTTTCCCGATGCGCAACCGTACTTCGCTGCTCGCCACCCTGAGTCTCTCCAACTATTCGGAGTTCGGACTCATCGTCGGCAGCATCGCCGTGGTCAGCGGATGGCTGGACGCGCAGTGGCTGGTCGTCCTGTCACTGGCAGTAGCCATCAGCTTCGCTGCCTCGGCCATCCTCAATGGCTTCAGCGAAAGGATCTATCGCCGACTCGAACCCATGCTGCCGCGGACTGCCCCCGGGCAACTGGCCCCTCGCGACCGCCCCATCGAGGTCGGCGATGCCGAGGCCGTGGTGCTGGGCATGGGGCGCATCGGTCGCAGCGTCTACCGTCGCCTGCGCAAGGAGTACGGCATGCGCGTACTGGGCATCGACAGCAATACCCATACCGTCAAGACACTTGGCAAGCGTGGCTTCAATATCGTCGAAGGCGACGCCGTCGATTCGGACTTCTGGGACAAGCTGCTGATGTCTCGTGGTGTTCAGGTAGTGGTGCTGGCCATGCCGCACCATGCCGGTAACCTCTTCGCGCTGAAGCAGCTGCGCTGGCGCAAGTTCCCGGGCAAGATCACCGCCGTGGTGGAATACCCCGAGGAGATCGAGCCTATACGCGAACTTGGCGCCAATGCGGTCTTTCACGTCTACGACGAGGCTGGCCGGGCACTGGCGGACAGTGCCGCTGAAGAGGCTGGGGTCGTATCCCGTGCCAGCCAACTGGGGTAAGCGCCTTGTTACCTGGAGGCGCATCTCGCGATACTGTGACGATGTCTCGAGACCGGCCGCCTCAGGAAACATTCTAACGAGACATCAGAAACGAACGCCCCTTCTCACATGGGAGCCGCACTCATGGACGACGTCTTCGCCTTCATCGGAAACGCCATTGGCGAGTTCATCCGCTTCATCGTGGATGGCCTGACCGGCTTCTTCGCCAACATCGGTGGCGCCGCCCGCAGCTTCATGCAGGGTCTTTCCCAGTCGCTGGGCATCCCGCTGACGCTGATCAACCTGGTGGTGCTGGTGATCGGCCTGTGGCTGCTGTGGAAGGGGGTCGCCGCCCTGATGCGCCGCGCCATCGTCGCTACACTGATCTGGTGGCTGCTGGGGGTGACGGTGCTGAGCTGGCTGATCCGCTGACCCCTCCCTGATGCAACGTGCCGCCCTTTAGGCGGCACGTTTTTTTGCAGCAGGAAATTACCCTTTCCTCTCAGGCCAGGGACTTCTCTACCACCTCATAGACGTTCGGTGAGAGCTCCTCGGTGCGAATGCGCTCGAGTTCGGCCTTCATCAATTCCTGGCGGGTCTCGTCGAAGCGCGCCCAGCGGGTCAGCGGTGTGATCAGACGCGCGGCAATCTCGGGGTTGAGGCGGTTGAGCTCGATGACGGTGTCCGCCAGCAGCCGGTATCCCTCGCCGTCGATACGGTGAAAGTTCACCGGATTCTGATTGGCGAACGTCCCGATCAGGGCCCGCACCTTGTTGGGATTCTTCAGCGAGAAGGCCGGGTGCGCCATCAGGAAGGTCACGCGATCGATCACATCCGGCTGCGGACGGGTGACCTGGATGGCAAACCACTGGTCCATCACCAGGGGGTCATGGGCCCACTTCTCGCCGAAAGCCTTGAGCGCCGGATCAGCGATGTCGTCGCGCGAGCTGTGCACCAGCAGCGTCAGGGCATGGCGCACATCGGTCATGTTGTGGTCCGCCTCGAACTGCTCGCGGGCAAGCGCGAGCCCTGCTTCGTCCTCGATGGCCATGAGGTAGGAGAGAGCAACGTTGCGCAGACTGCGTGCGGCGATCTGTTCGGGATCCGGCGCATAGGGGGCATCGATGCGATGCGCCTCGTAGACGCGCAGGAAATCGTCGCGCAGCGCCCGGGCCAGGCTCTGCTTGACGAAGGTTCGAGCGGCATGAATAGCATCCACGTCGACCAACGGCTGCTGCTCGGCGATATACGCCTCGGAGGGCAGGGTCAGCATCTGGGCCAGCACCGCCTTGTCGTCGATTTCCGCCGCCAGCAGCACGCGGAACGCCTCGATCACCCGCGGATCCATCACCTTCTCGACGCCGTTGCGATGTGCCGCGATCAGGTCATCCATTGCCAGCAGGGCCAGGCGCTGTCCGGCATCCCAGCGGTTGAAGCCGTCGGAATCATGAGCCTGAAGGAAGGCCAGGTCTTCGCGGCCGAAGGGGAAGTGCAGCCTGACCGGCGCCGAGAAGCCACGCAGCAAGGAGGGTACCGGAGCCTCGCTGACATCGGTGAAACGGAACACCTGCTCTTCCTCGCGCAGGTGGATCACGGTATCGGTGCCAAGGGACTCGCCGTCAAGCGTCAACGGCAGGTCGCGCCCGGACTTGGTGCCCACCAGGCCCAG